>Ga0097691_1002824_pt1 | contig 11151 bp, 13 predicted proteins | sample NGESurdeep072012_8_FD_72858 | JGI IMG/M metagenome (GOLD analysis project Ga0097691, IMG submission 72858) | Arctic peat soil microbial communities from Barrow, Alaska - NGEE Surface sample 210-1 deep-072012 | ecosystem: Environmental > Terrestrial > Soil > Wetlands > Peat ...
CCTACCTGATGTGGACCCGCAAGGTCGACAACAAGACCGTCACCCGCACCCTGGACACCACCCAGGCCGACGCCCTGCGCCCGCTGATGGAGAACTCCCGGCGACTACGCGAACTCACCACGGAACTCGCGACCCTCGCGCTCCAGCAGGTCAGAGACGACCGGACCCAGCCCGACCCCTGACTGGCCTATCCGCGCGCGCTCTAACTTGCCTAGTTTGTTTCTTCGCGGGCCCTTACTGCCCTTCGGGGGGCTCGGTGACGGGTCACATCTCGGGTACGACGTGCTCGCCGAGCGGCGCGCTCTTGCAGGCGTGGAAAGGTCCGACTGGGCTTGTGCCTGACCGCAGGCCCGATGGCCTAACAGGAGGCGCACGCATCCTGCCTCGGTGCTACTGAAGTGGCAGGCAAGAGGTCCTTTCACAGATGCGGGAGGGCATCTTGGGCCCTGGCCAGCCGCGCCAGATGCCGCGCCTCGCGCAGCGGCTCGGGTGTGCGGTGCCCACGCAGCGCGCCGAGCACGATGGCCGTGGCCGTCTCAGGGTCGGTTCGCCAGCCCGCATGCACGGCCATCGGGCGCGTCCCGGCTCGGGTGCGCAGCCAGTAGCCGACCACGACGCCGTCCAGGACCAGCGGGGAGACCGCACCGGCCTTGTCCGCGGGCCACTCACCGTGTGCGAGCAGAGGCCGATGGGTCACGCCGATACTGGGCAGGTCGAGCGCCGCACCCAGGTGCAGGGCCAGCCCACCGTGGCGGGGGTGGTCGCGTCAGGTGGCGTCGACGAGGACCATGTCCGGCAGCGGCCGCAGCGCGCGAACAGCGGCCTCGCACATCGGACCGAGGCGCAGGGCGAGCAGACCGGGCCCGTATGCCGCGCCGGCGGCACCACGCTGCTCGTGCCGGGCCACGACCCGGCCACGGTGCATCGTCACTGCCGCGGTCCACGCGGGGTCGCCCGGGCCGCCGCGCCCGGTCAGGCCGCGCGGGAAGCTGACCCAGCAGGCGGCCACTGACGGATCGACCGGAGGCCTCCACGACTCGGTCGCCGCCGCGGCGAGTTCGAGCTGCAGCGCCATGAGCTCCTGGGGATCGACCGGCCACATACCTCCATGTTCGGCCACCGGGGACGTACCGTTGATCTCTGGAGGCGTCCGCGATGGACGACACCATCACTGTCGACGACCCGCACACCGTGCCCACGCGGTGCTGGCACCCGCTGGTTGACGGCAGAGCCCAGTGCGACGTGTGCCCTCGGGCGTGTCGGCTGCATGAGGGCCAGCGCGGGCTGTGCTTTGTTCGGGCCCGCGTGGACGACCAGATCGTCCTGACGTCCTACGGTCGCTCGAGCGGGTTTTGCGTGGACCCCGTGGAGAAGAAGCCGCTCAGCCACTTCCTGCCTGGCAGCGCTGTGCTGTCGTTCGGCACCGCGGGCTGCAACCTGGCCTGTAAGTTCTGCCAGAACTGGGACATCTCCAAGTCGCGGGAGATCGACACTCTGGCAGACTGCGCGACACCGCATACCCTCGCGCGCACGGCCGAGGCTCTGGGTTGCCGCGGCGTCGCGTTCACCTACAACGACCCGGTGATCTTCTGGGAGTACGCCGCGGACGTCGCCGATGCCTGCCATGAGATCGGTATCAAGGCGATCGCGGTGACCGCGGGCTACATGTGCCCCGAGCCGCGCGCCATGTTCTACCGGCACATCGATGCCGCGAACGTCGACCTCAAGGCGTTCACGGAGGACTTCTACCATCGGGACCTGTGCCGCGCGGCTCGCCGACGTGCTGGACACGCTGCGTTACCTCCGGCACGAGACCGACGTGTGGTTCGAGATCACCACCTTGCTGATTCCTGGCCACAACGATTCCGATGACGAGCTCGACGCCGAAACCGCTTGGATCGCAGCCGAACTCGGCCCCGATGTGCCGTTGCACTTATCCGTGTTCCACCCGGACTACAAGATGATGGACGTCCCGCACACCTTGCCGGCCACACTCACCCGCGCGCGGCGCATCGCCCTCGGCAACGGTCTGCGGTACGTCTACGCCGGCAACGTCCACGACACCGAAGGCGGCACGACGACCTGTCCGGGCTGCGGCACCGCGGTCGTGGTACGCGATGCGCGGTTACCGGCTGGACGACGGCGGCGCGTGCCGCGCGTGCGGCACGCAGCTCCCGGGTGTGTATGACGGCCCGGCCGGTCGATGGGGCCGGCGTAGTCTGCCGGTGTCCATCGGCAACGCTAGGCGGTGAGCCCGGTGTGGAGGTCGGCCGTGCGGCCGGCGGCCGTGGCTGGCTCCTTCTACCCCGGCGACGCCGACGAGCTCGCCGCGCTCGTGGGCACCCTTCTGAAGCGGGCACGGCTACGGCATCGGAGGGCTCCGTCGGGCCGGCACCGGTTGCGCTGGTGGCCCCGCACGTCGGCTACGTCTACTCGGGCCCGGTGGCAGCGTCGGCATACGACTGGTTGCGCGACCGGCCGGTGCGTCGCGTCGCCGTGCTTGGTCCGGCTCACTTCGTGCCCCTGACCGGGGTCGCCGTGCCAGCTGCTGCGGCGTTCGCCACGCCGATCGGTGAGGTGCCCGTGGAGGTCCACACGTGCGCCGCTCTGGTCGAACGGCAGGAATGCGTCACCGTCGACGACCGCCCCCATCGACCGGAGCACTCGATTGAGGTGCAGCTGCCGTTCCTGCGGCGCGTGCTGGCCCACGGATGGACCTGCGTCCCGCTCGTGGTCGGTGCGACTGCACCGGAGCAGGTTGCCGACGTGTTGGACAGTCTGTGCGTCGACGGCGACACGCTGCCGAGGAACCCCGCACTTCGTTAAGACACCCCAAGGCGTGGCTTCAGCTTCGCACATTTCGCGGGCCGTTCGTGCTGCTCACGGCGGGGCGGCGGTCTCCATGCCCTTAGACACTTCGGGCATGGCATGACCCCGGACTCTGGTGTACCCCGTGGGTGGTGGTTCTGGTTGCGGTGGAGGTGTGCCCGGGTGTGCCGGGCTGCCAGCTCATGTCGCGTGGTGGTGCAAGTGGCGGCGCGTGCGCTGGTGGCCGGCGCAGATGCCGGACTCGGACTCGATCAGGTCGCCCAGCGCGCCTCAGCGTCGATAACGTCGACGACGGATCCCTTCAAGCGCACGTGACGGCGGTTCAAGATCGTCACGCGCTGACGGCAGACCACCGCCCCTACGTGTCCCGGCGGACCTGAGAGAGTGCCTACTTCTGAATGCGAAGCGGAGTTCGCTGAAGCCCTTTCGCTGTTGGAGTTGTCCGAGCCGCCGAAGTACCACCGGCAGCCGGCTGGGTCGCAAGTCGAGGGGTTCGCGCCGGCGATCGCGGCGATGCTACTGAGTCACCTGTGACCCCATGGCGGGGCCGCCCGTTCCGGGCTGAAAATGTCCCAACAGCACCATTGGCTTCACTGGCACCTATTTTCGGCCGAGGTGCACGTCTTCGGCGTCGAGCGCGGGGTCGCTCTCGCCGCACCTAGTGCAAGCTGTCACCCCGTACTCAAACTGACCTGCGAACGGCACGATGACCCTGAACGTGCGTTCCTCGCCCGGAGCGAGAACGACGTCGTGAACACGCACCCACCACTCGGATCCGTCACCGTCGCGTCGGTAGATCGAGTAGGACGTGCACCTGGTGCCCACGGGAGTGGCACGCTGCCGGATCGCCAAACTGCGGAAGTCCACGCGATCGAGGTTAGGCCCAGAGGTGAGGTTTCCTCTGTGACACCCCGGGTCCGCGACGCGTTGTCGCCTGCGGTGCCCCGACCGGCTGCACGTAGTGCGCGCCGGCCCACGGCACGGCGACGCTCAGCCAAGAGGCGACCGACCCGCGAGTGATGCTCAGGCCGCTTGCACGAGGACCGACACCGACGCGCTTCGGCACAGCTCGCCGAGTGTGCGAAGGACCGCCAGCCCGGCGCGCAAGGTGTTTCTTGCCGGCAGCGCCCCGGCGGCGACAAGGTCCTGGAGCGGGTCACCGGAGTTCTCCTCACCGAGGCGCTCGAGCACCTCTGCGAAGGGGTCCTCGCCGATCACGCTCTCGCCCGCATCGACGAGCGCGCAGCAGCCGAGGAAGAACACTGGCCCCTCCTCGTCGAAGAACCCCGGCACCATCCCCATCCGCCTGATGCCGTCTTGGCTGGCCTCGGCGACCGGCCCGAGCGCGTCGAGCAGCGCGCTCACCCCCGGGTCCTCGAGCGCCATCCCGTCGAGCACGACGGCGCGCGCGGCCACGAAGAGGGCGATCGTCCAGTGCGCCGGGTCGGAGGCGATCACCCGAGCATCGGGCACGGCCGCCGTCGACAGGCGCGGCGCCTTGGCGGCCTTCGCCATCACTGTGCCCGAGCAGAACCGGTCGCCGAGCGAATCTTCCGGCCAGTCGGGCAGGTGGGCCGGCGCGGGGTCGCCGCCGGCCCACCACATCTTGCGGGCAGCCTCGAGGCGCTCTGGCCCGACGCCCCTCGCGAAAGAGCCGCAAGCCGGCGATGGCCTGCTCGATCGCCCGGGGCTTCTCGGCCTCGGCCTTTGCCAGAGCCTCGGCTCGCCGACGCAGCTTCTTGGCGTTGTTCGCTCGTCTGATACCGCCTCCTCTCGCTCGGTATGGCCGACGCTACGCGCCTCGAGCGTCCAGATGGTGGACCGCACACGGTGACACGTCATCCAGCGCCGGTGGTGGGGCGGCGGGCCGAGCTATCGTTGCTGGCATGGGCGACGTGGTCGAGGACCCTTACCGTCGGGTCGGCGCGGCGCTGGCGGCGGGTGGCATCGCCGCCGAGCGTGATACCGACGAGCTGGCGGCCCAGGCGGAGCTCGCGCTCGAGCTCGCACGGCGGTTCGCCGACCGGCCGGAGGGCTTCGAGGAGCTCGCTGGCCGCTTCGACCACGAGCTCGACGAATGGCTCCTCAACCTGCCGGCCGACCTCGCTCGGGCGGGCATGGTCGAGCAAGCGGTGCGAGTGGCCGATGCCGTGAGCGGCGCCGACGAGCGCTACGAGGGTAACTACGCTTGCGATCCAGCGAGGATCCTGATCGAAGCCGGGCGCACTGGCGTGGCCCGGGCTCGCGTGCAGGCGAACCTTCGCCGCTTCGGCGAGAGCCCCTACACCTGGATGACCTCTGGCGAGTCGCTCGTGGCGCTCGGCGACCTGGAGGGGGCGCGGGGTGCCTACGAGAAGGCGGCGGAGGTCGTCGAGGAACGCGACGACCCGACCGAGGTGTCCGACGCCCTCGAGCAGCTGGCCTCCTTCTTCGACGAGCACCGGGGCGCCAAGAGCCGCGTGGGAGGAGCCTGCCAGCGGGTTCGAGTGACGCAGGACCCCGAGGGTTGGGTGGTCGTGCGGACGACGACCGCGCTTTGTGGGTTCACCGAGAGCGTTCCACGCAACGCGCCCTGCCCGTGTGGGAGTGGCCGAGAATGCAAGCGCTGCTGTGGGAGCCCGAGGTGAGCGCTCGGCGCGCCGAGCGGGGCTCGATGGTCGTCTCCACCGAGGACATCCGGGCGCACCTGGCCTCGCGGCGCAAAGAGGCGCTGGTCGACCTGCTCATGGACCAGGTCGGGCGCGACGAGCTCCTGCGCGAGCGCCTGATGCTCGAGGTGGCGGGCCGAGGCGCGAAGGCGGTCGATGCTGACCCGCTGTACCTCGCCATCGACGAGGCGGTCGGCTGCATCGACGACTACGTGGACTGGCGCGAGGCGCCGTCGGTCGGCGAGACGCTCGGCGGCGTCAGCGACCGCATGGAGACACTGCTCGCCCAAGGCCACGCGGCAGAGGTCGTCGAACTCGCCGCCTACGGGCTCGGTGTCGCCAAGGGGGCCTTCGAGTACGTCGACGACTCCGACGGCTACCTCGGCGCTGCCGTGGAGCGCCTCGGCGCGCTGCACCTGGCCGCGTGCCGCAAGGCCCGACCAGATCCGGTCGAGCTCGCCGGCTGGCTCTTCGCCGAGCACCAAAGCGACGACTACGGCAGCTTCGTCGATTCGGTGGGAGGCTACCGGCGCGTGCTCGGCGTCAAGGGCCTCACCGCCTACCGGCGCCTGGCCGAGGCCGAGTGGGCGAAGGTCCCGGTGCGCCGCACCGGTGACGACCGCCAGGGGAGCTACGGCCGCTCGCGCATCACGCGGATCATGGAGGACCTCGCTCGCGCGAGTGGCGACCTCGACGAGCTCGTCGAGGTGATGAGCCGCGACCTGTCGCACTCCTACGCCTACCTGCGGATCGCCGAGGTGCTGCGCAATGCGGGACGCGACGACGAGGCGCTGCAGTGGGCTGAGCGGGGCATCGCCGAGTTCCCCACCCATACCGACTCGCGCCTTCGCGAGTTCCTCGCCGAGGCCTATCACGACCGGGGGCGCCACGAGGAGGCGATGGCGCTCGCCTGGGCGGAGCTCGACGAGGCTCCGGTCCTCGAGCGCTACCAGGCGCTGAATGTCCATGCCGAGCGGGCTGGGGCGTGGCCGGCGTGGCGGGACAAGGCGGTCGCTCGCCTCCGGGAAGAGGGCAAGGCCCCCAAGGGACGAGCCGGCGCTCGACCCTTCGGGGTTTCGGTCACCGACGCATCGGAGCTCGTCCGGGTCTTCCTTTGGGAGGGCGACGCCGAGGCAGCTTGGGAGGAGGCCGTCGCCGGCGGCTGCCCGGAGTCGCTGTGGCGGGAGCTCGCCACACGCCGGGAGAAGGCCCACCCCGAGGACGCGCTCGCGATCTACCAGCGTCACGTCGAGCTCGCCTTGACACAGAAGAACAACCTCGCCTACGAGGAGGCAGTCCAGCTCCTTCTCCGTATCCGGGCGGTCCTTCACAAGCTCGGCCGTGGCGAGGAGTTCGGGGCCTACCTGGCGTCGGTGCGCGCCGCGCACAAGCCGAAGCGCAACTTCATGAAGCTGCTCGACGCGAGGACCTGGTGACCCGAGAGGAGGCGCACGTGGCCAAGAACGACGCGGCGTGGGCGGAAGCGGCACGCCGCTGCCGGCTCAGTAACGAGGCGCTGGCTATGGCCAAGTCGATGGGGCTGAACCCGAGGAAGCTCGTCAAGAACACGCCCAACAAGAGCGAGCCTTGGAAGGCGCCCGTCGAGGACTGGGTGCGCCAGATGTGGGAACGACGCCACGGAGGCCAGTGAGCCCGTGGCGGGCAAGAAGACGCGCGACAACCTTGTCGGACGAGCGCATCGGACGTGGGTTCCCGGCGGCGCGCCCGGCGCCACAGCGACGGTTCGGGGCCGCGCATCCCGGATGCCCTCGAGGCGTCAGGATCAAGCATGCGCGTGTGGCAACGTCGGCGTTCGACAGCGCCGCGAAGGGGTCAGCTCATCTTCCGGTACCCGCCTCGCCGGACCTTGGCATGCCTGTGCGGCAGCACGATGATCTTGCCCGCGAGCCGGGGCGAAAGGGTCGCATTGTGTGGGGCTGGGTGCACCGACCAGTCCTCCGCACGAACCTGTGCCGCGCCGTCGCTTCGCTCGCAATCGTAGAGGGTGAGTGTGACGTCGATGGCGTGTTCGGCCGGCTGGTAGGCGACGCGTAGGGCGACCCGGCGCCTGAGGGCGGGGGTGACGTCGTCGGCTTCGAGGTTGAGCAGCTGCCGGTTGAGGTGGCGTTCCAGGTCGGCGATCTCGGCTTCGATCTCGGCGATGCGCTCGGCGGCCGGGGCGGCCTGCTCGGGCTCGGTGGCGATGTTGGGGCAACTGTGCCAGTAGTCGACGCGCTCGGGTCCGAAGAGCGCGTCAGCGAGGAACGGGAGCACCGCCTCGTTGAGCCGGGACTCGTTCAGGCAGACGTGGGTGGGGTGGCCGGCGGGATGTTCTTCGATCGCTTGTGGGGGCCTGACCGTGGCTTCAGCCCTGACCACCTGCACAGGTGGCTCACAGCGATCACGGCCAACCGTACGGGCATGACGGTTGCCGACCTCGTCGACGAGGCGCGCCGGTTGGAGGCTCGCCTCCCGCACACCCATCAGGCGCTGATCCCCGTCCAGCTGAGGCGCACGAACCGTCGGAGGACGGTCAAGAGGCGATCCGGACCTGCGACGCCTTCTGGCGGCCTCGTGGCCGCGATGAGCGGCCCGGTGCTCGCGAGACCTGAACCCGACGCAGCGCCTCGGGGCTACACTGCGGCACGTGGGCGACCATGGGGCACCGAACGACGATGGCATCGGTGAGGACTATGAGCCCGGACAACGTGGAGAAGCTCGAGCGGCGTGTCGTCGAGGCGGCCGAGGCGGCCTTAGCGGAGCGGCAGTTCGTCACCGCCATCGACGTGCTCGTGGGCGTCGGCTGGCTCGCACCGTCGCGCGTCGGCGAGTGGCGCCGGGGACGCGTCGAGTGCCTGGAGGGTGCGACGCAGGTCAGTCTCGCCAAGCTGTCGACCGCGATGAAGCTCTTTCGCCGCTACGCGGGGCGTCGTGGCCTGGTGCCGAGTGAGACCGCGTATGTGGCACGCACCCGCGACCGGCGGCCGCTGCGTTTCTCCAAGAGCGGCGATCCCGGCATCGAGCGCTCGTACCGCACGCACTGGGTCTCGCCTGAGCTGTCGGAGGACAAGCGCCGACGCCTCACCGAGCGCGAGGGCCGCCCGCCGGAGCTCGTGGTCATCTCGCCGCTCGGGGACTTCACCTGCACTGGCTGTGGCGGTACCGGGGACTTGCTTCTCATGGAGGGGCCGGGTCCGTTCTGCCTTGCCTGCGCGGACATGGACGACCTCGTCTTCCTGCCCGCGGGGAACGGCGCGCTCACCCGGCGGGCGAAGAAGGCAAGCGGGCTGTCTGCTGTCGTGGTCCGCTTCAGCCGTTCGCGGAGACGCTACGAGCGCCAGGGGATCCTCGTCGAGGAGGTCGCGCTCGAGCACGCGGAGCAGGAGTGCCTGGCCGACGAGGAGGTTCGGGCCAGGCGACAGATGCGCGACGAGGCGCGGCGGGCGGATCAGGACCGGGGGTTCCAGGCGGAGATGGCAGCCGAGATCGCCCGGCTCTACACGGGTTGCCCCAGCAAGCGTGCCGAGGTGATCGCCCGCCATGCCGGCGCCCGGGGAAGCGGCCGGATCGGGCGGAGCGCTGCGGGCCGTGCCCTCGACCCGGAGGCCGTCGATCTCGCGGTGGCGGCCTCGGTACGCCACGAGGACACCGCCTACGACGAGCTGCTCATGTCCGGCATCTCCCGTGAGGAGGCCCGCGAACGGGTACGCGGCCAGGTGCAGCGGGTCCTGGAGAGCTGGCGGGCACCGGTTGTCTCATGATCGCGAGATCACCTCCGATCCGCCGGGACCGGAGCCCGCTCATCCCTCATCAGGAGCTGCACCTCGCGTACGTTGGGGTCATGTGGCCCGAGCTCGACTGGCTGGACGACGCTGACGACTCGGCGCTCGAAGAGCTGACCGGCGCCGAGGATGCCGACGAGCTGTGCCGGCGGCTGCTTGAGTCACCCTGGGGGTGGGGATCGAGCACCCGCCACGGCGAGGCGGTGGAGCTGCTCCACGCGATGCAGGGCACCGGCACCCTCCCCGACGCCTTGGTTGCCCTGCTCGTTCGCACCTGCCGGCGCTGGGACCGGGTCACCGCCAAGCTCATCGCGGCCGTCGAAGCCGCCGAGATGCTGAGTGATTCCGATCTCGACGAGCTGGCGGAGTCATTCCTGGGCGAGGAAGTGGTGATCGAGTACCCGTTCTTGTGGGTGTGCCCTCAAGGGCTCGAGATGGATTGCTCCGACGAATCGGCGCGCGCCGTGACCGCCGACGAGCACACCGTGGCGCAAGCCCGACGTCGCCCCGAGCCTCCACTGCGGCGGTGGGCGGCCGGGCGAGCACTGCACAACGATCCGAGGCGTCTCGACGAGCTATCTGCGGGTGCCGAGGTCCTCCCGCCACGCCACCGCGGCGCGATGCTCCACGGCCTGCTCGATGCCGCCGACGGCCTGCAGCCAGCCGATCGCCGCCGGCTGGCCCAGCGTGGACTTCGCAACGGACAGGCCCGGGTGCGTCGCGGTGCGCTCGACATGCTCTGCGAGCTCGACGGGCCGGAACCGGCGCGTCGGCGAGCTCGCTCCGATCCCGACCGCACGGTGCGGGCCTGGAGTGAGCGAGCACCGCTGGCGTCGTACGACGCCGGGCCTGGTCAGCGATGACAAATCACGATTTGGCTGAGAGCCTCCATGCGTCTGAGTTGGTCACTGACGTAGTAGTCGCGTCTCAAGTCGTTCCTCGACGGCGCTGTCACCATCGCGGCTGACGATATAGGCTGCCTTTCCTGCCTGTTCGCTGACCGCTTCGACGAACTCGGTTCCGCGGTAATGCATTCCGACTCCGTCGTCGGTGTAGTGTGTGGTACCCAGCGTGCCGTCCGCAACGAGCCTGTGAACCAAAGGGCGTCGGCGGTCCTCGCTGTCGTAGTGCACGCCGTTGGCATAAGGCAGGAATCCCAGACCGTTGGTAACGGCCTGCAGTTCCGGGCCGAAGGAGTCGGTGGTACCGCCCTCGAACCAACAGATCGAGCCGGCCGAGACGCCGGCCAGGACGACTCCGGCAGCCCAGACGCGTCGCAGGATCTCATCCAGACCGTGCACGCGCCATACGGCCAGAAGGTTGACCACTGAACCGCCGTTGACCCACACGACGTCCTGGGCCATGAGGTGCCCCTCGATGTCATTCAGGTTCGGCATCGGGAACAGGCTCAGATGGGTGAGGTTGAAGCCGGCTATCCGACCGGCTTCGGACATGTCCATCTGGTCACGAGCATCGTCACCCCACGCCGTGCCGATGACGCACACCTGGGGGACAACTGCGGACGCCCCCGACAGTTCAACGGCATAGTGGACCAAGTCGGCGAACTGAAAGCGCAGACGGTCGTGCCGCTTGTAGCCCCCGGACGTTGCGAGGATCGTCGGTGCGTCAGTAGCCATGTCGAAAACAATAGGTGGAGAGATCGCAGCCGCGTCGCTCCTGCGGTTTTCACCATCACCGCGAGCTTGAGCTCGAGCGTGGGCGTAGGCGTGGGCGGCGCATCTTGCACGCCCCTGCGCCGTCTCTCTTGGGATCCGCCAGCGGCGCACTCTTTCCCTTGATACCACGCCGAGCCCGTCTAGTCGCCGCCGTCTGTGATGCTTGCGTACTCGGGAGCTCGTGGCCACCGTATTTGTGCGGCCTTGCGCATGGCA
>Ga0097691_1002825_pt1 | contig 11142 bp, 11 predicted proteins | sample NGESurdeep072012_8_FD_72858 | JGI IMG/M metagenome (GOLD analysis project Ga0097691, IMG submission 72858) | Arctic peat soil microbial communities from Barrow, Alaska - NGEE Surface sample 210-1 deep-072012 | ecosystem: Environmental > Terrestrial > Soil > Wetlands > Peat ...
TAGTGTGTAGGAAGCAATATTGAATGCTGCCCGTGTCCAGGGCAGGCCGACAATGGTGATCGCCATGAGAACGGCGGCGATAACCCAGCCGATTGCCATCCATAGGCCGCCGAAGACGATCCATAATATGTTGAGCAAGAGGGATAGGGCGGACATGAGATTCTTTCGCGAGCTGAGATCGATATGCCCTTTTCGGCGCTGCCATCACGCTGGGTACAAGCTAGATTTAGGCAATGAAGCGCACGTTTGCCAGCTTTAGCTAACCACCTTCAGCCGTGTCTCTGGTATTGGTTCCGATAACAAGAGTGATCGTGGGCAATCCGCAAGTTGCGCTATTGCCGCTAAGGCCGAATTATTTATTGCATAGCCGACGATCAGTTGAAAGACTTGGCAGTTGTGCGAGTTTCTTCCGCGGCGCCGGCAACTTTGCGGTTGCTCGCATGCAACAGGTTGCCGCCGGAAGAGGCGTGGCGAATGCAGAGCCAATAGCGTGAGGATTTGAGCGGATGAGCGTTCATACGAGCGGTGCCAGCGACGCCATACTGATCGAAAAAGATGTCGGGGTTCCGATGCGCGACGGCGCACGGCTCATGGCCGACGTGTTCCGCCCGAAAGATGGCACCCGCGTGCCGGCGCTGCTCAATCTCGGTCCCTATCAGAAGGACAAAGTCTGGATCCCGCCCGATACACTGGAGGAGAAGCCGAATCCCTATATGAATTGGGAGACCGTCAATCCGCTCTGGTGGGTGCCGCGCGCTACGCAGCGGTGCGCCTTGACGGGCGCGGCAGCGGCAAATCACCCGGCCAATGCGAGCCGTGGTCGCTCGCCGAATCGATCGATTTCTATGACGCCATCGAATGGGCAGCGGCGCAGCCGTGGTGCAACGGCAATGTCGGCTTGTCCGGCATTTCCTATTTCGCCATCAACCAATGGTTCGCCGCCAACCACCAGCCGCCGTCGTTGAAGGCGATCATCCCGTGGGAAGGCTTCGCCGACATCTACCGCGATGCGCTGTTCCATGGCGGCATCTTGAGCGTGTTCATGACCAACTGGTTCACGGCGCATCTGATGCATCATACGCTCGGCCGCGCCTCCCAGCAGATCCCGAATGCGTGGCAGACCAATACGCTGCATTTCTGGCTGAGCAACAATCTTGATTCCGGCGCCTTTCGCGGCGCGCAGGCGCAGTGGGACAAGATCACCGTGCCGATGCTCTCGGTCGGAAACTGGTCGGGCATGGCGCTGCATCTGCGCGGCAACACCGAAGCCTTCATGCGCGCCGCCTCCAAGCACAAGAAGCTGCGCATTCAGGCCGGTACCCACGTTCATCCGTTCTACACCGAGGAGGGGCGGCAGGATCAGCTCCGCTTCTTCGACTACTGGCTTAAAGGCATTGACAACGGCGTGATGGACGAGCCCCCGGTCAAGCTCGCGATCCGCAAGGGCCGCGACGAGATCGAATGGCGCCAAGAGCACGAATGGCCGCTCGCTCGCACGCGCTGGACCAGGCTCTATTTCGACCTGTCGCCGCCCGCGCCCGGCATGACCGCGAATGCAGGCTATCTCGTCCCCACCAATCCGGATGAGACATCCTCGCGGACTTATCCGTCCACTAGCCTCGGCTCGATGGGCTCGACCTCGGCGGCCTCGTCACAGGTGATGGGCGGCGGCATCAAGCCGGGCATGGGCATTGCACTTGAGACGCCGCCGCTGCCGAATGATGTCGAGGTCACCGGACCGCTCGCCGCCTCATTTTGGGTGTCGAGCTCGACCGAGGACATGGATCTATTCCTCACGCTGCGTAACTTCGACGCGGACGGCAACGAGGTTTTGGAAACCGGCCAACAGGGCACCCCGGTCCCTGTTGCCAAAGGTTGGCTGCGCGTCTCGCACCGCGAGCTCGATCCCGAACTGTCGTTGCCCTATCGCCCGTATCACAAGCATCAGCGCCGGCTGTTTCTTAAACCTGGCAAGATCGTGAAGGTCGACGTCGAGATCTGGCCGACCTCAATGGTATTTCGGAAGGGTCACCGCATCCGCCTCGACATCCAGCCGCGTGATGGCGTCGGTAGCCAGTCCTACATGCACTATCACGCCGACTACAATACTGGCACCAACACCATCTACGCCGGTGGGGAGCGGGAATCCTACTTACTGCTGCCGGTCATTCCGGCGAGGTAACAGCGACCGTAGTTCGGCCGGTGACTGCCCTGAGACTGGTGTCGCGGTTATTGGTTCCGATAAACAAGATTATCGGAGGTTCCCCGCTGTCCATGAACCGAACATCAGCGGATAAGTTTTTGCAGTGGAATCACCGCATCGCCAATTTCCCAAATCCTTTTTAGGCGAGAATATTTTTTTAGTTTTGACAATAGGCCATTCCGCAGGGGTTCGCACCCTTCCGCATTATGGGCGGGCGTTTGGCGAGGAAAGCGCTAAGGCCCTCGAGTGCGTCGTCGGTCTTGATATTCTGTTCATTGTAGATCCTCTCGACCTCCCGCGCACCGCGACAAGTATCGGTGCCGGCCATTCGAGCATTTCGGTGAGCAAGGCGTGCATGCGGGTCAGCATCTGCGCGCAGACACCGGGGAGATGTTCCTGGACGCTGGCGCCAAAGGAGAAATGCGGTCCTTCGGCATCGAGGAGCGCCGCGAGCAACCCTTGTCTGCCGCGGAACTCGGCAAGAGCGGCGCGCAACGCGTCCATCATCGGCGCATCGACGATGTTGGCCTTGGGGCGATTGAGGCGCAGCCTCAGCAGCGCACCATCGCGGTCCAACCAGACGTTCAGAGGGGAGGTGTCGGGCATTGCATATCTCCAATATCAGGGAACCAGCACCGTACGTCCGCGGATCCTGCGATCGTGCGCTGCCTCGAATACCTGGTTGATTTCGTCCAGCTTGCTGGTTTTGACAAAGGGTTTGACCTGCACCTTGCCGGAGAGCACGAGCTCAAGCACGTCGGGATAACGCTCCGCCGGACAACCCCAGTTGCCGAGAGCGCGGGCGTCGAAGGCCATCAGGTTTGACAGGCGGATCTCGACCTTGTCCCTGGTGAATCCGACGACGCAAAATGTTGCGCCGTGCACCAGCAATCCGAACGCCGTAAGCTGGCCGGACGCGGTGCCTGAGCATTCAAAGATAAACCATTCCGTTGGGCGCAGACCGTTCTCCTGGGCAAATCTGCTGATTGCACCCTTGAGCGCCTTGCCGTCCATTTCCCTAGAATTCAGCGTCAGTGCCGCACCGCACTTCGATGCGGCATCGAGGGCTGCAGGGGCGCGGCCGATAGCCACTACCGTGGCGCCGAAGGCTTTGGCCACCTGCACGCAATAGCTGCCTATGCCGCCTATGCCGTTCACGATGGCAAGGTCACCAGGCTTGACGCCGGCGCGGAAAATGGCGGAATAGGGTGCTGTCGCCACCTCGACCACGGAGAGTTCCGGCAGGCTAAGTCCCTGCGCGGCGAGGCGTGTTTCGTCGATCGGGCACAGACCCCGGGCGGGAACGACGATGTGGCTGGCGAATCCCCCGTGGATGTCATTGCCCAGCATCTGCTGTGAGCGGCAGATCTCGGGCCGGCCGCGTTTGCAAGCATCGCACTGACCGCAAGAGATGACGGACGGCGTTATCACTGCTTTTCCCAGCCATGACTCGGCTCCTGCTCCTGCGGCGACCACCCTGCCGCTGACTTCATGGCCGAGCGTCAAGGGCAAGGCGTGGTTGGGGTGCACGCCGTCGTAAAAATAGCCAAGGTCCGTATGGCAGACGCCGCAGCCGGCGACCTCGACAACGACCTTGTCAGGCTCGGAAGAAAAGGGGTCGAACTCCTCGCGTATCATCGGAACATTGGGCGCGGTCATCAACCAGCGGTATGGGCTACTGGACATATGGATCCCTTTTCCTTGTTAATTAGAGACTCATCCAAATTTCGTCACAAGTCACGCCGGGGACCGTGACTTCGGCGATCTGCTTCAGGAGTTTCGCTGAACGGACGTCTGTCGAGATTTTTTCGCGGAACAGTTCCAGATCCGTGGCGCCTTCATGTTGTGAAATCATTGCGATCTCTCCCACGGGCCCGCCGAAGCGGCTGTGCATTTCAACCTTGATGCCGTGTGTCTTTTCGATGTATTCCACCCGGGCCTTGAGCAAATCCATGGCCTCGACGAAATATCCGTCGAGCATGCGCACGCGCCGTACAAATGTGATCATGTGCTGCTCCTATCGCTGTTGACGGGGGAACTCATGCACCCAGATACTTGTGGTAGATCTCGGGCGCAGCCTTGAGTTTTTCGGATCGGCCGTGCCAGACGACCTGCCCCTTCTCAATGACGTAATGGTAGTCGGCGAGGGCCAGCATGGGCACGATGTTCTTGTCGATGACCAGAATCGCCATGCCCTCCTTGCGCAGACCGCCGAGCGCCGCCCAGATCTCCTGGCGGACCAGTGGCGAAAGACCCTCGGTCGCTTCGTCGAGGATCAGCAAGGGCAGGAGTCCTGTTTTCTCTGACAAGCGTCCAACCCAGGAGTGCGACGCGACAATTATGATGCCGCTCACCGACAATTAAAATGGCCAACAGGGCCTTCGTCGAGTAGCAGCGACTCGATATCGATCTCATTGTCGGTTGGCAATAGTTTTCTCTCCGACAATTTTAATTGTCGGTTTTTCAATTGTTGGCGGTTTTTTTGGATCGCGTGTGAGGTAATTGTCGGCGGGCGCGATGCCAGCGACAATTACCTCGATTTTACGTTGGATGATGGCGGCTATTTGGAAGTTGGTTCGTCATCCTTGGTCGCCCTGCGGATGGCGAAGCGCTTGCGGAAGCTATCGCCGTTCATCTCGATGATGGTGGCGTGGTGGACAAGCCTGTCCACGGCGGCAGCCGTCATGGCGGCATCAGGAAAGACGTCATTCCAGGCGGAAAAAGGCTGATTTGCGGTGATGGCGATGCTGTGTCGTTCGTATCGATGGGCGATGAGCTCGAACAGGACGCTGGTCTCGGCTTGGTCCTTGCGGACATAGGAGAGGTCGTCGAGGACGATGAGCTCGTACTTGTCGAGCTTATCGAGGGCGCTGGCGAGCGCCAACTCGCGGCGGGCGGTCTGAAGCCTTTGGACCATGTCGGTGGTTCGGGTGAACAGGACACGTCGTCCGGCATCGATGATGGCATGGCAGATGGCGCAAACTGCGTGTGACTTACCGGTGCCAGATTGGCCGAGAACCAATAGATTATCGCCGTTGTTGATCCAGTCTCCGCCGGCACCCAGGGCCAAGAGGTGTTGCTTTCGCACGCCGGGGGCGGCGGCGAAATCGAAGGTGGCGAAGGTCTTCCCGGCGGGCAATTCGGACTGGTCGCGGTGGCGCTGGATGCGGCGCGACGCGCGCTCGGCCACCTCCAGTTCGAGGAGCGTTGCGAGCACCCTGGCAGCGGGCCATCCATCGCGATCGGCGGTGTCGGTGATGCGCTTCCAGTTGCGGGCGATGCTGGGCAGCCGGAGCGCGGTCAGAAAGCTTGGCAGTGCGGTGGTGTCGGTCATGACCGCACCTCGCACGTGGATGGCAACAGCCGATTGTAGCTGGCAAGGTCCGGGGGCGGGATGGTGACGTCGTTCGCGGTCGGTGTCTTGGGTGCGAACTCGGATTCGAGATTGGCGAGGTTGGGCAGGCGTCCGGCATCCAGGGTGGTATCGAGGCGGGCGGCGAGTGCGATCTCGCAAGCCTCGTTGGTGGCGGCGATGACGAGCAGGCCGACGATTGCGCGACAGGCGTCTCTTGGTGGCAGGGCGGTGTCGAGGGCGGTCCAAGCCCGGGCGTAAGCGGCCCTCGGGAACAGGGCTTCGCGGTAGACGAGATATCGGATGGCTTGCGGCTTGCGGCGCAGCGAAGCGATCAGATGGCGATAATCGATGGCATGGGTTCGGGTGCGATCGGCACGCACGCGCGGCATGGTCATGACGAGGTCAGGGCCGTGGAAGCAGTCCAGCCGATCGTCGAAGAGGTGGACCTCGAGGGTGTGTCCGATGAGCCTTGAGGGTACCGAATAGACGACCCGATCGACATTGATCGTGCTGTTGGCGGTGACCTTCGCCGTCACGGTTGTGAAGTCGGTGGTGCGGCGCTTGGGTAACGACTTGAGCGTAAGGCGTTCGGCAGTGACCAGTTCGTTCTGGCGCGCGTTATGGCGATTGCAGATGCTGGCGACGAAGGCGCGATAGGCTTCGAGGCTGTCGAAATCCCGGCTCTCCCGCCGCCTGAGACGTTGGTCGAGGCGGGTCTTGAGGTGACCGTTCGCGGCCTCCACGCTGCCGTTCTCATGAGCAACGCCGGGGTTGTTGCGGGTGGCTTGCATGCCGTAGTGCCGGCACAGATCATTATACCGCTTGGTGAAGTCGAGTTGGGCATCCCGGTTGAGGTTCTTGAAAGCGGCTGAGAGCGAGTCGGTTCGATGTTCGCGTGGGACGCCTCCGAGATTCCACAGCGCGTCCTGCAAGCCCTCGGCGACAGCCGAAAAGCTCTCGCCGCCGAGGATCACTCTGGCATGTTCCCAGCCGCTGTGGGCCAGCCGGAAATGATACAGGCGATGCGGGAAGGCCTCGCCGGCGATGGTGACGTTGAGGCTGTCGGCGACGGTGAAATCGGACAGGGCTTGTCGACCGGGGTCGTGGCGCTGGGGGAAAAACACCTCTTTGTCCTCACCATGAAGGGCGCGCCACTTGGCGATGCGACGTTCCATGGTGCGACGGACGCTGTCGGGAACGGCATCCGTCCCGAGTTCGTCCTGCAGTTCCTCGAAGATCGTGACGGCCATGATGCCCGAGATTTTGACCATCTCCAGCACCTGCGGCCACACATCGGCCAGCGGATCCCGGCGGGTTCGCCAGGTGCGAGGCTGCTTCTTCTGTGAGGGAAAGCGCGGGTCCTTATCGATGCGGCGCGCTGAGCGCTCGCTGAAGCCAGCGATGGCCGCAGCTGCGGCACGGGTGTGGTTGTCAAAACGCGATGTCATGTAGCGTATAACCTGCTGGTCGGTAATGTGACGGTTCGGCATCGAGCTCGTTTCTTTGGTTGAACGAGCTGCGATACCACCCTCGACGCCGAGCGGCAGGCGAGACCCCTCACAGGGGGGTAAAACCGGTGCCGTCGTCGAGCGGGGTCACTCTCCGATCGGGGCTACGCCCCTCCCTTCGACTGACCCCGCCCGACGACACCTGCCGGCCAAGATAGTTGTCGGTAAGCGGCCATCCTTGTTGTCGCCGCGCACCGGCCTGCAGACAATCTGCGCCGACATCGCCAAGGACAGACGATTTCAAAGTTTTGTCCCACTGGCGATCTCGCCCGTTTTGTCTCCTGCAGAGTGTTTTTGTTCTGAACGGGCATTGAACCCATTGCAACGCTCAGGTCGTTGATCTGCTGCTGCTATTCGACATAACGCCCCCGGGTCCAACCCCCGTTGAGGGTCAACTTGGGCACTGTCTCGGCGCGTGTCCTCGGCCCTATTTTTTCCTTCGTTTTGTCCCGGGTGTAGAAGGCATACCCCCGTTTCAAAGTAGTGGTTTCTAGTTGTCCCTTTTCGTGTCGCTACGAGTCCCTGGGCACGGGCATCCAGTGACAGGTCGAGCCGTATCGCCCTAACGGCGCTGACCGAGCCGAGGACGATCATGAAATTCCGTGATCGGCCTTATTCACGGCCTCTGGCGTACTTATATTGACACTGGATCGGGCTGGAGTGCTCCTCAGTGCGTATCAGCCGTCTTATCCCCCCGCTAACCGCCGCCACCGTTGCGGTGCTGATGCTTGGCCAAGCCGCCCACGCCGACCTCCTGATCAATATCGACAAATCCGCCCAGCGCATGACCGTCACGGTCAACGGTGAGCAACTTTACGAATGGCCGGTGTCGACCGGGGGACGCGGCTATGACACGCCGAGCGGCACGTTTAAGCCGTTCCGCATGGAGATCGACCACACCACCGAGACGATGAACTTGCATCTCGCGGAGATCGCCGAGACCGTCGCACCAGGATCCCACGCTGTCCTCTTGATCAGGCTGGCTGCCCTCGATTCTCGCCGCCAACAAAGTTGGGACGCTCACATCAGAGACCAGCGGGGGCAGCCCTGAGCCGAGCGATGAATTGACCTTTTCTGGCATGACGGCTGCGAAGCTCGGCAATCCGGCCGGCGAACCTGTCCCGCTCGCTGCCCTCGGCGGCGATCTCGCCGAGGTCAGCAAGAAGTGCCACGGCTTGGTCATATGCGGATGCATTGCGCATGAGGATCAAGTCCTCTACCTCGCGCCAAGCGGCCTCTCCGCGCTTGGCCAGCGCGGACAGATGCTGCGCCCTCGCTTGAGCCTCATGCTCTTGGCGGCGGCGACGCTCGGCATTCGCCCGCTCTTCGGCGACGCGTTTTCGCTGCTCTTCTATGCGGCGGGCTGCGGTCCGCAATTCACCGGCGGTGCGACGTGCGCTGGCATCGGGCCGGCTTTCGCTGCTATTGGCGTTGGAAATCGCGCCCACGGGGAGGGCGGCCGCAGATCGAGACGGACCTCCGCGCGCTGATCCGGCGGATGAGCATCGAGAACCCGCTTTGGGGAGCGCCGCGCATTCACGGCGAGCTGCTAAAGCTCGGGTTTGAGATCGCACAGTCGAGCGTCGCCAAATACATGGTCAAGCGGCGCGGGCCTCCAAGTCAGGGATGGCGCACCTTTCTGCTCAACCACGCACCGGATGCCGCCATGGATCTGTTCGTTGTCCCGACACTTGGCTTCGATCTGCTCTACGCTTTCGTCATTGTTCGGCTAGACCGCCGAGACCTGGTCTGGACCAATGCTACAGCAAACCCGACGGCTGAATGGATCGCACGCCAGTTAACTGAGGCATTCCCTTGGAATGAGGCGCCGCGCTACCTCATCCGGGATCGGGATCGAACCTATAGCGCCGTCGTCATGCGCCGAATTCGCGCCATGGGCATCCGGGACAAGCCTATAGCGCCAGCCTCGCCTTGGCAGAATGGCTTTGCCGAACGGCTGATCGGATCGATCCGGCGCGAGTGTGTGGACCACTTTGTCGTCTTGGGCGAGGAGCATCTGCGCCGCATCCTGCAAACCTATGCTCGATATTACAATAATATCAGAACGCATCGGTCATTGAACAAGGATACGCCGGTCTCTCGCCCGGTTCAGCGGATCGGAATCATCAATTCACACGCGATTCTTGGCGGCCTTCATCACCATTACGCGCGGGTTTGAGTTTTCGGTACACAGGGCAGAGGCAAGTCCTCCGGCACTTCTGCCGGCGACACGACCTCGGTCTTCTGATCAGTAGGTGTCATGTTCAGCACTACATCAATGGCTACGTGCTCACTATCCACCTTCCTTGCAAACCCCGCTATGTCTCAAAATCGCTAACGATGGTGTCGCCGGGCAGCATTTGAATTGGTCGGCACGTGCGGAGTTGGCACTAATCGGTCCTGGCGGTCGCGCCGGCCAATGTCCGCCGCTTAGGGTAAACCAGACTCAGCGCGGACACGACATGCAGCGGCTTCATTCCGCAACCGAAACCCCTCAGCCGAGTAGCCACTTTGTCGGCCGAGGGGTTGTTTGCAAGCTGCGACCTGCTCAAGGCCGCAGCTTAGTCCGTTATTATGGCGCAGACGCAATTGTTGGCACTACGCGCGACAACCACGCGCAACCCGAATCACGAGTCCCGCAGAGCGCCTCGGTTGTAGCAAAACCGTGTAGCCCAGCTAATAAACGGCGCCGCAATCAACCCCGCGATTACGAGAATTGTAAGCTGCTCTGCGCTTGCGCCGGTCAATCGGAGTGCCATTGCAAGCAACACACCAGAGAACACGTGAGCAGGTGCCCAAGCAAGTGCTGACAAGACATTGGCGGCATAGAACTGTCGCGGCGACATTCGGAGGATGCCAGATACCAAAGGCACGAAGGCACGGACGACGGCCGTGAAGCGCGCGAGAAAAACGCTTGCCGCGCCGTATCGGGTTATAAAACTTTTACTGCGAACAATGAATTGCGGATACTGATTCAACGGCCAGGAGCTCAGAATCTCCTGGTGATATTGCTGACCTAACCAGAATGACAATCCGTCCCCAACAATTGCTCCTACAGTCGCAGCGATAAGAAGTATCCACGGGTTTGCATAAGCGCCTGTCGCTATAGCACAGATGCCGATGATAAGCGTTGAGCCCGGAACCACGGTGCCGACCACAGGAATGGCTTCCGACAGTGCCAGCAGAAAAACCGCACTATATGTGTAGTGCGGATGCGCAGAAACAAAGTCTACAAGTGCGGAAAAATACGATGTCATGCAACAATCCAAAGGCAACCGCTTGCATCTGAGTGGCGTGCTCTTCAGCAACTGAATAGCTAGACAAAGACCGATAAAGCTAAGTTAAGCTACTAGTTAACGCAACGTTTGAGCCGAAAGTTCCGCTGCTGTGGTCGTTGTCAGTGGGGAAAGCGGACCCAGCGCGGACATCGCGAAAGCAAAGTGAATGATTCATTTCGGACAGTTGCATGGAACCCCAACGACCTTCGCGCGTTCCCTCGTCAGATTTCAACCACTAGCAGAATGCTAGCGTTCACGCTGATCCTTAGTCATCTGGGAAATGTCGGTTTGAAGTCGGCTTGCTTGCGCTCTAAGTGTCCGACTCCCTTCATCATGCGCTGGATTTCTGCCAAGTAGCGTTCGGCAGCGATCTTAAAATTAAGGCTGTCCAATCCATCTGCTTTTTCTGCCTGCTCCTGAAGCTGCTGCAGTTCGCGACGCTTTTCAGCTACCTTGGCGCCATCTTTCAAGACCCTTTTACGTGTCCATGGCGAATTCGTAAATTACGCCGCGATTGGCATCTGGAACAGACCGCGGCAATGGTGCCGCCAAGCGTAGTGATCAAGGACGGCATGGGCGGGCGGCGGTTCGCCAGATCGTTCTCCCGGAGTGCTGCCACTGAGCGACTGGTGAACGCGATTTTCGTTGTAATAAATTCTGAACTCTTCCAGCTTGCGCTCCAGGTCGATTGCGTTCCAGATTAGTACGTGATCGAGAAACTCTCGTCGAACCGTGCCGATCAGCCGTTCCACGAACGGATGGGACACGGGTACGTAGGGGATCGACTTGATCTCTTCG
>Ga0097691_1002826_pt1 | contig 11140 bp, 6 predicted proteins | sample NGESurdeep072012_8_FD_72858 | JGI IMG/M metagenome (GOLD analysis project Ga0097691, IMG submission 72858) | Arctic peat soil microbial communities from Barrow, Alaska - NGEE Surface sample 210-1 deep-072012 | ecosystem: Environmental > Terrestrial > Soil > Wetlands > Peat ...
GCTGATGGACGACAACCGCATTGCCCTCGATGGACTGAATGAGCGGGCGCAGGCACTTGAGAAAAAAGGCAACACAGTCGTCTATTCCGCGGTTGATGGTTCTCCGGGCGGACTCATCGCCATCGCCGACGCGACTCGCCCGAACGCAAAACAGGCGATTGACCGACTGGCAGCGTTAGGCATCGAGGTGGCGATGTTGACGGGCGACAACCAGGGCACTGCAAACCTGGTTGCCAAACAACTCGGCATCAAGACCGTTTTCGCCGAGGTCCAGCCGGGACAGAAGGCGGAGAAGGTCAAAGAGATGCAAGCGCGCGGCCTGCGCGTCGGCATGGTCGGCGACGGCATCAACGATGCACCTGCGCTGGCGCAAGCCAATGTCGGCATCGCCATCGGTGCGGGCACGGACGTGGCTATGGAGACGGCTGATGTGGTGCTGATGAAGAGCGACCCGTTCGACGTGATCGGCACCGTCATCCTCAGTCGTGCCACGCGACGCAAGATGCGGCAAAACCTGTGGTGGGCTGCCGGGTACAACGTCATTGCCTTCCCGCTCGCCGCCGGTCTGCTCTATCCCTGGACCGGGTGGCTGCTGAGTCCCGAGGTCGCGGCGCTCTCGATGTCCGGCTCGACCTTGATCGTGGTCGCCAATGCGCTGTTGTTGAAGCGCACGAAGATTAACGAATCCGCGGCTCCTGAGCACATTGCCGCAGCAACCCCGATGCTGCAATCAAACGGAGATGCCGTCGCAGCGGTGCCCCCAAACCTAGTTGCGCATTAAAGGAGATAACCATGCAAGCACAGGCAGCACACGTCGCAGAGAAGTTGGAAGAGTCAGAAACGTCAAAAAAGAGTGCGGTCGTCGCACTCTACGATACTCACGAAGAGGCAGAGAGAGCTGTCCGCGAACTCCAGAGATCGGGCTTCGACATGAAGAAACTGTCTATCGTCGGCAGGGATTACCAAACTGAAGAAGATGTGGTCGGCTACTACACCGCCGGCGACCGCATGAAAGCGTGGGGCAAGACAGGAGCCTTCTGGGGCGGATTATGGGGGCTGCTGTTCGGGTCGGCGTTCTTCCTCATACCCGGGATCGGACCGCTGCTCGCAGCCGGACCGCTCGTCGGATGGATTATTGGGGCGCTGGAAGGCGCGGTGGTGGTTGGGGGCTTGAGTGCGCTCGGCGCGGGCTTGTACAGCATCGGGATTCCCAAAGACAGCATCATCGAATACGAGACGCAGATCAAAGCCGGTAAGTTCGTCGTCATCGCCCACGGCACGCCAGACGAAGTGAGCAAGACCAAAGGCACCCTCGCAGTGACCAAGCATCAAGGCATAAAAGAACATGTCTGCTGCGCGTAAGCGACCTTTCAAGAAAACGGTAGCGGCGATGAGAACCGGTCGCAATAGAGTTTCATCGCCGCTCCCGTCTTCAAGTCTTGACGAGGAGCGGGACGACGAACGGAGGGAGAAAAATCATGGCATGGCTCACGGCAAACTGGTTCTGGGTGTTGATCTTCATTGCCTTTATCGCGATGCACGTGTTCGGTCACGGCGGTCACGGTGGTCATAGCGGTCATGGTGGAGGTGATCGTCAACGAAGCGGGGATGAAAGAGAAAAAGACGAAGCGCAAGGTCGCGTCGTGAACACGAGTTCAGGCGGGCATCAGCACTGAAAAGCTGAACTCATTGGCACTCGGGAGTTGCAGGAAAGAACTGTCACCCGTGATAACACTGAACAACCGCGAAGCGTAAAGGGAGTACGAGCAATGCTGAATATCAAAATCGTGAGCTGGTCGCTGGGAATCTTTACCGCCATCAGCTTCGTCCTGTGCGTCATCTACGGACTGATCGTGCCGCCGACGCTACACATGGCTCCATTCTTGGAGATGGTTCTACCGGCTTTCAAGTGGCTGACCTTTGTGGGCTTCTGCCTGGGGTTGATCGAGAGCTTTCTCTACGGCGTATACGCCGGACTGGTGTTCGTCCCCATCTACAACTTTCTCACCCGCCGGTGGGGTGTGTCGGCCAGGCAGTAGCTACATCGGCAGCGACCGGTTTAGGAAGCTGGCTGCCCAGGCGCTCGTGTCCAGCAGGCAGCACCAAGAACCGGGACTACAGTAACGTGAAATACGTCGAGGTCCCTCATCGGACGGGACACGGTCAACACGGCCCCGTTGGAGACCCCTGATGCCTACGGCCACCATGGAATGCGGAAAGCCCGGCTCGAACAAGATGTCAAGGAAGCCCGCTTCGTGTTGGAGCGAGTGCCGGAACCGGGCATCAGCATCGACAATGCGACACGGCAACTTGAGGACGAAGGAGCCGAGAAATGTAACAAGCCGTTCGACAAGCTGATGGAGACCTTGGCGCAAAGGTCACCACGACATTTGACGAGAAAATCATGAACGTTAGTCCTAGTGCAGGAAAGCCGGCCGAAGCATCGATGCTCGTGAACGTACCCAGGCTCGTCACGGCCTACTATACGGAGGCGCCTGACCCTTCAGTGCCGGAACAAAGAGTTGCCTTCGGCACCTCAGGACATCGTGGTTCCGCATTCCAGAAGGCTTTCAATGAATGGCATATCCTCGCCATCAGTCAGGCCATTTGCCTGTACCGGGAGCGGCAGAAGATCGATGGCCCGCTGTTTCTCGGCATGGACACCCATGCCCTTTCCGTGCCGGCTCTTGCCAGCGCGCTTGAGGTGCTTGCGGCCAACGGAGTGGAAGTCATGATCGCGCAGGGGGATGAATATACCCCAACCCCTGCCGTTTCCCACGCGATTCTCACGTACAACCGCGGGCGCAAGACAGGACTCGCCGACGGCATCGTCATCACGCCCTCACACAATCCGCCCCATGACGGCGGGTTCAAGTACAATCCCCCAAACGGCGGGCCGGCGGAATCCGCCGTCACCGCCTGGATCGAGGCCAAGGCCAACGAGTTTCTCGAGAATGGCCTTCTGGGTTTGAAAAGGATTCCTTTCGAGAAAGCTCTTCGTGCCTCCACGACGCACCGGCACGACTACCTCAGCGCTTACATTACTGATCTCGCCAACGTGCTCGACATGGATGCCATTCGCGGCGCGAAGATCAGCATGGGAGTCGATCCGCTTGGCGGTGCCGGGGTCCACTATTGGGGGCCGATTGCCGAGCGCTACGGGTTGAACCTCACGGTCGTGAACGAGTCCGTCGACCCGACGTTCCGCTTTATGACTGTGGATTGGGACGGCCAGATCCGCATGGACCCATCCTCACCCCATGCTATGCAGAGGTTAATCGGCCTGAAGGATCGCTTCGAGATCGCCTTCGCCTGCGATACCGACCACGACCGGCACGGGATTGTCACCAGAAGCACAGGGCTACTTCCACCCAATCACTACCTTTCAGTCGCCATCTCCTACCTCTTCCAACACCGACCGAAATGGGGCGAGAGGGCAGCGGTGGGCAAGACGGTGGTGAGCAGCCAGATGATTGATCGGGTCACGGCGAAGCTTGGCCGGAAGCTCTACGAGGTGCCGGTTGGCTTCAAGTGGTTCGTTGATGGTTTGCTCGACGGCTCGCTCGGCTTCGGCGGCGAAGAGAGCGCGGGTGCGTCGTTCGTCCGTCTGGATGGCAGCGTGTGGACGACGGACAAAGACGGAATCGTCCCGGCTTTGCTGGCGGCGGAGATCACAGCCCGGATGGGCCGCGATCCCGGCGAGATCTACCGCGAACTCACGCGCGAATTCGGTGAGCCTGTTTACGACCGCGTGGAGGCGCCTGCTACACCGGAACAAAAGGAGATTCTGGAAAAACTCTCGCCGGAGCAGGTCCGGTCCACAGATCTGGCGGGGGAAAAAGTCCAGGCCATCCTCACCCACGCGCCAGGCAATGGCGCGCCCATCGGCGGGTTGAAGGTGGCGGCGGAGAGCGGATGGTTCGCGGCGCGTCCGTCAGGGACCGAGAACATCTACAAGATTTATGCGGAGAGCTTCCGGGGGGCGGATCATCTGCGCCGGATCCTGGAGGAAGCCCAGACGATTGTCAGCGATGCACTGGCGGCGTCGGATCCGAGAGAGAAATCATGAGCGACCAAACCCGCGTCAGCCACCCGATCTACAACCTTCTACCCACCGAAATTGCAGGATTCGATTCCCTGGCGGAACTTGCCTTGGATATGCATTGGTCGTGGAATCATGCCACCGACGAAGTGTGGCGGCAGCTTGATCCCGAATTGTGGGAGATCACGCATAACCCCTGGGTCGTCCTGCAAACGGTCTCGCGCGACCGGATCGAGCGCGTGTTGGCCGATCCTGTTTTCCGCAAGAACGTCGATGGCCTGGTCGAAGCCAGCCGGCAGGCGGCGCAAGCGCCCGCTTGGTTTCAGCGGAAGCATGCGATGTCTCCACTGACCTGCGCAGCCTACTTCAGCATGGAATTTATGTTGAGCGAGGCTCTGCCCATCTACTCTGGCGGGCTTGGCAACGTGGCCGGCGATCAACTCAAAGCCGCCAGCGATCTGGGTGTACCGGTAGTCGGCGTGGGGCTGCTCTATCAGCAGGGCTATTTTCGCCAGGTGATCGACCGGAACGGAGAGCAGCAGGCCCTCTACCCGTATAACGACCCTGGACAGTTGCCGATCACGCCCTTGCGCCAACCAAATGGGGAATGGTTGCGGTTGGAGATCGCGTTGCCCGGGTACTCGGTCTGGCTGCGCGCCTGGCAGGTCCAGGTGGGCAGGGTCAAACTCTACCTGCTGGACAGCAATGACGCGGCGAACTTCCCCGCTCTTCGGGGGATTACCAGCGAGCTCTATGGCGGCGGGCCGGAATTGCGCCTTAAGCAGGAAATGCTCCTTGGAATCGGCGGATGGCGACTGCTGCGCGCGCTCGGGGTACAACCGGAGGTCTGTCACCTGAATGAAGGGCACGCGGCGTTTGCCGTCCTGGAACGTGCCCGCACCTTCATGGAAGAGACAGGGCAGCCCTTCGAAGTCGCTCTGGCCGTCACACGAGCGGGCAATCTCTTCACTACACACACCGCCGTGGCCGCTGGTTTCGACCGTTTTGCTCCCGCCCTCATCGCGCAATACCTTGGCGGATATGCCGAAAAAAAGCTCGGCATTGGACTCGACGATCTGCTGGCTCTTGGCCGCCAGAACCCGGCCGACGCGTCGGAGCCTTTCAACATGGCGTATCTGGCGATCCGCGGGTGCGGGGCGTCGAACGGGGTGAGCCGCTTGCACGGGAAGGTGAGCCGGCACCTCTTTCTGCCTCTGTTCCCGCACTGGCCGGAGGACGAAATCCCGATCGGACACGTGACCAACGGCGTCCACATGCCCACCTGGGACTCGGCGCCGGCCGACGATCTGTGGACGGAAAGCTGTGGAAAGGACCGCTGGCTGGGAACCACGGAGACCCTGGACCAGGATATTGCTCGCGTCGCCGACGCCAGGCTATGGAAATTCCGGACCGAGGCCAGCAAGTCTCTGGTGGAATACGCTCGCGAACGACTGTCGCGGGATCTGGCCGCCGGCGGCGCGTCGCCCGAAGAGGTGGAAGCCGCGAAGCATCTCTTTGATCCCAACGCACTCACGCTGGGCTTTGCGCGCCGCTTCGCGACCTACAAGAGACCGAACCTGCTGCTGCATGACCCGCCACGCTTGCTTCGTCTTTTGAGCAATCCTCAGCGCCCGGTACAACTCATCATCGCCGGCAAGGCGCATCCGGCGGACGAGGCGGGGCAGGTCCTGATTCGGGAGTGGACGCATTTTATCCGGGTGGCCGGGGCGCGTCAGCACGCCATCTTCCTCGGCGACTACGACATGCTCCTGAGCGAGCACCTGGTGCAAGGCGTAGACGTCTGGATCAACACGCCGCGGCGCCCCTGGGAAGCCAGCGGGACCAGCGGGATGAAGGTGCTGGTCAATGGAGGCATCAATCTGTCGGAACTGGACGGCTGGTGGGCAGAGGCGTACACGCCTGAAATCGGATGGGCGCTGGGGGACGGTCAGGAACATGGCGACGATCCAGGTTGGGACGCTGCCGAAGCCGACGCGCTATACAACCTGCTGGAGCGGGAAGTGATTCCCGAGTTCTATGCCCGCGACGGGCAGAGCATCCCCACAGCCTGGGTATCGCGGATGCGGAAAAGCATGGCGAGTTTGACACCGCGCTTTTCCGCGGACCGCACGGTGCGCGATTACACGGAGCAGCATTACATCCCGGGCGCCACAACCTACCATGAGCGTTCCGCCGATACAGGCGCGGCGGGCCGGCAGATGGTGGAGTGGCAGCGCGCTATGCGACAGGCGTGGCCCGCGCTGCGCTTCGGTGAAATGAAGGTCGAGACCAACGGGGACGGGCATGTATTTGAGATCCAGGTCTATCTCGGCGATCTGGACCCGAGCGCGGTGCGAATAGAGCTTTACGCCGACGGCGTCAACGGCGACGGTCCCGTACGGCAGGAGATGGAGCGCGTTCGCCACTTGGAGGGAGCCGGCGGTGGCTATGCCTATCGCGCGCCGGTGTCCGCCAGACGTCCGCCTGCCGACTACACGGCGCGCGTGATACCGCAACATACCGGCGTTGCGGTCCCGCTGGAAGACGAGCGAATCCTGTGGCAGCGATGAAGTGATTTCGAGGTGCCGGAATGACGGGGCGGCGTCCAGCCCCATAAGCGGGTGCGCGACATAGAAGTGGATCGTGGTGAACCCCCAATCAGAGTGAGGGGGTTGCGGCCCACGTGTTTGCTGCCGGGCTGTGGCGACCCCTCCCGACCCAGAGGGTACCCCGGTCGGGGCTCTGATTGGCGTAGCCCCTACGCTACGATTCCCTCGATTGGCCGGCATCTGGGCAGATCCCTCACTTCCATGTCGCGACCGCCCATGAGCCGCCCGATTGTGGTCCCGTCGGCGTTGTCCTATGATGACAGTGAACCTATGAGCCAGCTATGAAACGGTTCGGCTTCCGCGCTCTGGCGCTGACCATGTTCGGAGCCTGCGCCGCGTTGGGGCAAACCGCGCCGCCCGAAAGCGCGCCCGCTTCGGTACAAACCACGCCTGCGCCGCCGCAAACGCCCGCCAAGGCTGCCGCGGAAATGGCCACCCACGATGAGCCGGCGATGTTCAAGGCGCGGGTCAACCTGGTGATGGTGCCGGTGGTGGTCCGCGACCGCCAGGGCAAGGCGGTAGGCACCCTCAAGCAGGAAGATTTCCAACTGTTCGATAAGGGTAAGCCGCAATATATCGCGCGCTTTTCCATGGAGAAGGCGGCGGGCCGCCTGCATAAAGCGAGCGGCGCCGTACCCGTCCCCAGCCCGGATAAGCCATCCGAGGAGAAACCCGCGGTCGACCTGCCGGACCGCTTTATCGCCTACCTGTTCGACGACGTGCACATGAAGTTCGGCGATCTGGTGCACGCCAGGGACGCCGCCGGCCGGCATATCGATACCGCCCTGCGCACCACCGATCGCGCCGCGATTTACACCACGTCGGGCCAGACCATCCAGGATTTCACCGACGACCGTACCCTGCTGCACGAGGCGCTGGCCAAACTGCGCATGCGCCCGGTCACCGGACAAGGCCTCAGCAATTGCCCCAACATGACCTATTACATGGCGGACCTGATCGTGAACAAGAACGATCCGACCGTGTTGGACGCCGCGGCGCGGGATGTCATGTCGTGCCAGAGCCTCGATCCATCGCAATATTCCCAGGCACAGCAGATCGCCCGGGGGGCCGCGCAGCAGGAGCTGAACCTTGGCGATCATGAGACGCGCCTTGCCATGGGCGTGATTAAGGAACTGGTTCGCCGCATGGCCGCCATGCCGGGGCAGCGCTCCATCATCCTGGTCTCTTGCGGGTTTGTGACCCTGGCGGAGCACTCGATTGAAAAGACCGACATCATGGACCGCGCGATTCGCTCTAGCGTGCTGATCAACTCGCTGGATGCGCGCGGCCTTTATACGGACACATCCGATATAACGCGCCAGGGCACCAACAGTGTTACGGAAATGGTCCTGCATCAGATGGAGCGCGAGACCAACCGCGCGCAGTCCGACGTGATGGCGGAACTGGCGGCGGGCACGGGCGACACCTTCTTCCAGAACAACAACGATCTGGACGCCGGGTTTGCGCGCCTGGCGACGGCTCCGGAATATTATTACCTGCTGGCCTTTTCTCCGCAGAACCTCAAAATGGACGGCAGTTTCCACGCGCTGAAGGTGACGCTCAAGGCCGTGAAGGATGTGAGCGTCGGGGCGCGCACGGGCTATTACGCGCCGCGGCATCTGGAGAATGCCATCGAGACCGCGAAGCGCGAAATCGAAGAGGCGCTGTTCTCGCGCGAGGAGATGAGTGATATCGCGGTGGAATTGCATACCCAGTTCTTCAAGTCGGGCGCGGACACGGCGCGCGTCTCGCTGGTCATCAAGGTGGACGTCAAACATCTCAAGTTCCGCAAGGAAGCGGACCGCAACTGCAACGAAATCACGGTGGTGGCGGGCCTGTTCGATCGCAACGGCGTGTATGCCGCGGGCAACCAGAAGAAAATTGAGATGAAGCTGAAGGACGAGACGGTGGAAAAACGCCTGGACGGAGGCTTGACCATCCGCTCCAGTATCGATGTCAAGCCGGGCACTTACTCGGTCCGGCTGGTGGTCAGGGATGTCGAAGGACAATTGATGTCGGCGCAGAATGGCGCCGTCGAGATTCCGTACTGAGAGGTGTAGCATGCGATTCCAGCGCACGATATTATTGAGCGGTGTTCTTCTGCTGATGGGCGCTCCGGCGCCGGCCCAACAGGCGCAGCCGCAGGGGGCGCCGACGGTGATTCGGACGGAAACCAAGCTGGTGCTGGTGGACGTGGTGGTCACGGGCAAAAAAGGCGTGTATGTGGAAGACCTGGAGCTGAAAAACTTCAAGGTCTGGGAAGACAACAAGGAGCAGCAGCTCAAGACGTTTTCCTTCGGCGCCGACCCGAAGGCCCCGGGCGGCCAGCAGCGCTACATTGTCCTCTTCTTCGACAACTCCACCATGGCGATGGGGGAGCAGATGCAGGCGCGCCAGGCGGCGGCGCGTTTCATTGAATCCAATGCCGGTCCGGACCGGCTAATGGCCGTGGTGAACTTCACCGGCGCGCTGCAAGTCGCGCAGAATTTCACCGGCGACATCGACCGGCTCAAACAGGTGGTGGGCGGCATCAAGACGTCGGCGGTGGCGCCGGGACCGGAAAGGGCCAGCATGGGTGTGCCGCGCCTGGGTGGCGGCGCCGGCGCGTATGGGGCGCGCAGCATGCTGCTGGCCTTGCGGAGCATGGCCCAGAATCTGACGGAGGTTCCGGGACGCAAGAGCCTGATTCTGTTCACGTCGGGATTCCCGCTGGGCAACGAAGCCCGTTCGGAGGCGAACGCGGCGATCGATTCGTGCAGCAAGGCGAATGTGGCGATTTATCCCATCGACGCGCGCGGGCTCAGCGTCACCGGTATGCCGGGGATGATGGATCAACTTCCCATGCCTGGCGGGCGCGGGCGCGCGGCGCTGGAATTTCCGTCGGCATTTCCCGGCGTTGCGTGGCGCTCTAGCGGCATCGCCTTGGCGGCTTCGCCGGTGCTGCGCATCGCCTCATTCTTCCTTTCCGCCACCGAGTGGGAACAGCAGGGCGGGCGGGGCGGCGGCAGTCCTGGTGGCAGCACGGGTGGCAACACGGGGACGCCCGGCGGCGGGGCCACGCGCGGCGCCCCGGGCGGCACTACCCCTGGCAACACCGGTGGCAACACGGGGACGGGGACCGGCACGACGCGGGGGACCAATACCGGCAACACCGGCACGGGCGTCCACAACACCACCAACACCAACACCAACACCAACAACAGCGGCGGGTCTAATAATCCCAACAATCCGAACAACCGGAACAATCCGAACAATCCATACAACAATCCGTCGCGCCTGAACATTCCCACTTTTCCACCCAGCGCGACCGACAATCAGCAGATCATGTACCTGCTGGCGGAAGGCACCGGGGGGTTCGTGATCAACAACACGAACGACATGATCGGCGGCATGCAGAAGATCGGCAAGGAACAGAATCAGTACTACATCGTGGGGTACACGCCGCCCGAGTCGGCGGAAGGCAGTTGCCACACCCTGAAGGTCAAAGTGGATAAGGGCGGAACCACCGTGCGTTCCCGGGCCGGCTACTGCAACGTGAGATCGCGCGACGCGCTGGCGGGCAACCCGATCGAAAAGACGCTGGAGAGCCGCGCGGCGGCGCCGGCGGCCGGCACGATCGCGGCGTCAATGCGTGCGCCGTTCTTCTATACCGGGGCGAATACCGCGCGCGTGGCGGTGGCCATCGAGATTCCGTCGGAGGCCATCAAATTCGAGAAGGTGAAAGGCAAGATGCATGCGGGCGTGAACGTGCTCGGCATCGCCTACAAGCAGGATGGCAGCGTGGCGGCGCGTTTCAGCGATGCGGTCAAACTGGATTTCGAAAACCAGAAGGAAGTGCAGGGCTTCAAGGAAAAGCCGATGCACTACGAGAACCAGTTCGATGTGGCGGTGGGCGTCTACAACCTGAAAGTCGTGTTCGATTCCGGCGACGCGAGTTTCGGCAAGCTGGAATCGCCGCTGGTGATCAATGCCTATGAGGCCAGCGATTTCGCGATCAGCGGGATCGCCTTCAGCAAAGTGTTCAATAAGGTGTCGGATTCGGACGCCAATCTGGACTCGGTGCTGTTGGAAGGGCGGTCGCCGCTGGTGGCCGGGACCTTCCAGTTCACGCCTTCGGGCTACTCGCGCTTCAAAGCCGAGGAGAAGATTGGGATTTACTTCGAGCTCTACGACCCGGCGCTGGCGGGCGAGACGAAGCCCAAGGTGGCGGTGCAGATCCACATTCTGGATGGCAGGACCCTGGAGATGAAGGAGGACACCGGCAACGTGTTGTTGGATAATTTCGTGAAGGCGGGTAGCCCCATAGTGCCCGCCGGCCTGCGCATGCCGCTTGAGAAATTGGCTCCCGGCCTCTACCGGTTGGAACTGAAGGCGCTCGATTCCACCGGCGCCTTTGCGATCCGTACGACGGATTTCGAAATTCTGTAGAAGTTGGGAGGATTTGTTCACCGCAGAGACGCCGAGACGCTGAGATAAGCGCAGAGAAAAC
>Ga0097691_1002827_pt1 | contig 11139 bp, 12 predicted proteins | sample NGESurdeep072012_8_FD_72858 | JGI IMG/M metagenome (GOLD analysis project Ga0097691, IMG submission 72858) | Arctic peat soil microbial communities from Barrow, Alaska - NGEE Surface sample 210-1 deep-072012 | ecosystem: Environmental > Terrestrial > Soil > Wetlands > Peat ...
AAGCAACTCCCGGATGTCTGCCGATGACAGCGCGTTGCGCGAGTGCGACGAATCTGGTGGCACCCGGTACAGCGAGCGTCATTCCGCCCAGAATGACGCGTTCGGATATCGGCTTAGCGACAGATTGCTGCAGCGAGTCGAGAGCTAGATTAGGCCTGAGTCATCGAGCTTCTCGCGCAGCTTCGATGCAAGCCGCCATGCGTCCTGGTCGAGGTCGTAAGCGCGGATCGCAGCCGCGAGTCCTGGGTGGATCCCGATGTCTCTGGCGAACGCTGCGACGTCTTGGCGTGTCTTGAGGCTCAGCAGTTCGTTTAGACGGCCTTGGAGCAAGGTGGTCTTGGCGAAGCTGCTCGCAGCGGTCTCTCCGCCGTCTGTGTCGTCGGCGCCTTCGAGTTCAATCACGCTCTTCCGTTTCGGGTGCAGAACGATGTGGCCCGCTTCATGGAAGAAGCTGAACCAGACGCTGTCTTCGTACTTGCCGCGTTCGGTGAGCGCGATGACCGGGCGCTCTGGGCCGAGCCAGCGCACCGCGGCCGATGCGCGAGTTCCTTCTATGCACGGCGTGTAGACGACCGCCACCCCAACGTCGGCGCAGCGCTGTTGGAGGATGGGGAACGACTCTCCGATCGGTGCGACTGTCAGTGACGGCAGGTCCTTGAGCAGAGCGTTGAATGCTCGCTTGTCGTAAGCGGCGACATCGAGACTGTCGGCCTTGAGTTCCGCGATTCGGAGCCACACCGATGTTGTGTGCGGGTTGACCTTCCATTGCTGTGCTCGGCGGAAAGACAACACTGTGTCGGCATAGACAGAGTCGTATGCCTTCGGATCTGCGACGCCGAGGAAATCGAGCAGCTCTTCTATCTGAGACTCAATTGCTGCTCGCGCGGTGACGATGTGGTGTTGCAGGAGGACGCTGCGCGGGAACTCCTCGAACCAGGCGCGGTGTTCCCCGAGTGCATGGCGGGCCTTGGCGCGCTGCTTGTTTGCTTGGTTGACGGCGTCGGCTTGGGTGAGGATCGCGGCTGGAACTCCGAGGGTTCGTTCGAGGCGCAGTGCAGTGTCAGCCGACAGCGGGACGGCGTCCTGGATCACCTGGTTCAGGTGCTTGGCTGAGACGCCGGCTCGCGCGGCGAGGTCTGCTTGGCTGAAGCCTCTGGCCTTGAGCTCAAACCGGATGAGTTCACCTGGGGTCACTCCGTAGTCGTGCTCGAGGAGTTGGGGTGTCGCGTGGTGTTCTGTGCGCGGGGTCATGGGGTGGTCGCCTCTTTCAGTGACTGGCCGACGGCCAGGATCGCGACTGAGAACACGGTGCTCAGGCTGGCCCTGGAGTGGTCGACTGCTAGCTGAGTGCCTTGGCCGTCGATGGGGCGAAGTACGACGCCGGTGGCGGCGGTGCCGTAGTGGAAATCGGACGTGTCCGAATCTGCGATCCGGGTAAGGGTGGTGCCCCGAAAGCTCATCAGCTGGGCCATCGTCTCGGCGTACTGGATGACGGTGAGGGCGATCCGCAGGTCATCTCTGAGGTGGGCCTCCAGCCGGGCGAGCGTGGAAGGCTTGATCGCCTCGACCACGTGGTCGCCAACAGGAAGAACCTTCAACTCACGCTGCCTTTACCATCTTCGTAAAGCCGATGTGCTTTACTGGTTTCGTAAAGAGTACATGCCTGTCGACGTCGGCCGGCATCCGGCACACCAGTTATGAGGACGGATTATGAGGGTCTACGTGCATGACTCCGAGGGTAAGCGGGTGGTCGAGGCCGACGAGGACGCCTCGCTCATCGAGGTGGTGGGCATCGTCGGTGATGTCCAGGTCTGGGCGGAGGACGCCGATGAGCCGCTCGCGGCGGACGCGACTGTCGCCGTGCTTGCCGACCGGGACGTGGCTGCGGTTCACGTCGGGAACGGCCCGATCACAGTGACCGTGACCTACAACGGTCAGACCAAGTCTGAGTCGTTTGGGCCAGGCACCAAGATCGACAAGGTGCTCGACTGGGCTGTGGGTGCCCGGGGGTTCAACATCCCTGACGGCGACCGCGACGACCTGGTCCTTCGCGCGAAGGGGAGTCCGGAAGACCTAGATCCGGACACCCACATCGGGACGCTCGCCAAGAAGGGCGAGACCCTAGCGCTCGACCTCGTGCCGGGCGAGCGGTTCGCCGGTTGACCTGGGACGACTGGGAGAGGAACAGGATGGAGCCCGATGAGATGGCCTTGGTCGAGGACCTCGACTCGGTCCGGTTTCAGTCGGGAGCTGACCGCGGCTACTGGCGTATGGTCGCCCGCGTCGGAACCCTGGTGACGTTCCACCTGACGGCCCGCACGGGCCGTCAGGTCGGCCTCCGCCTCGACTGCGCCGGGTACCCAGGGATCGCGCCGACCGGACAGTTGTGGGAGTTTGAGGACGACGCGCCGCTGCCGGTCGAGGACTGGCCGACCGGCGGACGAGCGAGCCAGGTGTTTAACCCGAGCTGGAGCCAGCAGTTCGGCGGCGCGTTCTACTACCCGTACGACCGGCGAGCCCTTGAGGGTCACGACGTCTGGGCGAACGACCACGCGGGCCATGTCTGGGGCATCGACAAGACCGTTGTCGATGCGCTCTGCCTGCTGCGGGAGATCCTGCGCACGGCCACCGGCCCGGTGCCCCAGGACCTGGCAGCTGAGGTGGCGTCGTGACGACCGATATCGACCAGAGCGAGATCGACAGGGGGGTCGCGGCCGCGTCGTTCGAAATGTCACGCCGACGCTGGAAGCAGTTGCTCGAAGAGCTCGCTCGCCGGGGTGGAGCCCGCCGGGAGTCTGGCGCCTTCCTCCTCGCCGACCGGGACGGGCGACAGGTGAGGGCCGTGGCGTACTACGACGATCTGGATGCCCACTGCCTGACCGGCGGGATCAGCTTCGCCAGCAGCGGGTTCACCGAGTTGTGGCGAATCTGCGAGCAGCGCGGGCTGAAGGTCGTCGGGGACGTGCACACTCACCCGGGCCGGTGGGTGATGCAGTCGGACATCGACGCGACCAATCCGATGATCGCCCGCGTGGGTCACGTCGCGATCATCGTGCCGAACTACGGGCGAGCCGTGCCCGTGGCGGGCTGCGGGATCCATGTCTATCTAGGTTCTCGACGCTGGATCCACGTCGCTGCCGAGGACGCCGGCAGGGTCCTCGATGTGTACGGCGTGCTGACCCGCGCCCAGATGGGTGAGTGGGCGGCCATGATGGGGCGGTTCCTCGGTCGTCGGTACGGAGTTCGACGATGAGCGCGAACGTGCCGAGCGCAGAGGAGTTCGAGAGGCCAGCGAAGGCATTGGTCGACAGCGGGACCGCATCGACGTTCGCCGATGCCAAGGAGATGCTGGGGCAAGGGTGTCCGCAGATCGTTGCCGGCGCCGAGGCAACGCAGCTGCTACATCAGGCGGCCCTGCTCACCGCGGTGGAGACCACGGCCAGGGCCTTCGGTCACGCCGTGGTGCACCTTTCGCCAGGGGTCGCCGCTACCTCGTGCAGCGTCGCGGGACACCATGACGAGACGATCGCTGACGCGGTCAGGCGCGCCGGCGGGCACATGGTCGACATCACTGACCTCGCCGCCGAGACCGTCCCCACGATCGTCATCGGTACCACCTCCTGGGTTGGCAGGATCACCCTCCAGGTCACCTGGGATCAATGGTTCGCGCACGTCGACGTCAGGGGCCGCCGACTCCCCGAGCGGGGCAACATGATCCTGGCGGCCGTGGCCGCAGCCGCTCTCGCGGTGACCGAGTGCTTCAAGCGAGTCCTCGGGTCCCTCGAGGCGTGCCACCAGAACCGCTCGCTGAATTTGTGGCGACCCCAGGCGGACCGTGACTCGGGCAGCGTCACGCTTCCGAACGACGTCATCGGGCCTAACCTGCGGTACCTGCCGTCGTCCTGGTGGCTCGTCGGCCTTGGGCACCTTGGGCAGGCCTACGCCTGGTGCTTGCAGTTCTTGCCCTACATGGACCCGGGCACGTGCCAGATCGTCCTCCAAGACTTCGACAAGGTCAGCCCAGCTAATCGCAGCACGGGCATGTTCGTCCGCGCCAGCGACGAGGGTCAGCTGAAGACCCGCGTCATCGCCGCGGCTATGGAGCGCGCCGGCTTTGACACGCGCATGATCGAACGTCGCCTGCTCGCGGAGACCAGGCGGCACGAAACCGAACCGTCGCTGGCCCTGATCGGCGTCGACAAGGTCGGACCCCGGCGCCTCATCAGTGACGTCGGGTGGACGTTCGCAGTTGACGTCGGTCTCGGCGCCGGACCGGTCGACTTCACCGGCATCAGCGTCCACACCTTCCCCGCCGGAACCCCCTCCAAGGACGTGCCAGCATGGCAAGAACACGAGTCGAGCCGACGAGCTGAACGCGCCCAAGAGCAGCGGGCCTACCGCGACGCTCGCGCCTCGGGCGCCGACCCGTGCGGACTCGTACGACTGGCCGAGACCGCTGTAGCAGCGCCGTTCGTGGGCGTAGTCGCGGCATGCATCGCCGTCGCCGAGCCGCTTCGAGTCCTCCACGGCCAGACCGTCAACTCCCACCTCGCGTTCGACGCTGGTCGCATTTCGTCGCCCAAGGCACACGGAGGCCACAAGCGTCCACGCATCGGGTTCGTGCCGGTTGAGCTGATCGCCGACCTCTAGACCCTCAGCCAGAGGTCGCGCGCTCTCGGATCCACCCCACCTCGTGACCGGTGGGATCACTGACTACGCACCGCGGGTTGGCTTCCTGGCAGACCCTCCCATCGTCGGGCGTAGCCTTTCCGTTCGTGGGGGACGACGAGCGGGACGATGATGACTTCGCGGCGTGGTTCGAGCGCCCGATCGAAGAACGGGTTCTCGACACACTGGGTCACGTCATGATGAATCTCCGGGATCTGCCCGTGTTCGCCTGTGACCGCTCCGTTCTGAACCACGGGACCATCTGGCTTCCGGCGTACATTGCCTGCGTTGACGCCTTCTTTGTGAACGCGCGACTCGCGTCCGAGTTCTTCGTGAAGATGCCTGAACGGGACTGCACCGCGCGAATGCTTCTTCCAACCTGGCACCCGCCTCACGGCCCAGCGAAGCGGCTTGAACATGTCTGGTCAATGACCTCAAAGCACATAGTTCACATGAGCAAGGATCGAGTTCCCACAGACCCAGAGTCTTGGCAACAAGAAGACATGTCCTACCGAGCCCTGATGCGCATCAATCGAGACGCCTACGCTGCCTTTAGTTCATTCGTGGCGGAATACACAATCAACGACGCACCATACGTGGAACTGCTTCAAGACATGCATCGCGGCGTACGGCCATTCTCCAGCCGCGAAGCAGCGAAGCTCCACGCCAACGGCCGCAAGGCGGAACGACGTGCACGGCGCTACTCCTTCCCGGATCCTTACGCTGCGGTCTGGTGGGGATGACAATGCACGAACGGCGCATGCGCAAGTACGACCAGAACATTGCTCGCTCTGTCGGCCGGATGGCCGACCGTGTTCGAGAGCCAGTCCCATTCTGCTGGTTCTGCACGGCCGCGAGCGGTCAACGTTCGAAAGAGCACATCTTTCCCCGCTGGCTCCTCAAGCATTTGGGTGCAGAAAAGGAAATGGTCGAGCCCGTACGGATCAGCCTGCCGGCCGGCGGGATCGTCGCATCGAAGCGCGGGGCGCGGCCTTTGCAGGCGCACGTGAACGGCGAGGTCTGCGCATCCTGCAACAACGGATGGATGAACGACCTCGAGGTCGCGGTCCGCCCCTTACTGAGTCAACTTCCCCAGCGGGGCCAGATGACACGAGCGGAAGCTGAGGTTCTCGCGCGATGGTTCATCAAGGTGGCCGTCAACCTCAATGTCAGTCAGCCCTATCGGCTACTCATCCCCGAGGCTGACCGCCACGAGCTTTCGACGAGCATCCCACCACGCTTTGCAGTCGACCTGTTCAGAGCTCGGAGGCAGGACGGCTGCTTCGACTGGATCCAGGGCGCTTCGGTCGGGTTCCTGCTCCCATCCACGCTCAGCGTCGAAAGACTCCGTAGCGTGTGCGAACGGACGTTGTCGACCAACATTCGGGTCACAGACCTCGTCGCACGCGTGATCTACCTGCCGGCCCCGCTACTTGCCGAGAAGTTGGTGCCTGCGACCGATGCCACCACCATTTGGCCGCTGCCGCCGAAGATGCCGTTCTGGAGCAAGATTCCAAGCCATGACGACTACATGCAGGGACGGATCATTGACTACAACGCACCGTTGATGTGGACGTAAGGCTAACGACGACGGGCCATTGCGCCCGACCGTGAGGCCGGTCCTGCCGACGAGTGGCAACTGCGTCATTCCTAAGGACAAATGCGGCTAGGACCAATGCGGCTCGAGCGACGCGTTGGCTTATTTTGTCTTGCTGATGATCGATGGGAACGGTGGTTCACCCCGTGGTGGTGTCCTCTGGTGGTGCATGGTTGGCTCGCAGCCTGCGTGCTTTCCAGCTGTTCGGTGACCTGATCCGTGGCGGGGTGGGCCGACGGCGCGTTGCACGCCAGGGCTCGGCCACGGGCGGGTAGAGGGCAACAGCCCTCAGAGCAGGAGGATCTGCCGCGCTCAGTGCGACGCCGCGTTTCGGCGGTGCGGACGACCGGATCTGCCGAATCTACGTGAGCGGACTTGCATGTGAAGCTGGTCCGAGTCACCGGACCACGAACCTGCGGAGGCCGCCCGGTTCGCGTTCAACCGCAGCGACTCGTTCCACGAGAGCGCCAGGTGGACCGTGCTGACACCACTCGCACATCGTGTCGACATCCTCCTTCGCGCCCTCGAACCACGCGCGCACGCACCCGTCGGGCTCATTGCTGACCCAGCCAGCGAGGTCCCTCCGCTGGGCCTCCTCCTGGCAGCTCGCACGGAAGAAGACACCCTGTACGCGGCCGTACACGGCAACCTCCCGAGCTACCACGTCCAATGTGGTCATCGCCCCATCATGCTGTTCCGACCGAACGTCCGCACCGCGATGCGCGCGGACGTGCCGATGAGCGTTCGCCGGGGGGAGCGCAAACAAGGCTAGCCGCGCCAACCCTCATCTGCACCGCGAACACCTCGGCATCCCGAGGACACACTCGCTGAACGGGACACTGCCGTGAGCGAAGAAAACTGAGCACGGCACGTCCAGCGAGGCCCGAATCCACTCAACGTGGAGATGTTCTCGCCTGTCAACAATCTCCCAGACCGCGAGGCCGATACCGATCGTCTCAGCGAAGTAACCGCCGAACTGCAACCACCACCAGAGCGTCATGCCGCCCAGAATGACGCGCTGAGCGAACGCATTCCCGGTGGCGCTGGAGTGATGATGACTTCGACGCCGAAGAGCGCGGGCGCGCTCGCCGATGAGTGTTGCGTGGTGCCGATCGGCCCGGTGATCTGTTCGCCGCCGCGGCGGTGTGTCTTCTAGTCCTCTACATCGTCTTGAGTGACCGAGCCGTCCAGGACCGCCCTGACCTCATCCTCGAGGCGGAGGTTTCCGGTCCTCTCGCCGAGTTCGTTCATGTAGCGCGTTGCTTCCTCAGCGAGTTCGGAGTCGTCCGACGAGATGGCCCTGGCGAGCACCATGGGAACGGCGTGAGTGTTCAGGTCGTAGACAGCGAGGCCGGGCTCATCACGGCCATCTAGAAGTGCCTTCAGAACTTCAAAGGCCGTGCGCGGATCGACATCAGCCGATGCAGCGAGCTCCTTTCCGATCATGTAGCGCTCCTGGCTGAGTTCCGGCGCTAGTTCGAGGGCGGCTTTGAGTCGGGGTAGCCACCATTCGACCCCAAACTTGCCACTCTTGACGAACCAGTAGAACCCGTTCAGCTCCTCATGGTCTTCCGCGTGTGTGGCGACGTGTTCAGCTCGCGTGTCCCACAAGGTGGCCAGCCGATCCCGGATGGGATCGTCAACCGTCTCTGCGTGCATGAATGACCACGCAACGTGTCCGATCGCCTTGCCCCTGGTTCTGGCAGAGGCCAGGGAGAAGAACGCCTTTGCAGTCGGATGATCAGACGTCGTGTGACCCAGAATGATCGCGTTGACTATCCATTCGCCGACCCGCTGCCGTGGGTCATCGGCGCTCCGCCAGCCAACGGCGATCGGGTCCGACGTATCCATCAAGGCCATCATCGAAGGGCTCAATAGATCGAAGAGTGACCGATGGTAGTTGTACACCGCCATCGCCGTTGTGAGTGCGATCTGTTGGCTCCTGTTGACGCCATCGTCTCCACCGAACCAGTCGCCGACATGCGCCTGCACCCACTCGGAATCGGCGTTCATGAGTCTCCCGATGGCTTCGCCGAGCACGGCCCGTGATGCGCCCCTGACGTCTTCTCTGGCTAGTTCATGCTCAAAGGCCGTCCGGGCGGCCTCGCTCCACTCCGCATCCCTGCCGTGTGCAATCAGGTAGGCCAGTCCCCGCACTCGCATCGGCCAGTACCAATTCAGGGACACCTTCAGTGGATCCGAGTCGCTGCCGCCGTCGTACGCGATGTACTCGGACCAGGCCTCTTCGTCGTCAGCCAGCGACACAAGCATGTCCGTGAACTGCCGCATGGCGTCGCTCGGAACCTCGAACTCGGAGCGTGGTTTGACGATCTCCTCCAACAAGCCGATCGCAGCTTGCTTCGACGAGCGGAAGTTCACGTCGTCATCGAAGTCGCCACCCTCGACGGGGAACGGGGACTCGTCATCGTGACTCAAAGTTCGTCGCACCAAATCGAGGACCTGGCCCCACTCAGGCTGCTGATTGGCCTTGAGAGCCGCCTCCCAGCCGCGAAGGATGGCTCGGAGGTACGTGGGCCGCAAACGAGACGCGAGGTCGGCGACGCCCACGATCGCCTTCGGATTCGTCGTGAGAAGGGCAGTCAGTTCACGCCCCTGGCCTTCGTGCGATGGTTCCGGCCCCCAGCCATCGCCCTCGTCGTGCCAACTCTCGAGATGCGCGACAAGCTCCGCAGGACTCATGACGGACATCTCGTCCAGAGTGAGTGGACTATTTGGACCCACCCAACTGGTGACTCGATCACGAGGCGCTAGTGGTGCGTCTATAACTCCTAGGCGTTTGTCTAGGTCTGCCAGCCTGGCCTGAAGCGGCCCCGGTAACGCCTCTGGTCCGATGGCCGACAGCCAGCGGTGCAGCCAGCGGTCTTCATATTCTGTGACGCGCTCGTCAACGACCGCTGGGTCCACGTCATCCCGTCCGAGCCATCCCCGGAGACGCGCCTGGTCCACTTTCGGGCCCGCCTCGAACAACTCGGTGAACGGCTGCGTCGTGTCTGGAGACAGCTTCGCAACAGCTCGCGCCAGCTCGGCGTACTCGATGCGGCAGTTGTCATCGATCGAGCCTTCATCGAACAGGAGCGTTGAAGCCTCGCGGAGGAGAGATTCTCTGCTGGCATCACCCTGGCTTCGCGGCAGTGCCTCGGCAAGGGCGTACATGGCGATCTTGCGCCCCAACATCATGCGGGAGCCCAGAAGTAGAGCGACCGCTCCGTTCGCGTCGGCCAGCAACGCCGGGATCGCGAGATCGCGCGCCGCATCGATCAGCGCTTGCTCGACCTGCTCATGAGAGTTGTTGCTTCGTTGTCTGATCGAGTCTCGCGACATGTAGGTGATGTCGCTGCTACTGCGTAAGTGGCCCTCGCGGCGTTCATACGCGACGAGCCACGGCAGCACCAAACTCAGTCCAGTGTCGCCGAGGGCTGCAACCACACGAGGTAGTCCGTCATCCAGCCAGTAGTCCTCGAGGACGGCGCCCTGTCCACGTCTCCCTTTACTTCGGCCGGGTTTGAAGAGTCGGTTCGCTATCCACTCCCCTGCCTGGCGCTGCCCACCTTCGAGCAGGTTAACGACGGTCGCGACCTGATGGCGCGGATCAGTTCGCCAACCAAAGCCAGTCGAGGACCAGCTCGAGAAGAGTGGCTGGAGGCGAGCGGCTTGGTCAGCCGGGATCACAGCGGCGATTGCGAATGCGCCGCGCCGGACCCATGCGTTTGCGGAAGTCTTGAGCTTCAAGAGCACGTCAACGACATCGGCTGGGGCGTCTGGTGCTACGCGGATCAGGTAGTCGATCTCCGGCCAGTACAGGTCCCGAATCAGGCCCTCCTCAGTTACCTCAGGCTCAGGGGGGTTGCGGAACACGCCCTCGCGGTCCAGTGGCGCTACCCACAGCGGGTTCTTCAGTCCCTCAAAGAAGGCGCGGCGCAACTGCAGAGTCGGAATCCGGCGCAGCGCCTCCTCCACGAGTTGCGAAGTGGGCGGGCGATACTCGGCCATCAGGACTCACCCTCGCTCATCGCGTTGATCTCTGCCAGAAGGTCGGCCACCGTGCGCACATTTTCGAAGAAGGCGTTAGTCCGGACTTCGATCACGTCTTCCACGACGCGGAGCCTATGCATCAGCTCCTCATCCGAAGGCAGTGCTCGATCTTGATCGTGAAACCGATCGAGGTGGGTCCACCCAACGAAGAACTCATAGGCGTCCATCCATTGCTTGATAGCTGGATGCTTTGTGTCAGTCCCACCAGTAATCAGCGCCGCAGTGTTGCGCCTGTTGCGCCCTGCCTCCTTCGTAGCCGCTTCAACGAGAGCATCGAAGGCTTCGGCCACTCGCTTGGGCACCGGTATCACGTCTTGGTCTAGCGACAGGTCCAAATCTGAGTGCTTGGCCAGGAGGTCTGGCAGCTTGCCGATCAGGCTTCCAGAAGATGGTGTTGAGCGCGCGATGAAACTGTCGGACATTGCAGACGGCAGTCCAGTCATTAGTTCTCTGATGCAATGGCAGAAGACTGAAACGCGACCAACCTCGCAACCTTCAACTGGTGGAGTTTGGAGTGTGGCCATCGCGGTCTTGTAGATCGCAGCAAGTCTTGGACTCTGTCCAGCAAGACCATCATGGACAGCGCTCCTGCGCTCGTCGTCTTTCGCATTGCTCAATTGGAGACTTGCCTCCAGCGCTTGGCGCTCGCTGTTCCGACGCGCATGGTCATCACGGCCCGAAGATCCCGCGTATTCGTTGGCTCTGCAACAAGGGGCATCACTGCTAAGTGCCCCCTACGCGGCAGCGGGGTCCCCGACGACGTCACGGCGGCATTCTAAGACTCGATAGCGCCGTCGCGCGGCCGCAGTGTGGTCCGTCGT
>Ga0097691_1002828_pt1 | contig 11138 bp, 10 predicted proteins | sample NGESurdeep072012_8_FD_72858 | JGI IMG/M metagenome (GOLD analysis project Ga0097691, IMG submission 72858) | Arctic peat soil microbial communities from Barrow, Alaska - NGEE Surface sample 210-1 deep-072012 | ecosystem: Environmental > Terrestrial > Soil > Wetlands > Peat ...
CGGTGCCCTTGATGAGGATCCTCGACATCACCGTCCACCAGCCGTTCCTCGGCACCCTGTTCAACTACGGACACCTCGTGTTCGAGTCGGCCGCGCACAAGGGGTTGCGAGAGATCCGCTACGTCGACGACCCGTTCACGATCGAGCACACCATCGAGCAGGTCATCCAGCGGTCCGGCGTGCGGCCTGTGGCCGTGCGTCAGGCGGTCGTCATCGAGGACGACGGCACGTAGTAGTGTCCCGCCGCCGGCGGCTCAGCCCAGCACGCCGTCGACGACCTGGCGCGCCTCCTTCTGCACCTCGGCGAGGTGGTCGGGACCCTTGAGGGACTCGGCGTAGATCTTGTACACGTTCTCCGTACCGGACGGCCGGGCCGCGAACCAGGCGTGCTCGGTCGTCACCTTGAGGCCGCCGATCGGCGCCCCGTTCCCCGGTGCCGTCGTGAGCTTCGCCGTGATGGGCTCACCGGCGAGCTCGGTCGCGGTCACGTCGGCGGGGGAGAGCTTGCCGAGCTTCTCCTTCTGCTCACGCGTCGCGGGCGCGTCGACCCGTGCGTACGAGGAGACCCCGTACTTCGCTTCGAGCTCTCGGTAGAGCTCGGAGGGGGACTTGCCCGTCACCGCGAGGATCTCGCTGGCGAGCAGATCGAGCAGGAGGCCGTCCTTGTCGGTGGTCCAGGTGCGGCCGTCGCGGGTGAGGAATGAGGCTCCCGCCGACTCCTCGCCGCCGAAGCCGAGGTCGCCGGAGATCAGGCCGGGGACGAACCACTTGAAGCCGACCGGCACCTCGACCAGCGTCCGGCCCAGCTCGGCCGCGACCCTGTCGATCATCGAGCTCGACACCAACGTCTTGCCGATGCCGGCGTCGGGGTTCCAGCCGCTGCGGTGCGCATACAGGTACTGGATGGCGACCGCGAGGTAGTGGTTCGGGTTGAGCAGGCCACCGTCGGGGGTGACGATGCCGTGGCGGTCGGCGTCGGCATCGTTGCCGGTGGCGATGTCGTAGGAGTCGCGCTGCTGGACGAGGGAGGCCATCGCGTACTCCGACGAGCAGTCCATGCGGATCTTGCCGTCGTGGTCGAGTGTCATGAACCGCCAGGTGGGGTCGACCGTCGGATTGACCACCGTGAGGTTCAGCCCCAGGTTCTCCGCGATGTAGGACCAGTACTGCACCGACGCGCCGCCCATCGGATCGGCCCCGATCCGTACGCCTGCGGACCTGATCGCGTCGAGATCGATCGCGTTCGTCAGGTCCTCGCAGTACGCGGTGCGGTAGTCCCACCGCTCCACGTCGCACTGCTCGTACGGGGTCCTGCGGACCTGTCCCGGATCGGCGAGCAGCTCGTTGGCACGCGCAGCGATGACCTTCGTCGCGTCCGTGTCGGCCGGGCCGCCGTTCGGCGGGTTGTACTTGAAGCCGCCGTCCCGAGGCGGGTTGTGCGACGGCGTCACGACGATGCCGTCCGCATGATGGTCGCTCAGGCCGCGGTTGTGGACGATGATCGCGCGGGACAGGGAGGGCGTCGGCGTGTACTCGTCCTCGCGTTCGGCTCGTACGTGGACGCCATGCGCTGTCAGGACCTCGATGGCCGTGCGCCATGCCGGGTCGGACAGCGCGTGCGTGTCCTTCGCGATGTACAGGGGACCCGTGGTGCCCTGCGAGGCCCGGTACTCGATGATCGCCTGGGTCGTCGCCGCGATGTGGGCGTCGTTGAAGGCGCCGTCGAGGCTGGAACCCCGGTGGCCCGAGGTGCCGAACACGACCATCTGGTCCGGGTTGGTCGGATCCGGAACGATGTCGTGGTACGCGGCCAGTACTGCGTCGACGTCGATCAGGTCTGATGGGAGGGCGACAAGTCCTGCACGTTCGTGAGCCATGCCCTCATCCTGGCAAGGACGAGGGGTCAATGGCGAGGATTCCTGTATCTGGTCACGACAGATCGCTCTGGTTGAATGGCCTCATGACGCAACCACACTCGCTACGGGGAGCCATCGACCTGTCCTCGCTGGGCGCTCCAGCGGCTCCTGCCGGCAGCTTTGTGACCGAGGTCGACGATGCGTCGTTCGACGCGGCGATGCAAGCTTCTGTGCGCTACCCGATCCTCATCGAGTTCTACTCGCCGCGCGCCCCGGAGCAACAGCGGCTGAGCCAGGACCTCGCCGCCCTGACCGACGAGGCCGCGGGCCGCTGGCTGCTGGTGCGCCTGAACGTCGACACGAATGCCGGGCTCGCCGCGGAGCTGCAGATCAAGGCGGTCCCCACCGTCGCCGGTGTCGTGAGCGGACAGCTCGTCCCGCTCTGGCAGGGCACGCTGGCGAAGGAGGACGCCAAGGCGCGCATCGACGAGCTGCTGCGCATGGCCGCGAAGTACGGAATCGTCGGCAAGGCGCAGCCGGTCGCCCCACCTGCAGCAGCTGGTGGTGACGACGGCGAGGTGGCGATGGATCCGCGCTACGCCGCCGCGTACGACGCCATGGAGCGCGAAGACTACGCCGCGGCGCGACAGGAGTTCGAGACAATCCTTGTGGCGACACCATCCGATGCCATCGCGAAAGCCGGTCTCGCACAGTCTGGACTTCTCTCTCGCGTGACCACCTCAAACCCGCAGGGTGCCGTGGAGAAGCTGGCTTCCAACCCTGACGATCTCGATGCCCTTCTCGCCATGGCGGATCTCGAAGCGGCGACCGGTGCGCTCGAGGAGGCTTTCGCCCGGCTCGTCGCCGCGGTACGGAGCCACGCCGGCGATGAGAGAGACATCGTGCGCAAGAGGCTGCTGGAGCTTTATGACACCTGCGAGCCGACAGATCCCACTGTCCTGCGGTCGCGTCGTGAACTAGCATCAGCACTGTTCTGAGATCTCCTCGGGAGCTTGAAGAATCCGGGCACGACGACGAGAGCTTGGGGGTCGTCGTAGCCGGGCCTCGCAGGGAAGGCGGCGGTCCGCACACGATGCCCGTCCGCCTTCCCGGCGGGGGCAATCAGCCCTTCGGCCGACCATCCTCGAAGTACGTGGTCGATGTGGGCCGCACCTCGTCGATCCAGCGCAGTCGGCGAGCAGCCAAATCAGAGACATGTCCGGCTGCTTCGCGGGCGGGCAGCCAGTGGGCTGAGACGATCTCACCGTCGTTGAGCGTCATCGCCGCGACGTCGTCGGGGGTCAGCACCCCACCGTCGAAGATGAACTCCACGGCGTCGTCCCAGCCGATGTAGGGCGGCAACCAGTCGACCACCAGGGGTTGTCCGAGGACGCGTTCCAGGCCGATCTCCTCCAGGACCTCGCGCTCGGCGCCACGTCGCGGCGGTTCGTGACGTTCCACGATCCCACCAGGCAGCTCCCAGTCGTTCTTGTACGAGACCTGGAGCAGCAGCACCCGGTCGTCGGTGTCACGGAACAGCGCATGAGCGATGACGCGGGTGCGGGGGAGCGCGGCGTTCATCACGTACGAAAAGCCCGCCGGGCCCTCGTGATCGTCACCGGCCACGATCGCGTACAGGTGCACGTCCTCAGGGCCGTAGGGAGTTGCTCGTCCCTTGCGAAGAACTCCCTCGTGGAGGAAGCCGGCGCGGTGAGCCGCGTGGCGCAGGTGCCCGTCGGATGCCCCGACGACGAGCTCGACGCGCTCGGCGCCCTGCTCCACAGCAGTGCGCCACGCAGCGCGCAGATACGAAGCCGGATCGCTCTCGTCAGAGGGGACCTCGAGCCGGACCGTGCGGTCGTTCACAAGCACTCCTTGGACCCGTCGTTGCCTTGCAGGATACGCATCCCGTGAGAGGCCACTCATGGTGAGGGTGAGCGGGACGGAGCCTGCCGTAGCGTGACGCGGTGTAGCGCAGGAGGTGGATGTGACGACACCCCGCCCGGGTGTGGCGGTCAAGCCTGCGCGGTCCCGGCTGGCTGACCGCGACGAGTACCCCGCGCTGGGCGCCGTCGCCACTTTGGACCCACGCCCCGGGATCGTCATGGGTCCGACGCCGCGAGTTCACCTGGGGATCTGTTCCCTCGTGGTCCCGGTCGTCGCAGTTGTCCATCCCGAACCCGTCATGGCTGTTCCCCACGTCCACGAGAGGCCTGTCACCTCAGAGGTCGCTGAGTGGAAGGCTGTCGACCCCCAGACGGCCCGCGACGCGCTCCGGGTCAAGCGCGACGTCGAGATCCCGTACGGCCGTCACAGGACCAGAAGGCCCCGCCTGCCCCATCTCTCCTCCGGAAATGCCGCGGAACGGATGGGTCGCCTCATTACCATCGATCGGCGACGGAGAGTCTTCATGGTCGCGGCGTCGATCCTCGCCATCGTCGGTCTGCTGGCGAGCATCTGGCGGTTCACGAACGCCGGATACGCCGCCCCACCCGCCACGTCCTGGAACCAGATCGCGTTTCCCGAGACGACCGCCGGTACGCCTGCGGCATCGCAGACCCCTTCCGCCTCCGCGACGCCATCCGCGAGCCCGAGCACCGCCGAGGCCGCCACTCCGACGGCACCGGCCACCACGGAGGAGACCAAGGGGCCGCTGGTTTCCGCCATCTTGCGCGACAACCCGGTCTACGACCAGGCCATCGCCGGGTCCTGCCCGGAGCAGTCCGAGTCGACCAACCCCGCGGAGTCACAAGCTGCCATGACCGCCTTCGTGGACTGCATGAACACCGTGTGGGGCTCGATCGTGGGATCAGTGTCCGACTTCAGGTTCCGGCCGGCGAGCATCTACTTCTACGTCAACACGGTCGTGAACCCCTGCCAGACGCTCCGTACGAGTGACCCCATCTCAGCGATGTACTGCCCCAGCGACGCGACGATCTACGTGTCTCCCACGGGTGTGGCGAACGGCGTGGGAAGCCGCTTCTACGGGGCTGAGCTCGTCACGCACGAGTACGCACACCACGTGCAGTCGCTGTCCCAGATCCTGTCGAACGCCCAGAAGCAGGGCTGGAGCGTGAACGAGTACAGCCGCCGCGTACAGCTCCAGGCTCACTGCTTGTCGTTCGCGGTGCTGACCCACGTCGACGGCTTCGCCCCTGATCCCGCGATCTTCCGCCTCGCCTGGCAGGTCGGACCCAGCAGCGACACGTACGGCTCCATCGCCTCGCTCCAGTACTGGGGCGAGAAGGGCATGACGGCGACCAAGGTCGGCGACTGCGAGACGTACAGCGTCCCGAAGTCCGCTGTCGCCTGAACCGACCTCCTGCCTCGATCAGGCCTCGCCACCCGCAGAGGTCTCGACCTGCTGCTCCGGCTCGAAGTGCAGCCAGATCGCGCCCAGGGCCGGGACGGCCACGGTGGCGCTCGCGGTGAAACCACGGCTGGGTACGTCGTAGGCGGTGACCTGGCCCATGTTTCCGTACGTGTTGGTCCCGTCGTAGACGCTCGAGTCGGTGTTGAGGATCTCCGTCCACACGCCCGCCTGCGGAAGACCGATCGAGTACGTGGCATGCGGCTGGGCGGAGAAGTTCACCACGCAGGCCACCAGATCACCGGCGTCGTCGCTACGTACCCAGCTGAACACGTTGGCGGCCGCGTCATCGGCGTTGATCCACTGGAACCCACGAGGGTCGGCGTCGAGCGTCCATAGCGCCGGGTGTTCGCGGTAGACCAGGTTCAGGTCGCGGAACAGGCGCTGCAGTCCGTGGTGACCCCACAGGTCGGACACCCACCACTCGAGGCTCACGGACTCGTTGAACTCGCGTCGCTGACCGAACTCGCACCCCATGAAGATGAGCTGCTTGCCCGGGAACGCCCACATGAACGCATAGAAGGCCCTCAGGCTCGCGAACTTGCGCCAGTCGTCCTGACCGATCTTGTTGATCATCGAGCCCTTGCCGTGCACGACCTCGTCGTGGCTGATCGGCAGCACGAAGTTCTCCGAGAAGGCGTAGACCATCGCGAACGTCATGAGGTTGTGGTGGTACTGGCGATAGACCGGGTCGAGCTGCAGGTAGCGCAGCGAGTCGTTCATCCAGCCCATGTTCCACTTGAAGCCGAAGCCGAGTCCGCCCTGGTCGACGCGGCGGGTGATGCCGGCGAACGAGGTGGACTCCTCGGCGATCATCATCACGCCCGGCGCCCGTTCGTACAGGTGCTTGTTGACGTAGCGCAGGAAGTCGATGGCGGCGAGGTTCTCGTTGCCGCCGAACTGGTTCGGCACCCACTCGCCCGGCTGCCGGGAGTAGTCGAGGTAGAGCATGGACGCCACGGCGTCGACCCGCAGGCCGTCGATGTGGAACTCCTGGATCCAGTACAGCGCGTTGGAGACGAGGAACGACTTCACCTCGTTTCGGCCGTAGTTGAAGATGTAGGTGCCCCATTCCTTGTGCTCGCCCTGGCGGGGATCCGCGTGCTCGTACAGCGCGGTGCCGTCGAAGCGGCCCAGCGCCCACTCGTCCTTGGGGAAGTGGCCGGGCACCCAGTCCATGATCACGCCGATGCCGGCCTGGTGGAGGCGATCGATGAGGTAGCGCAGCTCGTCCGGGCGCCCGAAGCGGGACGTGGGGGAGAAGTAGCCGGTGACCTGGTAGCCCCAGCTCGGCTCGAACGGATGCTCGGTCAGGGGCATGAACTCGACATGGGTGAAGCCCTGCCACGTCACGTACTCGACGAGCTCATCGGCGAGCTCCAGGTAGGTCTTGCCGCGGCGCCAGCCGCCCACGTGCAGCTCGTACACGCTGATCGGGGAGGCGTACGCCTGCCATTCGGCGCGCTTGGCCATCCACTCGTCGTCAGACCAGAGGTACTTCGACTGGTACACGATGCTCGCGTTGCCCGGCGCAATCTCCGAGAACTGTGCCATGGGGTCGACCTTTTCGCGCCAGACGCCGTCCGGACCCTGGATGCGGAACTTGTAGAGCGTCCCGGTGCCGCGGGCCTCGATGAACCGGGACCACACCCCGCTGCCGGGGATGTGGATCATGTCGTCGCCGGACCAGTAGTTGAAGTCGCCGATCACCTGGACGTGCTGGGCGTTGGGGGCCCAAACGGCGAAGCGGGTGCCAAAGATGCGTTCGCCGGAATCGTGGTCGTACACGGAAATTTCGTGCGCGCCCAACCGCTTCCAGAGCTCGGTGTCTCCGCCACTGTGGAACCCCTCGAGGTCCCAACCGGTCAGTTCGCCGCCAAGGTCATAGGTGGGCATGGGAGTGCTTCCCTCCGTCAAGAGTGACCGATGCGGTCACGTGTTGGATTGCGCGGAGTGGGATGGTCACCCAGTCCGGTCGGTTACGCGTCTCGTACACCACTTCGTACGCCGCCTTGTCCGCCTCATACGCGCTCAGCAGGTCTCCGTCGATCTGCCGCTGATCGCCACAATAGGCCCCGAGAAAGGCTTCTCGTGTGAGAGTCAGCCAGTTCTGCGCATCCTCGCTCGACGGATCGGGATGGGCGCTCGTGGCGTACGAGATGGAGCGGGTCATCCCGGCCACGTCGCGCCACACGGAGTCGGGCGCCTGGCGCTCGGCAAAGGACTTCAGCGGCTCGCCTTCGAAATCGATGATCCGCCACCCTTCGGGGGTCAGCAGCGTCTGGCCGAGGTGGAAGTCGCCGTGGACGGTTTGTACCTGCACCACGCGTCCCCGCAGCGTGTCGAAGCACCGGCTCAGCGCCGGGAGGTACCCAGTGAGCACTCCCGCGGCCGCCGCGGCGGTCTCGAGCCGCTCGGACATCCGGTCGGCGATCGCGTCGCCCGGCACGGTGGTCCCGTCGGAGGCGAGGCCCTTGTGGACTGCCGCAAGGGCGTGTCCCAGAGCCGCGGCGTGGGTCGTGAAGTCAGTTCCTGTACGGCACGCGTCGCACGCGAGGCCCCAGCCGTCCTGAGGATCGCGCAGCTGCTCGGTGATCGCCGCGAGGTCGTAACGGACACCGGCAAAAGTGCCCTCGACCCATCCGTACACATCAGGGACATCGTCGACGCCGACCTCACGCAGACGCCGAGTGAGGACCACGTCACGGTTCTCGCCCGGCTCGAGCTTGCGGAAGATCTTGACCAGCGCGGCCGTGCCGAGGAAGACGTTCGTGTTGGACTGCTGACCGGGGTACCAGCGCGGGCTCAAGTGCTCGGCGGGAAGTGGCGAGACAACCCGGACCGTGACGCCCGCATCGCTGCCGCCGATCCTCGTCTCCGTGCGGAGCACCGCGGTGACCGCCTCCATCGCGTCGGGGTCACGAGGGGCGTCGCTGATCCACTGCCCATCGACCTCTCCGAGCACTGCGGTGTCGTCCGCCGGGTGCGTGTCGCGGTAGGCGACGAGCAGCTGGTACAGCTCGCTGCCACCGTCCAGGTAGGAGATCTGCGCCAGCTCTGGCCGTACGGCCACAACCCCGCCCGGCGGTACGAGCCAGGGCAGGGGCGTGATCGTCGTCAGCTCGCCGTCACGGCCCTTCCCCTGGAACCAGCGGGCTTCGCGGATGTGAGGCCACCACAGGGCCTCGGCCTGCGAACCGCTCACGCGAGCCCGATGGTCGCCACGTGCGCCGGGCTGGCCGGTGGCAGCCGGACGAATCCGGTGCTGCCCCAGGTGAAGGATGCACCCGTGAGCTCATCGGTGATCCGGAGCAGGCTCTTGGTGGGAAGGCCGAGCGCACCGAGGTCCAGGTAGACCTCGCCCTCGACCGTGCTGTGCGGGTTGAGGCTGCACACCACGAGCACCCGGTCGTCTCCGTCGGCCTTCGTGAACGCGATGATCTCGGCGTTGTTCGTCGGGTGGAACTGGATCGTGCGCAACGAGCGCAGCGCCGCGTGGCGCTTGCGGATGGCGTTGAGCGTGCCCAGCAGGACGCTGAGGTTGCCCGGGGTATGGAAGTTGCGCGGCCGGTACTCGAACTTCTCCGAGTTGAGGTACTCCTCACCGCCCTGGCGCAGCGGCTCGTGCTCGTACAGCTCGAAGCCCGAGTAGACCGCCCACGACGGGGACAGCGTCGCCGCGAGGATGGCGCGGATGGCGAACGCGCTGGCGGCGCCGGACTGCAGCACGGCCGGGTTGATGTCCGGCGTGTTCACCCAGAAGTTCGGTCGGTAGAACGGCGCCATGTCGCTCGACAGCTCGCCCAGGTACTCCTCGAGCTCCTCCTTGCTGTTGCGCCACGTGAAGTACGTGTACGACTGGTGGAAGCCGACCTTGCCCAGCGCGTGCATCATCTCCGGGCGAGTGAACGCCTCGGCGAGGAAGATCACGTCGGGGTGGCTGGCCCGCATCTGGCGCATGATCCAGCCCCAGAACTGCAGCGGCTTCGTGTGCGGGTTGTCGACCCGGAAGATCGTGACGCCCTTGTCCGCCCAGAACCGCAGCAACCGCAGTGACTCGGCGTAGATCCCCGCAGGGTCGTTGTCGAAGTTGATGGGATAGATGTCCTGGTACTTCTTCGGCGGGTTCTCGGCGTAGGCGATGGTGCCGTCGAGGCGGGTCGTGAACCACTCCGGGTGCTCGGTGACCCATGGGTGGTCCGGGGACGCCTGGAGCGCGAAGTCCAGAGCGACGTCCAGCCCGAGCTCCTTGGCCTTCGCGACGAACCGCTCGAACGCAGCCATGTCGCCGAGGTCGGGGTGGATGGCGTCATGGCCACCGTCGGCGCCGCCGATCGCCCACGGAGACCCTGGGTCGCTGGGCGCCGGCGTGAGCGTGTTGTTCCGGCCCTTGCGATGCGAGACACCGATCGGATGGATCGGCGGCAGGTAGACGACATCGAAGCCCATGGCCGCAGCGGCCTCGAGGCGTTCGTGGGAGGAGTCGAACGTGCCCGACACCCACGTGTCGCCGTCCTGATGTGCGCCCTGGGAGCGGGGGAAGAACTCGTACCAGGCGCTGAACAGCGCGCGCTCACGGTCGACCCGCAGCGGGAACTCGGCGGTGGGCGTCACGAAGTCACGCGGTGCGTGGGCGACCATCGCCCGGCGGACGCCGGACTGGTTCAGGGTCTCCAGCAGCTCGGCCGGGTCACGCCCGGGCAGCAGCATGGTGGCGGTCGCCTTGAGCAGGGCCGCGTCGAGCTCGGCGCCGTCCTCGAGGGCCTGGGCTTCTCCGCGCCCGAGGACTCGCTGAACCTCGAGGCACACGAGCGCTACGTCCTGGGCGATCGGCAGCTTCGCCTTCGCGTTGTGCAGCCACGTGGCCCCGGGGTCCTACCACGCCTCGACGCGGAACGTCCAGTCGCCCTCAGCATCGGCGCGTACCCACGCCTGCCAGATGTCGAGGCCCCACGGTTCGATCTGGACCATCGGCGTGCTGGTCTCGGTGCCGTCGGGAGAGGTCAGTACGACGTTGGCGTTCACCGCGTCGTGACCCTCGCGGAACACACGCGCGGTCACCGGGAACAGCTCTCCGGCCACGGCCTTCGCGGGGTACGCGCCGCCTTCGACGACGGGGGAGACCTTCGTGATGGGGATGCGGCCCAGGCCGCGTGGTGGCAGACCAGTCACGATCGCGTCCACCGGCACGGTCGACATCGGCCCGGCATGGATCGGTGCGGGCACGGGCTCGGGCGTCATGGCGGCCGGTGCCGGGGCGGCAGCGGCGCTGGGCGTCGTGGTGCCCGTGGCCGGGCGCGTGGACTTGGCCATCGGCGTTCTCCTCGCGAGTTGCTTCACGTTCATAACGTATCTAGTGGAACCGTATCCAGCGGAAGCCCCTGAGGGAGCCCGAATGCTGCGGCATGTGGTGTCTCAGCTGTCACGCGTTGTGAGTTCTTGACCGAACCTTCCCTAGACAGCCTGGCTCACCGGTGCGACCTGCCATCGCCGTGAGACAACTCTGGACTCCTACGGCATGAGCGAGTATGACGCGATGCGTTATACTTGGTGAGTGATCAGATCCTTCGGGGACCCGGCAACCGAACGGCTCTGGTCACGGCAACGAGTCAAGAGCATCGACCCACGTATCGAACGAGCAGCCCTGCGGAAGTTGGTGATGCTGGATGCCGCCGAAACCCTGGACGACCTCCAAGTGCCTCCCGGCAACCGACTGGAAGCACTCCGCGGAGACCGGGCCGGACAGCACAGCATCCGCATCAACCAGCAATGGCGGGTCTGCTTCGTCTGGACCGACGCCGGACCCACCGACGTCGAGATCGTGGACTACCACTGAGGAGGTGCTACCCATGACGACCATCACACCCATCCATCCAGGCGAGATCCTGATGGAAGAGTTCCTGGAGCCGCTG
>Ga0097691_1002829_pt1 | contig 11138 bp, 10 predicted proteins | sample NGESurdeep072012_8_FD_72858 | JGI IMG/M metagenome (GOLD analysis project Ga0097691, IMG submission 72858) | Arctic peat soil microbial communities from Barrow, Alaska - NGEE Surface sample 210-1 deep-072012 | ecosystem: Environmental > Terrestrial > Soil > Wetlands > Peat ...
ACTGCTCGAAGGACCCGAAGTATTGCTCGATGCGTTGGAGCAGCGCGCCAGCCGGTCTGCCCGCCGCATTCGGGCTGAGGCAGTTCCAGTAGAAGGTGTGGTTCCAGACTTGGGCGGCGTTGTTGAAGATCTTGCCCTCGGAGGAGCGCACGATGTCCGCGAGCGGCAGGTTCTCATACTTGGTGCCGGGAATGAGCTGGTTCAGGTTGTTCACGTAGGCTTGATGGTGCTTGCCGTAATGGTAGTCGAGGGTCTCGGCGGAGATGTGCGGGCTCAGCGCATCCTTGGCGAATGGCAGTGGAGGAAGTTGAATCATAGCGGGGCTCCTAGTCCTATGCTGCAGGTTTAAGAATGACTTTGGTCCAGCCATTCTTGCGGTCATCAAAATTCTTGTAAGCGGCGGCTGCCTGGTCAAGAGGCAGTTCATGCGAGATGATGATTGACGGCTTCGCTTTTCCGGCGGTGATCAAGTCCCGTAGCTTGCGATTGTATGCCTTGACATTCGCTTGGCCTGTCCCGATGTTCTGGCCCTTAATCCAAAAACTGCCGAAATCGAAGGCAATCTGGCCTTTCTTGGCCATAACATTTGAAGCCTCCGGGTCCTTCGGCAGGAAAACGCCCACAACGCCGATCCCGCCAGTTGCCTTGACGGATTTCACAAGGTTGTTCATGGTGAGGTTCGGGACCTCATGACCATGGTGATCCTGGCACTGATAGCCAACTGCTTCGCAGCCGCAATCCGCGCCCAGACCCTCGGTGAGCGCCAGCACCTTTTCAACGGCATCGCCGGTGGAGTCATCGATCGCAACAGCGCCGATCTTCTCCGCAAGTTTCAGCCGATCGGGATGTTGGTCGACGATTATAACCTTGCTCGCTCCCTGAATGTTGGCTGAGATGCCTGCCATCAGCCCTACCGGACCTGCGCCATAAATCACCACGGAATCTCCTGGCTTTATGCCGGCCAGCCGGGTTGCATGCCAACCGGTGGGAAAGATATCCGACAACATCACGTAATCGTTCTCTTTTTCCTTCACGTCGGAGGGGAGCTGTAGGCAATTGAAGTCCGCGTACGGAACGCGGAGATATTCTGCCTGTCCGCCACTGTAGGGGCCCATTCCTGCAAATCCGTAGGCGGCGCCGGCTGAACCAGGCTCCGCGCAAGTCAGGCAGAAGCCCGTCAATCCTCGCTCACAGTTCGCGCAGAAGCCACACCCAATGTTGAATGGAAGACAAACGTAGTCGCCAACTTTTACGGTATCGACTGCGTTTCCAACTTCTTCAACCCTTCCGAGGTTTTCGTGACCCAAGACTGTTCCCTTTCCGACATTGGTGCGGCCTTCATACATGTGAAGGTCAGAGCCGCAAATGTTTGTGGTCGTGATTTTCACGACGACATCGGTAGGCTTCTCGATCTTCGCATCCGGAACTGAATCAACGCTGACATCTTTCGTGCCGTGGTAAACAAGAGCTTTCATGATTCTCCTTCGTTTCTTCTATGACGGCGGCACCTTGTGAGCCCGTAGATACTCTGGTGGTAGAGCGAGTCGTACTAGCCCCGGCGAAACGTCGCGTGGTGCGGGCCACGGTGGCCGCCGTTGCCCGCACGCCGCTCACACGCCCGCTTTTCAGCACGTATCGGTCCAAACGCCACTTCAGAAGCGGGATTGTTTCGCAGTCCTTGTCAGCGCATAAGCCTGCTGGTGCATGAACGGTTCCGTCCTGTACATTAGGATTGTTCTTGTAGATTGCCTCCAGTTCGCTGAGGAAGGTTTCGACAAAATCATCGGACATTGGTCTTCCATCTTGTATTGTACCTGAGTTATGCACTTCGTTCGGAATTCTCCGCGAATTTACTGCCGAACTTGACACTCGCGATTCACCCGCGTGGTTTCCCTGAAATCGCGCCGCAAGCACGAAACCCGCGCCCATGGCTGCTTTGCAGAACTCCTTCTGAGACCCAATAAAAATGCGGCTTCCCGACACTGTGGGGTGAGTTTGGGGTCGCCTGAGGAAACGGAAAAATCACACGTTAAGCTTTGATGAGCGGTCGCAGCGGCCTGAACTTGCCCTGTTCCATCTTCCGGCTCTGCCGCCACACGTAATCGCCGGTCAGATTGATGTGCTCCCAGCCTAGCAGGCTGCTGAAAAACTACTCCCAATCCACAGGGGGACATGGTAGTAGTTGCGAATGCGAGGAGACGATCAGCAGCAGGACGGGATGTTCAGCTATATCTCACCCGACAAGAGAGTGCCGCAGGACCATCCGTTGCGGCGGATTCGAGTCATTGTGGATCGGGTTTTAGAGCAACTCTCACCGCGGTTCAACAAGCTCTATGCACGAGCGGGTCGGCCGTCGATCGCTCCGGAGAAGCTGCTGCGGGCCTTGTTACTGCAGTTGCTGTACTCGGTGCGCAGCGAGCGGCTGCTGATGGAGCAGCTGGATTACAACCTGCTGTTCCGCTGGTTTGTGGGACTGAGCATGGATGACGCGGTGTGGGATGCCAGCACGTTTTCCAAGAACCGGGAGCGCATGCTGGAAGGAGACATCGCCGAAGCGTTCTTTCAAGGGGTTTTGGGAGAAGCACGGGCCGGGCAGCTCCTCAGTGACGAACACTTCACCGTGGATGGGACATTGCTGGAAGCTTGGGCGTCACAGAAAAGCTTTCGGCTGGTCGATCCAGTGGCCAAGGATAAGAACGATCAGGAGCCGAAACCACCGGCGGCACGGTGGGACGAGAATAACCCCACGATCAACTATCGCGGAGAGAAACGCAGCAATCAGACCCACTGTTCCACCACCGATCCGGAAGCCATGCTGGCCCGCAAGGGACAAGGGAAGGAAGCCAAGTTGAGCTACCACGGACACCTGATGACAGAGAATCGGAACGGACTCGTGGTGAACACACAGGTGACCACGGCCTACGGCTCGGCGGAGTGTCATGCCGGGTTGCTGATGGCCGAACAGTTGCCCGGCTGCGGGCGAGTGACGTTGGGAGCAGATAAAGGATACGACCAGCGGGAGTTCATCGAAGAGCTGCGACAGATGGAAATCACACCCCATGTGGCGCAAAACCAGAGTCGTCGCCGGAGCCGGCTGGACCAACGCACGACTCGACACCTCGGCTATGAGGTAAGCCAGAGGAAGCGGAAACGAATTGAGGAAGTTTTTGGCTGGATGAAGACGATCGGGCTGTTGCGCAAACTAAGACATCGTGGATTAGAGCGAGTGGGTTGGATGTTTACGCTGGCAGCGGCGACCTACAACTTAGTTCGCATGCGGACGCTGATGCCGAAGTGTGCCTAAAAGGCGCGCAGCGGCCGGAACTACACGCTTCCTGGCGAAATCAAAGCAAATACCAAACCCCACGCACCAGAGAATCAGCCACGAAGAGAGCTGGATCGTGTTCAATCGAGATTTTTCAGCACCCTGCTAGAGCGGAAGGGGGGTGCGTGAAAAAGAAGTATCGTAAATCGATCACCAAATCAGCTTCAGAGCAAACTGGATCTGTCTCGATGGTGTTTGAGTTGAAGTAATGAGACCCGCGTTGGCGACGCGGCTTCCCGACGAATCGAAAATGTTTCGGTTGTCTAAGGGTGGAGCAAAATTCGTGTGGTTCGCAATGTTGAAAAACTCGGCCCGAAATTGCGCGTTGAAGCGATCAGAGATCCTTTTGATGTAGTTGTTTTTGAACACCGAGAAATCGAAGTTCAACAATCCGGGTCCGATGAGTATGTTCCGGCCCAGATTTCCGCGCAGTGTGATGGGATTGGGGACCGCGAAGCACTGCGTTTTGATGTAGCTGACGGGATTACCCGGGTTTACTAGCGAACTGCAACCGGGGCCGCCTATCAGGTTCGGAACATCGATGTTTGGGTCTGTGCTTTTTACTCCGAGCGCGTCTCCCCCAATACCAGGAGTAAAAGGGACGCCGGTGCTGGCTTCGAACACTCCTCCTACCTGCCATCCCCCTAGCACCCACGTTTTGATTCCAGGCGCCCACTTTGGAGTGCCGATTTCCCAGGTGTAGTTAACCTCAAGGTTCTGCGCAACGTTAAAGTCCGAGAGTCCGCGATTCAATCGCGGGTTGAAAAATAGCGGACTGGAGATCGAATTAGAGTATTCGTCCCCTACCATGCTGCCAGAAGAAGTGTCTATCGACTTCCCCCAGGTGTAGGAGCCTGCCAGGGAACCTCGTCCCATCTTTTTCTTGACCTGAACCTCCAGCGCGTCGTAATAGGAGTCGCTGGCCCAGAATGCAGCGGTAATCCGTCCAGCATTCTGATTTAGCCGGGTTCCACTACCGGCGGGTGACGGCCAGAGATAGCCCTGGGGAGTTAGTGTCGGCAGCACAATGTCAACGTCTTCCACTCGAAAGGGTTGATGCACTCCGCGTGAACCCACATACCCGACCATCGCGCTCAAGTCCTTGGTAAGTTCGCGCTGAATTGTGAGATTCCACTGCATGACGTAGTTCCGGCGCGGATGGGGATCGAAATATGCCTGACGAAATGTATCGGAAGAACCGGCCACAACGGCAAAGGCCGCGCTCGGGAATGATCCGGCTGGAAGGTCGGTGGAGCTTCCCAACTGAAAGAACGGCGCCGAAAAGAGTTCGTTGGTCTGGATCAAATAGGGCAGTGGCAAAACATCGAACATCCCGAACCCGGCACTAATCTCCGTTTTCCCGCTGCCGAATGGGTCCCATGACAATCCCACCCGGGGCTCGAAATTACGTAGCGTGGGATTGGAAAATAAGGGATCACCGACGTGAGGCATTGCGTCGGTGATGTGGCGAAGTACGGTCAGCTTGCCCTGCACCTCAGTCGGCACCGTCGCCATTTCATAACGCAGACCAAGAGTCACCTGCACGTTCGGTCGCCAGCGCCATTCGTCCTGAATGTAAGCTGCCAGGATGGTCTGGCGAAAACCACGCTCGGTTACGGCGCTGGGAATCGCGGCACTCAGAAAGAACGGAACGTTGGTCAGCAAGTCGGAGAGGGAGTTGAAGGAGAACGTACCTCCGGGATCAGATATCCCCAAGATATTGTCCCGAATCCGCTCAACTCCAAAGCCAAACTTCAGAGAATGTTTCACTCTGTTCAATGAAAGATCTTCGTAGGCCTGGATTGAGGTCCAGTGAAAATGATAGTTTGACGGCGTTCCCAAACCCCCGGAAAACAGGGTAAGTCCCGTCACCGCCACCTCGGCTGCGTTCTTCCCCGGCACGGTGCCAAAAGTTGGATCGGACACCTGCGAATTTCCGCTCGGAAAGGTCAGACCTGTTGTCGCAACCACCCGGTTGACTCCGAAACGGAACGAGCTGAGAAAACTGGGATCGAAGTTATGTGTCTCGTTAAGGGTAAACACCTGCCGTCGCGAATCATATCCAGTCCGTTTGTCGTTGAGTTCGTCGGGCTGCCTGACCGTCCCGGTATCGAACATGTAGGTGCCGGAAAGTGCATCCTGTTCCGACAGTTTATGGTCGACTTTGATCGTGAAGTAATTCTCTGGGGTGACCTGCTGACCAGAAAAGCTGAAAATCCCGGTATCCCCGTCTCCCAGAGGCGGCCCGTTTGGCAGAGGGTAAAAAGCATTCACAAAACTGAGGACATTCGGATCCACCGTGATCTGCCCGGAGGAGAGGTTGCCAGCGCGTGCGTCCTCCGACGGCACGGTATCCACCTGCGTCGTACCCAAGGAAGAGCGCAAGCCCTCGTAATCGCCGAAAATGAAAGTACGATCCTTTTGGATCGGCCCTCCCAGCGAAGCTCCAAATTGATTGCGGCGGAAGGGTGGCTTTTGGGTGTCAAAGAAATTCCGCGCGTCTAGCGCACTATTCCGAAAGAACTCATAGACCGACCCGTGAAACTCGCTCGTCCCTGAACGAGTTGACACACCAATGATGCCGCCCGAGGAACGGCCGTGCTGCGCGGGGTAGTTGCTGGTCAGTACCGAGAATTGCTCGACGGCATCAACGCCCAAGTTAACGCCCAGCGCGCTGCCGGGCGGGCCATTTGAGTAGTCGTTAACGCTAATACCGTCCAGTCGAGAGTCGTTCTGCCGAGGACGCCCTCCCGATATAGTCATTTGCGTTCCAAACCCTCGCTGCGCCTGACCAGAAGCCTGCGTGCGAGCTGTTGCTACTCCGGGCTCCAGTGCCGCAACGTCGGAGGCGGAACGCCCATTTAACGGCAGGTCACTTACGCTAGTGGTGACGTCTCCCTTCACGGTTGAAGAGCCAGCCTGTCCCCTGCCTGCTCCGGCCGTGCTCGCGGACCGCATTACAAGATTCACCACCGGCTTGCCGTCAGAGCTTATTGCCACCGTCGCGTGTGCATCCTCAAACCCCTGTGCTGAAGCGGTGATTTCGTAGGTGCCCGGCGCAAGGTTGCCTACCAGGTAGGCGCCGTCGTTGTTCGCCGTTAACGATCTTGTGTCAGAATTTGCGCTGTTCTTGAGGACCAGTCGTGCATTGGCAACCGGGGTGCCCGACGGAGATGTGACCCTCCCGGAGAGACTTCTGTCTCCAATCTGCGCCTGGACTTGAAAACATCCCAGAATGCCGATTAGGACAGCAAGGGAGACCAAGATGGAGACTGACTTGCGCCTCCAATTCAGCCGGAAAACTCGTGCCTTGTCGGCTCCGCTTGCTCGGACTTTCTCGAAGGAATCTGGTGGTTTCACATGGCCCTCGTCAAAATCTCCTCGAACAGCGCCATCACGCCTTGCGCATCGCGATTTCCGCAAGGAACTAGCTTTTCTATCGAGCACCTTCGTAACCAACATTCAGCTATAGCAACGCAGCCTTAATATGGAATGAAGCGAAAGTAAATTCTTATTCATGAAACCGCACGAACAGAGTCAGTCGTTTCCCGCAGCCCGCGTTAACGGCCGTCCTCGGACAAGGGAATCTGAACTCGAAAGACGGACCCTTCACCAACCTTGCTGGCGACTGAAATCTTGCCCTGATGAGCTTCAGCGATCCATTTCGCAATGGATAAGCCGAGCCCAGTTCCGCCCGACTCCCTGGAACGCGACTCGTCGGCTCGATAAAACCTCTCGAAGATGTGAGGTAGATCTGAGGACGAAATCCCCACCCCGGTGTCACGAATCTCTGTGACAGCAACGCCGTCGCTGGCATCCAGTACAACTGAAATATGGCCCTCCCGCGGCGTATATTTCACCGCATTGTCGATCAAAATCAGAAACAGCCTCCGTAGTGATGGAGCGTTTCCGTTGACATGAAGCGGTGTCTCTGGGAGCCGCTGGTCGTAGTAAATGGATTTTCCTTCAGCCAGAAGTCTGGCTGGTTCGGAGATTTCGAGAAGAACTTCAGTCAGATTTGTCGAGGCAACCTGCAGGGCCTCACTGCCGGAGTCAGCGCGGGCGAGGGTCATCAAATTCTCAATGAGAGTGGAAGTCCTTTCCAATTCTTGATGAACGCGAACAATTGTTTCCCGGTAATCGGCCTCAGATCGCTGCTTCCGCAACGCAATCTCAGTCCTGGTGCGCATGAGAGCAATCGGTGTCCTCAGCTCGTGCGAGGCATCAGCCGTAAACTGCGTGACCCGCTTGAACGCACGCTCCAACCTGCCGAACATCTCGTTCAAGGTTTCAGAAAGACTTTGCAGCTCATCTCCCGTCTGCAGGATTGGTAGGCGTTTGGATAATTCATGCTCACTGATCGACTGTGCTGCTCGGGCGATTTCCGCTACCGGAGCCACCGCCTTCCTGCTTAACCAGTAGCCGCCTGCCGATGCAACCAGCAACAAGACAGGGACGGAGAACAGAAGCACTAACCTGAACCGATTCACCGCGTCATAAAAGTCATCCATGGGTGCGGCAATTTGCACATCGTAGGCCTTGTCGGCTGTGCGGAGTTGCCCGTTCAGGGTTCTTAGCGGCATGCCCTTCGAATACACTGTCGAAAACTGAACTTTCTCGCCTGGTTTTCCTGGCCTCGCCAGCTGCAAGCCATAGTGGAGGGCCGAAACAGAGCTATACGCCTACTCTCCACGCGTTTCAGCGATCTGCAGAATGTCATCTTCTCCTCGAACGCTAGAACCTGCGGCCAGCTCGCGCTTCACTTGTTCCGGAGACCACTGCCGCTCCAAGAGCTCTTGAATGTCGGCAGCACGGTCACGGAGCCCTTCGTCTACAGCTGAATGAATACTTCCGCGTACCTCGAAGAAGGCAAACAACGAAAACGCACCGAACGCCAGGCAGAGCACCAAAAAGTACCAAGCAGTTAAGCGCACTCTTATTGGCAGCGGTCGCATGACTATGCGTTTGCTCTCAGCGAATACCCGAATCCTCGCACGGTTCTGATTAGTTTGTCTTCGAAAGGTTCATCCACTTTTCGGCGGACCAGCCGAATGAACGCGTCTACGGTGTTGTCGTTCACTTCCTGTTCGAAACCCCAAACAGCCTCGACGATCGCATTGCGAGAAACCACTACTCCGGGACGACGCATCAGAAACTCAAGCAGTCGAAATTCCGTCGCAGTTAAATTGATCTCGCGTTTGGCACGGAATACTTCCCTGGTGGCACGGTTGAGCACCAGATCAGCTACTCGAAGAAGACTCGTCGGTTGAGCATATTGTCGTCGGCTCGCTGCCCTCAACCGCGCCAACAGCACGGCGAAGGAGAACGGTTTTGTTAGGTAATCATCGGCTCCGAGATCAAGCCCTTTCACGACGTCTGGCACAGTATCGCGTGCGGTCAGCATCAAGATTGGCGTGCGATTCCCTTTGGCACGGAGGCGACGTGCGACCTCAAACCCATCCAGCTTTGGAAGCATTACTGAAAGGTACCCCTTTTGTCGGACACGGTTGTCCAGATTAAGGCGGGGTTCGACCTTTGGTCAGCTCGTGATACCGCGCTGCAAATACTGCAGGCGGCATTTTGAGTTTCGAGTGGATTCGGAAGTGGTTGTAAACGAAGATGAGGCGATATATCTCGGCAACCAGCTCTCCCAGGGATTCAAACCGGTTCGGGTCCCCGAGATCAAGCTTGAACTGGCTGTAGAACGACTCCTGGTAGCCATTCTCCCACGGGCTGCCCTCCCTGGACATGGAGAGATGGATGCCGCACGCCTCCGCGTATCTGGTATAGCGTTTGGCGCCATACTCGCTGCCCTGGTCCGAGTGGAGGATCTTGGGCCTCCTGCCGTTTTGCAAGGCATCCTGCAAGGCTCCCAGCGTCAGATCCACCGTATGCACTGTCAGCATCCTGAGCCCACGATGGTCCTGGTGAAAAGATCCATGATAGTCGCCAGGTACAGCCAGCGAGACCGGAAGCGGATGTAGGTGAAGTCCGATACCCAGGCGGCGTCCGGTCGGGAGGGAAATACTGCAAGCAGCAGGTTGGGATACGGCATCTTGGCACCGTGATCCCGCTTTTTCCACGGCTTTTTCGGCCTGCGGCGGTAGGGCTTCAAGCCGAAGAGGTGCATTACCCGGTGAACGCGTTTCTTGTTGGCCGAGAGCGCGATTGCCAAACGCTTGTGGCCGTAGGCGGGATAGTCGTGCAGGACATTCTCGATGCGAATTTTCAAGTCCCAGTCTTTCTTTAGAAGCTTCGAGGAGTAGTAGAGGGTGGAGCGGGCAATGCCGAGGGATCGGGCCAGTTCTTTCTTCGTGATCCGGCGCTTCTTCAAGAACGGCATAAGGCTAGTACAGAGCCGTCTTTTTTTTCTCGGCGGATAGCTCTACGGTGAGCCGTCCGATGATCTCGAGGAGAGCTTGGTTCTCCCGCTTTAGCTTGCCGATCTCCAGGAGACCGGGGCGGTGGCATCTTTGGAAAGCCAGGTGTAGATGGTGGCCTTGGAGACGCCGTGCTCTTCGGCCAGCTTTGGGACCGGCTCTCCTGATCTGATGCGTTCGATGATCTGCTTCTTTATGTCCGGGTGGATGTGGTGTCCGGGTTTGGGCATACGGCGGTGGTTAGGTTGGGTATTTTCACCTTAACCGCCTTCAGACAAAGTGTCCAAGATTCGGGGTACCCATCAGTCCACATTTCAACCCGGAGGTGGGCTTTCTCGAACGAGCCGACTGTATATGCGACTACGTGGATAGCAATTTTAAGTTGCGACCCAAGATTCGCGGCGTGCGCGAGCTCAACTTCGAAGGCTTCATCTTCCATGCGCCAGACACCCGCCATGTTCTTCAAACACAGGAGTGGCAGGGCACCTTTCGTGTCGAGTTCAATAACGGCTCTTACAGTGACGATGACATCGTGGACATCCTCACCCAGCGGCTGACCGCGCCGTTTAATATCTACAGGAAGGTCTTTATCCCTGTGGGCGAGTACCACTGGACTCGGCATCAGCTGACCTACGGGACATCCCAAGCACACCGCTTCATCATGACCTTTTTCGAGCGCTTCGGAACCTACTACAATGGCCGCCTAAACGAAGCTCGTGTCCGTGGAACGTATCGCGCCAACGAACGTCTGTCGTTCGCCCTCGGTGAACAATGGAACCGCTTTCGGCTGCCGATGCCGGAAGGCAACTTCTCCGTCGTGGTTGGCAGTTTTCAGACAAACTACTCGTTCTCACGCTTTCTCACCCTCTCAAACCTGATCCAGGTGGACACTGCCAATACCCAGGCCGTGAGCGCCAATATCCGCCTGCGCTGGAATTACCGTCCCGATAGCGACCTGTACGTGATTTACACAGCGGGCACGCGATTCGCTAGCCTAGTGGCAGAAACACGCCACAGTTCTACGAAAACCGTTTCGCCATTAAGTTCACATATTCTTGGCGACCGTGAGGGAAATATGAAGTGGATTACCCGGAAAGACGTCAAAGTTGACCGTGTGGCCTGTCCTTGGCTGATCAAGCGATTCATCGACCCTCAGGCGGAATTCTTGTTCGTCGAGGAGAAGGACCTGGTTGACAGGGCAAAACAAGAAGGCGCTATTCCCTTCGATGCACCGAAGATTGAAGCCATAAAACTCAACCATCGTGGCCCCCGGTGCACCTTCGAGGCGATCATTGAAGACTACGCAGTTTCTGATGCTACTTTGATCCGACTGGCCCTGATTGTCCGTGCCGCCGATATCAAAGGAGAGGAGAATGTGGCCGCCGAGGGCATCGGTTTGCGCTCCATCGCTCAAGGGTTTGCTGCTATGGGTC
>Ga0097691_1002830_pt1 | contig 11135 bp, 8 predicted proteins | sample NGESurdeep072012_8_FD_72858 | JGI IMG/M metagenome (GOLD analysis project Ga0097691, IMG submission 72858) | Arctic peat soil microbial communities from Barrow, Alaska - NGEE Surface sample 210-1 deep-072012 | ecosystem: Environmental > Terrestrial > Soil > Wetlands > Peat ...
GTCTGCCGCGCTGTTCCGCTCAGGAGAGCCCTCCGTGCCAATGATCATGAGACATCTGAGTCCGAAGAGTTTAGCCTCGGGGCGTAGGACAGAGATCATATGGTTATGCCGAACAGAGACGCGAAGTCGGATGGTGCCGCCGTGGCAGCCCCAGCGGCGGCAACTCCCGAACTACCGGACCGGCCGCGCCGACGGACGTTCACCGGGCAGGACAAGCTGAGGATACTGGCGGAGATCGATCGCGCACCCGCAGGCGGCACCGGCGCCATCCTGCGCCGGGAAGGCCTATATTCCTCGACCCTGAGCGATTGGCGCGGATTGCGCGCCGCTGGCGCGCTCGGCGGGCTGACGCCGGTCAAACGAGGGCCGAAGCCCGCGCTGCGCAATCCGATGGCGGCGGAACTGGCGCAGGCCAAACGGGAGAATGCGCGGCTGCTGCGCAGGCTGGAGCACGCCGAGACGATCATCTCGATCCAAAAAAAAGTTGCGGCCTTGTTGGGTCTGCCGCTGGCGACAGACAACGACGACGCATCATGATAGATGCCGTCGTCGCGCTGGCGCCGCCGCCTGGCCTCACCGCCAGTGCGTGCGTGGCTCTGAACCTTTCGCGCGCCCGCGTCTATCGTCAGCGCTGGCATTTGGCGAGGCCTACGGCCATGCCTCGCCCCCGGCCGAAGCCACGCCGCGCCCTGGATGCCGCCGAATGTCAAACCGTGCTGAACCTTCTGCACGCACCGCGCTTCGCCGATCAGGCGCCCGCCGAGATCTATGCTTGCCTGCTCGATGAAGGCCTCTACCACTGCTCGATCCGCACCATGTACCGCATCCTGGCGGCAAGCCAGGAAGTCCGCGAGCGGCGCAAGCAGCTGCGGCATCCGGTCTACAAAAAGCCGGAACTGCTGGCACAGGCGCCCAACGAGGTCTGGTCCTGGGATATCACCAAGTTGATGGGACCCGCCAAATGGTCCTACTTCTATCTCTACGTCATCATCGACATTTTCAGCCGGCGCGTCGTCGGCTGGTGTGTCGCCGACCGGGAGAGCGCCACCTTGTTCGCCGCACTGTTCGAGGACGCCACCACCAAACATCCCGCGCCGAAAGGCCAGCTTACTCTCCATGCCGACCGCGGCGGTCCGATGCGAGCCAAGGCCACGGCACTCCTGCTCGCCGATCTCGGCGTCACCAAATCCCACAGCCGGCCGCACACCTCCAATGACAATCCGTTCTCGGAGAGCCACTTCAAAACCATGAAATACCAGCCGCAGTTTCCGCAGCGTTTCGGCTGCATCCAGGACGCCAAGACGTTCTGCCGCAGCTTCTTCGATTGGTACAATCAGAACCATCACCATGCCGGCATCGGCCTGATGACGCCCGACCAGGTGCACTACGGTCAAGCCGACCAAATCCACGCTGCCCGCCAAACCACACTCGACGGCGCCTTCAGCAGAAACCCCGAACGCTTTGTCAGAAAGGAGCCCGAACCACCTGCAAAGCCGATCGCCACTTGGATCAATCCACCGATCCGCCAGCCAACCGTTCAAGCCTAAATACCAAACAGGACTGTCTCAGAATCGTTGACACGTTCCGGTGCTCTCGCAGACCGTTCCGAGACGAAGGGAGCGCGTAAACGGCTTTCCGAGCATCTGATGAAAAAGTACGTCGAGGGCGAAAAAGACGAACACCGCCTGACGGTGGAAGGGCTGTCGTTCCTTCGTAGTCTCGATTGGGAAAGCGATTCCCGGAGTTAGTGCCCTAAACCGGGATGTGTCCCTTCAGGGCTTCTCGCTGTTTCCGCAGGGAGCTGAGCCGCGTCATTCTCGCCTTCGCGACGCGCACGGCTTCCGTCTCAGTTGGGTTTTATGGAGGATTTGCCATGGCTTCCAAATTCGCAATTGGTGACAAGGCCGATCAAGCGTTCTGCAATCACGCTGTAGGAACGATAGTAGCGATTTTCACGGATAGGGCGGGCGATTGCCGATATGCAGTTTAATTGTTCGACCACCGCACAATACAGATTGCAAGCGAAGTAGTTTAATCGCTCACGTCAATATTGCAGTCCAATCTAAACGGGCGACCAGCCGGTCGATCTCACGCCGCTAAGGCATCGACCTGACGCCGTGCAGCCGCGAAAGCATCATTGATTGCCACTTGAGCATGTTCGTTCCGTGCGTCATGGGCGCCTGTGTGGTTTACGACAACGTTTGAGGTGTGCAAATCGCATCTCACGCCGTGACTGTTCGAAGCCCTCGGTGCCAACGAAAGACCAAGCAACGTCGCGTGCCCAGGCCGCGATCCGGCATCGCGGCCTGCTGCTGTTGACCAAGCGTGGCTGAACGGCGCGCGTTGTTCAGGCGTGAACGCGCTTTCGTGCCGGTCTCGCGGCGCTCACCGACCTCGCCTTCAGCACCGCCACCGGCAAATGGGCGAACAGCTTGGCGAGGCGCAGCTGCGTCGCGTCCGCTTCGGCGAAGCCTGCCACCGAATAGCCGCCGATGTCGAGCGCGCCGTCATAGCTGTCGCCGCGGGGCCAGACCCGGCCGGCTTGCGAGAGTGCGGCGAACGATTTTGCGACGGCGATAATCGCGGCGTCGCGGCCGCGGCGCCGCGCAAACGCAATGACATGGTTGCGGTGCGGCCCGCTGACCTCGAGCGGTTGGTAATCGCCGTTGGTGAAGACATCGGCGAGTTCGGTGCGAAGCCTCAGCAGATGGCTGGTCCAGGCGAGCTTCAGATGGCCGTTGGGCCAGTCCCGCGCGAGGCTCTGCCAATCCGGTGTTTCCAGCGCCGCCAGCACCCGCGCGCGTTCCGCAAAGTCCACTGGCCGCCGGTTGTCGGGATCGACCAGCGACAGATCCCAGAACTCCGTGCCCTGATAGAAATCGGGCACGCCGGGTATCGTCGCCTTCAACGTCAGCTGACTGAGGGAATTCAGCGCACCCAGCAGCGACAGGCGCTGCGCCAGCGTTTGAAGCGAAGTCAGAAATTCAGCGGAGGCCGCCGGGTCGAGAATGCACCCGAGGAAGGATTTCAGCCCCGCCTCATAGGTTTCGTCGGGATTGAGCCAGCTGGTTTCCTGTTTGCCCTCGCGCGCGGCTTTCAGGGCATAGGCCTGCATCCGTTCGCGAAATGAATCGTCGCACCCATCCGTAGGCCACGCGCCGAGCAGCGCCTGGTACAGCATGTATTCGAAGCTCGCCGACGGCGCGCGCATCTCGCCACGGCCGACGAGATGCGGCGCGTTCAGGATTTTCCAACGCGCCACGGCACTGGTCCATTCGCCGGGAATTTCCGCGAGCCCGATCAGTCGCGCGCGGGCATCCTCGCCGCGCTTAGTGTCGTGCGTCGCCGTCGCGGTCATGCCGTGCGGCCAATCCCTGGCGCGGGCCTTCATGGCATCGTGGAAGGCCTCTACCGGAAGCGCCTTCGCCGACGGGTCGCCGCCGACTTCGTTGAGCGCGAGTAGGCTGTGATAACGATAGAAGGCGGTGTCCTCGAGCGATTTAGCCATCACGGGACCGGTGAACTGCTGCAGCTTCAACGCGAAGCGGCGCACGCGCGGCGCACCGTGCGGGGCGCGGCCCGGCCGGATCAGGTCCATGGTCAGGGTGTCGCGGAGAAAATCGAACATGCCTTCATCCGCGGCAAACCACTGCGCGCGCGCTTTTTCGATGGCCTCCGAGATCAGCGCGCGGTCGGGCGCCGTGGGACCGGACGACGTCAGATAGGTGCGGTAGACCGGAAATTGCAGGATGTAGAGTTCCAGCGCCTGCCGCAGGCTGTCGGCGGAAAAATCGCGGGTGGAATAATGTCCGCCGGCGATGCGCGCGAGCAGCCGCCTCAGCACCGTGAATTCGCTGGTCAGCAGGGTTTCGAGTACCCGGCGTTTTGCCCCCTGCAGCACTGGCGCCCGCCGGGGCGGCTGGTTGCTGATCTGCCGCCATACCTCGTCGAGCGGCGCGAGGCCGTTGCCGTCGACCAGAACCCGCGTGATGGCGTTAAGCCACTCATAGCCCGTGGTGCCGTGGACGCCGGAAAACTCGTGCAGCTCTTCATGCTCGCCGAGGATTTTTTCGATCACCATGTAGAACGGCCCGGCGTCGGCCCCCCGGGCGTCGCGGATCAGCCGGCGCAGGCGCTGAAAATACTGCGCGGGATCGCGCAGGCCGTCGATGTGATCGAGCCGCAGGCCCTGCAACCTGCCTTCGGCGATCAGCTTGCGGACCAGGCGATGGATGGCGGCGAAGGTGCCGGCATCCTCGACCCGCAACCCCGCGAGCGTGTTGACGTCGAAGAACCGCCGGTAGTTGATGTCGCTGGAAGCGAGCCGCCAATGTCCGAGCCGGTAGTGCTGTCGCTCCAGCAGGTGATGCAGGGCGAGCGTTTGCGCCGGCCGATCCGGTCCCGCTCGATAGGCGGCGAGCCCGCGCCCGATGATCCCGACGCTTCCGGCGATGCTCTTCAATTCCACCTTGAAGGAAGGCGCCTCCTTTCGATTGGGATGGCGCGGGCCGGTGTAGCGCGAGGCGAGCGCGAGAATGCGTTTTCCCGCCGCGCTGTCGTCCGCGCCGGCTTCCCTGACGACGCTGCGCAAGATCTCGCTGTAACGCTGCGGCGCGATCGGCAGGCGATGTTCGAAATACCAGGCCGAAAAGCTGCCTTCGCCGGCCTCGTAGCGGAGCTCGATATCGCCCTTTTCCAGCGCCTCGCCATAAGAGGAGCCGATGATCGGCAGCAGCACGCCGCCCCTGGCGCGATAGGGCAGCAATTCCCAGTCGATGTCGAACGATGCCGCGTGCGGCGATGCCGGGCCCCATTCCAGCACGTCGAGCCACCACGGATTGTCCGCGAAATGGATGCCGACATGGTTGGGAACGAAATCGAGAATGAGGCCGAGGCCGTCGATTTTGAGCGCATCGCTCAACCGCACAAAACCGTCTTCGCCGCCGAGTTCCGGATTGAGCGCGGTGTGGTCGACGATGTCGTAGCCGTGAGTCGATCCTTTACGCGCCTTCATGAAGGGCGACGCATAGAGATGGGTGATGCCGAGCGCCTTCAGATAGGGGACGATTGCAGCCGCCGCGTCGAAATCGAAGTCCGCCGTGAGCTGGACGCGATAGGTGGCGATCGGAAAGGCCGGCGACATCAGCGCGCTCCGAGATGCCAGGCCACCGACCAGGGAGGAAGGAGATCGCCGATCTTGCCGCCCCAGAGTTGCCTGCCGATGAATTCGCGGCCGCCGTGGGGGATCGCTTGATCGGACAGGTTCGCCAGCAGCGCCAGCGTTGCGCCGTCTGCCATGCGCCAGTTCGCCGTCAACAAGCCGTTGTCGGCCGCCTGCGCCTCGCCGAAGGCCGCGCCAGCCAGCTGCGGGACGATTTCCCGATGACGGATCGCGAGCAGTCGTTGCACCAGCGCCAGCCGGGCCTTTCCCGCAGCTTCGTTGCGCTGGTCCCAATCGAGTACCGCGGAGCTAAAGGTCGACGGCTCCAGCGGATCGGGGACCTCGTCGCCATATTTCGCATAGGCCCAGGCGTATTCCCGACGCCGGCCTTTGCGCACGGCGTCGGCGAGATCGCCCTCGAATCCGCAGAAGAACGGAAATGGCGCTTGAGATCCCCATTCCTCGCCCATGAACAGCATCGGAATCGCCGGCGCCAGCAGGGTGATCGCCAGAGCTGCCTCGATTGCGGCTGTGCCCACATAGCTTTCGAGCCGGTCGCCGAGCGCGCGGTTGCCGATCTGGTCGTGGTTCTGCAGGAAATTGACGAAGGCGGTGGGGCCAAGCGTTCCGCTCGCCTCGCCGCGCAGTTGCCCGCCGCGATGCGCGGATGCCTCGCCCTGATAGACAAAGCCGGATTCGAGCGCGCGGGCGATATCGCGCAGCGGCGCCCGGGCGTAGTCGCGGTAATAGCCCTGGGTCTCGCCGGTCAACAGCACATGCCAGGCGTGATGATAATCGTCGTTCCACTGCGCGCGGTATTTTCCGAGCGGCGGGTCCTGCGCGGCATCCAGCAGGCTGACGCGGTTGTCGTCGTTTTCCAGCACCAGATGAATATGGCGGCCGGTGTGCGCGGCGAGTTGGCCGACCGCGGCGCTGAGATCGTGCAGGACAGAAATTTTGCCAGGCTCGGCGATGGTATGCACCGCATCCAGCCGCAACCCGTCGAAGCGGTATTCGTCCAGCCAGTACAGGGCATTCTCGATCGCGAAGGCACGCACCTGCGGCACCCGATAATCGATGACGTTGCCCCAAGGCGTCTGCGCCGCGGTAAAGAATTGCGGGGCATAGCGGCCGAGGTAATTTCCCTCGGGGCCGAAGTGATTATATACTACGTCGAGAAACACCATCAGCCCGCGCAGATGCGCCTCATCGATCAGGGCTTTGAGATCGTCGGGGCGGCCATAGGCGCTGTCGGGCGCGTACCACAACACGCCGTCATAGCCCCAGTTGCGCGAACCCGCGAAATCCGCCAGCGGCATCAATTCCAGCGCGGTGATGCCGGAGGCCACCAGGTGATCGAGCTTGCCGATCATGGCGCGGTAGGTGCCCTCCGGCGTGAAGCTGCCGACATGGGTCTCGATCAGGACGGTCTGTTGCCACGGCCGTCCGCGCCACTGCGAGGCGCGCCAGCGGTAGCTCGCGTGATCGATCACCTCGCTCGGCCCCGACACGTCGTCGGGCTGGAAGGCGGAAGCGGGATCCGGCACATCGATCTCGCCGTCGATCCGGAATTTGTAGCGCGCCCCAGCCTTGACGCCTTGTATGTCGGCGGAAAACTGGCCGTCTTCGCCGCGCCGCATCGGCTGAGGGGTTTCCAGCAGAAGATCGACGCGCTTGGCCGCCGGCGCCCACAGCCGGAACGACGCGCCGTCCGAAGTCAGCCTTGAACCGAATTGCCGCTTGTTCATGCTGAACCCGCAAACGCAAGGGCCGAACGGTCCTGCCTCTTCCGTGTGATACCGCTGTGTCGCAGAAAATAGCGCAAGTGTGGCGTGTCCGGAATTGACGATCAGCCTCTTCCGGAAGCGCTCAGAATGTTGAGGGACCGCTTTTGGCGGCGGTCGTTCGCATGATGATGGATTTGGAATGTCCGCTCCTGGGCCGTGTGTCACGGGCGTAGCCGTCCAAACGGCGACGCGCAACTGTACGAGAGATGAAGGAGGAATGCGCTTAGTTCCGGCGTATCGCGACGGCATCGTGATATAAGGCAGCATATTGGCTCGCGCGGTTGCGCCACGATACATCGGTCGACATGCCGTTGAGCTGCAATTTTCGCCAGGCCTGCTTGTCATGGAACGAGTTGCTGGCCCTGCGTAGGGCACCGGCGAGAGTTTCGTCCGTGCCTGGACCAAACTTGAAGCCAGTCGCCGCGCCACCGGCAATGTCGGCCTCTTCGACGTCAATGACTGTATCCGCAAGGCCGCCGACCCGTGATACGATTGGGACCGCGCCGTATCTCAAGGCACAAAGTTGGGTCAAGCCGCAGGGTTCGAAGCGCGACGGCACGACGAGGGCATCCGCACCGGCCTGAATGAGATGGGCGAGGGCTTCATCATAGCCAATAAGAACCGCTATCCGGCCCACATTCGCTTTCGAGACCGCTTGATAGCGATCCTGGAGATCCGAATCTCCACTGCCAAGCAAAGCAAACTGCATTCCTTCGTTCACGATGGTGGGAACGTTCTCAAGAAGGAGATCGAGTCCCTTCTGCCAGGACAGTCGACTTATGACACCGAGCAGAAGCGCATCCGGACATAGATCAAGGCCAAGCCGTCGCTGCAGGGCAGCTTTGTTCGCCGCGCGGGATTCTAGCTCTTTTGCGCTGAAGCGAGCGGCGATGTGCGGATCCGTTTCGGGGTTCCAGACGGAGGTATCTATACCATTGAGGATTCCGCTCAGGACCTTCGATCGCTCACGCAACAAATCCGCCCAGCCCCATGCCCCCCTCATCTCCCTGAATCTCGATCGCATAGGTCGGAGAGACGGTCGTGATGCGATCCGCGAATTGCAGGCCCGCCTTCAGGAAGCTGATCATTCCGTAATATTCGACGCCGTGAATTGTGAAGGACTCGGGAGGCAAACCGAACGTATGGAGCATTTCATGCGGAAACTTCCCCTGGTAGGCTAGATTATGAACCGTCATTACGGTGCCGGGCCGGGGACCATTGGCGTAGTGCAAATAGGCTGGCGCGAGTCCGGCCTGCCAATCGTGGGCGTGCACGATATCAGGCACGAATGACGGAATGGCACCTTGGCCAATTTCAGCCGCCATCCGCGAAAGCGCCGCAAAGCGCGCGCCGTTGTCGGGCCAATCCTTGCCGTCCGGCGTTAGATAGGGGTTGCCGGGCCGCGCAAAAAGATGTGGCGCATCGAGCACGAGCAGATCGAGATCCTCATGTGAGCCGCCGAGCAGGCGGATCGGGCCGCCGTAGAAATGCGGCGAATGGAGGAGTACTTCTGCCGTCGGAAGCGCCTTGATGACATCGGGATATCCCGGCACCAGGGTCCGTGTTTCGATGCCGTACGCTCGCAACGCGATCGGGAGCGCGCCGACGACGTCGGCAAGGCCGCCGGTCTTGATGATCGGATAGATTTCCGAGGCGACCGCAAGAACGCGAAGCGACGTCATGCATTCAGCCTGTCGATCATCGGTTGCGTAACGAGAGAGATGCCCTGCGCGGTGGTTCTAAACCGTTTCGCATCGAGTTCGGGATCTTCTCCGACCACCAGGCCTTCCGGAATTTGAACACCCCGATCGATGACGACATTCTTCAGCCGCGCATGCCGGCCCACATTCACGTAAGGCAGGACAACCGCATTTTCCACGCTGGCGAACGAATTGATGTGCACGCCGGTAAATAGGAGGGAGCGGCGCAGCGCTGCGCCGGATATGATGCACCCTCCGGAAACAAGTGAGGTCACGGCCTGTCCGCGCCGGCCCTCCTCATCGTGAACAAATTTGGCGGGAGGTGTGATCTCCGCATAGGTCCAGATCGGCCATGCGCGGTCGTAAAGATCAAGCTCCGGCAGAACATCAGTGAGATCGATGTTAGCGGCCCAGTAGGCGTCGACGGTTCCCACGTCTCGCCAGTAGGTGCGCGGGTCATCGCCGGACCTGACGCAGGAGTTGGAGAATTGATGGGCCACCGCCCGGCCGTTTTTCACGATATAGGGAATGACGTCCTTGCCGAAGTCATGGGTCGAGTTCGGGTCATTCGCGTCGCGCCGCAGCTCGTCGAACAGGAACTTGGAATCGAAGATGTAGATTCCCATGCTGGCCAGTGATTTGTCAGGCTTGCCGGGCATTGGCGGCGGATCGGCCGGTTTCTCGAGGAAGGATTGGATCACGCCATGGTCGTCGATGTGCATGATCCCGAAGCCGCTCGATTCCGAGCGCGGCATCTCTAGGCACCCGATCGTGACGTCCGCGTGTTGCTCAACATGTTGCCTCAGCATGAGTTCGTAATCCATCTTGTAGATGTGATCTCCAGCGAGCAGCACAACGAATCTGGCTCTGTGCGGTTCGATGATGTCGATGTTCTGATAGACGGCGTCGGCCGTGCCAAGATACCAGTCCGTCTCCGAGATGCGCTGGCTCGCAGGCAGGATATCGAAACTCTCATTGCGCTCGGGACGAAAGAAGTTCCAGCCCATCTGGAGATGTCGGATCAAGCTGTGAGCCTTGTATTGGGTCGCAACCGCGATGCGGCGGATTCCCGAGTTAACCGCATTGGACAGCGCAAAATCGATGATGCGCGATTTGCCGCCGAAATAGACCGCCGGCTTGGCGCGCCTGTCGGTAAGCTCCAAAAGCCGGCTTCCGCGCCCGCCCGCAAGAACGAAGGCCAGGGCGTGGCGTGAAAGCGGTTCGTTTATGACGGTGGCCATTATTTCATCCTCCCGGCAGCTTCAAGGCATAACCCTCGAAACCTTCTCTTGTCCGGAAGGCGAGGTCGAGGGCCACGGGGCCGATTGTAGCGGGACGAACGGTCGATCGGAAAGTGGTATGTCGTACGTGCCGCTGCCGACGCGCGGACGACGAATATCAGGACGGACTAAAAATGAGCGAACTTGAATGCGCCGTAGTCGATTGGGGCAAAGCCGGATGGCACGGGCCGCAAGACCTTTAGCCTCAAGACCGACGTAGACCTGCTTGAGGCAAAGGCAAAAGAAATCCGTGACGTCAGGCTGATCATCGTTGACCCGATCTCGGCCTACATGGGCGGCTCTGACGGCAACGGCAACGTCGAGACCCGTGAAGTGCTCGAACCGTTGGCCGAGATGGCGAACCGGCTGCACATTGCGGTGGTCGCGGTGACCCATTTGAACAAGGGCGGCGGCGGGGGCAATCAAACCGCTCTCAATCGCTTCTCTGGGTCGATCGCCTTCATCGCTGCGGCGCGTGCGGCCTTTGCGGTGCTCGAAGATCCCGAGAACGATGAGCGCCGCTTCCTGCTCCAGGCCAAGAACAACCTTGGCCCGAAGTGCAAGGGTCTGGTGTTCCGGATGGAGCAGCGGGTGGTCTCGGAGGGCATCGTTTCCTCCAACATCATCTTCTTTGAAAACGAGCAGGTATCCCAATCTATCGACGAAGCCTTGACGGCCTCCGAGAACCGCGGCGGGGACGGCAGTCAGACCACCGGCAAGGAAGACGTCGCCGAGTTCCTGACCGAAGTTCTGGGAGCCGGTCCGATTGATGTCCTAGAGGTAGAACGCCAAGCCCGGTTGGCCGGGTTGCTCGGCGACAACAAGCGCATCCGTGAAAACAAATCCTTCCGTGCTGCACGCAAGCACCTCGGTGTTCTGTCTAAGCACGAAGGTTTCGGGCTGGGGTCGCGCTACGTCCTGAGCCTGCCGGGCACCCCATGTGCGCCCGAAAAGCCCATGTGCGCCCACTCCGGGGAGGGGGCGCCCATGGAGAATCCGGGCGCACATGACGGGATCGAGGGGTCGGCGCCGACGGCATCGCCAGCTTCGTCTTGAAGCGCGCCGGCTCCAGTGAGTGCGGAAGAACGATAGATCGGAAACGAGGTACCAACATGAAATCCAGGATACGAGGCGGCGATGCCGCAAGGGCCGCCGTGGCGACCACGGAGCGCCTGCCAGTACCGTTGCAAGCCACCGATCTGGTGGG
>Ga0097691_1002831_pt1 | contig 11134 bp, 8 predicted proteins | sample NGESurdeep072012_8_FD_72858 | JGI IMG/M metagenome (GOLD analysis project Ga0097691, IMG submission 72858) | Arctic peat soil microbial communities from Barrow, Alaska - NGEE Surface sample 210-1 deep-072012 | ecosystem: Environmental > Terrestrial > Soil > Wetlands > Peat ...
CGAACCCGCCGTGACGGTCGTTGCCGGGCATCACCTGCTGGCGGCAGATGGAGCGTCGGCCGGCCCGGCACAGGTCGCACTCACCACACGGGAGAACGGCGGGCACGACCACGGCTTGTCCTACCAGTGCAGTGTCGACTCCCGGTCCCACTTGTCGCACGTATCCGCTGATCTCATGACCCAGCACCAGTGGCAACGCCGATCGGGTGCGCACACCATAGTGGAGAAACGAAAGATCGGTGTGGCATACGCCGCATCCCGCAACCTCGACTGTAGCCTCGCCGGGCCCCGGTGTCTCCGCCGGACGCGGGCGGCGTTCCAGTGCCGCACCCGGCGCCGTCATCATCCAGCCGTCCCACATGCTGTCTGCGTTCGTCACATTCGTCATTGGGTTCTGTCTCTCGTCGATACCGTCACGGGTGCATCACCGAACACAAAGCTACCGCATTCGTGGCAGCGGTCGAGCGTGCGCGCTTTTCCAGCGAAGCAACCACGCTCATCGGCCGTGAGCCGCATGATCTTCCTCAAGAAACGGCAGTCGCAGTCGCCGGTCGGCTCGTAGATGGCCTCGAGGTACACTTCCACGTTCTGCAGCACGTTGCGCACGCGCACCTTCATCGACGGCGTGAGCTCACGGGCCTCGAGCGACAGTTCTCTGGCGACCACGGCAAATGCCTCGATTCGTTCATACTTCGCTGCGCGCTCGCAATTGAACTGCAGGATAGTCTCGCGGAGCGACTCCTTGACGACGCGCTCCGCGGTGGCGCGGTCGTCCCCAAACTGCTCGGCAATCCGGAAGTAATCCGGGTAGATGAGCGCGGCGAGGAATCGCCGTCCTGCGCCCGCAACGATCACATGCCGTATGAAGCTGTTCATTCCGGCGAGGCGATTCTCGATCTCCGTCGGAACGATCTTCTCCGCGTTCAGCATCTTGAAAACGCGGTCCTTGCGAGTGACGAGCTTGAGCCCGGCGCCAACGAATTCCCCGAGGTCGCCCGTATGGAACCAGCCGTCGCCGGGCAGCGCCGCAAGCGTCGCGGCAGAGTCGTTGTCGTAGCCGCGCATGACGTTGGGCCCCTTCACCAGGATCTCGCCGTCGTCAGCCATGGCCAGCTTCACACCGGGAATCGGATACCCGACCATCCCGGGCACGGTGCGCGCCTCCGTGAGGTCCGTGACCGTGCAGCAAGGGGACGTCTCAGTCAGTCCCCATCCTTCCGCTACGGGAATGCCCCTGGTGGCGAAGTACGCCGAAATATTCGCCGGCAACGGCGCAGCGGCAGTGAAGACGAACCGCAATCCAGGATGGAAAATGCGCGACTCGTCTTCGGCGTGTGTTTGCGCGTGCACGACCAGCTGCTGGTAGATCTGCGGAACGCTGAAGTAGATCGTGGGCTGGATGTCCATCCAGTTGGCCAGTAACCGCGTCGTGTCCTTGCCCAACGAATCGTCAATGAAGAGCGTCGCGCCGTTGTAGAGGGCCGTGTATTTCTCGAAAATGCCGCCGAAACTGTGGTGCCACGGCAGGTACGACAGAAAGCGATCGTCCGGCGTGACATTCCATATTGCCGCGAGCGCGCGCTGCTGCGAGAGAATGTTGTCGTGCGAGAGCACTACGCCCTTCATGCGCCCGCTGGTGCCGGATGTGTACATCATCAGGCATGGCGTGGATGGATCCAGCCTCTTCGCGGCATCGAGGAAATGTCCGGCTGCGGAGTTACCGCCGTCGCCCGCTCCACGCTCCAGCACCGCGGCAAATGTCGCATGCACCGCTCGTGTGCCGGCAAGTGCCACATCGCGTTCGGCATCCGTGAGCGGATCAAGTGTGATGAGCGCGCGCACCGTCTGGGGGACGCACGCCCTCATGAGCTGTTCCTGTCCTGGCACGACGAACACGGTGGGGTCGGCGTATTCGATGAGGTCGCGCGCCTCTGCGGCGGGATAGCCGGCAAAGATCGGGACGTACGTCGCGCCGAGGCACATCGTCGCCAGCTCGACGACCAGCATCTCGCCGCGATTCGGCGAGAAGGACACGACGCGCGTGTTGGGACCGACGCCTGCGTCCGAGAGGAATCGACCGAACGTCACGACATCGCGCAGGCATTGCCCCCATGTGACACGGTGAAACTGTCCGTCGCGCCCCTTGACGCCATACATGGCGTGGTCCGCGAGGCGTGCAGCATTGCGCGCCAGCATTGCCCCCACCGTTTCGCGCTCGCCGATGGGCGACAACCGCGAGTAAATGACGTTGCCGTCGCGGACGGCTGAGCTGGCGAGGTTCATGGTTTGGCCAGCTCCGCAATGTCCGACGTGTCCGACGTGTCGTTTGCCTCGCACGCCGCCAGTGCGGCTAGCGCCGCTCCAAACGCGCCGATCTCCTGAGGGTGAGGAGGCACGATCACTTCGCCGCGGCATGCGGCGCCGATCAGCTCGACCATGATCGGATGGTAGGCCACGACGCCGCCCGTCGCAGCGATGCGGCCTTCGAGTACATCCATTGACACGATGCGTTTGAGGAGCGAACGGTACGCCGCCATCGCCAGGTCGGCGGGCTTCTTGCCACTGCGGATCAGGGTGAGCAGCTCGGTTCCGGCGAACACCGTGCAGAAACTCGAGAGCTCGAGGCTCTCGGTCGCGCCGCGGCCCAGCGCATTCAGCTCCCCGACGTCGATGCCAAGCCGCAGCGAGATTTCGTCGAGGAAGCTTCCGGTGCCCGCCGCGCATTTTCGGTTCATGCGATGCGACAGACGACGCCCAGCGGCATCGAGCCGAATTACTTTCGCATCCTGCCCGCCGATGTCGATCACCACCAGCGGTCCCTTGACATAATGGGCCACGCCGCGCCCGTGACAGTCGAGCTCCGTGCGCGATCCGTTGGCGAATGGAATCGTGTTCCGGCCAAAACCCGTTGACCATACCGCCTCGATGTCGTCGCGCGTACGGCCGCTGTTTACAAGGGCCGCCGCATACGCGGATTCCGCCGCCGCCCCAAGGTCGGCTCCGGACCGCGTGACGGCAGTGCCGAGCACCTGACACTCGTCGTCGATGACGGCTGCCTTTGTCGTCCATGATCCGCTGTCCACGCCGGCGTAGTAACTCATCAGCGCAATCCCTTCGCTGGCGTCGCTGCGCGGGCATCCGTCAGTTGTTCGACGAATCCCTCGATATTCGTACGCGCCTGCTCATCGGAGAAACACCGGAGATCATTCACGTCCCCATCGAGCACCAGGGTCGGGATGCCAAGGCCTTCGGTGATACGTCCTGGCATGCCGTAGCGCGTGTTCGAATTGTTCGGGCACGTGCGGCAGTCGTGGAAGATCACGCCGTCGACGTCGTACAAATCCGCCATGCGAGCGATATACCGCTCCTTTGGTGCTTCAGAGCGCGCGATGAACAGCTCGAGCGAGGCACGGGCCACGGATCGCCACGGCTCCGCTGGGTCGAGGTCCGCAAATGCCCAGCTGTTGCAGTAGGTCGAAGCAACGATTGCAGTATGGAACTCGGCGAACATCGTCGATAGCGCCCGCAACCGCCCCCAGATCGGCATGCCGTCCCAATACAGACGCAGTGTCTCGCCCGGCACGGCGGCGACACCGTCTTCGACGCGCTTCTCGAGCTCAGCGAGCAGCGTCTTGTAGTACGCCGAAGCGCCATCGCTTCCACGGAGCACTACAGCCGGCCCCATATGGACGCAGCTGTCGAAGAAGGTCAATGGCGCCGGACGTGCCGACGCTGTCTCGAGACATGCCCCCCAAAGTCGCGCGGCATCGCTCGACGCGAACATGGCTGCCGTCAGCCGCGCGTCGTCGAGCCGCGTGCCTGCCACCTGCTCGAGGGGGGCCACCAGCGACTCGAACTGCCTCGTCACTGAATCAATGTCGCCTTCCGTGACGGTTTCGATCGAGCGCGGAGAGTGGATGCCAATCACCGGGACGTGCAACTCGCGTCCGTACCATTCGAACCAGTCGCGGACGTCCCGGCACTGGTTGGTGTTGAACACGAGTACGTCAGGAGCGGGCGCCCGCTCCAATCCGTACGCTTTGAGCGGCGACTCGCCCGCGAGGTAGGCGCCGATATCGCTCGTCATGTACGAGCAGATGTCCTGCGAATATCCCTGTGCGTGCGCCAGCGGGAGATAACGGTTCGCCGTGCGCGCCGTTCCCATCATCGCCGCGTGGTTCTCGGGAAAATGCACCGCAAAGCCGAGCGCGCGCAGCAATTCCGCCGGCCCCACGCTCGAGCACCAGGCAACGGGTGCCGTCTTGCGGAGCGCGGCATCAGCCAACGATTGGTAATAGGCCCCCATCGTCGCGCGCAGCGCGCCGGTGCTGGCGAGTTCGTTCATTTCAGCACTCCCTCCACTTCCTCGACGGCACGGCGGGCGGGCTCTCCCCGCTGGTCACTGAACACCGAGAGTGCCGCGCCGAGTGCGCCGGCGAAGATCGGCTCCGGCACGGTTGTCACCTGTAATCCCGAGAGCGATTCCAGCGCGCGGAGCACGCCGGGGAAATATTCGGCAACGCCCCCAGAAATCACGACTGGATCTACGAAGCCCCCGAGCTCCAGCACGCGCTGCGCAATGGACCGTATGCAGCCCAGCGCCACCTGCTCGCGCGTGGCGCCCTCACGCAGCCGTTCGAGCACTTCCGACGCGGAGAACACCGAGCAATAGCTGCTCACCACCGCTGCATCGCCGCCGGCCGCAGCGGCAAGCTCGTCGAGCTGGGTTGCGTTCACGTCGAGATGGCGCGACGAGAACATCAGAAAACTCCCGACGCCCACCGCGCACCGCCGTACCCCGCGCGCCCCCACCCGATACCCCGCGCCGTCAACGCTGATCACGTGCGGATCGCCGCCGCCGATGTTCACCAGCGTCATGGCGTGTTGCCGGTGATGAAACGCGCCCCGCGCGTGCGACACCGATTCCGTTATCGTGACCGTCGCGTTCGGCACGCACGTCATGCCGAAGCCGGTCGCTCCGATCCCCGTCAGCTCGTCAAGCCGCCTGTGCGCATCATCGAGAGCGGCAGTCAGCGCCTCGTATGCGCACACCTGGAAGTAGCCGCGCGTGGGTATCACCGAGCGACCGAGCGTGCGACCGGCATCCGTTATCACGACGGCCTTCACGCATTCCGTTCCGACGTCTACTCCCGCCGCGATTCCGCTCGCGCTGTCTGGCATGGGCTACCTCCTCCTCGTGTCCATTCGCTAGCGACCGCCGACGTCCGCTGTCCGCGGTTCATGCTGTTCCAGGAATTCCCCGAGCCGCCGTTGCAGCCGATTGGCCGAAAACAGCCGCTCGTCGTGCGAATCGGCCTCGATCACGAACGCCGGCACGCCCGTCTGCCGCTCGGCCCGAACCGCGAGCCCATAGCGCACGTGACTCGCTTCGGGCGTTGTGCGACAGTCGTGAAAGACCGCCGCGTCGATGCCGAACCGACCGAACTTGTCGGCGAGATAGTCGCGCTGATATCGCTCCGACCGATTGCCGAACACGGCGGCGTAAGTCCGCGCGACGCTCTCGACCGGATCGTGCGGATCGAGTCCCGTCAACGTGAACGTCGCACCGAACGTCGACGCCACGACCGCGACTCCACGGTCGGCGAAGATCTGCGCGAGCGGACGCAGCGCACTCCAGATGGGCGGACCGTCCCAGTAGAAGCGCTGCCGCTCGCCGAGTACGGCCGCGGTGCCGCTCGCAACGCGGTCTTCGACTTCGCTCTTCAGGAGTTTGTAGTATGCGACTGCCTCCGGCGTGCCACGAAGCACGACCATCGGCGTCATGTGGGTCAGCATATCGAAGAACGTAAGCGGCGCCGGCACCGCGCGCGCGAGATCGAGGATGTCGCCCCAGAGTTTCGCCGCCTGCGCCGTGTACGCCACCGTTTCGCCAAGCCGGTCCATGGAGAGTGTGAGACCGGTGGCGTGTTCGACCTGCTCGATCAGGCGCAACAACTGGTCGACCGCGCCGTAGGCTTCGGAGCCGTCCATCTCGTGCAGTGCTGGCGGTGGATGGACGCCGACAACGGGCACGCCGAAATGCGCGCCATAGAATTCGCACCACCGCAGCAGCTCCTGCCCGGTGTTGGTCGAGTACACGACGATATCGGGGCGCGGCGGACCTTTGATGCCATGGGCCGCGACGAGCGGGCTGCACTGCGCCAGAAGGGCGCCGATGTCGGCGCGCATCGCCGAGCTGGAGAACTGCGAAAATCCTTCAGTGGACGCGCGCGCCATGTAGCGCGCCGCTTCGTGCCGCGCGCTGATGAGCACCGCATGGTTTTCCGGGCAGTATGCGGCGATGCCGAGGGCGCGGACGATCTCCACCGGGGCGAGTCCTGAACACGCTGCCACGAACCGGTTCGGATCATCTGAGGCGGCATCGAGGTCGCGGTAGTACGCGTGCACGATCTCCTTCAGCCGCCGCGTGCTTTCGAGCGGCGGCACCTCCGGCTGGTTCCCGCGGTCCGTCCGCCGCGCAGGCACAGACGTGCCGCCGGCGACGGAACTGGTCCGTTTCGTTCCAGGTCTGGTGTCGAGTCCCAGCGCGCGCGTGATGTTCTGCCGGGTCAGGAACCGTTGGCGCTCGCGTGAATGCACAAACCGCACGAGCGCCGCATTGTGCGGCGCGAGCAGCCCGAGCCGTTTCGCCTCCACCACGACGGCTCCGTTGAGCGCGTCCACTTCCGTCCGCACGCCGCGCGCGAGATCCTGCCACATCGTCGGCCGATTGTTTCCGAGCGCGTTGAGTGATCCGAGCAGCGGACGGAATGGATCTTCCTCGTCGACGATGGGGACTCCATGCGCGCGCATCACGGCGACAATTTCCGCGCATAAGTCGCGCATGAATGCCAGCAGGTCTTCGTCTCCCAGGATCTCGCGGCACGTGAGGCCGGTGATGGCGGAGACGGGATTGATTGCCGCGTTGTGCAGCAACTTCTGCCACACGACGTTGTCGATGTCCGCGACCACAGCCGTATCGAGGCCAGCGTGGCGAAACGTCTCGCCGATCGCCTCGATCGCAGGTGTCACGATCCCGTCGAATGGTGCGATCTGGATCGGTTTGATCCCGGCGCGGAACTGCAGGCGTCCCGGACCGACGTGCTGCACGCTGTTGTACGTAATGCCGCACAGAACGCGATCGGCGCCGACAAGGCGTGCGATGACCTCGGTATTGCCGATGCCGTTCTGCATCGACAGAAATCGCGTGGCCGCGTGCGTGGCCGGCAACGCCGCCTTTACGGCATCCTCGGTCTGGTACGTCTTGACCGCGATGAACACGAGATCGAACGGTTCGAGCCCGTCCGTCGACGTCACGACCCGCAGGGGAACCGTGATGGATTCATCGCGTCCCGTTTGCACGATCTGCAGTCCGTCCGTGTTGAGCAGATGTGCCCGGGCGGCGTTCGTCTCGAGGAGCGTCACGTCCTCTCCTGCGCGCGCGAGGAAACCTCCCACGAGCCCTCCCAGCGCGCCCGCACCGACGATCAGGATTCTCATCGCTTCGCTCGCTCCCGCGCGTTCGCGCGGCTCATCGGTTCTTCCATGCCGGCCGGCGCTTTTCAAAGAAGGACGCGAGTCCCTCGCGGACGTCTTCCGTCGCCATGAGCTCGTCGACGAACACGCGTTCCGCCACGCGGCGCGCGACCTCGAATGGCTCGCCAAAGAGCGTTCGCGTCAGCCGCACGTTCATCCGCATCACGAGCGGGCTCGAGCGCCGCAGGTCCGCGAGCACACCGTCCATCGCTGCCGGCAGCTCGGCTGACGCGACGACGCGCGATACGAGGCCCATCGCGAACATCTCAGCCGCCGTGTACGTGCGTCCCGTGCATGTGATTTCGAGCGCGCGCGCGAGCCCGACGCGCGCCGGCAACGCGGTCACACCAACCGGCGCAAAAAAGCCAAGCCGGATTTCCGGTTGACCGAATGTCGCGAGATCGCTCGCGAGGAGCACGTCGGCCATCGTCGCCAGCTCGAAACCCGCACCCAGCGCGGGACCGTCCACAGCCATCACCAGGGGCAACTGGCTCGCTCCCAGCACGCCGAACAGACGGCTGAAGGCGGCGATCATCCCGGGTGCCCGCTCGGGCTGGTGCTCGCCGATGTCCGCGCCGGCGGAAAACGCGCGGCCTTTCGCTCCAACCGCGACCGCGACTAGTGAGCGATCCGCCTGCGCGCGTTCCAGCGCGTCGGTGAGCTGCAGCATCATCGTCGCGCTCAGGATGTTGAGCGGCGGTGCGTCGAGCGTCAGGTGCGCGACGCTATCGCGCACCTCATACGCCACGAGGCTTGCCTGCTCGGTCATCGCGCCCGCGGGTCCGTTCATGCCTATCTCGCGCTTCATGCCAGCTGCCCCCCATCCACTCTGATGACTTCTCCCGTGATGTGGCGTGCGGCTTCGCTGCACAGGAACACTACGACGCGCGCCACGTCCTCAGGCTCGGCGATCCGGCCGAGGGCCGTTTCGGCGATGGCCTTCTCGAGGACTGCCGGCGGGAGTTTCGCCGCCATTCCCGTTCTCACCATGCCGGGAGCGACGCAATTCACGTTCACTCCTTTCGGACCCAGCTCGCGCGCGAGCGTGCGCGTGAGCGCCATGATTCCCGCCTTCGACGCCGCGTAATTCGCCTGTCCGGCCTTTCCGCGCAAACCGTTGATCGATGCGATTGTCACGATTCGCCCGTGTCGCTGCTGGCGAAACAGAGCCCCCACCGCGCGACAGTACGCAAAGCAGCCCTTGAGATTGACATCGATCACCTGATCCCACTCTTCTTCCGTCATCTTCCAGATCATTGCGTCGCGCGCGATGCCGGCGTTGCACACGAGATGGTCGAGCCGGCCGAACGCCTGGACCACGGCCGCGACTGTGTGCTCTGCCGCTCCAAACTCCGATACGTCTGCGCGAAGCGCGACCGCGCGCCTCCCCGACTGGCGAAGCTCATCGGCCACGCTCTCTGCTTCATCGAACGCCCCGAGCTCCACGAGCGCCACGTCGCAACCAGCACGCGCGAATTCGCGCGCGATCGCCGCGCCGATGCCGCGTCCTGCGCCAGTGACCAGCGCCGCCTGACCGGAGAGTTCGGGACTCATGGCATTCGCAGCGCTATGCGAGCGCGGCGCCGCACCCGCCGCAGAATGTGAATTGCTCCGGAATGCCTTTCGCGCCGCAAGCGGTGCACGTCTTGTCGTATGGGCCCCACAGGAATTCGCTGCTTCCCCCTCCGGCCGCTTTGCGCCGCAGGCCCATGAAGTCCACTTTCCGCTTCTCCACGAACGCCTGCATACCCTCGTAGGGCTCGAGCGTGGTGAAGTGCGTCGAGAGCCAGTCGCGCGCGTGCCCGACGGTGGCGTGCCACGACGCTTCCTTCCAGTAGTTCACCTGCTGCTTGGTGTAGCGCGTGCACTCGGGGAATTTCTCGAGCAGCTGCTTGACGAGCGTGTCGACTTCCTCGTCGAGCCTGGCGCGCGGCGCAACGCGATTCACGAGTCCCCATTCGAGCGCTTTCGCCGCCGGGATGCGCGGATTGAGAAACAGCATTTCGCGCGCACGGCGGTCTCCAACGTGGATCGAGAGCCACTGAGTTGCGCCGCCGCAGGCTACGCTCCCCACGCTCGTTCCAACCTGGCCCAGATAGGTATCGTCAGCCATGACTGCAAGATCGCATGCCAGCTGGGTCTCGTTACCGCCGCCGACTGCGATCCCGTTGATACGCGCGATCGTCACCTTGCCGCTGCGCAGAATGCTCTCGATGTACTTGGCGAAGAGGCCCATGTACTTGAAGTAGTCGTGCGGGCTCTTCGTGTAGACACCCGCGTATTCCTTCACATCGCCGCCCGTGCAGAACGCCTTGTCGCCGGCGCCCGTCAGCACGATCACGCCGACATTGTCGTCGGCCGAGGCGTCGTCGATCGCGGTGATCAGCTCCTGCAGCGTGGCAGTCGTGTAGCAATTGAACGACTCAGGCCGGTTGATCGTGATACGCCCAACCCAGTCTTTCTTCTCATACAGGATGTCCTTGAATCCGAATCCGGCAGCCTCTTTCGGGGCGAAATAGTTCATCGCAAAGGTCCTCTCGGCCATTCGTATGGTTCAGCGCACGCTGACTTTCAGCACAACCGCGGCGGCGCTGTCGCCTGCGGCACAACCGGTGAACAGTCCGTATCCGCCGCCGAGGATTGTCAGATCCTCGATCAGCTCGATGACCGACCTGAGTCCAGTCGGTCCTTGTGGGTGACCCCACACCAGCGAACATCCATGGCGGTTCATCCGCTCGGCGTCGAGCTTCAACTCACGCACGAGGTACACGTCGTTCACTGCGAACGGGTTGTGCGTGGTGATGCTCGCCAGCGCATTCGCCTGGATGCCCGCACGTTCGAGCGCGACCTGCGCTGCAGGAAGCACCGCCATCGGCATGAACCCCTTTTTCACGCGCGCCTGGCCGTACGAGAGCAGTTGCACGTCCACGGTGCCATTCCGTGAGAGAGAGCGCGCGCGGTCGCGACCGGCCGTGAGCAACATTGCCGCGTTGCCGTCGGCGGGGTGTGTCTGTGTGCCAAATGTGACTGTGCCCCCCTCGACAACGGGCCGAAGTCCGCCGAGTCCCTGCGCCGTGGTCGGAAACACACCCTGGTCCCCGGCCACCGTCGCGAGCACCTTCTTGCCTCGCGCGTCCTTGATCTCCACCGGCCACAACATGTAGCGCTTGAGAAAAGCGCTTTCATCCGCGAGCGCACACTCGTATTGCTTGTAGCGCAGAAGCGTGACCTCTTCCTGCGCCTCGCGCGTGATTCCGGCCTCGCGCGCCACATTCTCCGCCGTCTGCAGCATCGAGTTCCTGGCATACGGGTCGTGCCCGAAGCTGTCGAGCACGAGATTCTCCGAATCGCCCGTGCCGCCTGGAGCCGCGGGATTCGGGTAGAACACATGCGGACCGTTGCTGGTGCGGTCGGCGGTGGCGGCCAGATAGGTGAGCGCGCTCTTCGATTCCAGCTCCTGCGCGGCGTGCACCAGGCAGCGAACCGACGTCGCACACGCCTGGTTGATCGTCGGTCCTCCAACGTGGCCGAGTCCCGCCAGCCCGGCAAACCATGGCGCGCCATAGAAGGAATGTTTGCTCGCGACGGTCGTGCCAAG
>Ga0097691_1002832_pt1 | contig 11131 bp, 6 predicted proteins | sample NGESurdeep072012_8_FD_72858 | JGI IMG/M metagenome (GOLD analysis project Ga0097691, IMG submission 72858) | Arctic peat soil microbial communities from Barrow, Alaska - NGEE Surface sample 210-1 deep-072012 | ecosystem: Environmental > Terrestrial > Soil > Wetlands > Peat ...
CGGGAACCGGGGGCGTTCCCTTCGCCAGGTTTGGCGCAGGCCACGGATGGCGCGAGAGCAGCGCTGGGATCACGCCGGAAGTGTCCGTGGAATCAGTGGGTAGCAAAGATCCGTCGGGGGCGTTGCCGGTGGGCACACTGGCGATGGTAACGACTCCCACCGGTTCCTGCTGGCCTTCATAGTCTATGTAAAAGAATGTCTTGTCTTTGATGATCGGGCCACCCAGCGAAGCGCCGTACTGATTGTTGTGGAACGGAGCCTTGGGGGTGCCTACCGGATTGAAGTAGTTGCGCGCATCCAGGGCGCTGTTGCGGAAATATTCTCCGGCGGTTCCGTGGACTTTGTTGGCGCCGCTCTTGGTGACGATGTTCACCACCGCACCGGCGTTACGGCCATACTCGGGCTCGAAGTTGGAAAGCACGTTGACTTCGGCCACGGCATCAATGGGAAGGATCGTCGAGGGGGTGCCGAATACGCCCGCCTGATTGATGGCCGGGTCGTTGCGGTAGCCGTCATTCATGTCGGTGCCGTCGAGCAAATAGTTGTTCGAGCGTCCGCGAGCGCCGTTCATGGAGAACTCACCGAAGGAGCCGGGGGAATCGGAAATCTGGTCGGGAGAACCGGCGACGCCGGGATTGAGATAGATGAGCTTGGTGTAGTCGCGGCCGTTGACGGGCATGTCCTCGACGGCCTGGGAGGTGATCACGCCGCCGAGGTCGTTCGAAGTGGTCTCGATCATGGGCAAATCTTCGGCGGAGACTTCGACTTGGGTGGTTACCGCTCCGGTCTTGAGGGCGGCATCGACACGACGTTCGGTGGCGACGTCGACCGCCACTCCGGTGGCCACAAAAGTCTTGAAGCCGGTCTGCGACACGGTTACGGAATAGCTGCCGATGGGCAACTCGGGCACTGCATAGCTGCCGTCCGCGCTCGTAACCGTTGTGCGCTCCAGCCCCGTGGCCACGTTGCGCACTTTGACTGTCGCTCCGGCTACATAGGCTCCGGAAGGATCGGTCACGGAGCCGAGGATTGTCCCACGAAACGTTTGGCCCACGAGCAGGGTCGTCGAAAGCAGAACAAACACCACCAATAAACGCAGTTTCATTTCCGGTTCTCCTCAGTCGTCGCGGGCAGTGAAACAGACCCACGCTCCGCGAGCAGCAAATACAGTTCCACTTGAGATTCGCGGCATTATAAACGAGCGCGCGCGAAAGACCAGTGCCGAATTTCATAAAAGGAGTTGGGGGGAGAGGGTCAGCGCGGGAATTTGCGTCCCCCCCGGAAGCGAACGCGAGTCAGCAGAAAACGTGGCCAGTGAGCGCTCGGGGCAATCGCCGGAAGTCTACGGAATCACGGATCGCGAATCTACGGAATCACGGATTGCAAATCTACAGATTTTAGAAGCTGAAGGCCACGCCGCCGCGCACCGAGCGCGCCGATTGCACCAGATAAAGAGTGCGTCCGTCCCGTCCCATCACCGGCACATACCCCTGCGCGAGAAGATTTCGCAGGTCCATGAGAATTTCCATGTGTCCCGCGAGGAAGCTGGCCGGAATCGGTTGCCGGATGAACAGGTTCAGATAAGGATCGGACTGGCCCGCCGAACTATTGAAGAGGTCGACCGGCGTCAACGTGCGGCCGCCCGTGTAACGATAGGAGGCGATCCAGCGCGTCTTCGCCTTGGGCAAAGTTCCGCTGAACTTCACTGCCACAGCCTGACGCCGCTCCGCGCGAATCCACTGCCGTGCGTCCTGTAGTTGGACGTCGGGGCGCGACAGGTCAAGCACGCCTCCGTAGGCATAATCGAGAGTTGCGGTCAGATCGGATAGCAGCTTCCGCTGCAGCACCACCCGCATCCCGCGCGTCGCGAAATCGTTCCCCTGATAGCTGAAAGTCCCAGAGTACACATCGGGCAGCACTTCACCCGATTCGGCCGTTATTTCGCCTATGCCGGTAAGCGCCGGATCGATGATGCTGTCCGAGTAGAATGCGACCTGCATATTGTTCTTGCCGATGCGCTGGGAGATCGACACTTCCTGGTGATGGGCCCGCTCGACCGCCGGCGAAAACCCAGTCATGCTCATACGCGGCGCGGTTTCGCTCAGGTCCGACGAAGCTAAATCGAACCGACCGTCGCTCCCACGATCTTCGAGTCCCATCTTCGGGACTGAACTCGCGTATTGATATTCCAGCACGGTGTTCGGAGTGATGTGCAGATCGGCCGACCCGAAGGGCTTGAAGGCGTGTACACGCCCCATGAACTGGATCGTCTGCAATTCGCTACCGAGCCTCACCTCCAGCTTGTTGCCCAGGACAATCCGATCGGAACTGGTCACCGACAGCGCCTGCAGCGTGGCGCCCGGCATGGTGTTCAGGTTCAGTCTGAGGGCCGTAATCGCCACCGAGGGTTCGAACACGCCGTTGAACCGGTTCGTGTAGGCCGTTCGGAGCACCGCCTCTGGGATGCGCTGGCCGTCCGCCCCATACCCAATATTGCCCTTCAGTCGCAGGGTGCCGCTCGATAAGAGCGAACGCTCCACGGCAAAGCCAGCACTCATATCCGAACTGCCGAAACCCTGTCCCGGCGATCCGGCCAGAAAGGTCAAGGTACCTTTCAAGTCGTGGCTGGCGGCCGACTCCCCACTCTGCGCGACTACGGTCGTGCCATCTTTCAGCACGCGCAGAATGGGCCGGTTGGCGACCGAGCGCAGCGTCCACTTCCAGTCGTCATCGTCCACCGGACTCCGCAGCGGAACAAGTTGGATGGCCTCGAACAGCGTGGTCAACGTGACATTCACCATCAGCTTCGCGCCTGCACGCAAGTCGATTTTCTCGCGCAGCGAAGGGAGGAACGAACGCGCGCTTACCTTGACGCTGTACGTTCCGGGCAGAAGGCTCGCAACCGAGTAGAAACCACGATCGTCGGTGAAGACCTTCAGCGCCTGGGCGGCCGAACCGAGTACTTCCACCGCTGCGCCCATTTGCGGCGCGCCGCTCCCATCGCGAACATATCCAGATATCGCACCCGAGATCGCGCCTGCGGCAGTTCCGGACCATGCCGGAAGAGCCACGCTCATGACGACTACGAGGAACCCGAGCTTTCGGAACATCTCGCCCACCACCTCTAGGGAACCAGGCAGCAGCTTACTCCACGGCGAAGGTCGCCGTTGGATCCACCGTCTGCTTGGAAAGGTTGTCGTTCACTTTGATCTCAATCTTGTACAAGCCCGGCGGCAGGTTCGCGGCGGAAAGCGTCTTCTGCAGCGTGACCTGGTCGCCCACATTGCCCATCGTGTCGGTCGACTCGACGGTATGGATGACGGCTTTGTTCTTGGCGTCCGTCACATTGTATTCGATCGTGGCCGAAGGCTTGTGCGTCTTCTCGTCCACGCTGAGATTGTAAACCTGCATCCAGAAATTCAGCTTCTGATTGCGCTTGAACGCGATGGGCTTGCCGTCGGAAGGCGCCACGCGCGGCCGCACTTTTGTGGTCCCGATCACGAAATTGCCCGTGCCTACGTTCTTGGTCGCCACCGGTTCCATCTGGTCGGCGATGATGAGCGTTGAGCTGCTCAACTTGTCCTCGCTGAAGTCCGGGATCTGGATCGCATGGCTCCAATTCCCGGTGCGATCTCCGTTCACGTCCTTAACGACGATGTCCAGACGGTAGCGATTTTGGCTGATGCGCAGCGGCAGCGCTTTCCAGTACACCGAAGAATTTTCGGCGGTCTTGGGCAACAGTTCCACCGGTACATCGACCTGCACCGTGTCTTCAAAGGTTTGTACGATCTTGCCCGTGAGCGTCGTCACGCGCCCGAAGATATTGACGGTGCCGCGTTCCACGCCGTCCTTGTTCTGGAAAGTGACGTCGCGGTTCTTGATCTGAATCGTGACCGGAACCAGCACCGTGTCGCTGGTGACCTTCACGAAGTCCGCTCGCACGTCAAAGGGCATCAGGTTGACACTGATATGGTGGCTGACCACTTCTTCCAGATCCTTGAACTTCACTGCCGGCGCCCGATTCAGTTTGGCAAACTGTTCCAGGCGGTCGAATTGCTTGGACTGCAAATCCTTATTGAACGGCGAGCTGCCCAGTTGCTCGATACCGCCGTTGGTGAAACGACTCGCCTTGTTCGACATGCCCATTTGCTCATACAACGTCAAGCCGGCATTCGGGGTGTACTTCAAGGCGTCTTTTTCCGAGCGGTCCATCGTCATGTGATAGTCGCCGCACATGCAGGTATCGACGAACTCGACGATCACTTCCTGCCCAATCCCTTCCAGGTAGCGATAGCGCCATGTTTCAAACGGGAAGGTGGAGGTCTCGCCGCCGCCTTCTTCCATGGGGCGCTCGTAGCTGCCGCCGGAGGGATGGGACTCGATCTCATCCGCCGGCCCAAACACGATGTAAGTCCGGCCGCGGTCGCTCTTCCAACCGGGGATGCCGGCCGCGTAGTGCTCGTTGGCATACGCGATACGCCGGTAGTGCTCTTCTTTAAACTCGTTCTCTTCGGTGTCCGGCGTGGGATCGCGGCGTTGCCAGAAGGCCTCAATGAACTGGTCGCGCTCTTCGTCGTTCGAGAGCTGCATGAAGGCGGATTTTTCTTCGTCGGTGATAATCCAGCGCACGTCCTCGTCCAGCCACTTCCGATAAGTCTTGCTCAACTCAATCTTGAGCGCCTTGGCGTTGGCCTTCCTCTGTTTTTCCGGGATCGGGCGCTTCAGAGGGTCTGTCTGGCTTCCCTCGGAACCCTTCGCGTCCTTGTCCTGTGCCTGGGAAACGGCGGCAAAACCCAGTGCCATCACGCCGGCCAGCAAACCAACCGAGCAACGATTTCGAAAACCTGCGGAGAACATAGAAGAGCTTCCCTCACGAGAGACGTCAGCTGCCTAATTCTATGTTCATTGGATACAACAAGGCAAGAAGAAGTGGCCTGTCAAGAAAAGATTTCCTGCGCCGATCCCCTCTTGTAAATCCCTTAAGAATCCGCGCCTTGCGGTCGAGCAGAGGTCGAGCAGAGGTCGAGCAGAGGTCGAGCAATGATCGCTTCGCCGTCCAGCCGCCCCGACACTCGGCACGATATAATGGATTGCGCCGCGGGCCTCCCCTCTGTCAGCTGATCGGAGCGACATTGGGAGAGGTCTGGTTCGCGGGAACTCGGGAACTTTCTCCCTCGTCTGAACGTAACTGTTCATGCGCAACTACGGTGCGTTTTCGCCGTTCTATAACCAGAACCAGGGGTAAGCCGGAAACGAGGAAAGCCGGGAATTTTAGAGCCGTCTGCTGACATGGCGGCCGGCTCGGCAGGACGGTCGTGAAGACTTAATCATGAAGACCTGGAAGAAAGTATTGATCGGGGTTGGCGCGGCCCTGGTGCTCGGCATCATCGTCGCCGTTACGGTTTACCAGAGCCGGAAAAACCTGGTGACGGTGCAGACCGGGAAAGTGCAAAAGCAGAACCTGGCCTCGGTGGTCAGTGCTTCGGGTGAAATCAAGCCCAAGACCTACGTAAACATCGGAGCCAATGCCTTCGGCAAAATCATTAAGCTGCACGTCAAGGAAGGCGACCACGTGAAGAAGGGGCAGTTACTGGCGCAACTCGAGAACGTGCAGTCCTCGGCCGACGTCAATGCCACTCGCGCTTCCGTGCAGGCGGCTCAAACCGACGCCGTCGCCGGCGATGCCGCCTTAAAGACCTCGCTCGCGGACCTGAACCGCGCCAAGTCCGACGCCGCCCACGCTAAGCTCGACTGGGACCGCGCCCAGGGTCTGTACAACGCTGCCCTCATCGCCAAGCAGGATTACGACGTCAAGAAAGCTGCATGGGAGTCCGCCGATGCCGGATTAGCCCAAGCCGAGGCCCGCGTGGCCCAAGCCAAGGCACAGAAAGATTCGATGGACAAGCACATCACCCAGAATCAGGCCAACCTGACTCGGGTTTCCGACGTGCTGCAAAAAACCACGTACGAAGCGCCCTTTGACGGCGTAATTACCAATCTTCCCGTGCGCGAAGGCGAGACCGTGGTCATCGGAATCCAGAATTCACCCGGCAGCACGCTGATGACGATTGCCGACATGTCCGTGATCACGTCCGAGGTCAAGGTGGACGAGACCGACATCGTCAACGTGCATCTCGGCCAGCCCGCGGACGTGACCGTCGACGCGATTCCCCGCAAGGTCTTCCACGGCATCGTCAGCGAAATCGGGGACAACGCCATCGTGCGCTCGACCGGTGTCGCTACTTCTCAGGCCACCTCCACCAGCCAGGAAGCTAAGGACTTCAAAGTCGTCGTGACGCTCACGGATCCACCAGCGGACCTGCGCCCAGGCCTCTCCTCGACCGCCAAGATCACGACCGCGACCCGTAGCAGCGTGCTAAGCATTCCCATTCAGGCGCTCACCGTCCGCACCCAGGCAGATCTCGTACCCAAGGATGCGGGGAAAGGCGCCGTAGAGGCCGCCACCAGCGCTCCGGCGGAAGCCTCGAAGCAGAAGGAAGAAATTCAGGGCGTGTTCGTGATCCGCAACAAGAAAGCCGAATTCGTTCCGGTGGATACCGGCATCAGTGGCACCACGGATATCGAGGTCACCAAGGGCGTACAAGAGGGTGACGAAGTGATCACCGGCAGCTACAAGGTTTTGCGTACCCTGAAGCCGGGAACGAGTGTCAAAATAGATAACTCGGCCCCGAAAAAAGAAGACGAGGGCAGCTAATGGAGGGACGGGCGTCTCGCCCCCGCTCTCCACCGGCAAGTTACTCGAAGCTCACAACTGGACGTCTAACCTCTGACGAGTTGGAACGTCCAAGATAGAACGGCCATAGGAGCGTGCGTGCCCGAGCCCGATCCGGATAAGGAGAACAAGATGGCGACTGCCGAGGTATTCCCAATCGATAAGCCTGCGAATTGGGCTGCGCCCAACTCCTACATGATCTCAACCGAGGATCTGTGGAAGACCTACGATATGGGCTCGGAACAGGTGCATGCGCTCCGCGGCATCAACCTGCGCATTCAGCGCAACGAATACGTCGCCATCATGGGCCCGTCGGGCTCCGGTAAGTCCACGCTGATGAACCTGATCGGCTGTCTCGACTCGCCTTCCAAAGGCCAATACTGGCTCAACGGACAACTGGTCAGCGAACTCGACGACGACGAACTGGCCCGCATCCGCAATAAAGAAATCGGATTCGTCTTCCAGACTTTCAATCTGCTGGCCCGTGCTACTTCGCTGCACAACGTGGAACTGCCGCTGATCTATGCCGGAATTCCTGCCGAAGAGCGCGCCGCGCGCGCCAAGGCCGCGCTGACTTCGGTCGGCATGGAAGACCGCATGAACCACAAGCCCAACGAACTCTCCGGCGGACAGCGCCAGCGCGTGGCCGTCGCCCGCGCTCTGGTCAATAAGCCCGCCATCATCCTCGCCGACGAACCGACCGGCAACCTCGACTCACAAACCGGAAACGAGATCATGGCCCTGTTCGATCGTCTGCACGCCGAAGGCAACACCATCGTTCTCGTCACCCATGAGCACGACATCGCCGAATACGCCCACCGCATAATCTCCATCAGGGACGGCGTGGTCGCCAAAGACGAAACGAAGCGGTAAGCTTTCGGGCAAAAGGAACAAACGGCCCGGAACGCAAGAGCGTGTTTTAGTTCACTTGAGTTTCCAGTCCGGAGGAAAGTTATGCGAACCGCTCTCGCTTTAATCCTTTTCACGATTGCCGCCTTTGCCCAGGACCCCGCCGCAGTCTCCGCCGCTCAAGCTGCCTGTGGTCCAAAAAGCGTCAACTTCGACGTGAAAGATGACAACTCCCAGCACACCGTCGGGCAACCCGAAGCGGGCAAGGCGCTGGTTTATGTGATCCAGGATATCGGGGTCGTAAGTTGCATCGGAGGCTGCGTCACCACGAAGATCGCTCTTGACGGAGCGTGGTTAGGCGCCAATCATCACAATTCCTATTTCTCTTTCGCGGTAGACCCTGGCGAGCACCATCTCTGCGAAAACTGGCAATCGCATTTCGCTTTCGCATCCCGGTTAGTCGGTCTGGCCCACTTCACTGCCGAGGCCGGTAAGGTTTATTACTTCCGAACCAGGGCGTTTGGAGGGAAATCCCAGGCTTTTCTCGATCTCGACCCGATCGACAGCGACCAAAGGAGACTCTTCGTCGCCTCGTACCCGTTGAGCATCTCGCATCCGAAGAAGTAAAGGGAAGGGCGCGAGTTTACAGGCTGCGGGAAAACTCGCGCTTCGTATCAGGGCATCGCTTTAGCGATGCCGCAATTTCTCGAAATCCGATGCCCCTTTAGGGGCCAGGCGGCTAGGCTGCGTCTATTCCTGCGGCGTGCCCGGGGTGCTGACTTTTTCCAGACCCGGAGTGGAAGTTGTACCGGCTGCCCCCGCCACGAAAAACTTGTGGTCGTAAAGATTGCGGTACATGCGTCCTGCGATCTCCGCCGCTTTAGGCCCGAAGGTAGGACGCCCGCCGCGCAGGAAGACCACCGTCACAATGCGTCCAATGTCGGTGTTGGCGTAAGAGGCGAACCATCCGAAGCGCGTGCCGGCGCGCGAACATGTCCCAGTCTTGCCTAAGATCGATTCTTCGTTAAAGTTCAAACGCACGCTGCGTGCGGTGCCGTATGCGACGGCTCCGGCCATGCCGTCGGAGAGTTCGGGAATCACGGGCTCGATGTCGAGATGGCGCTTGACCCGAGGCTGGAAGTTGGCGACTGCATCGGGACTGGTCGGATGTTGCAGGTAGTAGAGCGTGCCGCCGTTTGAGATCGCCGTCACCAGCGCGCCCAGTTGCAGCGGAGTCATCGAGATGCCCTCACCAAAAGAGCACATCTTGCCGACGCCGCCGAGTTTGGGAGAGATTTCTACTTCCGGATAAGTGCCCAACTGCTCGCCCGGAATGCGATAACCGGCAAGTTCGCCGAGTCCGAACTGGTGCGCATAGTATTGCACCTTTTCGAAACCCAGCTTGCGCCCGACCGCTTCGAAGTAGGCATTGTTCGAGTGCGCCAGCGCCGCCGTGAGATTCATCCGGCTGCGGCCCCCGAGCGCAACTTCAGTTCCCTCGTCGATCACGCCTTCGCTCAGCGCCGCCAGAGCCACGGAAAGTTTAATGGTCGAGCACGGCTGCGCGCCGCTCGAAAGCGCGAGCTTCTGGTTAACCATGGCGAGGACGCGTCCGCTGGTCGGCTCGATCGCGACCACGGTGCCGTTCATGTTCCCCAGGGCATCGATCGCGGCCTGACGAACGACGGGGTCTTCGCCGGCGGTCACGTCACCTTCGGTAATATCGGATGCGAACGAACTGGTGCTGAAACGCTCGTAATAACGATGGCGGCGATGGGTGCCGGAATAACGCGTGGCGGCATATTGCGAGCGCCCGGCGCGGCTCCGCGCGAGCGTTCGCATGCGCTTCTTCGCATGCTGATTTTCCGTAACGCCGCGAGCTTTTGAATGCGCCGTGAGCGCGCGCGGGTTGACGCTGGCTGCGATGCCACTCACTTCCAGCAACATTGCCAATCCTAAGAAAAATGCGAGACGAAGAAACCAGGCCCTAAAATTCACGTCACCATCCCCGGTGGTACTCGGCCAATCTAGTGCTTAGTGCATCTGTCGGCCTAGTTAATTGGATGCAAGAGTCTCGCCAAATCACCACACCGATGGCGCGTATTTCCTGCAACTGTCCGATAGTAGGCGATTTAGGCGGTTCAGCGCAATGGCAAAGTATAAAGCGGTCAATAGCGCAATGTACGCGATAACTATATGAATTAATTGTATTTAATGTGATTCCGTAGAGGGACAAGCACCTTGGTAATCTGATTGGCTTGTTACCTTGAAAGGTACTCAGGCTTTGCATCAGTTTGCACATCCGTGCGGGTGCTGGGCCAAAAGTTCAGGAGACTGAGATCCGCGCTGCTGCCGACACACCATCACCGCGAGCCGAAGTCCGAGCAAAGTCCCCGCGGTGCGCGTTTTTCTGATATTTTCTGACCTCGTACCCTCGAAATGCTGTGGAGGTCCGCATCTTGCGAACATCGCTTGTGATTGTTTCTCTCGCCCTAGCTCTGCTCGTCCCTCTCTTCGCCCAGGCTGCCGAACAGACCCTGGAAGCGCGACGAGCCGAACTCAATCGTCTGCTCGCCGATCAGTGGGAGTACTCGCTCCGCACCCAGCCTGAACTTGCCACCCAGGTTGGGGACGATCGCTACAACGATCGGCTGAGCGATTTTTCGGACAAGGCGATTGCCGAGGATCTCGAACACACTCGTCAGTCACTGGCGCGCTTCGAGGCCGTCGATGTCGCCGGATTTCCGGAGCAGGAAAAGCTCAACCACTCGCTGATGCTGCGCAGCTTGCGGGAAGTGCTCGACAGCGCGCAATTCAAAGACTGGGAGATGCCGGCGACGCAGTTTGGCGGCATTCACCTCGGATACGCGTCGCTGGCCTTCGATTCGCCCTTCCGCAACGTGAAAGATTATGAAGACTACCTGTCCCGTCTGCACCAGATCCCGCGCGTGCTCGAGCAGGCGATGGGGCACATGCGCGATGGACTACGCGACCACCGCATGCCGCCCAGATATCTGCTCGAGAAAGTGTCCAGTCAGGCGCAGCAGATTGCCGACGATTCGCTCGACAAGAGTCCCTTTACCGAGCCGCTGCGCAAGTTCCCCGATTCCATCTCCGAAGCTGAGCGGAAACAACTACGCGAAGCGATCGAAAACGCGGTAAAGAACTCGGTCGCGCCCGCGTATGCGAAATTCGCCAAATTCGTGCGCGAGGATTACGCACCTCACGGGCGGCTCGATCCCGGCGTATGGGCGTTGCCCGACGGAGAAGCGCGCTATCGCTTCGCCGTCCGTCACCAGACGACCACCGATTTCACTGCCGAACAGATTCACCAGCTTGGCCTGAAGAGCGTGGCGGAAATTGAAACCCAGATGCTGACCATCGCCAAGACGCAGGGATTCAGCGACCTGAAATCGTTCAACGCTCACATCCGGCAGGATCCAGCACTGCATGCCAAGTCCGGCCAGCAATTGCTCGATCTCTACACGCAGTATCGCGACCAGATGTACAGCAAGCTACCGCAACTATTCGGACGGCTGCCGAAGAACC
>Ga0097691_1002833_pt1 | contig 11130 bp, 11 predicted proteins | sample NGESurdeep072012_8_FD_72858 | JGI IMG/M metagenome (GOLD analysis project Ga0097691, IMG submission 72858) | Arctic peat soil microbial communities from Barrow, Alaska - NGEE Surface sample 210-1 deep-072012 | ecosystem: Environmental > Terrestrial > Soil > Wetlands > Peat ...
CAAGAGCATCGCGCGCCGGCGTGGGGTGGTGGCCGACCGCATCGATGACGTGGTGCAGGACGTGCTGTTGACCATTCATCGCGCGCGGCAGACATACGACCCCAGCCGGTCGTTCACCGCGTGGCTGTCTGTCATCGCCGACCGGCGGGCAATCGATCTCCTCCGCCGCACCCGCCGGCAGGACGTGCGCGAGGTCCACGCGCCGCTCGCGTTCGAAAGCCATGCTGATCAAGAGGCCGATCCAGCGCAGGGGCTCGCTCACGCCGATGCAACCGGCGCCGCCGCCCGCGCGCTCGCGAGTTTACCGACGCGCCAGCGCGAAGCGGTGCAGCATCTTGTGCTGGAGGAGCGCTCGCTCGCCGACGCCGCCGTGCTGACCCGGCGCACCAAGGGCTCGCTCAAGGTCAATCTGCATCGCGCGCTGAAGGCACTTCGCGGTCGAATGGAGCCAAGGGAATAAGGCCATGAATACATCCTCGAATAATGGCTCCGCGCACGAGCGCCTGATACGCGATCTCGCCACCGATCTGGCGCCGGTGCGTCGGCTGCGGCCGCCGAGCGTGCGGCTCGTACGTCCCGGCTTGCCTCGGGCGTAGCCCGTACCTCGAGGTAGCACTTGAGCTTCGGCTCGGTGCCGGATGGCCGTACGACGACGCGCAGGGTCTCGCCCTCGAGGCGTACGCCGTCCGTCGGGGGCAGGTCGCCGCCCTGCGCGAGATCGGTGACCGTGACCGGCTCGCCGAGCAGCGTCGCCGGCGGGTTCGCACGGAGGCGGGCCATCGCGTCGGTGATGAGGGACTCCTCCTCCACCCGTACAGCGAGCTGCGCGGTGGTGTGCAGACCGTACGTGCGGGCGATCTCGTCGAGTCGATCGGCAAGCGTGAGCCCCTCGGCGCGCAGGGAGGCCGTCAGCGCCAGGAGGCGCAGACCGGCGGTGATGCCGTCCTTGTCGGGCACCGCGCGCGGGTCGCAGCAGTAGCCGATCGCCTCCTCGTAGCCGAACGCGAGCCCGGGCACGCGGCCGATCCACTTGAAACCGGTCAGTGTCGCCTCGTACGGCTGCCCGTACGCCGCGGCCAGCCGGGGCAGCAGCGAGCTGGACACGATCGAGCTGGCGTACACGCCAGTGACGCCCCGACGCAGCGCGTCCTCGGCGAGCAGCGACCCCAGCTCATCGCCGGTGAGCATCCGCCACGTACCGTCGATCTCCACGGCCGCGGCGCACCTATCGGCGTCCGGATCGTTGGCGACGACCAAGTCGACGCCCTGCTCGCGGGCCAATGCGACGGCGAGATCGATCGCGCCAGGCTCTTCGGGGTTGGGGAAGGGCACCGTGGGGAAGTCCGGGTCGGGATCGTGCTGGGCACGCACGACGACCGGCGCAGGAAGCCCCGCCGCCGCCGCGACCGCCTCGATCACGCGGGCGCCGACGCCGTGCATGGCGGTGTACGCCCAGGAGACCTGGCGTGGCGCCGACTCCGGGAGAAGCGAGGCGGCATGGGCCACGTACGCGTCAACGAGCTCGTCGCCCAACAGCTGGTACGCGTCGGAGCGCGGCACCTCCGAAAGCGGCCGGGCAGCCACGTCGACGATGCGCGCGGCGATCTCGGTGTCGGTCGGCGGAACGATCTGCGAGCCGTCGCCGAGGTAGACCTTGTAGCCGTTGTCCTGCGCCGGGTTGTGCGAGGCGGTGACGACGATGCCGGCGACGCACCCGTACTCGCGGATGCCGAACGCCACGACCGGCGTCGGGGTGACCCTTTCGGTCAGCAAGGGCGTGAAGCCCTGCGCGGCCAGCACCTCGGCGGTGTCGCGGGCGAAGTCGACGGACTTGTAGCGGGCGTCGTAGCCGACGATGACCTTCCCGCCCTGATGCCCGGCGGCGATCAGCCAGCGGCCGAAACCGGCGGCGGCCTGCGTCACCACGACGCGGTTCATGCGTGCCGGGCCGGGGCCGAGCGGTCCGCGCAGTCCGGCCGTACCGAACTCCAGCGGTCCGGCGAACGCGGACGCGAGCTCGGCCTGCGCGGACGAATCGCCCGACTCCGAGCCGGCGATCAGCTCGTCCAACCGCGCGACGGTGTCGGCGTCGGGGTCCTGGGCGCGCCAGGTCAGGGCGGCGTCAATCAGCGTGTTCATGTCACGTCCTCGTCAGTGGATGTCGGTGTCGAGCTCGTCTGTCTGCTGCGCTTCGTCGGCATCGTCCTCGTCGTCCCATGAACCGACGAGGTGGTCCGAACCCTCGGGGGTGTCGTCGGCATCGATCTCCTCGAACAGGAGAGTTCGGGGGTCGGTGACCTCGCGGCGCAACGAGTCCACGGCGAGGTAGACGAAGGCCAGGCCGACACCGATCCAGATCAGCAGCTGTCCTGTTCCCGAGTACGCCCGCAGCGGGGTCCTGTACGCGATGACGACCAGCACCAACCCGAGCAGGAGGGCGAACCCGGCCGGTCCGAACACCCCGGCGAAGACCTTGGGGGAGCGGAGCCACAGCCGCCGGGTCCACGTCATCTCGACGATTCCCACGAGAACCGCGCCCGCCATCGGCAGCTGCGCCAGGTCGAGCAGAGCGGTCTGGGTGGGCGTCTGCATCGGCCAGCCGGCGACGACCATCCAGAACCCCAGCCCCACGAGGAGAAGGCTCAAGGCGACAGCCACGATCAGAGTTGGTCGAGTGCGCACCAGCGCAGGATACGCAGATCGCGTGACAGGATGTGCCGCGTGACACGAGTGGTGATCGTTGGAGGCGGACCTGGCGGCTACGAGGCGGCGCTCGTCGCCTCCCAACTGGGCGGCGAGGTGACCCTCATCGACCGCGACGGGCTGGGCGGCGCCGCCGTGCTCACGGACTGCGTCCCGTCGAAGACGCTCATGGCGACGGCCGAGGTCATGACCTCGATGCAGTCCGCGAGCGAGCTTGGCCTGACCATCGGTGGCGGCACGGTCCAGCACGCGATCAACGTCAACCTTGGCCTGGTGAACCGCCGTGTCCTGGAGCTTGCACGGGCGCAGTCCGTGGACATCGCCCAGAACCTCGCCGCCAGCGGCGTTGAGGTGATCTCGGGAACCGGTCGCCTCGAGGGGCCGAACGCGGTGGTTGCCACCATCGAAGGAGGCCAACAGCGGTTCGACGCCGAGGTGATCCTGCTCGCCACGGGCACTCGTCCGCGAGAGCTTCCCGATGCGAAGCCCGACGGGGAGCGGATCCTCAACTGGAAGCAGGTGTACTCGCTCGAGCAGGTCCCGGAGCACCTTGTCGTCGTGGGGTCGGGCGTCACAGGCGCCGAGTTCGCCAGCGCGTACAACGCGCTCGGCGCCAAGGTCACCCTCGTCTCGAGCCGGGACATGGTCCTGCCGGGGCAGGACGAGGAGGCGGCGAGGGTGCTGCAGGACGTCTTCACGCGGCGCGGCGTCGATGTCCGTTCGCGATCCCGTGCGGTGGCGGTACGGCGTGAGGGCGACGGCGTCGTCGTCACGCTGGCAAGCGGAGACACCATCCAGGCGTCCCACTGCCTCATGGCGGTCGGGGCGCTCCCGAACACGGAGAACCTCGGCCTCGAGACGGCGAGCATCGCCACGAACCGCGGGTACATCACGGTCGACAAGGTGTCGCGTACGAGCGCGCGTGGCGTGTACGCGGCGGGCGACGTCACCGGCGTCTTCGCGCTCGCCTCCGTGGCGGCCATGCAGGGCCGGATCGCCATGTGGCACTCGTTGGGCGACGCCGTCACCCCGCTCGACCTGAATCGCGTCTCGTCGAACATCTTCACCTCCCCGGAGATCGCCACGGTCGGCGTGACCCAAGAGCAGGTCGAGGCGGGGCTGTCCACGGCAGTCGGCGCCATCGTCCAGCTGCGCGGCAACGCCCGGGCGAAGATGCAGAACGTCACGGAAGGTTTCGTGAAGCTGTTCTGCCTCCCGATCACGGGGATCATCGTCGGTGGCGTGGTGGTCGCCCCGTACGCGAGCGAGCTCATCCATGCGATCGCCGTCGCGGTCGCGGAGCGCATCACGGTTGAGGACTTCTCCCACGACTTCACGGTCTACCCCTCGATCTCCGGCTCGATCGCCGAAGCCGCCCGCCGCCTCCACGGCCACGCGGAGGAGCACTCGATCACGGTCTGACTGTCGAGGAGAGCACCTGTGCGCTCGGGGAGAGGACCTGTACCGCTCGGGAAGAGATCTGGGCGGTTCCGTACGTGCTGTGCTCCGCGCTGTCTTGGCTTGGGGCGGCGGATGTTTGGGGTTCCACCCCAGGAGGCTGGGGGCGGTTGTTGGATCCTCCTGACCGCTACGCACAGCACGTACTCCACCGACATCAATCCGCACCCTGAACTCGTCGAGGGGTCGCGACACGCCCGGTGAGTACGGCGTGTCGTGGCAGATCGTGACCCTTCGATCTACTCCGGTCCGCCTGAGAGTGGAAGTCTGGGGGCCCTCGCAGGGTGACTCCCCTCGGTAGTGGCTGTCGTAGGGTGGCCGGGTGGCTCGCGGGTGGGACTGGTACGGGGACGGCTCGGTCGTGCTCGTCGACATCCCGCTGGCATGCTGCGGCCTCGAGGTCGAGGCAGCGATCCCTTCCACGGCCCTCGAGGTCGACGGTGAGGCGCCCGCCGCTCACCGCGTCGTGACCGTCTCCGGAACGGTGACCAACGCGTTGGCCCTCGACGTGGCAGCGGCCGTCGACGCGCAACGCGCGCTGGGCCCGACGACCGTGGTCGCCTTCGGTGCGTGTCCTGCGGCTGGCGGTCCGTACTGGGACGCCTACTCCGTCCTCAAAGGCCTCGACCAGATCGTCGAGGTCGATCGCTTCGTCCCAGGCTGTCCACCTACTCCCTCCGCGCTCGCGATCGTGATCGAGGAGGTCCGCAGTGCCTGACCTCCAGCCACCACGTACGGCCTCCTCGGACGAGGTACGCGCCGTTGCACCGGCCGACTGGGTCGCCGAAGTCATCGGACTGTACGCGGACGCGTCGCTGTCCTTCGACTGGTTGAGCGCGTGCGACGAGATCGGCGTCGCCGACGAGTTCCGCGTCGTCATCCGGTTCGACCGCATCGACGGGTCGGGCGTCCGCCTCGAGGCACGCGTGTCCAGGACCGAGCCTCGTCTGCCCTCGCTGCGCGACGTGATCGCCGGAGTGGCATGGCACGAGCGTGAGACGAGTGAGTTCTACGGGATCGCCTTCACCTCGAGCGACGGCGTGCCGTTGCCCGCGAACCCCCTTCTGCTTCCGGCCGAGGATGCACCCGGTTACCCAGGCGGCTGGCCACTCCGCAAGGACTACGTGCTCGGCGCCCGCGCGGTGACGCCTTGGCCGGCGGATGCCGGCGGCGCCGAGGATGCCCGTCGCCGTCAGGCTCCCGCAGGCGTGCCGGACCCGGCCCTGTGGGGCGCTCGACCGGCCGATGCGGGCTCTCCCGACCCTGTCGAGATCGCATCCGCCTCCGGACGGCGGCGCCGATGACACCCACCCCCGGACAGGCCCACGCCCAGCCCCCTCGCCACACCTCCATCGCCCTCGATCGGCCGCTGTGTACGAGCTGCCTCATCTGCGTCGTCGTGTGTCCCGCCTGGTGCATCCACCTCACCTCCCATGCCGAGCCCGTGCCCGACCTCCCACCTGGCGCGCGGCTGCGTACGCACCAGGTCCTCGACACCTTCACCATCGACTACGGCACCTGCCTCTACTGCGGCATCTGCATCGAGGAGTGCCCCTTCGACGCTCTCGCCTGGGACGAGCGCCTGGTGCCTCCTCCTCCAGAACGAGTTGATCTCGTCAGGGACCCGTCCGCGAGGTCGACTTCGGCCGACTGACTCCTTCGACGGGATCGGCTGCCCGCCGCTCGGCTGCCCATCGAGCCGCCTGCGCCATAGGCTTGTCCGGGCAGAGCGGAGGTGGTGCGTGAGGAGCAGGATGCGGCAGGTCGGTCACGACCTTCGCGCCGCGTGGCGCGTGGTGCCGACGCGCACCGGCATGCTCGGCACGTTCCTCATCCTGGTGGGCTCGCCGACCCCCGCGTACCTGCCGCAGAACTCCCCGTGGTGGGGCCCCCTGCGAGCCCTCCACCTGGACAACGCGCCGGTCAAAGTCATCGGCACGCTCATCCTGCTCTCGGGCCTCGGGTTGCTCGTCGACGCCTGGTTCAAGTTCCGGCCGACCGTCGACGTGGACGTCAAGCGCTGGGCGGTCCTCGCGATCTGGTCGATTCCGCTGCTCGCGGCGCCGCCCACGTTCAGCCACGACGCGTACAGCTACTCCGCCCAGGGCTGGATGCTCGTCAACGACGTGAACCCGTACGAAGAGGGGCCAGGCGTCCTTCCAGGTGCATTCGCCGACCAGGTGGCGTGGGTGTGGCGGTTCACCCCCGCCCCGTACGGCCCGCTCAGTCTCCGGCTGCAGGAGCTCATCGTCGTCGCGTCGGGGCTCCAGCCCTATCTCTCCGCTGTGCTCATGCGCATCCCGGCGCTCATCGGTGTGGTGCTCATCGTGGTGCTGCTGCCGCGGATCGCCGACCGGATGGGGGTTGACACGCAGCTGACCGCGTGGCTCGCGACGCTGAACCCGCTGCTGGTCATCGACTTCATCGGTGGCGCCCACAACGACGCGCTGATGATGGGGCTCGTCGTCCTCGCGTTGTGGCTGGGGCTCAAGGCAAGGATGTGGCTCGCCGGCGCGGTCGTGGTGGGCGTGGCGGCGGCGATCAAGCAGCCCGCGTTCCTCGCCGCCTACGCGCTGCCCCTGCTCGCGGATCCTTTGACCACCTGGAAGGGCTCTCACATCGCCCGTACGGTCGGCAAGATCGCCGTGAGCTGTCTGATCGCGATCGGTACGTTCGGCGCTGTCTCCCTCGCCTGCGGGCTCGGCTTCGGGTGGATCAACGCGGTGAACGTACCGGGCCTCGTCGTCACGGTCTCCCCGTCCACGGTCATCGGGCAGGGCGTACAGCTGGTTCTCAACTACTTCCAGCTCGACTCGAGCGAGCACGCCGCGATTCGTCTCGCCCGTACGATCGGCCTCGCGATCGCGGTCGCCGGCGTCCTGGTGCTCGCGGTCGTCCAGGCACGGAAGAAGCCGATGTCCTTCCTGTCCTGGTCGTACCTGCTCGTCGCCTTCGCCGGCCCCGCGCTCCACTCCTGGTACGTCCTGTGGGGCACCCTGCTTCTGCCGCTGACAAAGCCGTCGGAGCGCATCCAGCGGATCGCGCTGTGGACGACGATGGTCCTGCTCAGCTACGCGGCGGTGGACCTGGCGTGGCGCAACGGCGCCATCGCGCTGGGGATCGCGGCGGTGGTGCCGTTGGGCTGGCAGCTGATCCACCACGAGCGCAGGCACCGCCGGGAAATGGAGGATGTCGAAGGGGTGCCCAGTGAGGTGGCAGCGGGTGAGCACGACCGGTGAGGTGCTGGCCGGTGTCGAGGAGGGCATGGGACACCTCGTTCTGAACCGGCCCCGTGCGATCAACGCGCTGACACCGGCGATGATCGACGAGCTCGCCGCACAGCTGAGCGCCTGGGCCATCGACGACCGCGTCGAGCGGGTCGTACTGACGGGCGCGGGGGAGCGAGGGCTTTGCTCGGGTGCCGACGTGCGCGCGCTCCGCGAGCTGGCGCTTGCCGGGGACCCGGGAGCGGATCGGTTCTTCGTCCACGAGTACCGGCTCAACGGGATGATCGCGAGCTACCCGAAGCCGTACGAGGCCCGCATGACCGGCATCACGATGGGCGGCGGCCTGGGGGTGTCCGCGCACGGCTCTGTACGGGTGGTGGACGCGACCTCACAGCTCGCGATGCCCGAGACCGGCATCGGGCTGTTCCCCGACGTCGGCATGCTCTGGTACCTGTCGCGGGCCGGTGCTGCCGGGACGTACCTGGCGCTCACCGGGCTGCCGATTGATGGTGCCACCGCGATCCACCTTGGCCTCGCGGACACCTGGCAAGGTGATGGCCGGCCAGCTCCGGCGCTGGGCGAGGAGTGGGTGAGCGAATGCTTCACCGCGGACGGGCCGTCGGAGATCCTCGGTCGACTCGAAGGCGACTGGGACACGGAGGCACCGGGCGAGTGCGCTGCAGTTCTGCGAACCCGCTGCCCGCTGTCGGTCGCGGTCACCTGGGAAGCGTTGCGACGTGCGGCGACCATGACCCTCGAGCAGGTGCTGGCACAGGACCTCGTGCTGGCCACGTACTTCGTCCACCACTCGGACTTCGCCGAGGGCGTACGGGCGCAGCTGGTCGACAAGGACCGCTCGCCCCGGTGGTCGCACGAACGCATCGAGGACGTGACGCCGACAGACGTCAGCCAGGCGTTCGGCGAGTAGCGGTCAGGAACTCAGCGGTAGTTGACGTACTGGACGGCGAAGTCGTAGTCCTGAGCCTTGATCAGCGCCTGGACAACCTGCAGGTCGTCGCGGGACTTGCTCGAGACGCGTACTTCGTCGCCTGTGATCTGCGTCTTCACGCCCTTGGGGCCCTCGTCGCGGATGAGCTTGGTGAGCTTCTTGGCGTTCTCCTGCGAGATGCCCTGGCGCAGCGTGCAGGTCTGCTTCCAGCGCTTCCCGGACGGATGGGCGTCGCTGGTCTCCATCGACTTGAAGTCGACGCCGCGCCGGGCGAGCTTGGAGTAGAACACGTCGAGAACGGACTTGAGGCGCTCTTCGGTCGAGCTCTCGAGGTCCACATCATCGCCGGCCCAGACGATCGTCGAGTCGGTGCCCTTGAAGTCGAACCGCTGGTGCACTTCCTTGCCGGCCTGGTTGATGGCGTTGTCGACCTCCTGACGGTCGACCTTGCTCACGATGTCGAACGAGCTGTCGCTTGCCATGGCTCTCCCTTCCTGCGTCAGCCGCGACCCTACAGCGCCCCGGAACGTCCCAAGGCGTGAGCTGCCGAAGCGTTGCCCGCGGCGCACGCCGTCGCGATGCCCTCGTGCAGGATCACCGCCGACAAGTATCCCGCAGCGAAGGCGTCACCGGCTCCCGTCGTGTCGCGTACCTCCTCGACCGGCACGACCGGCACCTCCAGCCAGTCGCCACCCGGCGGACGGGCCGCGGTGGGCGCGGAGCCGTGCTTGACGACGAGGGTCGTGTACGGGAGGTAGCCGGGCTCCTCGAGCCCCAGGAACTCGGCCTCGTCGCTGTTGGCGATCAGGTGGTCGGGGGACAGCTCCGCGAGCAGCGCCCGGATCCGATCCCGCCCGTACGTACGGAGCATGCCAACGCTGGACGCGTCGATGCATGTGGTCACGCCGCGCTCACGGGCACGCCGCAGGGCATCGAGCGCGGTCGTCGCGATCGGCTCGGCGCAGAACCCGTACGCAGGTACGTGCAGCACCGCCAGCCCGTCGAGCCAGTCATCCGCGATCGGCTCGAGCAGGATCGACGCGCCCCGGTTCGGCACCATCGTCCGCTCACCGCCGGGCTCGACGATGATGACGATCGCGCCCGTACAGCCGCGCCGCTGGACCCGTACGTCCACCCCGTCCCGCTCCAGCCCCGCGACGAGCCCGTCGCCTGTCGCGTCCGGACCGACGCAGCCGAGGTAGCGAGCCGGTACGCGTCCGAGCTGGGCGGCCGCCGACGCCACGTTCGCCGCACTGCCGCCACGGGTACGGACGATGTCGCCGGCTGCATCCGTACCGATCGCCAGCGGTTCGCTCAGCCCGACGACGATGTCCTCGACGAGGTCGCCCAGCGAACCCAGGACGCCGGTCACCAGGCGGCGGCGATCTCGCCGCCGAGCGCCACGTTGCCGAGGTAGATCTCGACGTTGGTTGCCTCGGAGGCGCCGTGCGTCGCGGTGTGGAAGAAGTCCAGTAGGAACGGGGTCACGTCGTGACCGTGGATGCCCTGCGCGTCGGCAGCGGCCAGCGCGTCGGCGAGCACAGCTGAGTGAAGGCCCGCGTCGAGCTGGTGCTCGGTCGGTACGGGACGGGCGACCAGTACGGCCGCCTCGATGCCCAAGGCGTCGCGTGCGTGGGCGATCGCCGTGACTTCTGCAGGCGTATCAACCCGGAACGGCGCCGGGAAGCCCGAGTCGGCGATGTAGAAGCCCGGGAACGCGTCAGTGCCGTAGCCGAGCACGGCCACGCTGAGCGTCTCGAGGCGCTCGAGCGTCGCGCCCACGTCGAGGATCGACTTCACGCCGGCCGACACCATGACGACGGGGATCTGGGACAGGGCGACGAGGTCGGCGGACTCGTCGTACGTCTGGGACGCGCCGCGATGTACGCCGCCGAGGCCGCCCGTGGGGAAGACGTTGATGCCGGCCCGATGCGCGAGGAAGGCCGTCGCCGCCACCGTCGTACCGCCGCTCGCACCGCGCGCCATCGCCACTGGCAGATCCCGGATCGAGCACTTGATCGCGTTGTCGTCGAGGCTCAGCTCACGCAGCTCGTCAGTGCTCAGCCCGACCGTGACTCGACCGTGCAGCACGCCCACCGTCGCCGGCGTCACACCCTGCCCGCGCAGGACATCCTCTGCGGCGACCGCCACATCGAGGTTCCGCGGCCGCGGCAATCCGTGGGTGATGATCGTCGACTCCAAGGCCACGACCGGCCGGCCCTGCGCAAGCGCGTCGGCGACTTCCTGCGATACGTACGGATCCATTTTTCCCCTCCGCCGCTCATCCTTCCATGGCGGTCGGTTCATCATGTTAAGCAGGTGTTTCGTCGCTTCACGCGGCGAATTCGCCATGTGAAGCGACAACTCGACTGCTTAACATGATGAACCGGCGTGGCTCCAGGGCGCCCCAGAAATCCCTAGACTCTCCAGCGATGCCCGTGCCCTCGCCGTACTCGACCAAACTCGCCGCCATCCCGGTACGGGAGGCGGTGATTGACGTGCTGGGCTCGCAGACCCATTACTGGGAGTACGGGCCGACTGACCGTCCGGTCGACATCGTCCTCGTGCACGGCTTCCGCGGCGACCACCACGGGCTGGAGCCGATCGTCTCGAACCTGCCCGGGCTGCGGATCGTCTCGCCGGACCTGCCGGGCTACGGCAGCTCGACAGCGATGCCGACGACGCACACGATCGCGACGTACGGGCAGTGGTTGCTCGCGTTCGTCGACGCGCTCGGGTTGGCGGGCACCCCGGTGCTCGGCCACTCGTTCGGCTCGATCGTGGTCTCTCACG
>Ga0097691_1002834_pt1 | contig 11128 bp, 11 predicted proteins | sample NGESurdeep072012_8_FD_72858 | JGI IMG/M metagenome (GOLD analysis project Ga0097691, IMG submission 72858) | Arctic peat soil microbial communities from Barrow, Alaska - NGEE Surface sample 210-1 deep-072012 | ecosystem: Environmental > Terrestrial > Soil > Wetlands > Peat ...
CTTACTGCTGGTCACCGCAGCCTTGGATCGTCCCGTAGCCCGCCCTCACCGGACAAGAACGCACACCCATCGCGGCAGGTCAGGGCATTTCGCTGCGGCGTTGCAGAGTGAATACGGCGCCAGTCATAGGCGGCGAAATGACGCGGCTCGCCCCCATGCTTCGATGTCAGAAGCCGACTGGACCCGTAGCCTCAGTGGCGAGATCACACACCTAAGGGGGTTGGAAGTTGAGTCAACTTGTCGCGTACTACGACGAGAACCCGGTTAAGCTCAAGGGCCAGCTAGAAATCCATCAGGCGCCGATTTCGTCGGCTGCCGGATCGCGTTCGGTTGAAGGCGCGATCCGAACCTCGCTCGTCTACGTTCGGGTGCCCAGTGAGGCCGGACCGTTCCTGGTTCCGTTTGGGGAGTATGACGATTGGTCGCTCCGTGATCGATACAACGAGGCCATCCGGATCATGAACACGCTCGGCGCCTCCGCGATCGTCTGTGAAACGTACGGCGAGGTCGTCGTTCGGCGCGGAGTCCGCGCCAAGGTTCGCGGTCGCGGTGCCGAGCTGACTCAGCAGCGCATTGAAAACAGCGGATTCGACTTCCGACACAATGGCGCGGGCAGCGCACCTCGAGACCCAAGCCCGCTGCGTTGGCCGGACGAACCTGGATTCTCCGCAGCCGTGAGCAGCGTTCTTGAGAACGGGGCCACTGAGGTGGTCATCAACATCAGAAGCAACCGCACCCACGCGATCGATGGCGCTCTCGGAGTCGAGCTTAAGAAGATCGGTTTCGACCTTGGCGGGCTGACGCAACATTCTGGAGCTACCAGTTTGCACATCCGCGCCAGCTTCCCGCAGGTCCGCAAGGGCTGGAAGTAGCGATCCCGCAGGCCGGGCCCTGGCCAGCAAACCTTCGGATGGTAGGCGGCGGAAGGACGCGCCTGCTGATGATGGCTTGCACGAGCGGAACGCGGCGGGTCCCGGCGTCACCTTGACCACACGCGCCTGACGGCCGGCGACGATCTGAGACTTGACCTTGGGGCGAGCCATCCACGTACGGACTACCGGTCCGCCTGTTCCACTTCGCCCATGTTGGCGTTGGACCAGTCAATCGGCGGCAGGCCAACCTCGTTGAGCAAAGCATTGGTCGACGAGAAAGGCCTGCTGCCGACGAAGCCGCGGTAGGCAGACAGCGGCGACGGGTGCGCGGACTCGATCACCTTGTGGCTCGGGTTCATAATGAGCTTCTTCTTCCTCCGGGCGTCCTTGCCCCACAAGATGAAGACCACTCGGCGGTCCTTCTCGTCGAGGGCGCTGATCACCGCGTTGGTGAAGGTCTCCCAACCTCGGCGTCGATGCGAGCCGGCCTTACCATCACGCACCGTGAGGGTCGTGTTGAGCAACAAGACGCCCTGTCTCGCCCACCCCTCTAAGCTGCCACTCGGCAGGTCCACGCCCACATCAGCTTTGAGTTCCTTGAGGATGTTGACTAGAGACGGTGGCTTCTTGGGAAGGCCGTCAGGCACCGAGAAGCACAGTCCGTGCGCCTGGCCAGGTCCGTGGTACGGGTCTTGGCCCAGGATGACGACGCGAGTGGCGTCGTACGCAGACAGTTCGAACGCTTTGAACACCTGATCGGCTGGCGGGTACACCGCGTGGTCGGCGCGCGCGGCGTCAACGAACGCCATCAGCTTCGACCAGTACGGCTCGTACAGCTCATCGCTCAACACCTCGCTCCAGTCCGAGGGCAGCCCGGCTGCCTCTGGTCGGGTCTCAGACGTCCTCCGTTGCTCCATATTCATCGGGCTCCGCCTTCCCTGACCTCACGCTCGGCATAGCAGCTACTTCCGTTAGTAACGTCGATGTCCCCATCTTGACGCCTCTTGCGCTCACCTGAGGTGTGAACAATGCCCTCCGCCGCTGGCAGTGACGTCAACGCGGCGGAAATGGGCAGGTTCGCCCAGTGCGATGCCTCGGCGGATCGGCGCACCCCTCTTGGCGCCCGGGGGGCTGGCGGCAAGGATCGGCGGATTCACAGGGTGTTGGTGACGCCCAGCAGGGTGGCTCGGGCCAATCGGGTGACGAGCGCGGGGTCGGTGGCCCGGTGTCCGCCTGCCATTGACTCCAATGCGTCGAGCGTCGAGCGTGCGCCGCGGCGTGCATCTGAGGCGCTGAGCCCGGAGCTGCTGTGGGTGCTCCAGCCGAGGTCGGTCAGCATCTGCGCCACGCCGGTGTCGAGGGTCTGGCCGGACTCTCCTGCCGCCAGGCCGAGAAGCAGGAACCACCCTGCCTGGGCCTCGAAGCCCTTGCCGAGCGGCAGTCGCTCGAGCACCGAGGCGACCAGCTCGCGGGGACGGTCTGCGACGGCGCGGGCACGAGCGGTCGGAGCCAACGTGCCCTTGGCCTTGCGCAGCAGCCCGACTTCTTGAGCGTTCTGCCGAAGTGCGGCAACCGGCCAGGTGAGGTCCTCTCGGTTGGCCTTGCCGATCCACCACTCCGTCACCCCGGCGCCCCGCGCGATCTGCTCGACCACGACCGGTGACAGGTAGCCGGCGGCCGTCAGCCTCGTCCCCGCTCCGACGGCATCCAGCACTGCCAGCCACGGCCGCGCGGCACGGCGCACGCCCTCCTCGTCCAGGCCGACGGCCAGCCGCGGACCCAAGGCCGTCAGCCAAGCAGTCGCGACCAACCACCCCTCGCCACGCAGACGCTGCACCAGGTCGGCCAGCGGCTCGGGAACGCCGTGCCAGGGCAGGTGCTCGCCACGGGCCCACATCCGCATCGCCGTGGTCGCCTCGGCGGTGTCGAACGCGTCGGGGTCGTAGCCGACGGGGAGCCACCCGTGGCCGTGGTCCGCGTCCTCGAACGGTTCGGGCACGTTATCGGCTGGGGCCCCCGCACGAAGCCAAGCAGCGACCGCGTGGTGTCCGTGGATCCCGCCGACGTCCTCGGGCGGGCAGCCTCTAGCGCCACCTAGGCACACCAGCTCACGGTTGCCGGACGTCAGGGGGGCAAGCGACTCCAGCGTGACCCGGTGCTCCCAGCCGTCACCGAAGTCGTACAGGTAGGTCAACCGATCCCCCGGCCCGCGGAGAACCTGATCCAGCCGGACGCAGTCCTCGCGAGTGCCCTCGTCCCCTTCGTCCTCATCGAACTCCGTGACGAAGTACGGCTGGTTGTAGCCCTGCCCGGCACCGGGCTGGAAGCGGTGCAGATGCGAATCGGACCAGCCCATCGCGGCCTGGAACAGGCTGTGCACCACGTCCAGCGTGAGATCGCCCGGTAGCGACAGACGCCGCCAGATCCTGGGCTTGGAGCCCCGCAGCTCGATGGTCAGCGTCAGCAGGCTCGGCTCATCCGGGGGTGGCGCGAGGTCGATCTCGCGGTTTCGCTGGCCAAGCTCCCCGAGCCGCCCGAGGTGGCCGGTCAACGCGCCGCTGGCCACCTGCTGCGTCAGCGCCATGAGCTCGTCCTTGTTCAGGCTCGCGACCCAGTCCTTGAGCGCGGCAGGGTCCGTGGGTACAGGTCGCAGTTCGCTCACCCACCCAGTGAACCAGCCGAGCCGTCCGCCAGCCATCACCTGCCACTGGGTGGCCCAACCCGCACCCGCCGAGTGTCCGCGACGCGCTCGAAGGCCCGAGCGAACTCGTGTTCGTACGGTGCGGCGGAAAGTGCGGAAGTCAGAGTGTTGGGGATCTGCTCGGCACGCCCGTAGCCGTTCTCCTACGCGAGCAGAGTTCCAGGTGACTCCGGCAGCGGACCCACGCGACGCTAAGACTCAGGCTGTCGCCCTGAGTCCGCAGGCGGCGGAATGACGCGCTGCGACAGCAGCTCACACGCCCGCGACGTAGGCGGTGAGGAAGTGAACGCCGTGGCGGTCGAGGTTGCCGCGGGCGCGGTCGTAGTGCTCGGTGGTGCGGGGGTCGGCATGCCGGGCCAGGATCTGGGCATCGCGCAGCGGCACGCCTGCGTCCAGGGCGTTGGTGATGGCCGCATGCCGCAGGGAGTGTGGGCTGATGTGGCGCGGGATCCCGGCGGCTTTGGCGATCCGGGTGACCATCCGGTAGCAGTCGCGTCGGTCGATCGGCTGCCCGGACAGGGGGCGTAGGACCAGCGGCCCTTCGGTCCGTTCTCCGCGGCAGGCCTCGAGAACGCGTAGGACCGGGACGGTCAGCGGCATGGTGGCGGGCTTGCTGCCTTTGCCAACCAAGTGCAGGACCCGGTGTCCGCGGAGCGTCTCGCGGTAGTCCTCGATCCGCACCGCCGCGGCTTCGGAGGCGCGCAGGGCGTTGATGCCGAGCAGGTAGGCCAGGGCGCCGTGGTGCACGGTGATGGTCTGGGCGACCTGGAGGAACCGGATCAACTCGAGGCGGTCCAGGCCCTGGGTGCGCGACTCATCCTGGTGGACCTTGGGGAGCCGGGCGTAGACGGCCGGGTCGCTGGGGATCAGCCCGTCGATGTGGGCGAACCGGAAGAAGCCCCGAACGCCGTGCAACATCGTGTTGATCGAGGACGGCCTCAACCCGCTCTCACCGAGGTGGCGGATGTACAGCTCGACGTGGGCCCGCTGAATCCCTTCGAGAGGGTCCAGGCGATTGGTCTCGCACCAGCCGAACCACCGCCGAAGTTGGTAGGCGTACAGGCCGTGGGTGTGGCCCGAGTACCGGGCCAGGTAGGAGACCGCCGCCAGCTGCGCCGGCGTCATCGAGTCGGGTTGGAACGGCAGCAGGATGGTGTTCGACATGGCATGCTCCCCGGCGATCTAACGACCAGGCCCCAGCCACGGATCGCCACACACGATGAGGCCCTTGATTGACGCTAGCCCGCCGGTCACGGCCGCGTTGACAGTCTTCCTCAAGGGGCGAAGCGGCGGTGTGACGCACTCTTCGCGGTTTTGAGTGCGTTCAGGGAGTGCTGGTCTGGACCGGCGCGCAGAGATACTTCCAGCTGTAGATCATGAGGCCGCGAGTTCACGGGCTGCTTCATCAAACGACGAGGTTAGTCGCGGTACAGCGCCTCGATGTCCGCGCCGTAGGTCTTGAGGACGATGTGGCGCTTTAGCTTCAGTGTCGGTGTGAGCTCCTCGCCCTCCTCGGTGAAGTCGGCGGTCAGGACCCGGATCTTCTTGATGGCTTCGGCGCTCGAGACCGCCTTGTTCGCATCGTCGACTGCCGGCTGAAGGGCAGCCAGCAGGTCCGGGTCCTCGAACAGGTCGGCCACACTGGCCGTGCGCGGCTTGTTGGCCTGCACCTTCCAGGGTGTGAAGGCCTCGGTGTCGATGGTGACCAAGGCGCCGATGAACGGCCTTGCGTCGCCGACCACGAGACACTGGCTGACCAGCCAGTGGGCCCGCAACCTGTCTTCAAGCACCGTCGGGGCGACGTTCTTGCCCGAGGAGGTGACCAGGATGTCCTTCTTACGGCCGGTGATCGTCAGGTAGCCGTCATCGTCGAGCTGGCCGAGGTCACCACTGTGGAACCAACCGTCCTGGTCGAACACCTCGCGCGTCGCTTCGTCGTTCCGCCAGTAGCCACGGAAGACGTTCCCACCCTTGATGAGCACTTCACCGTCGTCGGCGATGCGGATCGAGCACCCGGGAACAGGGCGCCCCACCGAGCCGATGCGTTGCTTGCCCGGCAGGTTCAACGTCACACCGGCACAGGTCTCGGTGAGCCCGTAGCCCTCGAGCACCGTGACTCCGATACCGCGGAAGAAGTGCCCGAGCCGAGCGCCAAGTGGCGCCCCGCCGCTGACTGACCATCGCACTTCGCCGCCGAGCGCTGCGCGGAGCTTGACGTAGACGAGCCGGTCGAAGACCGTGTGCCGCAGCCTGAGCATGAGTCCAGGCCCGCCCGTGTCGAGCGACTGGCTGTACGCCATCGCGGTGGCATCGGCGAGGTCGAAGATGAGCCCGTGGCCCTCGGTGGCGGCCTTGTGCTTGGCCGTGTTGTAGATCTTCTCGAACACGCGCGGCACCGACAGCACGACCGTGGGACGGAACTCGACCAGCTGCGCGACGATGTTCTTGACGTCGCTGGTATGCGCCGAGTACACCCGGTTGTGTACCGCGGCCAGCTGGATGGACCGCGCCAGGATGTGCGCGAGCGGAAGAAAGTGCAACGCCCTGGTGTCCTTGTTGAAGACCAGTTCCGTGATTCCCTCAGCCGCGCAGACGTTGTGCACCTCGCACAGAAGACTGGCGTGGGTGATCGCGCAGCCTTTCGGCCGTCCGGTAGTTCCGGAGGTGTAGATGATCGTGGCCAGGGAGTCGCTGACCACCTCACGGCGCCGCTGCGTGACCGTCTCAACCGTAACGTCGCCTCCCGCAGCGACGAGCTCGCCGATGCCGCCGGAGTCGATGACCCATACGTCGCGCAGCTCGGGCAGGTCGACCTGCGCCTGGGCGACCGTCTGGGCGTGGTCCTGGGTCTCGACGATGGCAGCAATGGCCCCCGAGTCGGCCAGGATCCACTCGACTTGCTCAGCTGAGGAGGTCTCATAGACGGGAACGGTTACGCCGCCGGCGGTCCAGATCGCGAAGTCGCACAGCATCCATTCGAATCGGGTGCCGGAGAACAGCGCGACCCGGTCGCCCTTCTGGACGCCGGAGCCAATCAGTCCCGCAGCCAGTCCGGTGACCTGTTCCGCGAGCTCCCGGTAGGTCACCGGGACCCAGCGGCCGGCTACTCGCCGCGAGAACCCGACGTGCTCGGGCCACTGTTCTGCGTGCCGAAAAACATCGTCTGTCAGGTTCTCCTTGCGACCTGGCACATAACTGGGGGGCACGCCGAACTCATCCACATCACACCTCGCAGTACATGTATGAGACGCCTGGCAGTGGTACCCACCCAGCGTGCCTCGCGCGAGCAGGCCCGGCTTAGGCCGAAGGTCCCGGGTTGGACCGACCGGGGGTGTGCCGGGCGAGGGGACCAACGGTTCTACCGACCCGTCGAGGTTGAACACACACTGAAGCGGTCCTGGGCAAGGAGGAGCATAGTGACCGCTGAGTTGCCGGGCCAGCAGCCGGAGATGCCACTTCGCTCCTGGCTCGTCGAGCTCGTTCTGCGCACCCTCCCCCTCGATGAGCAGCGCCGTCGAGTGGTGCTCGTCGGGATGGCGTTCGCCGACCGCGCGCCGTATGACGCCGCAATCGCCCAGTCGCTCGCCCACGGGGACGCCGAGATACGGGGCAATCTCCAGCTCTTGTTCCTCCGCGCCGTCCACGAAGGCGAGCTAGATCCGTCGATCGACCACAAGCGCTTGGCCCGCTTGATCCTCTCCCTGGCTGCCGGCTTAGCCGGCCAACTGCTCTACGACGATGTGCCCGAGAACCAAGTTCGCGCGCTCGTCGACATGGCGATCCGTGCTTTGCTCACGCCCGCGCCTCCCTCGGGCGGAGCACCGCGGTGAAGAACGGGTCGCCGAAGTAAGGCCCCGGAATTCGAGGCTCGGAAGGCGTTCGAAACGGCCCGGTCCATGGTCGAGTCGAGCCTGGACTTGCTGGTGGCGATCAGCCCCCGACGGCAGAATGACAAACATCAACGCGGCGATCTGTCGGCCGTCCACCAATCCATATAGCGGAACCCAAACAGACACCTGGGAGCCACGCTCGGTGTCCGCAGCCGGATCGCTCACCGGGCAAGAACGCACGCCCAACGCGGCATGGGCGGAAGGCCCCGACAGGCTATCCATGCCGTTGAATGCTGACCTGATGATCACGCCCCTGGCCGGTGCGGCGCGGGCGTGTATCCCTCGGCGGCCAGCCACGCTCGAGCCCGACCCCGCTGGCGGTCCTCGCTGAAGGCGTACCACCGGTCGAGCAGTACCGGCCATCGTGACAACACGTCCTTGAACCGGCGGAACGCGCCCCGCCCGCCGATGGCAATACTGAGCCGGTCGGCCTGACCGGTGTCCTCGACCGCGGCAATGAACAGCTCCATGTCGCGGTACCCCGCGCGGGACCCTTCACACTCGACCCACAGCCACCGCTCCTCGTCGTCCTGGTCAAAGTCGCCCGTTTCCTCGGCGTACTCGATCGCCGGCTGCGGCCACACCTCTCCGGTCCGCAGGTCGATGCGCCCGCCACCCGTGACCGGGTCGCCTTCCAGCACGCCCGCGAGCTCCTCGAGGTCCACCGGCAACGGCCGCAGCAGCGGCACCGGCCCGGATCCGAGAGCGGCCTCGATGCCGTCGGCGAGCTCGCCATCCCCCTCCCAACCACGCTCCCGCAACCCGATCACGCACCGCCGAGCCACCTCCTCGACGCCGTCAGCCCGCGCAGCAAGCACGCCGAGCAGTCCATCGCCAATCAACTGCAGGGCGTGATCTGGCCACGCCTCCCTCGTCAGCATGCTGACGAGGGATCCGCCGTCTCCGCGATAGACCGCGCCTCGCAACTCAGCCCGCTCCTCCTTGTGGTTCATGCGGGCATTCTCCTCGCCCCCACGGCAGAGTCTGCCGTTGCGTCGGACTGGCAAAGCCGTCCCCCACCACCGCAAAGACGGACGGGTGGAGCGGTCCTCACGCGGCGGTAAGACGCAGCACGTCGGCCTCAGCGGGTATCGCCATCAGTTCGACCCTTCCGCCGTTGTCATGCGCAATTCAGTTCCGGAGGGGAGGGAGCCCGCTTTCGGCGCCCGACAAGGCGCACGGTGGCTCGGCCCTACCGGGCGCTCTTCGGCGGATGGTATGGCGGCTTGATGTCGTACGCGTCGAGGAGTGCACGGAGGGCGTGTCGGGCGGTGTCGCGGTGCCAGCGGTTCATCCTCGTGGCGAGGCCGGCAGGCAGGTGGTCGACGTCGCCAATGATGGTCTCGGTGGCCAGGGTGGCGAATCCGACGGCGAAGGCCAGGATCGACTGCCAGACCGCAACCGCATCGTCCTCGGTCAAACCCGTGGCGACGAGATAGGTGAGCCCTTCGACAGGGTCGGTCTCCACATGACGGGCCGCGAGCGGCAGCATGTTCGGATGCGCCGTCAATAGGTCCAGGTAGCGCAGGAACACCATCTCCATGATCTCGCGCCAGCCAGTGGGCACCGGCTCGTCGAAGACCATGCCCTCGCGCATGACCGCGACGGCACCGTCGAGCACCGCCTGCTTGTTGGAGACATGGTGGTAGAGGGAGGCCGCCTCGACACCCACGTCGGCAGCCAGCCGCCGCATGGTCAGTGCAGCCAGGCCTTCGGCATCGATGATCGCGAGCGCACGACGGAACAGCAGATCTCGGGTGACCGGGACCCGCGCCGCCGAGCGGCCCATCCGCTCGCCTTCGGTCATGGCTTACCTCACGACTCCTTCGGATCTCTTGACCCTAACAATGTTAGGTGAGAGGCTCAATTCAACCTACAGTGTTAGGGAGGAAGGTCGGTGTTCGGTCGGTGGTGGTCGAGGCGCCCAGTCCTGCTGGGCACGCTCGCGGTGGGCGTCGTGCTTGCGGTGGCGGCTTGCGCCGCCGGGCCGGGTCTAGCTGAGGGAGGGGTCGACACCGCTGCCGCAGGGTTCTGGCAGGGCCTGTGGCACGGACTGATCTCGCCGATCACGTTCCTGGTGGGGCTGTTCAGCGACTCGGTGTCGATCTACGAGGTCCACAACACTGGCAACTGGTACGACGCTGGCTTCATGATCGGCGTCTCCACCGTCTTCACCAGCCTGGGTCGCGGAGGCGGCAAGGTTCCTCGTCGGGGCTCCGTGCCGAAGGGGGCGGTCTCGTGAGCAGGATCCGAGGGAGCATCGAGATCTTCCGCCCCGTCGAAGAGGTCTTCGACACCGTCGCTGACCAACGCAACGAGGTGCATTACAACCCGAGAATGACTACGTCGGCCAAAGTTACTAAGGGGCCGATCGGGGTTGGCACGACGTTCCAGGCCACGGTTCTCCACCGTGGCCGGCCGCTCGACATGACCATCGAGTACACCGCCTTCGACCGGCCACGCAGACTCACGAGCCGCAGCGTCATGGCGGGAGCAGTCGCCCAGGGGTCGGTCCGCTGTGATCCGATCGAGGGCGAAACCAGGCTCTCGTGGGACTGGCAGCTGTCACTGTCCGGACTGGCTCGACTCGCCGGGCCCCTGGTGGCGCGGATCGGTCAGCGGCAGGAAACGCAGATCTGGTCGGGGCTCAAGCACTACCTGGAAGGCGGTCCGGCATGACACCGCAGCAGAGTCACACGGTCAGCCCGGACCTGGCCTGGCGGCGCCTCTACCTCGCCGGGGGTGTCTCGGGGGCGGTGTACGTCGTACTGGTCCTCGTGCCGCTGGTCCTCTACATCGCTGCCCCGGTACCCCCAGACACCGGCGCCCCACTGCTCACCTACATCGCCGAACACAAAACCGTCTACCTGATCGAGCTGGTGTGCTTCGTCGGACTCGCCGTCCCCGGGCTGGTGGTGTTCGCCGCCCTCGCGGTGGCATTGCGCTCCGTCGACCAGAGCATCGCCGCACTCGGCGGCCTGGTGGGCATCGTCTCGGAGACGATCGCGCTGGCGCTGGGCAGCAGCCCACAGTCGCTGCACGGTGGCCTGGTCGTCCTCAGCAACGAGTACAACCAGGCCGACAGCCAGACCACGCGAGCAGGCCTGGCCAGCGCAGCCGACGCCCTGATCGCCGCCACCAACGCCGTCTCCTGGGCCGGGATCCTCACCGCGGCAGCGATCCTGCTGCTGTCCCTGCTCATGCGGCAACGCGGATACGGCACGCGACTGGCAGTCCTCGGCATCCTCACCGGCGCGATCGGCCTCGTCTCCGAGGCACTGCGCCCCGTGATCGGCCCGGGATACCTCATCTACGGACTGCTCCTGCCCACCTGGTTCGGCTGGGTGGCCTGGAAGCTTCTCCGCTCAGCCCGTTGAGCCCGAGGCTGGCTCCCGCCTAGAAGCTTCGCGCAGCCCCTGGCGGCCGGTGCGCCGGCACGCGGCGAAGTGACGCACTCCATAGGGACTCGCTTGGGATCTCGATGGCGATGGACACGGATGAAGCCGCTGTTCGTTTGTCAGGCCCCGACTGCAGACTGCAGAGGGTTCCGTGATGTCCACGGCGGTTGGGTCGTCCATGACTGCTGGCGTCATCCACAGCCGCAATACGTCATCGCGCCGCGCTGAGGCCGGCTTGGCGTGCGCCAGTGCGGCGGCGGTGGGGAG
>Ga0097691_1002835_pt1 | contig 11127 bp, 5 predicted proteins | sample NGESurdeep072012_8_FD_72858 | JGI IMG/M metagenome (GOLD analysis project Ga0097691, IMG submission 72858) | Arctic peat soil microbial communities from Barrow, Alaska - NGEE Surface sample 210-1 deep-072012 | ecosystem: Environmental > Terrestrial > Soil > Wetlands > Peat ...
GATCCCCCAAGCACACTGCAGCACCCGAGGCAGGACCCAGGTTTCGCGAGCACTTCTCCCGTGAGGCACGCGCCCCACTTCGCGAGCACTTTTGATGAGTCAACGCGATCTCTTGACAGCCCGTCACATTGTGCTTAACGTTTTTGATGTTAACGCTCGCATGCTTCATAGTTGTGTGAGCGACGGGCCGTGGGCGACAGACGAGTGACTCTGCCATCGGGCCTGCCGTGCAGACATGAGCAGCAACCGGTGCGCTCAGTGAGACCTGTGAGGGAACCGCCCCTCGGCTGTCGAGGGGCGGGAGCGCTGACATGTGGACGGCAGTAGGCATGGCATGTGGCCGCAGGTCGAACCAACAATCCGTGGCGGTCCCTCGCATCCGATTCGACTCCGATCAAGTGGTTGGTTCCTCGACGTGGAGGTAGCGCAGTGAGTTCTTCAGACGCAGTGAGTTCTTCAGGCCAGCGGGAGTTCGGTCGCCGTGGCTTCCTGAAGACGGCCGGTTCCGTATCGAACATGTTCAGATCCCTCGCCGCTGGTTTGGCGATTGCGCTCACGCTGATTGGCGCCGCGGGCGCACCGGCGCAGGCGGCGCGCGGTCGCGCCGCGGGCGCACCGGCGCAGGCGGCGCGACTGACTCCTCCGCCCAGACCGGCGGGCCCATGTGACATCTACGCCGCCGCTGGCGACCCCTGCGTGGCCGCCCACAGCACCACGCGGGCGATGTACGCCTCCTACAACGGCCCGCTCTACCAGGTCATGCGCCTATCGGACAACGCGCTCAAGGACATCGGCGTCGTCGCCCCCGTCGCTAAGCCGTTCCCGGCCGCGGGCGGATACGCCGACGCGGCCGCGCAGGACGCGTTCTGCGCCAATACGACCTGCTTCATCACCAAGGTCTACGACCAATCCCCCATGCACAACGACCTCACCCAGGCGCCCCGCGGCGGATTCAGCGGCCCAGCGATGGGCGGATTTAACAACCTGCCGATCGCGGACATGGCTCCGATTACCGTCGCAGGGCACAAGGCCTACGGCGTCTTCATCGAGCCTGGCATGGGACTGCGCAACAACGACACCAAGGGCATTGCGGTCGACGACCAGGCGGAGGGGCAGTACTGGGTCATTAACGGTCTTCACTACAACGACGGCTGCTGCTTCGACTACGGCAACGCCGAGATCGACAGCCGCGATGACGGCAACGGCACGATGGAAACCACCTACTACGGCAACGCCCCCTACTGGTATTATGGCATCGCCCCCGGCCCGTGGATCATGACCGACCAGGAAAACAACCTGGTGGGTTGCGTCAACCCGGGCAGCAGTTCGAAGTACTGCGCGGACCTGCCAACCGTCACGGACCGGTTCGTGACCGCCATGGCCAAGGGCGAGCCGCACCACTGGGCGACCCTGGGCGGCGACTCGCAGACGGGCGCCCTGTCGGTCATGTTCGACGGACCGCGCATCGACTCCACCTATGACCCGATGCGCAAGCAGGGGGCCATCCTCCTGGGCAACGGCGGCGACAACAGCGTCGGCTCGCAGGGCACCTTCTATGAAGGCGCGATGACGGCCGCAGGCACCTTCCCGACGGACGCCACCGACCAGAAGGTGCAGGCCAACGTCGTGGCCGCCAAGTACGACGTGCAGCGGCTGAGCCTGTCGCCGGCGTCGGCAACTGCCACTCCGCCAGGACTCCAGACGTTCACACCGGGGTCCTCGCAGGACACCACCGTGACGTTCACGAATACCACGGGGTCGACCGCGATGGGCGTGAAGTTGAGCATTTCCGTGCCCAACAAGCAGTGGACCTCCGTCGTCCCGGGCACCACCGACACGTCGGCGACGTTCGATTCGGTCGCGCCCGGTGCGAGCGTGAGCGCGACCTTCAGGGTCACCTCGGGCCCGGCGCCCTTTAACGGCGACCTGGTCGGCAACGCCTGGTGGACGAACCCGACGCACGGTGGGAGACAATTCGAGACAACGGCCGAGAAGGTGCGGAACGTCAGCCCGATCAAGATCAACGAGTTCCGAATCGGCACCAGCAGCAACCCGACCGACTCGTTCATCGAGCTCTACAACGCCGGTGACAGCACCGTCGACCTGTCGAACTGGGCGCTGACCGAACACCCCATCGCGCAGGCGGTGTTCTCGACGATCACCATCCCGGCTGGGACCACTATCGCGGCCCACGGGCACTACCTGCTTGGCCTGGCCAACTCCGGACTGGCGATCCCGGCCAGCGCGGGTGACAGCACGATCAGCCTGCGCAGCACGACCGGCATGGCGGCAGGCCATCAGATCCAGATCGGCGATGGCGCCAATGCGGAGACGCGCACGATTACCGCCGTGAACGCAACCGGTGCGACCGGGCCCCGCGTACCGGGCAAGATCGGCAACGCCGTCAAGCTCTCCGGCAACGGTGAGTACGTCGCCCTGCCGAACGGCATCGTCAGCGGCCTGAGCGACTTCACGATCTCCGCCTGGGTCAACCCCGCGGCGGACAGCACCTGGTCACGCATCTTCGACTTCGGCACCGGCACCACCCAGTACATGTTCCTGACCGTCGACGGCGGGGGATCGGGCCTGCGGTTCGACATCGGCAGCAACGGCGCCGCACAGCAACTCACGGGCGGCGGCCAGCTGCCGCTGAACACCTGGTCGCACGTCGCCGTCACCCTCACCGGCACCACCGGCCGGCTCTACCTGAACGGCACTCTGGTGGCGACCAACACCAACATGACGCTGCACCCGTCCGATCTGGGCAACACCACCCAGAACTGGATCGGCCGCTCGCAGTACCCCGACCCGTACCTGAACGCCACCGTCGATGACTTCCAGATCTACGACCACGCGCTGTCCGCCGCCGAGGTCGGTACGTTGGCAGGCGGGCAGGCCGGTGCCGGCAACGTGGCCTCGTACAAGTTCGACGAGACCTCTGGGGCGACCGCGCTGGACTCCTCCGGCAACGGCCGGAACGCGACCATCGTGAGCGACGCGACGGCGGCGAGCGCCGGTACGCCGCTGTGGCAGCCACTGCCCGACGGTCCGGTCATCACCGTGCCCGCCGGCTCCACCAACGTGCCGGTCACCAGCACGTCGGGCTTCACGGTCGGCCAGAAGCTGGCCATCGGCTACGGCGACACGATGGACGTCGCGACGGTGACCGCCGTGGGCACCGCGGGCACGCAGGCCCTGCTGTCGGCGGCCGCACCGGCGGGCGCGACCAACATCAAGGTCAGCTCAACGGCGAACATCAGTGCAGGAGACACGATCCGCCTCGACATCGACACGCGGATCGAGAGCGTCACCATCACCGCGGTGGGCACCTCCGGTGCGGGCGGAACCGGCCTCACCCTGGCCTCCCCGCTGAAGTTCGCACACTCGTCGAACCTGCCATTCAGCGACCGGGGCACCGGCGTCAGCTTCACTCCGGCCACGAAGTTCGCGCACTCGAGCAACGAACCGGTGCGGCCGCTGGGCAGCGGCATCACGCTCGACAGACCCCTCGACAGCAGCCACGCGATCAACACGCCTGTGCGTGACGCCCTGGTCACGAACGCGGGCTACCAAGGGCCGCCGGCGCCCGACCAGTGGTTCGGCGGACCTGCCCTCTCGTCCAGTGGCGGCAGCATGGTGCTGAGCAACGCCAGCGGCGTGGTCGCCGACAGCCTCAACTTCGGGAGGCTGGTCGACCCCTGGCTCGCCGAGGGCTATCAGGGTAGGTCGGGTACCGGCCAGGCCGGGTGCACGGTACCCGTGCCGGCTCAGGGCAGGAGCGCAGCCCGCTACCCGGACGGGACCGACACCGACAGCAACTGCAGCGACTTCATGGTCACCACTAATCCCACCCCCGGCGCCACCAACCACGGCGTCGCGCTCGACCCGGGCCCGCTGGTGTCGCTGCAAGCCACGAGTGCCGGCAACACGTCGTCGTACGTTCGGCACGACGACACCGATGATCTGGCGGTGATGTCGACCATCACGGCCACCAGTTCGGCGACGGCCAAGCAGGATGCGACCTTCGTCGAGGCACCTGGCCTCGCGAATGCGAGCTGCGTGTCGTTCGAGTCCATCAACCGACCGGGCAGCTATCTGCGGCACTATGCCTTCGTGCTGCATCTGCAGCCGAACGACGGAAGCTCGACCTTCGCGAATGACGCAACGTTCTGCCCGAAGACCGGCAACGGTGGGCAGGGTGTTTCGTTCCAGTCGGTGAACTTCACGACGAAGTACATTCGCGCCTACCAAGGCGGCGTGTACGTCGCCGGCAACGGTGGCACGAACCCCTGGGATGCCACCACCAATTGGGCTCAGGACACGAGCTGGCTGGTGGCCGACCCGTTGGCCTCGGCCCCGTGAGGCCAACGCGTAGCTGATCAATCCGCCTCCGGCGCCCACAGCGGGCGCTGGAGGCGCCGGCCTGCGGGTCCACGCCGAACTCGACGAACGCGAATACCCCACCGGAATCCGGATCAGCGACGCCGAAATGGACGCCCTGCCGATCCACCGCCACGACTGGCACGGCGAGTGGAACTACACGATGCACCCCGACGACACACCCGACACCAGCTAAGTTAATTCATCACAGGCCCTTACCGGCGGTCATGCCCTCGCATCGTTGTCGTTCGCCGAGACGACCAGTTCGGCGAGGCTCCCCCGCCACTGGGATGCCAGTCGGGCCAGCGCCGGCGCTGCCCACCGGGTGCGCCCGGCTACGCCCGGACCCCTGACGCATCGACGGGATCCTCGAGGCCTTGGGCGCCGTCGTCCGGAGGGTCCAGGCCTTTTCAGGTCGAGGTCACCACCGGCGACGCGCAGCTGGCTGGCCGCTCTGGTCCCCCGGACACACACCGAGGCTGCGTTCGCGGGCCTCTCCGCAGGAGCCACCACCCCGATCGGTTGCGCATGTCAGGATGCCGTCGACAAGGCCCAAGTCCACTGCACGTGCCGCAGGTGGCCGTTCGTGTTCCAGGACCGGCGGGTCGCCCGTGAGCCGACAGAGATCACACAGAGTGTTACCTAAGCGCAACCTGAGGCCCTGGCCACAGCAGCGATGTTTGCGCTAACTTTGTCTTACGGCAGGCGGCCCCCAGTCCACGGGTCCCGGCTCACCCGGGGGTCGACCTCGGCAGCGTTGCCGGTCGTAAATCTCAAGGAGGAGATCATGTCGAACCACACCAGGAAGCGCGTCAGCATTGTGGGGGCGCTGGCTGCGACCGCGCTGCTGGCGCTCGCTGCGTGCAGCACCAGCGGCGGAACGACGACTACCAGCACGGCGGGTGCCGGGGCCAAGATCATCAAGGTGGGCTTCTCGCAGGTCGGCTCGGAGAGCGGCTGGCGGGCAGCCAACACCAAGGACATCCGGGGCACGCTCACCAAGGCGAACGGGTTCGACCTGAAGTTCTCGGACGCGCAGCAGAAGCAGGAGAACCAGATCGCCGCGATCCGGTCCTACATCGCCCAGGGTGTGGACGTCATCGCGTTCTCGCCCGTCGTGGAGTCGGGTTGGGACGCCGTGCTCCAGGAGGCCAAGACCGCGAAGATACCCGTCGTGCTGACCGACCGCGCGGTCGATTCGAAGGACAAGTCGCTGTACACCTCTTTCCTCGGCTCGGACTTCGTCTTGGAAGGCCAGAAGGCCGGCGAGTGGGCCGTCAAGCAGTTCGGTGACAAGCCGACGAACATTGTCGAGATCCAGGGAACCACTGGCTCGGCCCCGGCGAACGACCGAATGGCCGGATTCAAGAAGGCCATCGAGGGTCACCCGAACCTCAAGATCATCGCCTCGCAGACTGGCAACTTCACGCGGTCCGAAGGCAAGACGGTGATGGAGGGCTTCCTGCAGGCCAACCCGAAGATCGACCTGGTGTGGGCGCACAACGACGACATGGGCCTGGGCGCCATCGAGGCCATCGATGCCGCGGGCAAGGTCCCGGGCAAGGACATCCAGATGGTCACGGCCGACGCCACGCATGATGGCATGCAGGCCCTTGTCGATGGCAAGATCAACTTCATCGTCGAGTGCAATCCGTTGCTCGGTCAGCAGCTGGCCGACGTCGTCAAGCAGATCATGGCGGGCAAGACGCCCGAGAAGCGCATCTTGACCAAAGAGACGACCTTCACGCAGGACCAGGCCAAGGCAGCTCTGCCGACGCGCAAGTACTGAGTGTCACGACCGTGCGGCGCGTTGGACTGCCACCCAGCCGCACGGTCAGGTCCCTGCGAGCCCGTAAGGTCAGCCCATGACAACCCCGACCCCCGTCGTGGAGATGCGCGGCATCTCGATCGAGTTCCCCGGCGTGAAGGCGCTCCAGGAGGTCGACTTCACGCTCCACCCCGGCGAGATCCACGCCCTCATGGGCGAGAACGGCGCGGGCAAGTCCACCCTGATCAAGGCCCTGACGGGCGTCTACGCGATCGACTCGGGCCGGATCGTCATCGACGGCGTCGAGCGGATGTTTGCGGATCCGGCGGCCTCCCAGGCCGCGGGGATCAGCACCGTCTACCAGGAGGTCAACGTCTGCGGCAATCTCACCGTCGCGGAGAACATCATGCTCGGCCGCGAGCCGCGCTGGGGTGGCGCGATCGACTGGAGGGCGACCCGCAGCGCCGCGGCGATGCACCTCGCCGCCCTCAACCTCGACATCGATCCGCGGTCGTCGCTGTCGGCCCATTCGCTGGCCATCCAACAGCTGGTGGCGATCTGCCGGGCCATGGTGGTCGACGCGAGGGTCCTCATCCTCGACGAGCCCACCTCCAGCCTCGACGCGGGTGAGGTCCAGCAGCTGTTCACGGTCATGCGCGGGCTGCGCGACGACGGGGTCGCGATCCTGTTCGTCTCCCACTTCCTCGAGCAGGTGTACGAGGTGTCCGACCGGATCACGGTCCTGCGGAACGGCCAGCTCCTCGGCGAGTACGCCACGAGCGAGCTGCCGCGGCTCGACCTGGTCTCCAAGATGATCGGGAAGTCTCTCGCCGTCCTCGAAGAGCTCGAGGAGGCGCCCAAGCGTTCGGTCGCGGCGCTCGCCAGCACGGTGCCGTACCTGCAGGCGATCGGCCTCGGGCGGCGCGGCGCCGTCGAGGCGTTCGACCTGGACCTGTACGCGGGTGAGGTCGTGGGCATCGCCGGGCTCCTCGGCTCGGGTCGCACCGAGCTCGCCCGACTCTTGTCGGGCGCGGACCGGGCGGACGTCGGCCAGGTCCGCATGGGCGACACGCTCGTGCACCTGCGCACACCGCGCGCAGCGCTCGCCCGGAAGATCGCGTACTCCTCGGAGGACCGCAAGTCCGAAGGCGTCGTGGGCGACCTCACGGTCCGCGAGAACATCATGCTCGGCCTGCAGGCCGAGCGAGGATGGACCCGACGCATCCCGGCCAAGCGCGCCGACGAGATCGTCCGGCAGTACGTCGCAGCCCTCGACATCCGCCCGCCGAACCCGGACATGCCCGCCCGCAACCTGTCGGGCGGCAACCAGCAGAAGGTGCTGCTGGCGCGCTGGCTCGCGACCGCGCCGAAGCTGCTCGTCCTGGACGAGCCGACGCGTGGCATCGACGTCGGAACCAAGGCCGAGATCCAACGACTCGTCGCCGAGCTCGCGCAGAAGGGCATGTCGGTCGTGTTCATCTCCTCGGAGCTCGAGGAGGTCCTGCGCGTGAGCCATCGCATCGCCGTGATGCGCGACCATCAGAAGATCGCCGAGATCGTGAACGACGACGACGTCGGCATCGACGACATCGTCGAGCTCATCGCGAGCGGAGGTCGGGACTCATGACCGCGTGGAAGACGTTCGTCCGGAGCAAGATCTTCTGGCCGGTGATGGCCCTCGTGGCTCTGGTCGCGGCCAACACGATCAAGACGACCCACTTCTTGAACATCCGGGTCCAGGACGGGCACCTGTTCGGTGCGCTCATCGACATCCTGCGCAACAGCTCGCCGCTGCTCCTCGTCGCCCTCGGGATGACGCTCGTCATCGCGACCCGAGGCATCGACCTGTCGGTCGGGGCGGTCGTGGCAATCTCGGGCGCCGTGGCCTGCAGCTTCATCGCCTCGTCACCGAACCCGGGCGCCGTCGTGACCGTGCTGACCGCGGTCGCGATCGCGGTCCTGCTGTCGCTCGTCCTGGGAGCCTGGAACGGCTTCCTCGTCTCCGTGGTCGGGATCCAACCGATCATCGCGACACTCGTCCTCATGACCGCCGGCCGCGGCATCGCGATGCTGATCACGGGTGGTCAGATCACCACGATCAACAGCCCCGCCTACAAGCAGATCGGCTCGGGATTCTGGCTCGGTGTCCCCCTCGCGGTCCTCATCGCCGGGGGCGTGTTCGCGATCGTCGCGACCCTCACGCGGCGCACCGCGCTGGGCATGCTCATCGAGTCGGTCGGGATCAACCCGCTGGCGAGCCGGTTGGCCGGTGTCCAGTCCCGGACGATCATCTGGACCGTGTACGCGCTGGCTGGGGTGTTCGCCGGGATCGCGGGGCTGATGATCAGTTCGAACGTGATGGCGGCCGACGCGAACAACGCCGGCCTGTTCATCGAGCTGGATGCGATCCTCGCCGTCGTGATCGGCGGCACGTCGCTGGCGGGCGGCAAGTTCTCACTCTCGGGGACGCTCGTCGGCGTGCTCGTCATCCAGACGCTCACCCTCACCGTGACGATCCTCGGCATCCCCCCGGCGGTCACCCCGCTATTCAAGGCGATCGTCGTCATCGCGGTCTGCCTCATGCAGTCCCCGGTGGTCCGGACGAAGCTCGGGTCCCGGCGACGCGTGCCCGTCATGGCCCCTGTGCCTGCGGAGGTGGTCTCCTGATGACCGCTCAAGACGTCCGTCCGCCGACGGGCCCCGTAGTCCCTGGTCCGGTCCGGCGCCGACGGCCCGATGTGTCGCGGGTGCTGCACGCGGTACGCGTCGACCGGCGATTCCTGCCCGTCGTGGGCACGATCGTCGTGCTGCTTCTGATGTTCACGATCGGTGGCGCACGCTACGAGAACTTCCTCTCGGGCAGGGTGGTCTCGAACCTCTTCATCAACAACTCCTTCCTCATCGTGCTCGCGGTCGGCATGACGTTCGTCATCATCACGGGCGGCATCGACCTCTCCGTGGGAGCGGTCGTCGCGCTCTCGGGGATCAGCGCGGCCTCGCTCCTCCAGAGCGGCTTGCCCGCCTTCGTGGTGATCCCGCTGATGATCCTCATCGGGTCGGCGCTCGGGCTGGTGGTGGGCGTCATGGTCCAGGTCTTCGAGATCCAACCGTTCATCGCGACCCTTGCCGTGATGTTCCTCGCGCGCGGGCTGTGCTACGTGATCAGCCTCTCGTCGATCCCGATCACCGATCCGACGATCGTGTGGTTGTCGAGCACCCGCATCCCGATCGGGGACACGTGGTCGATCACCCCCAGCGGGATCATCGCTCTCGCGGGCGTGGCGGCGGCGTTCTTCGTGCTGCACTACACCCGGTTCGGGCGGACCGTCTACGCGATCGGCGGCGGCGAGAGCTCGGCAATCCTCATGGGCCTGCCGGTCGCGCGGACGAAGGTCCTCGTGTACGTCATCAGCGGGACCTGCGGGGGGATCGGCGGGTTTCTCTTCACGGTGTTCTCCCGGTCGGGATACTCGCTGACCGGCGTGGGCATGGAGCTCGACGCCATCGCGGCCGTCGTCATCGGCGGGACGCTCCTGACCGGTGGCAGCGGCTTTGTGATCGGCTCGGTCCTCGGCGTGCTGGTGCTCGGGCTCATCCAGACGATCATCACGTTCCAGGGCACGCTGAGCTCGTGGTGGACGAAAATCTTCATCGGCGTCCTGCTGCTGATCTTCGTGGTGCTGCAGCGCGCGATCGCGGCGCGACGACGGTAAGCGGGACTACGGCCGCACCGCGAACCGTTCCAGAAGGTCGGCGTGCCCGGACACGATGAGCAGGTCATTCACGTAGACGTGCGTCGCCGGCTCGAGCCGAAGCCGCGGCGGCCACGGGGAAGTCGCGCGCGCCGAGGGCCTCGAGCGCCGCCGGGTTGGTGCAGTCGGCTTCGACGAGCGGCAGGCTTCCGGCCCACTGGGCGACGAGCTCGGGCCAGGTCGACGACCTGCGGATCTACGGCCGCGGGCTCAGCCCGGCCGAGGTCGCCGAGCTCGCCTCCGGCGCGTAGGAGCGGTGTCCCGACCGGACCGTCGGGTCCGGGCGGGACGCCTCGACGCGATTCGCGGGCCCGGCGCGGGCTGACGTAGAGTCGTGATCATGATGTGGGGTGGAGCAGTTCGACAGTCCCACCGAAGCGGGTTCCGGGCTCGAGATCTCTGATCACTGCGCCGACTTCTGCCGAGAAGTTGACGGTCCGCGCAACGTCCAACGCAGCCGCGACCGCCCGCTGCCCGGCCTGACGCTGAGCCATCTGTTCTCGTGACCGCGGCTCGCCGCCCATGATCGCGTTGCCACTGACCTGCCACCGGTCGCGGTAGGCAGCGATCGTGTCAAGTCGCCGCAACCAATCCTCGAGCCGGACCGGATCGGCCGGCGGCCGACCGAGTTTCAGAGTCCAGGGCTGGCGATCTTCGAGAGCGCTCATTGTCAGCGATCTCGCACGCTGCTCGATGAGTTCGCGGCGCTCCTGGAGCCCTTGAACGACATCCTGATCAGTGACGCCAACGGCCGCCGGGAAGAGTCCGACGATCCGGTTTGCTCGCATGCGGTCGTTTGAGGACTTGATCCACTTGGTCACGCGGCCGTGAAGCAGTGCCGCGATGTCATCCGCGCTGCTGACGCTGCGACCTTGAACCAGCCTTGGCACGGCCTTTTCGAGATCCAGGCGTCGTGACTCGGCTTCGCCGAAGGCTGCCATGAGCGGCCCCCAAGCCGCCGAGGCACGAACGGTGTCGGCCTCGGTAGGTGTGAGCCCTGCTGAGGCGACCAGTGCGGCGTACCGGTCCTCGTTGGCGTGGCGGGCGATGGTGTCGTACTCAGCCCAGAGGCGGGTGATGCTGTGGCTGTTCGCCCACTCCTCGGTGATGGTGAGGGTGGCGGACTTGTCGGCGCCGGAGTTGGCCAGCACGTGCCGCAGCACGTCGGCAGGGGCGAGCTCCCCGGGCAGTTGGTGGGAGGTGTCGAGGTCGGGTTCGTACATAGTG
>Ga0097691_1002836_pt1 | contig 11121 bp, 7 predicted proteins | sample NGESurdeep072012_8_FD_72858 | JGI IMG/M metagenome (GOLD analysis project Ga0097691, IMG submission 72858) | Arctic peat soil microbial communities from Barrow, Alaska - NGEE Surface sample 210-1 deep-072012 | ecosystem: Environmental > Terrestrial > Soil > Wetlands > Peat ...
AGACGGACGGCGAGCGACGAGACGCGGCGCACGCGCCGAAGCGTCGGAGCGGCCTCCAAAACGAGTCAAATGATCATGAGCAACCCGCGGACAGACAAGCGATTGTCCCTCGTCCGCGGCTTCGGGCAAGGGCGCTCCCAACTCATCCTCACCGCCGGTACCGACTTCGCCGTGTGGCTGGGCTCGGGCGCCATCTTCCCCTACCTGCCGGTGTTCCTGAAGGAGCAGGCGCACGCCTCCGTGGCCCTAATCGGCCTGATCGCCGCCGCCTACTTCGTCGGTGTGTTCGCCTTCTCGGCGTACTTCGGCCGCCTCAGCGATCGCCTTGGGCGTAAACCCATGATCATCGCCGGGACGGTGCTCTACGCGCTCGCGACGGCACTGTTCCTGACCACGACGCATCCCGCCTGGTTCATCGTCTTTCGCTTCGTGGAGGGGACGGGGGCGGCCGCCGTGGTGCCGGCGGCGCAAGCCTTCGTCGCCGACATCACGACCAACGAGTATCGCAGCCGGGCCTACGGCTGGCTCACCTCGGCCCAGTTCAGCGGCCTCATCCTCGGGCCCGTGCTGGCATGGCCGCTCTACGCCTTGGGCAGCGGTGAGGGCACCCGGGCCTTCTACACGATCTTCATCTTCGGTGCGGTGCTCACCGCGGTCATGGCTCTGGTGCTCGCCGGCTTTCTGCGTGAGCCGGCGCACGCGCGGGCCGCCCGCGCGCCGCAGGGCGGCAAGCGTCCGCCGCTGCGCTCACTGCTGACCAGACCGGTGGTGGCCATCATCGTGATCGTGGCGGCCCCCTTCGTCGTGGCGGCCGAGACGCCCGGCATCGCGCCCGATCTGCGCGCGGTGCTGCTCCACGACTTCAGGTTCTCGCCTGCGGATCTCACCGATCTCGAGCGCGGACGCATCGTCAAACGCGGCCTTGGCGCGACAACGCCTGGGGAAATCGCCGTGGTGGCCGCGACGCGTGTGGACGTGGAGAAGAACGTGTTCGTCGAACGCTTTCGCGACATCGCGCGCTTCAAGGCCGGCCCCGACGTGCGGCAGATCGGCCGCTTCAGCAGTCCGCCCGCGATCGAGGATCTCGCGCTGCTGACGATCGACGACGCCGATTTCGACGGACGGGCGTGCCGCGTGGGCGACTGCGACGTGCGCCTGCCGGCCGATTCGATCCGGCGCTTTCAGAAAGAGATCGACTGGACGGCGCCCGATGCCGACAGCCGCGCGGCCGCGCTCTTCAAGCACATGATCTTCGACAACGTGCAGGCGTACCTGGCCGGCGCATCCGCTCGGTTCGCCGAGTACAACGACGACAGACGCCCGATCCATCCGACCCAGGAATTCGTCGGCCTGCTCAGAAACTTTCCGGCGATCGGCAAGCTCGTGCCGGATCTGCCCGCGCACCTCGAGCATTTCCCGTCGGCCGCGCTCGCGGGAGCCGAAGACTTTCTGTACTGGTCGAAGGAAGTGGTCGCCGGCCTCCCGTTCATCACGATCACGCACGTGACGATCGTGACGCGCGCCTCCGAGGTCGTGATCACGTCGAAGGACGTGTATTCGAGCCGCTATTTCGACACGTCGCTCGGCGTCACCGTCGCGAGTGACGTCGCCGGCGGCCCCGGCGCGTTCTATCTGGTCTACGCGAACCGGGCGCGCGCGAGCGCCCTCAAAGGCATGCTGGGCGGACTGCGCCGGGCGCTCGTCGAGCGCCGCGTGAAAAGCGGCCTCGACGACAACCTCAAGAATGTGAAGCTCCGGCTGGAAAAGCGTCCCTGAAAGGGCTATTCTCCACGACGATCTCCAGACAATTCTGAGCGGGAGGCTGCCTCCGTGATTGGGTCGTCGGTGGGACCGTATCAGGTCCTCGACAAGCTCGGCGCCGGCGGCATGGGCGAGGTGTTCCTCGGCCTCGATACGCGGCTGCACCGCAAAGTCGCGCTGAAATGCCTCGCCGCCGTGCCGGGCGCCGACGCCGATCTCGGCGCGCACCTCCTGCGCGAAGCCCGCGCGGCGGCGCGGCTCAATCATCCCAATATCGCCGCCGTCTACGACGTGCTCGAGCACGAGGGCCGCACCATCATCGTGATGGAGTACGTGCAGGGCGAGAGCCTGCGCGCCCGTCTCATGCGGGGGCGCATCCCGATCGAACAGGTCATCGCGATCGGACGCCAGCTCGCCTCGGCACTGGCGACGGCCCACGCGCACGGCGTCATTCACCGCGATTTGAAGCCGGCCAACGTGCAGCTCACGCCGGATGGATCGGTCAAGGTGCTCGACTTCGGCGTCGCCCGGCTGATCGCGCCCGTCGATCCAACCACGGACGTGGTGACGACGACGCGGCAGCCAAGCGTCATGAGCGTGGGCGGCACGCCGGGCACGCCGGTGTACATGGCGCCGGAGCAACTGGTCGGCGGCCAGGCGGATGCGCGGTCCGATGTCTACAGCCTCGGCGTCGTCCTGTTCGAGATGGCGACGGGCCGCCGCCCGTACGGGGACGCCGGTTCGATGGCGCTCGTCGCGGCCATGTCGGCGGGAGACGCGCCGCCGGCCGACGCGGTCGATTCGCGCGTGCCGCACGGCCTCAGCGAGGCGATCGCCTCGGCACTCGAGCGCGAGCCGGAGAAGCGGTGTCAGACGGCGCGGGAGCTGGAAGACGCGCTCGGCCGTCTCGGCGACCCGGCGAGCACGACCGGGATCCATCCGCCAGGCGCGCTCGTGCTGTCGGCCGAGACGACCTGGAGGCTGGCGACGGCGGCGGCGATCCTGCTGACGATCGGCGTCGTCGGGTGGCGGCCGCTGCTGATGCGCTGGCGCGCGCACGGCACGCCGACGCATCCGACGGTGCTGGCGATTCTTCCCGTCGACAATCCGAGCGGCGATCCGCAAGGGGAGTATCTCGGCGCCGGCATCGCATCCCTGGTGGCCGACAATTTCGCGTCGATTCCGGGGCTGACGATCGTCTCGCGCGCGGCGACGACGCCGTATGGGGCGAAGCGAACCGACCTCGAGGCGCTGCAGCGCGATCTGGGCGCCGGCTACGTGCTCGATCTCAGCGTCGAAGCGGCGTCGCCCAAGCTGCAGCTGGCGTCGCGCCTTCGACGCCCCGGCTCGACCGCGCCCGACTGGAGCGAGGTGATCGAGGGCGACGCGCTCTCGGTCGAGAAGATGCTGCTCGAACGGCTCGGCCGCGCGCTCGAACAGAGCGGCGCGCTGGCCCGCAGCCTGACCCGCGCCGAATGGGACCGGCTGCAGACGCTGCCGACGACGAGCAGCGACGCGTTGATGGCCTACGCCCAAGCGCGCGAGCTGCTCGACAAGTCCGGCAACGTCGATCGCGCGATCGCGCTGCTGCAACAGGCGACGACGACCGATCCGCGCTTCGTGACGGCGTGGGCCCTCCTCGGCGGCGCCCGTCTCGAGAAATATCAAACCGAAAAGCTGCCGTCGCTCGCGATACAAGCGACCGCCGCGGTGCAGCAGGCGCTCGCGCTCGATCCGAACCAGGCTTCCGTGCGCTATCAGCTCGGAAACGTCCAATATCGAACCGGGCACCTGCCCGACGCCGCCGAGTCGTTGCGGCGGGCGCTCGAGCTGCAGCCCGACAGCGACGACACGCACCGGCTGCTCGGCCAGGTGCTGGCCGACTCCGGCAACATCGACGGTGCCGTCGCGGAGCTGAAGAAGGCGGTCGCGATTCGCCGGTATTGGGGCAATCCGTTCACGCTCGGGTTCGTCGAGTTCAACGCCGGCCGATACCAGGACGCGCTCGACGCCTTCCGCGCGGCGGCCGAGCTCGCGTCCTCGAATCCGGGGCCCTTGCAGATGCTGGGCACGACCTATTACCTTCTGGGCGACACACAGCAGGCGATCGGCAACCTCGAGCACGCGCTCAGGCTCGGAAAGAGCGCGCCGGCGTACGCGAACATGGCGATGGCCTACTACGAGGCCGGCCGGTACGAGGATGCGCTAGCGGCGTACCAGGAATCGCTGAACCGCGATCCGAGATCCGCGGTGAATCATCGAAACATCGGCGACGTCTATCAGCGGCTCGGACGGACGAGCGACGCGCGGCAGGAGTACGAGCGGGCGATCGCGCTGGGCGACGAGCTGCTCGTCGTCAATCCGAACGACGTCAGAACGATCGCGCTCGTCGCGTTGTGCGAAGCCAAGCTCGGACAGAAAGACGCAGCGGAGCGCCACGCCGCCGAAGCCGTCGCGCTGGCGCGGGCGCCGAACAACCGCGAAGCCCTGCAGCGCAGCGCCGAAGTCCACGCCTTGCTCAACGAGCCCGAGGCGGCGCTGAAAGATCTGGAGGGAGCGGTGGCGAGCGGATTTCTGCCGCGGATGGCGCGAACCGAAGACGAGCTCGCGTCGCTACGCAAGCTGCCGAGATTCGAGGAGATTCTCAGGCGCCAGGCCGGCAATCCAGCCGCCGCGCAAGGAGCACACAAATGAGCTCACCAATACGACAACGCAGGGCCCCGAAGCCGGCCGGCACCATCATCGTGATTGAAGCCGGAAATAAGATCGTCAATCCGCGCAAGATCGCCTGCAATCCGGGCAGTCCCATTGCCTTCGTGGTCTTCAACCTGGACACCGTCGCTCACACGGTCTGGATCGATCCTGAGACCACCGTCCTGAAGCGACAGAGGAAATCGCGTGCGAATCCGTTTGTGAAGGGCGCGAAGAAGGTGAAGGTCGGCGCCGGCGATTTCGGGGTGATGCGTCAGCGCATCCGTCCGGTCCACGCGTTTGCGGGCGACACGCTGCCGTTGGGGGTCTACAAGTACACGATCAGCTCGGGCGACGCCAGCGGCCGCCGGGCGCGAACGCTGGATCCCGACGTGGACGTGACGCAGCCGCCGGCATTCTGATCTCCTCAATTATTTCTGGACGCCCGTCGGGCGAGGCGTCGTCTCGAACAGATACTGATCGAACCACTCCAGGTTGTGCTCCATCGTCGCGCGCTGACTCTTGGGCTTGCTTGGGCCGTGGCCGATGCCGCCGAATCCCTTGTAGATGATGAGCTTCACCGGCACGTGCTGATCCTGCAGCCCTTGATACAGCTCGTAGGCGTTGGGCGGCGGCACGCGCTGATCGGCGTCGCCGTGCTGAATGAGGGTCGGCGTCTTCGCCTGCTTGATGTACGTGATCGGCGACGTCTTCGCGTAGATCTCCGGATCGTCCCACGGGGTCGCCTTGAGATACGCGCGCGTGAAGGGATGGATGTCGGTGTTCACGTAATACGTCATCCAGTCGGAGATGCCGGCGCCGACCGAAATCGCCTTGAACCGCGCGCTGTCGTGCGTGGCGAGAAACGCGGAGATGTAGCCGCCCTGGCTCCAGCCCATCGTGCCGACGCGCGCGGGATCGACCAGCCCCTTCGCGACGAGCGAGTCGATGCCGGAGAGCACGTCCCACGCATCGCCGATGCCGAGGTTCCGGACGTTGAGCGCGCGGAACTTTTCGCCGTAGCCCGCGCTGCCGCGGTAGTTCGGCTCGAGCACCAGCGTGCCGCGCGGCACCCACACGTCGACCGGGTACGTGGAGCTCGAGTAGGGAACGGTGCGCGATACGCCGGTGGGCCCGCCGTGGATCACCACGAGGAGCGGATACTTCTTGGCGGCGCTGTAGTCCGGCGGTTTGTGGAGGACGCCTTCGATCGTCGTGCCGTCCTGGCTCTTCCACGACACGACTTCGCGCGTGGTGACCGACCAGCCGGCCGTCTGCGCGTTCATGTCGGTGAGCCGGCGCGGCGCTTTCATGCTGGACGGCGCGACGAACACCTCCGCCATCGATTTCGAGTCGGCGCCGAGAAAGGCGACCGTTCCGCCGTCCCCCGACAGCGAGAAGCTCGATCCGATCCATTCGTCGGACGGGGCGAGCCGCTCGATGGCTTTGCTCGTCGGATCCAGGTGGTACAGATACGACCACGTCCGCTGCGACGCGGCGAAGAAGATGCCGCCCTGCTTCCACGCGACGATCGACGGGTCTTCGTCAAACGCCGTCGTCAACGCTTCGGGTGTGCCGCCCGCGGCAGGCACGGTTGCGATGACCTCGTTCGAGTAGTAATAGAGAGAGTTCGCCATCGCCGACTGAAAGGCGATGCGCGATCCGTCGGGCGACCACACGGGACGCACGTCCGGGCCGTCCTGCGTGACCAGCTTGCGGATCGTGCCGTCCGCCACGGTGACGATCGAGATGTCAGAGGTGCCCGAGCTGGCGGGGCTGCTGTCCACGCGGTGATCGAACGCGATCGCGCGGCCGTCCGGCGACCAACTGAAGCTGCCGACGACGAACGCGCCGCTCGTGAGCTGGCGGGTGGCTTTGGTGGCCACGTCGATCAGGAACAGGTGCGCCATGCGATGTTCCTGATCGACCACCTGGAACTCACCGTATTTCTTCTCGCGCTCCTTGATGGCGGCCGGCTTCGGTTCCGTCGCGGTGTACGCGATGCGCGTCCCGTCGGGTGACCACCCGAAGCCGTTCACGCCGTCCTCGAGCGAGGTGAGCGCCTCGGCTTCGCCGCCGCGCGGGTTGATGAGGTAAATCTGGCGCTTGTCGGTCCGATCGGAGGCGAACGCCAGCTTCGAGCCGTCCGGCGACCAGACGGGCGAGTTGCTCGACTTCTTCGAGTTGGTGAGCTGGCGCGTCGCGCCGGTCTTGGTGTCAGCCAGCCAGATCTGCGTGTCGTACGCGTTGTCATCCCAGTTGGTCTGGCGGACCGTGTACGCCACGGAGAGGCCGTCGGGCGACAGCTCGGGGGAGCCGGCCCGTTTGAGCGACAGGACTTGGTCGACAGTGGGCGCGGTGTTGGGGAGCGCGAGCGGAGCGGGCGATTGCGCGTGAATCGCGACGGCGCCACAGGCCAGACAACCGAGCATCAGAAGTGTGCGCATTTCGGGTAACTATACCGAATCCCCCGAGGGCCGGCGCACGTGTGTAGTGAGGACGAAATCATGGCCCGTTCAATTGACAGGATGGCTCCGAAACAAGTACAAACAAATGTTGATTCCCCGCGGTTCTTTCTCTCAGGAGGCTTCTAGCATGCGCAAGCTTTTCGCAGCGGCGGCAGTCGCGACATTCGTTCTGGCTCTCGGCGCCCCGGCGTTCGCCATGGAGATGACGGTCAAGGGCCAGGTCGTCGATCAGACCTGCTTCTTGAAGGACAAGGCGAACACGGGCAACGACCACGGCGACATGAAAGACTGCGCCACCATCTGCGCTAAGAAGGGTCAACCGATGGCGATCCTGACCGAAGACGGCAAGCTCTATCAGATCACGGGTGGTCTGGCCGCCGACAAGAACGCCAAGCTCATTGCGCACATCAGCCACACGGTCGAAATCACGGGCGACGTCACCGAAAAAGACGGCAAGATGTCGATCGCGGCCGACAAGCTCACGATGCTCAAGCGGTAAGCTCGCGCGGACCGTGAAAAGGCCCGGGTTTTAGCCCGGGCTTTTTCTTGACTTAGTTGTACTAATGAACTAGTATAAACACTCAAGTGAGTATCGTTACCGTTGATTCCCGCGACGCGACGCCCATCTACGCGCAGCTCGACCGCGGACTGCGCGCGGCGATTGCGACCGGCCGGCTCGGCCCGGGCGACCAGCTGCCGACCGTCCGCCAGCTCGCGGTCGAGCTGAGGATCAACGCGAACACCGTCGCCCGCGTGTACGCCGAGCTCGAGCGCGGCGGCGTCATCGAAACGCGGCGCGGCGTCGGGTCATTCGTCAGGGCCGCGGGTCGAGCCGAAGCCCGACCCGCTGAAGAACACGCGCGGCGGTTGAGCGCATTCGTCACCCGCGTCCTCGCGGACGCGGCGCAGGCTGGCTTCACCATCGACGATGTGGTCGCCGCACTTGGCGCGCATCGACAAGGAGGCAGGTAAATGGTCCCCGTTGTCTTCTCCAACGCTCGCACCACGAACGCGGCCATCACGCCCCGCGTCAACGTGGTCGCCATCGCGGTTCTACTCGCGTCGGTTGCGATCGGCGTTTGGGGGTCCATGGCGACCAACACGCCGATCCCGCTCATCGTGTCCGTGGTGATCGGCTGGGTGCTGATGCAGTCGCCGCGCGTGGCGCAGCAATGGGAACGCGCGGTCATCCTGCGCCTCGGCCGCTTCGTCGGCCTGCGCGGACCGGGCCTCTTCTGGATCGTGCCCTTCATCGACCGCGTGTCGTCGTGGATCGATCAGCGGACGATCACCACGAGCTTCGCGGCGGAGCAGACGTTGACCTCCGACACGGTGCCGGTGAGCGTCGACGCCGTGCTGTTCTGGCTGGTGCACGACGTGCAGAAGGCGGCACTCGAAGTGCAGGACTACACGCAGGCCGTGAGCTGGGCGGCGCAGACGGCGCTGCGCGACATCATCGGACGCACGGAGCTGACCGACCTGCTCCGCGGCCGCGAACGCATCGAGACCGAGCTGCAGCAGCTCATCGATCAGCGGTCGAATCCGTGGGGCGTCACCGTCTCGTCGGTCGAGATGCGCGACGTCGTCATCCCCGACGCGCTGCAGGATGCGATGTCGCGCGAAGCGCAGGCGGCACGCGAGAAGGCGGCGCGCATCATCCTCGGCGAAGCGGAGATGGCGATCGCGCATTCGTTCGAAGAGGCCGCCAAATCGTATCAGCACAACCCGACCGCGCTTCACCTGCGCGCGATGAACATGCTGTACGAGGGTTTGAAGGAAAAGGGCGCGCTGATGCTGATCCCGAGCAGCGCCGTCGAGTCGATGGGCATGGGCGGCCTGATGGGCGCCGCGGCGCTCGCGCAGTCGCAGCTGACCGGTGGCGACGACAAGGACAAGAAGGTCACCTAGTAGAATCTGGTCGGGTGAAACCGCAGAAACAGCGCACCGGTCCCGCGGGCGGCCAGCGCCGCAGCGCCTCGCGCGCGTCGCACCCGCGCGGCGGGACGCTGTGGATCTCGCTCGCGTTGATCGTTGTCAGCGTCGCCGTCTACGCGCCGCTCGGTCATTTCGACTTCGTGAAGTGGGATGACCCCCAATACGTCACCGACAACGCAACGGTCCTCGCCGGCCTGACGTGGCACGGCGTCGCGTGGGCGTTCACGACCACGCACGGCCCGTACTGGCATCCGCTGACGTGGCTGTCGCACATGCTCGACGTGCGGCTCTACGGGTTGGACGCCGGCGGCCATCACATCACGAACATCGTCCTGCACATCGCCACGACGCTCCTCCTGTTCGGCCTGCTGCGCCGGACGACGGGAGCGCTGATGCGAAGCGCGTTCGTGGCGGCGCTCTTCGCCGTGCATCCGCTGCACGTCGAGTCGGTCGCGTGGATCGCCGAGCGCAAGGACGTGTTGAGCGCGCTGTTCTGGATGCTGACGCTCTGGGCGTACGGGTGGTACGCCGCACGGCCCGGCGTCCGCCGGTATCTGGCGGTGATGCTGCTCTTCGCGTGCGGGTTGATGGCGAAGCCGATGGTAGTCACGCTGCCGTTCGCGCTGCTGCTGGTCGATGTGTGGCCCCTGGGGCGCCTGGGGAGATTGAAACGCGGCGCGATCCATCGCACGGCCGGCTGGGGCCGCCTGGCGGCGGAGAAGCTGCCGCTGATTGCGCTGGCCGCCGCCGTCGGCGCGGCGACGTTCGTGTTGCAGAGAGGGCAGGGCGCGCTGCCGGCGCTCGAGGCGATTCCGCTGACGTTGCGCGTGGCGAACGCGTTGACATCGTACGTCGCCTACATCGGCCTGATGTTCTGGCCCGCGCATCTCGCGGCGCTCTATCCCTACCCGCGCGCGTTGCCCGGGTGGTGGACGATCGCCGGCGCGCTGCTCGTGCTCGCGGGCATCTCGGTCACCGCGATTCGCACGGCCCGCCGGCATCCGTATGGGCTCGTCGGCTGGCTCTGGTATCTGGGGACGCTCGTGCCGGTCATCGGGTTGATTCAGTCGGGCGAGCAGTCGATGGCGGATCGGTTCGTGTACGTTCCGCTTGTCGGACTCTTCGTCATGGTCGCCTGGGGGATTCCGGATCTTCTCGCGCGATGGCCCGGGCGCCGCGTGGCGTTGCCGGTGGCGGCCGCCATCGCGGTCGGCGCGTGCGCGATCGCGGCGCGGAGGCAGGTGCCATATTGGGCGGACAATCTCACGCTGTGGGAACACGTCGTGTCCGCGACCGGCCCCAATTACCGCGCGCAAGGCAACCTCGCGATGGCGTTGCAGGACGCGGGCCGGACGAGCGACGCGATCGCGCACTACTCGGAAGCGTTGCGCATCAACCCCCGGTTTCTCGACGCATACGACAACCTTGGGCTCGCGCTGGCGAGCGAGGGGCGGACCGACGAGGCGATCGCGCTCTACGCCAAGACGCTGGGTCTCAAACCCACTGACGCCGACGCGCACAACAACCTGGGAAAGCTATTGGCGGAGCAGGGGAAGGTGGGCGACGCGGTCGCCCATTTCTCGGAGGCGGTGCGCCTGAAGCCGCAGTTTTCAGAAGCGCACAACAATCTGGCGAATGCGCTCGCGACGGAAGGCAAGCTGCGCGAGGCGATCGATGAGTATACCGAGGCGCTCCGCCTCCAGCCGGACTTCGCCGATGCGCACAACGGCCTGGGCGGTGCGCTCGTCACGCAGGGACGAGTCGCCGAGGCGGTGCCGCACTTCGAGGAAGCGGTGCGGCTCGATCCGAACTTCCTGCCGGCGCGGCACAACCTCGCGGCCGTCCTTGCGCGGCAGGGAAAGATCGACGAAGCCGCGCGGCAGCTCGAGATCGCGCTGCGGATCGATCCGAATGACGAAACCGCGCGCCGTGGCCTGGCGGCGCTCAAATCGCGCGGCGGCTCAAAGAATTAAGACACGACGATCAACGCAGAGACCGCAGAGCTCGCAGAGCAAGGCAAACTCGCGGCTTCAGGTCAGGTGGGTCTGGTGAGATCGGTGAACCAGTTGACGATCACCGAGAGATGATCGGGCCGCGTCTGCGCGGCGTCCTGCGCGATCATGAGAAAGTCGCCATCAGCGGTGATGTCGTAGTTCGGCAGTCCCGTGACGGCGCCCGCCAGATACGGGCCATCCACCACCTGTCGCGGCGATCCGGCGGTCAACTGGTCGCCGCCGGCGACGTCGACACACATGATGCTCGAGCC
>Ga0097691_1002837_pt1 | contig 11118 bp, 8 predicted proteins | sample NGESurdeep072012_8_FD_72858 | JGI IMG/M metagenome (GOLD analysis project Ga0097691, IMG submission 72858) | Arctic peat soil microbial communities from Barrow, Alaska - NGEE Surface sample 210-1 deep-072012 | ecosystem: Environmental > Terrestrial > Soil > Wetlands > Peat ...
GCCACCGCGCTGGGGCGAGCTGCCGCTGCCTTCGTACTCTTCTTGGCCACCGCGCTGGGGCGAGCTGCCGCTGCCTTCGTACTCCTTGCACTTGCCTGAGCCATGATCGCTCTCCTTAGGGTTGGCGTGCGGACTCCAAGCTCAATGGTGGGCCTGTCCCTAACCGAGGGGCCGTCTCCCTCGAGTAACCAGGGAATCAGGTCAGCGCCCGGCATGAAACTCCAGTCGCTCACGAGACCAGTTTCAGGCTCCTGCTCGATCATGACAAGGGAGTTCACTCTCTTGGGAGAGCCGGAACCTTGGGGTCTGGCCTCCACACTCCCAGCCCTCCCCGCGACAGCACGGCCTGGCTTTCAGCCGTGCCCCAGCGGCGTCCCAATAGGGGATCCGCCTGCGAGAACGGCGCAGGTCGGACGTGGTGCGCGCCAAGGAGTGTCCGTAGCACCTGTCCGGTGAAGATTCCCGCACAGGCGCCTTCTACGGGGCGAGCGCGGCGGACCGGATTGAAGTCTCGCCGCATGGGTTCCGACGCCGCCCTATTGGCGGGGATCGATCCCGTTCATTCCCATGGCGCGACGGGCAGTCTGGCCAGGGCGCCCGCGGTTTCCCCCCAGGCTCCTCATCTTGTTGCCGTGTTGACGGGCAGTTGACCTCGGGACCTCATCGTGTACCGGGAGCCCGGTAGGCGTTGCAAGGCGGGAGAGTCTCGCCCCGAAGGGCAGTCAGCCATGGACCAGGAGCACAACGCCCATATCGGTGAGGTGCCTGCCACCAATCTCTCTGACAGACACCACGGCAGCGAGCGCTTCGACGTGGCGGCGCTTCGGCGCGCCCACCCGATCGAGACTGTCGTGGCTTCAAGTGGTGTCGAGCTGACCCGCCGTGGCCAAGGGTTCATGGGTTGCTGCCCTTTCCACGAGGACTCCACTGCGTCGCTGTCTGTTGGTGGGGTGCCCGACCGGTTCCACTGTTTCGCGTGCGATGCCGGTGGCGACGTCATCGAGTACGTCGCCCGGTTCACTGGGCTGTCCTTCGTCGACGCGGCGCGAGCCCTGGGGTCAGGCACCGTGTTCCGCGGGGTGCAGCCGGCCAGCCTGGGCCAGGTCCCGCGGCCTGCTCGACCCGCCGTGCTCACGACCACTGCCGAGCGTGCCCACGCCATCAACCATCTCGCCTGGGAGTTCTTCACGACCCCCGCCAACGTCAGCGTCGCTGAGTCCTACCTGCGTGATGCGCGGGGCATCGATGTCGGGGCGTTGTGTGCAGCCGGCGGAGGCGAGCCGGTCGTGGGCTTCGCCAGGACCGACTGGCGGGCCCTAACCCGGCATCTGCTCCGCCGGGGAGTCACCGACACCGAGCTGTTGGAGCTCGACCTCGCCCAGCGGTCCCGCAACGGCGACCTGGTCGATACCTACCGGGGCAGGCTGATCGTCCCGGTACTGCGAGCCGGCGGCCTTATCGACGGGTTCATCGGCAGGGACACTACCGGCGATCCGCGGGCGCCCAAGTACCGCAACCCGACAAGGACGCCGACCTTCGACAAGTCGACCGCGCTCTACCGGCCGACCCATCACGGCCTGGACCGCGACGCGAACGTCGTAGTTGTCGAAGGCGCCCTGGACGCCTTGGCCATCGCCGCCACAGCAGCCCTGGGCGGCGAGCTGTCGATGTTCGCCCCCGTCACCACCAGCGGGGTAACCGTCTCCGCCTTGCAAGCACACGCGGTCCTGGCGCTACACCCCAAGCCGCCCGTCATCGCCCTGGACGGCGACCGCGCCGGGCGTGAGGGCACCGACCGCTGGCTCCGAGCGCTCTGCATCGAGCGCGGCCGCCCGGCTCTGGTGAGCCGGCTACCCGACGGGGTTGACCCGGCTGAATGGCTACAACACCAGGGCGTTTCTGGGCTGCCCGCGTTCGATCGTCGGGGCTGCCTCGGCGTCACCACCGATACCCCCAGACCTCAACTGCCTGGCCGCGACCTCGTCCGGATCTGCTTTGAGGAACCCGGCGAACCGGTCAGACGCATCGTTGACGTGCTCACTCAACTGGACATGAGGATGCGGGGAGGCGCTGCCAGCGAGTTCATCGACCAGGCCGAGTTCGAGATGACTGTGCGCGGCTGGAACCCACGCGGGGAGTTCGCCCGCTCAGCCCGAGACGCCATCGGCCACGCCCGGCGCCAGGCCGCCGCCGAGCAACATCACCGGGCGCAGGCCGCAAGCCAGGGACTCTCGCAGTTATCCACAGATACGCCCCGACCGGATGCGCACCAAGTCGCCTGACCTCCACCATCGCCTCGAGACCGCTTGCCCGATGAACGGGCTACCCGCCACACCTATCTCACCGGCAGAAGGGGACCAAGACATGACAGGCCACCCCACACCCAGCTCCGCAACCTCGGACACCGCCGGTGAGGATCTGGTGACGCAAGCCTGCGTGCACATCGACGCCGCCGTCCGCCAGGTGGAGGCTGCCGCTGACGCTGATGTCTTCTCTCCCCTGCTTGGCCTGGCTGGTCTGCTCTCCTTGATCCGGGGCGGCCTCGACCCCAGCATCCGCTCGGCCGTAGACCCCAACGACTCTCTCTTGCCCATGGACCACGTGGACCGAGCCCTGTCCCTGTTGGACGGCGTCCCGCCCTCGGCCGGGCCAGCCGACCTGCTGGTGTGGAGCCTGCGGCTGCAGGACCTCCACGACGCCCTCCTGGCCGCCGTCATAGGGCAACGGTGAGCACCACTACTGTCGGTGACCTGCTGGACCGGGCCGAGCTCCTCGCCCGCAGCCTGCGCGCCGCCGACACCCAGATCAACACGAGCCAGTGGTGTTCCTTCGACGCCACCGCCTACCGCCTTCTACACGAGCTGGTCGGCCCCGAGCGCGTCGGCGTCCGTGAGCAGATCCTCGCTCATGCGGGCGTGAGTCGGATCCTGGACGGCTACCCGAGCCCTCTGGCAGCGCCGAACCCCCAAACCACCTACAACGCCAAGCAAGCCGCGAGCCACCTCGGAGTCTCGCACTCCACAGTCGTCGCAGACATCCGCGAGTCCCGGCTGCCCGCGACCTTTGACGGCCGCAGGTACAGCATCAAGGCCACAGACCTGCCCACCGCCACCGACGTTCGGCCGGCCGCCCCCGCCAGCACCGATCCCCTGGACCAACTCAGCTGCACGTTGGGCCTCCTAGCCGACATGGTCGTGACCGAACGCTCCCGGACCGCGCCCACCCCAGGCTTCGACCCGCTCCGCGACGATGCACAGGTCGCCCCGGTGGTGGCCCGGGTCTTCGCCATGACCATCGTCGCCGCCCGCCACGCCCTCGCTCACATCCCACTGCAGGACGCTGACCGGCCCTTGGCGGTCGCCCAATACGCCGAGCACAGCCTGGACGCCCTCGGAGACGTCGATCGACCCAGCGCACTTGACCGGGTCGCGAGCTTCGCACCACCGTTCTCACCCCGGACACCAAACGAAGAACTCGAGGTCGCGCTTCGAGCCTGGGGCGGCCAGGGGCGGATGGAACTGGCCAAGACCATTCCCAGCACCGAGGTGTTGCGAGACATCGCCAACCAGGCCCAGCACGTGTATGCCGTGACCGCACGCCTGGCCGCCGCCTCCTTCACCGCAGGTCACCTTTCCGAGGACGCCGCCCGGGTGGTCCACGAGGAGCTACGCCAGCCGGCTCAGGTCATGCACCGGCTACAGCAACAGTGGGAAACCGTGACCACCGCCACCAAGCCGAGCCACGAGTACGTCACAGCAACAACCACCCTGCACGCCAGCCTCACCGCCATCGAACGAGAAAGCCTGCTACCCGGCGACCAGGTCGATCCCCACAGGCGAATCGACCTGGACCAGGCAATGACAAATCTCCGCTATGCGGCAACCGATCTAGTCGAACTGACCCACACGGCCGCGCAACTACCCGAGCCACTCATCCGCTCCGGGCTGCTTTTCGCCCCAGCCCGGATACTGCCCTCGACCATGGAACGCATCCACGACCGCAACCACGGCAGGTACGTGCCGATACTGCTTGAGGAAGGTGAGGCACTCATCGACGCCGCACAGCAGGGATCCAGCGCAGCACGGCAAGTCAGCGCAACTCTCGAGGTCTCCTCGCGCCCCACCGCAGCGATTGGGCTGTCCACACAACCTGTGGTCGCCGAACTCGCGCGTCGAGAAGCAGCGACCACCGCCCTGAGAGGGCCCGATCTGCTCTAATACTGCGGTCAGGTACGAGGCCCTCGGGCGCGATTCTCAGTGCCCATGATGTACCCCGGCCCAGGTATGCGAGACGAACGTGATCGTCAGCGAGAACATGAACTGCATCAGCAGATCTGGGCCGACCCACCAGTGGTCGGTCATTCGGCAACCGCCCACCAGACCGCCCAACCGGCGGCATGACGGCAGGGGAAAAGGGCATGGAAAGGCTGTTGAGTGTGGACGAAGTTGCCGGAGTCTTGGGGACCTCTGACCGGTTTCCACGGCGGCTCATCGCCGAGCGGCGGATTAGGTTCGTTCGTATCGGGCGACACGTCCGGATACCTGTCTCTGCTCTGGAAGAGTTCGTTCGGGAAGGGACCGTGGATCCGATTGTCATCACTTGGCGCTCAGGGAGCGTGGTGGCCTGATGCCCCGTCGCCGATTCGGCTACGTGCGCAGGCTCCCTTCTGGTCGCTTCCAGGCGAGCTTCACTCCCCCAAGCGGTCAGCGCCAGACGGCGACGACTACGTTCCGAACAAACGCTGACGCCAGTCGGTATTTGGACCGCGTCGAGCTCGACATCAAGCGCGGCCACTGGGTTAAGGACCAGGGCTTGGGCAACCGCACTCTCGGCGAATGCTGCGAGGCCTATCTGCAGGAGAACCCCCGCATCGGCAAGCGGTGGGCCGAGACCTGTAGGCGGAACATGCGGCTGCACCTGACCGATCTGCTCGACCTGCCGATCTCGGCCATCAGTGCCCCGATGGTTCGGACGTGGCATGCGAACGTCTTGCGAGGCAACGGTGGTCGCACATCGATCAGCCAGTCGTACCGTCTGGTCCGCGCGGTGCTCAACGTCGCCGTCCAGGATGAGGCCATCTTGCGGAATCCGTGTCAGATTCCGGGAGCCGGCACAGTGAAGGTGCCCGAAAGGCAGATTGCGTCTCCTCAACAGGTGGCCGACCTGCTTGAGGCGATAACTCCTCGATATCGCGCCGCAGTCGTCCTCGCGGCATGGTGCGGTCTGCGTCGCGGTGAGGTCTGCGCCATTCGAACATCGGATGTCGACCTCGATGCGGGGTTGGTGCGGGTAGCGAAGAACTGGGTCGAGCTGCTCGAGTCGCCCGAGAAATACGAGAAGGACCCAAAGAGCGACGCGGGTAAGCGCACCGTCAATGTGCCACCGCACGTCTTGCCGCTACTTCGCGAACACGCCGCCACCTTCGCCGGCCCGGAGTTCTTCTGCGTGGGTCGAGACGGCAAGCGGATGCGGGGCAACACGATCTACCAGGCCTTCGTCAGGGCGCGGAATCGCGTGGGCGTCGAGATTGCGTTTCACGACCTGCGGCATACGGGTCAGAGTCTGGCCGCATCGACCGGAGCGACGCTGGTGGATCTCAAGAAGCGGTTGGGGCATGCATCGTCAGCGGCCGCGCAGCGCTACATGCACTCGGTTGAAGGGCGCGATCTGGAGATTGCCAAAGCGCTGTCAGACCTCGCCATGGACGGCAATGCGGCCAAGCTGCCGAGGTCTCTTTGAACGTAGTTATCGCACGAGTTATCGCACGGTTGGTGCTGGCAGCCTTCTGACCTGCATGTATGCGTACGTCTGAAAATCGGAAGGTCGGCGGTTCGACCCCGCCCCTGGCCACCAAGAGCAGACGAACCGCGAACAGCACGGGACCCGGGCTATTGCTCGGGCCCCCCTGCGTTTCCGCAGGTCAGCGACCCAGCGAAGGCCAGCCGAACGAGTTTTGGGCCATCGGCTTTGACGGTCGGGGCGGGTGGGGCGGTCGAACCTTCAGCGTCCGATGGGGCTGGGTTGGTCACCGACTGGTCACGGCGGTTTTGCGTGAGCATCTCGGCGTTCAGTTGGATCGTGTCCGCCCGCCCGCGCGCGGGCACGCCCAGAGCCGAACCACATACAGCCAGATCCACGACAGGACAACCACCAACGAAGTTCAACCGGTCCCGTTACTCCTGACCCGGCTACCTGATGCCCTCAACATACCGCCCCCTCGCGACTCGCACCTGGGCTGACATTCCGGCACTATTCGAGGGTGATACAACCCGGAGCTGGTCCGACGTCAAGCACGATTGCCCTAGGTCGCGTCCGCGCCATCGGACTCGACACGAACGCGTTCGGCTCCAAACACCTGAGTTTGGAACGGCTAAGCGACCTGGTGCGACGCGCCAAGAAACACGGATCTCTCGAGGTCTGGATTCCGGAGTCGGTACTTTGGGAGTGGGCCGAGCATGCCGCTGCCGAGCACAAGACCGCCGTGGTCGCGCTAGAGCGACTGCGCAGAGCCGGGCTCACGACGTCGACGCTAGCTTCCAAAACGGTCGACAAAGTGCTTGAAGACCTTCGGGCATCCCTGGACAAGGTTGGTCCGCCACTGAAGGTTCTGCCCGTGGACGACGTTGCGCGCGCGGCACTGCGGGACCAGATCATGCTTCAGGGACCCGCCAAGACGAGACACGCAAAGGATGGCAGTCTCGTGAAGACGGGAGCGGCCGATAGTGCGCACCTTCGCGCGTTCTGTGCTGAGGGGGACGATGACAGCGGCCTGTACGTCGTCGTCTCGCAAGACAATGACGCCACGAGAGCTTTCAAGTCTTGGGACATAGCAGCCCCCCGCATTTTCTCCAGCGTTCACGACGCCATCCGAACCGTGTTCGAGATGGTGCCCACTGACGACGCTGTACAGGCCAAGTGTCTGGCATTCCTAGCCACACAGATCGACGATGTCTCGCTTGGCTCACTGAAAGGTGATGTTGAGGAAGACCTGTACGACGGCCAATACGAGGGAGAATTCGCTAATGTGGGCGCGTATGCAGACATCCCTCGTCATCCTGTCGGGCTCAACGCGGTCGAGGTTGACCGTACGAACGGGTTCGTCACCGGTACCATGTTTGCCCTCGCAAATGTCACAGCGGAGGGCGTGACGCAGGACACATGGGGAGACTCTACCGTTCAGGAGTGGGCGGAAATTGTCGCGGCACAAGTAACCGTGACCTGCACCTTTGATCTCGAAGACGGTGAGCCGCAGAGCGTCACCATTGACACTGACGAGGGCACAACGCGTCGGCCAACCACAGAGTTTTTGTCCCCAGACGATGCCTTCAATGAAGTTCTCGACGCAATGACGACCCTGCCCGGGTTATCAGACCTCGAGTGGCTAGAGGCTCGGGATGGCGAGAGGCGCCTAGAACTCAAGGTCCTCGGTGCCGAACTAACTGTGGAACTGAGCGGGCGCCCATCCGAAGATTGGGAGATCCAAGCCACGTATGGCGGTCGCGATGTGACCCTGGCTTGTCGATTTCTAAATGATGGCTACACCGACCGCGAAGGAGGGTTCCCCTCGCACTTCGGCTTGAGTTGCGACGTGGCTGGCCCCTTCGGCAACAACCCCGTGTGGGCTATCAACCTATTGGTCTTGGCGAACGACCAATGGGAATCACTACAGGAGAGGCCCGATCACTGAGACGCCGCCGCGGAGAGGTCGTACTGGCGCGTTGCGTGCCCACCAATGAGCAACGCGACCAAAAGCAGCGAGCCCCGTCTATTGTCCGAGCCTCGCGTCATTTCCTGCCGGCCATCAGGTTTCCCAACAGGCCATCAAAAAGCCGAGCGAACAGAGGCTGTCTCTAGGCCATCGGCTTAGGCGGCAGGGCCGTTCGGCCTGACGAACCTTGAGCGCCCAATGAGGCTGGTTTGGTCGCTGGCTGGTCTCGCCGGTGTCGGGTGAGGAGGTCGGTGGCAGTGTTCACCTGGTCTGCCGTGGTCTGGCGCATGACGTGGGCGTAGACCTGCCGCGTGACCACGGGTGAGGAGTGGCCGAGGATCATCTGCACCAGCTCGATGGGCACACCGCCGGCCAGCATCAGCGAGCAGGCGCCGTGTCGGGTGTCGTGCAGACGCACCACCGGCAAACCACACGCAGTGACATGGTTCTCGAATGCGCGGGTGACAGTGCCCGGGCGGAGCGGTGTGCCATCTGGTCGGGCGAACACCAGATCGTGGTCTAGGTAGTCGGGACCGAAGGTGGTGCGCGCCTGCTGCTGGCGTGCTCGGTGGGCCTCAAGGGCGTCCTTGGCGGGCTGGGACATCGGTACCCACCGTCTGCCCCGGCGGGACTTCGGGCCCTTGAAGATCAGGCCCACATGTTCGCCGCCGCAGGTGGGGCACATGCGCTGCTCTGTGGTGAGGTACTGCCGGGACACCTCGACCAGCGTCTGCCGGATATTGACTCCCCCGGCGGCCTCGGTGTCCAGGTCGCTCCAGCGGAGCCCGCACAGCTCTGCCCGGCGTAGACCCGCATAGGCGGCAAGCTCGTAGAGCGCCACGAGGGGGTCGGCCTCGACATGCCGCAGGAACCGCGCCGTCTCCTCTGGTTGCCAGATCACCAGATCGTCGCCATAGCCCCGGTCTGGAATGGAGTCCATCTGTCCTTGCGCCGGGTTGATCGTGATTAGCCCACGCCTCTGGGCTGCTGCCAGAGCTGACCGAAGTGTGCGGCGGTAGCCGTCGATGGTGCCCGGGCTGCGCTGCTTGATCCGGCGACCGACGTTGCCTGAGCCGTGGCTGCCGTCAGGGATCGGACGGCCTAGTTCCGAGAGCACGCCCTCGATATGTGCACGTCGTAAGTCCCTCAGTCTCAGGCGTCCCAGGCGCGGTTTCCACACGTCCCGCACGTGCCCGCGGTAGTTCGCCAGAGTCTTGGGGGAACGTCCGCGCTCGGCTTGTTCGGTCAACCACTGGTCCAGCCATTCCCCTACGGTGATGCCTTTGTCGCCGGTCCAGGTGCCGGTGTTGACCGCGTTCATGGCTTCGGTCATCGCGTCCTGCGCCTCCTCGCGGGTGCGGAAGCCGGATCGCTTGACTTGCAGGCGTCGCTTTGTGTCGGGGTTGATCCCCGCGTCGATGACGTAGGCCCAGGAGCCGTGCGCCTTCCGGCAGCCTTTGACCTCCCCGCCGCGGTCGTCACGGCACTGGCAGCGCTTGCGGACCGAACCCCTCATCTGTAGCCCCCGACCGTCAAGTGGTCGACCGGGCTGTCGAGGCCTTGGGTGTCGAGCCATTCGTGGAAGCGGTGGCGGGGGATGATCCACCGCGAGCCGAGCCGCCGGGCCGGAATCTCGCCGGACTTCAGCAGTACGTAGGTGTTGGCGCGTGAGATGCCGAGCAGGGTGGCGACTTCGGTGACCGTGTATGTCACTCGGGTAGGGAGCATGTCATCTCCTTCGGGATCGGAGCGGCGACTGTTCAGGTAGATCTCGTCCGACAAGTCGCCGGACACTCGGGCGTTGGTCTGCTGGGGGCTGGACCATGCAGGATGTCGACTCATGCGGTGGCCTCGCATTCGGGGTGGGTGTGGGTGCCGTCGTTGCAGGTGAGGGGTTGACGGCAGGTGATGCATACGGCCCGGCTCGGGAGTGCTGTGGTATCCGTCCCCGCCGGCGCTTTCCCCAGGTAGCGGCTGGTGTCGACCTTCGGCCAGCAGCATCTGGACCTTCGAACGCGTTCCGCAAGTAGGCTCACTCGCCCCAGCAGCTGTTGGGTGACCAAGGTTTCAAACTCTTCGGGAATCCTGGCCATTACTTGAGCTGCCTCGTCAAGCGCAACCGCGATGTCGAAGTCGGCTTGTGGCCCCGCCATTACTCCGGGCAAACCCAGCAGGTCGAGGATGTCGCGCTGGGCGAGATAGGCCTCGGTTCCGATGCGGTGTAGATCCCACTTTGTGGGTGATGTGGCGTCCACAGCCCACGCAGCCTCGGCGACGGAGTTGAGCAGGCTGGCCGTCTTCCTCAATAGTCGACTGGTCTGCGTTTCGGGGCTGATCATCGCCATTTCACCTTCCGTCTCTTCGGCCGAGCACCTTGGACCGCTCGTCCCTTTGCCACCCCTAAGGAGCTGGAGGGCTTGTCGGCGGTCATTGCGGTCTGAGGTAGCGCTACGGCCGGGCAACACGGGATACCTCCTGAGCCATGGGCGTGGGGCCCTCGGGTCGGCGGCTGCGAGGCGCGGCCGGCTCCTGCCCTGATACCGAGGGCCTGTCTTGGGTGGCTCGGTCGAGGCAGGCGGCGGCTGACATGGCGTTACTGGCCCTCTGGACGAGGGCGTCGGTGGCGTCGACGAGTCCGGCGCGGACGGGTTCGGGGATGGCCACCGGGCGATTGGCGTAGACATCGCCGGGGGTGACCCAGACGACGTCTTCGCCTCGGTGACCGCGGTCGACGGCGCGGTCAGTCTCGGCGTTGGCCCGGTGAGACATCGCGCGGGCCGGGCCGGTGAGGTTGGTGTCCTGGGCGGCGACGTCACGGATCACGCAGGCGACGTCGACCGCGGTAGACAGGGCCTGCTGGAGGTGCTGGGCGGCTTCGCCCAGGTCGACACGACCGGCCATGACCTCTGGGCGAGCCCAGGTGGTCTTGTCGTGGGCCACCTCGCGGACCGCGGCGCGCAGCTCGCCTGCCGCGTGGACCAGGTCCAGGTCGGTGCGGCTGGCAGGGCTGGTCATCTCAGCCCACCGAGTGGCGACGTGGGTCCAGGCCTGCTGGGTGGCGTCGAGGGTGGGTTCAAGACGGTGCTCGTAGGCGTGCGCGTCGACGTGGCCGGTGCTGGCTCCGGCGTGCAGGATCGCGCTGGCGGCGGTGGCGATGCCAGCCTGGGTTCGGCTTGCCAGGAGCAGGTTGGCCGCGGTGGGGGTGGCTGCCAGCGTGCGGTGGGCTTGGATGTCCCAGCCGATGAGCGCCTGCTGGAGCCGTTCGGTGCCGTGGGGTCCGTGCACATGTTCGCCCTGGGCTGCGCGGGCGAACTGGTTGCCGACGTAGGCGCCGGCGAGCTGCTCAAACGCGGCCAGCCTGTTGATGGCGTCCCGTCCTCGGGGTACGGCGCGGCTCTCCCGGTCGGACT
>Ga0097691_1002838_pt1 | contig 11113 bp, 13 predicted proteins | sample NGESurdeep072012_8_FD_72858 | JGI IMG/M metagenome (GOLD analysis project Ga0097691, IMG submission 72858) | Arctic peat soil microbial communities from Barrow, Alaska - NGEE Surface sample 210-1 deep-072012 | ecosystem: Environmental > Terrestrial > Soil > Wetlands > Peat ...
ATGCAACAGCTATTTTTCGCACTTATTGGACTAGCCACCAGCAAGTAGCAGTGCCTCAGCGGCCCTCGATGAACCGGCGGCGGCTTATCGTCACGCCTTATCTTGCAGATGCGCCTCGAGTAACCACAGATATTTATCCAGATCCCGGGAGATCCCGGTGCACAGATCGGCGCTATCCGCGTCCCCGAGTTTAGCGGTGTCGTCGATCGCGGCTCTGATCGCTTTGCCGAACGCCGACAGCTGCGTGGACAGATAAAACAAATGATCCTTCCCCGCGGTAATGCTCAACGGATAATTTTTCAGCTTGCTGCGTTTGGCCGCAACCGCCACGGTGCCTTCGGCGGTGCCCCCTAGGCTCGTTATGCGTTCGGCGATGACGTCGATTTGTTCAAGAATCGCGTCGGAAATCTTGTCGAACAACTCGTGCAGAGCGATGAAGTGCGGACCCTTGACGTTCCAATGCGCCTGCTTGACCTGGCTCTGCAAATCGATCGCGTCGGCCAGCCGATCGTTGAGGATGGCGACCACGTTGCGGCGGCATTTCTCGGAAAGATCAATTTTCGTCTTGTACATTCGCTGCTCCTTGGAATTGGCGGCTCGGCACTGATGTTATTTTGCACCGCCCGACGGCGAATCCCAAGTGCTGGGAGCCTTTCTGCGTATTCACCGTGGCCGCGACCGCGGGGGAATACTCAGACAGGCTCCTAGGTTTCGGAGCGCCGCAAGCGCAATTGAATCGCGCCGTATATCATCGCAGCCCCGACCAGCAGGCCGACCCAGGTCGCCGGACTCGAAACGAATCCGATCGGATTGAGCACGCGCCAGACACTGCTCGGCGTCGTAAGGGTATCGGTGCCGATCGACGTCGTGGCCCAGGCCGAGGGATTCGACCGATCATAGAAGGCCCGCGACACGTAACCGAGCGTGCGCTCGGCCAGCTGGCTGCCCACGAAATGGCTGCCGAAGAACCACCGTTCGACCCAATACAACGCCAACGGCGGCAGCACCAGCCACAGCACCACGGCGCGCCTGGCCCACGCCGAAACCAGCATCAACCATCCGGTAATGGGCAGGAACCAGACGGCGGTGGTGAGGATCACGTACAGCCATAGGACGTGCAATTGCAGCCACGGCTCGGGCTGCCAGAGCACACTGCCGAAGTACGCGTGGGCGCGCATCGAGACGATGAATGCCATCAGCAGTGTCGAGACATCGGCCGCCAGGAAATACACCAGCGGAATGGCGATCACGCCGGTGAACAATTTCGCGAGCACGGTCGCCGTATCGGATATCGGCAGCGATTTCCAAAACAGCACGCTGCGGTCCTTGCGGTCGGCGTAGAGGCACTCCATCAAGTACCACGACGAATAAATGGACATCACCGCGAAAAAGGTGAACCCGTAGGCCAGCAACACGGTTGGACCTATCATTCGCTGCTGTTCCGCCGAGATCGCGGCGCCGAAGTCGATCCTGCCGAACAAAGCGGCGATCGTGAGCGCTACGCCGATCACGGCCGGAACTATCCAAATGGCCCGGTTCTCCCAGAATTCGCGGCGTATCAGCCACATGTATGTATGCATGAGTGGCTCCTAGGACAGTTTGGCGACGAACAGATCGGAAACGCTCGGCCGCTGCACTTCGCCGAAGGCCGCGAGTCTGGCAATATCCGGTTGCTCGAAGTAGAGCACCGTTTTGCCGAGCATCGGCCGCTCGTAGAACGGCCGCAGGGCGCGCGCCTCGATGAGCTTATCGTCGGCGACCGCGACCGCGGCGTAGCGCGCCGCGAGGTCGTCGATCGAGCAGTCGACGACGATGCGCCCGTTGTCGATGAACAGCACGTCGGTCAATAGATTTTCCACTTCCTCGACCTGATGGGTGGTGATCAGAATGGTTCTGGTCTCATCCATGTAGTCGTTTACCAGCGCATCATAGAAGCTGCGCCGCGCCAGGATATCGAGGCCCAGCGTCGGCTCGTCGAGGACCAGCAATCGGGCATCGATCGCCATGGTAAGCGCCAGATGCACCAAGGTTTTCATCCCCTTGGACAATTCCCGAATGCGGCGCTTGCCGGTAATCTGCGTCTTGGCGAGCAGGGCGAGCGCTCGGTCGCGGCGAAACCGCGGATGGACGCCCGCCACGAAGTCGATTGCCTGCTCGACCTTGAGCCACGACGGCAGCACCGCGACATCGGCGATGAAACTTGCCTCCTGCATCAGGGCGGCGCGGTTCGCGAATGGTTCTCGGCCCAGCACGTTGAGGTGACCCCGGTAGGCGGTAAGCCCCAGAATGGCGCGCAGCGCGCTGGTCTTGCCGGCGCCGTTGGGTCCGATGAGGCCGACGATGCGGCCGCTCTCGACGGAAAAATTCACGCGATTGAGCGCAAGCTGCGAACCATAGTTCTTCGTAAGATCGCGCGCTTCGATTAATGCGGGCATGATGAGTTCAATCGTCCTTTGCTTCGCTGCCGCGCGGCGGCGGAGCCGGATGGGTGAGCGCGGGAGTTTGTGCGAACAGCTCCTGCGCGGTAAATCCCAGGCGGTTAATGACCGCGAGCGTCTGGGGCCATTGTTCATGCAGAAAGCGTTCTCGCTCCCCGGCGAGCAGAAGCCGCCGGGCTCCCTGGCTCACATACATGCCGCGACCGCGGCGTTTTTCGACCAGGCGTTCGTCGACCAACTGCTGATACCCCTTGAGCACCGTGAGCGGGTTGAGCCGATAGTCGGCGGCCACTGCGCGAACGGAAGGCAACGGGTCACCCTCCTTCAACGCGCCCTCTAAAATGAGAGCCACCATCCGGTCGCGCAGTTGGCGATAGATAGGCTGGTTGTCGTTCCAATTCGGATCCATTGCCCCCCGCTCTATGTGCCGGCCCCGTGTAGGGGCCATATAGCACGCTAATCTACCAGAACGCCTTCAGCATCCCATCAGGCGACCGCCATCGCCACCACCCGTGCATGCTGAAGGACCTGGACGTCGAACAAGTACGCGATGCCGGCCAATATGAAACCGTTCATTATCAAAGCCATGCCGAGCGCCGCGATATTGGTGGAAATCTTCGTATTCATGATTGGCTCCTGTTTGGTTGCTGCCACCAAGTGTTTTGGTGACTTGGTGATATAGTAATATACATCACTGCTACATGCAAGCACCTTTTGAAGGTGGCATGAGCGGGCCGCGAAGGATGGCGGAATGGGCCCTAAATTTCTCTTCGGTTCGGCTACCATTCGAAGCCTGCTGCGCCACGGAGATCAAAGTCACTTATGAATAAGCCAGTCACGGTCACCATTACGGGCGCCGCCGGAAATATCGGTTACGCGCTCGCATTTCGCGTCGCGTCGGGTCAAATGCTCGGGCCCGAGCAACCCATCAATCTGAATCTGTTGGAGATCCCGGCGGCCGGCGCCGCCATGCAGGGCGTCGTGATGGAACTCGAGGATTGCGCATACCGCACGCTCAACAAGGTCACCGCGACCCATGACCCGCATATCGCTTTCAAGGATTGCCATTTTGCAATGCTGGTCGGCGCGAGGCCGCGCGGCCCCGGCATGGAGCGCAAAGACCTGTTGCTGGAAAATGCGAAGATCTTCTCGGCGCAAGGCAAGGCCTTGGACGCCGTCGCCAGCCGCGATGTTCGAGTGCTGGTGGTCGGTAATCCGGCCAATACGAACGCGCTGATCGCGCAGCGCAACGCGCCGGCGTTGGCGCCGGATCGCTTTACCGCCATGACGCGCCTCGACCACAACCGCGGCCTCGCTCAATTGACCGGTAAGGCGGCGGTCTCGCTGAGCCAGGTCAAGAAGATGATCATCTGGGGCAACCATTCGGCTACTCAATATCCCGATTTGCATCACGCGACGGTGGCCGGCAAGCCGGCGCTGTCCGTGGCGGACGACAGCTGGTTCAAGGGCACTTTCATTCCGACGGTTCAGCAACGTGGTGCCGCGGTGATCAAGGCGCGCGGCACCTCCTCGGCGGCGTCCGCCGCATCGGCGGCGATCGATCACATGCACGACTGGGTGCGGGGCACGGCCGAGGGCGACTGGGTCAGCATGGGCGTGCCTTCGGACGGCAGCTACGAAATTCCTCAAGGCGTCATCTATTCCTATCCGGTGACCTGCAGCGGCGGACGCTACGCCATCGTTCAAGGCTTGGCGATCAACGACTTCAGCCGGGAAAAAATGCTGGCGACTCACCGTGAGCTGTTGGAGGAACGCAGCAGTTTGCAGCACATGGAGCTTCTATGAATCGCCCGCTGCATTCGCAGAAGATTACAATCACCGTGGACTGAGGGCCGTGCGGACGATTCTGCACGTGGACATGGACGCATTTTATGCGTCCGTGGAACAGCGGGATCGGCCGGAATTGAAGGGCAAACCGCTGATCGTCGGCGGCACGGGCGCACGCGGCGTGGTGGCCGCCGCCAATTACGCGGTACGGCGTTTCGGCGTGCGCTCGGCAATGCCGATGCGCGAGGCGTTGCGGCGCTGTCCGGAGGCGGTGTGCATCGCCCCCCGCATGCCTCTCTACCAAGAGGTTTCCGCAGAGATTTTCGGCATATTTCACGAGTTCACGCCGCTGGTGGAAGGCCTGTCCCTGGATGAGGCGTTTCTCGACGTCAGCGCCAGCCAACGGCTGTTGGGCAGTCCCGAGGTCATCGGCGGCGAAATTCGCCGGCGAATTCGCGCCGCCACCTCGCTCACCGCCTCGGTCGGAATCGCACCGAACAAGCTGCTGGCGAAGATCGCCTCGAACCTCGGCAAGCCCGACGGCATGCGTCGCATCGGGCCGGAGAATATGCGCGACGTATTGCAGGACTTGCCGGTTGAAAGGCTGGTTGGGGTTGGCCCCAAATCACTGCCGGCAGTCCACGCGGCGGGAATCGTCACTTTCGGCGATTTGCAGAGAGCCGGCGATGAGGTGCTGTGGCGCGCATTCGGCGCGCGCGGAAAATCCATGCAAGCTCTCGCCGCTGGAATCGACGACCGGCCGGTCGTCGCGGATCGGGAATCCAAATCGATCAGCACGGAGCAGACGTTTCCATCCGACATCCGCGGCGCCGCGCAACTCAAGGCACAGTTGACGGGGCTTGCCGATCGCACCGCAGCACGCCTGCGAGCCCACGACCTGGTCGCGGGTCGAGTAACGGTCAAGATTCGACGCGCCGATTTCGCGACCCATACCCGTCAGCGCGTATTGGAGCCGCCGACTCAAGACACCGGCGCGATTACCGCCACGGCCCATCTTTTGCTGTCCGAGTGGTTGGGTCCGCACCCGGATGCGGCAGTGCGATTGCTCGGGGTAGGCGCCGCCGATTTGCAGCGGCTGCGGCAGGCGGATCTGTTTTTGGAGCCGCAGCCCAAGGATTCTCGTCTCGATGCGGCCGTCGACGGCATCCGGAATCGATTCGGAAACGCCGCACTGACCCGTGCCAGCTCCCTGGCGAGACCTCGCGGCGACGCCGGACCGCGGCACGGGTGAGCTTGGTATCATCGGGCGGCCATGTACACCAGTTTCTTCGGCCTCGGCGAAAAGCCGTTCGCGATCACACCGGACCCGCGCTATCTATATTTGAGCGAGCGCCACGCGGAAGCGCTCGCTCATCTGATGTACGGCATCAACGAGTCCGGAGGCTTCATCCAATTGACCGGCGAGGTCGGCACCGGCAAGACCACCATCGTACGCACGCTGCTGTCGCGCATACCGCATCATGCCGATGTCGCCGTGATCCTGAATCCGCGCATAACGCCCGTCGAATTCCTACTCACTATTTGCGAGGAATTGGGTGTCGCATTGGAAGCGGCCGATCGCGACAGCGTCAAACAAATGGTGGACGCGCTGAATCGGCGCTTGCTGTCGGCCCATGCCGAAGGCAGACGCGTCATAGTCATCGTGGACGAGGCGCAGAACTTGTCCGCCGAGGTGCTGGAGCAGGTCCGGCTCTTGACCAATCTGGAGACCGCGACGCAGAAGCTGCTGCAAATCATATTGATCGGTCAACCGGAGTTGCGCGAACTGCTGGACCGCACCGACCTGCGCCAGTTGGCGCAACGCATTACCGGGCGCTATCACTTGAAGCCGCTGTCGGGAGAGGAAACGCTGCAGTACGTGCGTCATCGGCTGCGGGTCGCGGGAGCCTCCGGCGAAATCTTCACGCCCGCCGCCTTGCGCGAGGTGTATCGCTTGTCGTCGGGAATTCCGCGCGTCATAAACGTCTGCTGCGATCGTGCGCTCCTCGGCGCCTACACCCAGGAGCAAAGAAAGCTCGGGCCCGCGTTGGTGCGCCGAGCCGCCGGCGAAGTGTATGGGCGACGGTTCGTGCCGCGCTGGCTGCGCTGGGGCGCCGGTGCACTGGTCCTCGCCGTCGCCGGCGCGGCGGCATTCGCCGGATTGAGCCACTGGCAGCGGCAATTCTCCGAGTTGCGAGCCGCGGTCAAAGCCGCGTCCGGTGCGGCGCATTCCCGGCCCGCAGCCGATACGCACCCGCCGGCGGCGGCGCCTGCGGCTCAAGCCCCGCCCCCTGCGGCATCGCCGCCGCCGGTGTCGATCAATGCGTTGCTGGCCGCCAACGAGGCGGACACCGGCGATGCTGCGGCATTCCGCCGCTTGCTGTCGCTGTGGGGAACGGCGATGGTGAACGACCGCGACCCGTGCGGCCAGGCGCAAGAAGCGGGGCTTGCCTGCCTCGAGCAGCGCGGCGCATGGGCGCAGGTGCGTGCGCTGAACCGACCGGCCATCTTGACGCTAACCGATGACAAGGGGCAAAGGCACCGCGTGGTCCTGTCAGGCCTGGACGATCAATTCGCGACCCTGGATTTGGGCGAACGCAGCGTGCGCGTGCCGCTCGAGGAGTTGTCGCGCGATTGGTTCGGGGAATTCACCGTCGTCTGGAAGCCCAAAACCACGCACCCGCGGCCGCTGACGCGGGGAATGCGCGGCGACGAGGTGAGGTGGCTGCGGCGCAGCCTCGGCGCGCTCTACGGTGCGGCCGCCGATCCGGAGCACGGCGATCTGTACGATGAGGATCTGGCGATCGCGGTGCAAAATTTTCAGCGGGAACACCGGCTCAACGTCGACGGAATCGCGGGCGTGCAGACCCAGGTCGTGCTCGACACCGCCCTGGCCGAGCCGGGCTCGCCTTTGTTGACGCACGAAACGCCGCGCGGCTGAGGATCACCATGTCTTTCATTCTCGACGCCCTCAAGAAATCCGAATTGGAGCGCCGGCGCCAGGCCATCCCCGGATTGATGGAATCCGCGATGGCGCAAAAGTCTCGCCGGCTGCCGCTTTGGGCGGTCGTGTTGGTGGCGTTGCTCGGAATCAACTTGATCGTGCTGGTGTATGTTTTGACGCGCACCGGCTCACCGGGCGCGAATCCCCATTCCGCCGGCGCGCAGCGCCCCGCGGCAGCGGCGGCTCCGACGGAGCAGCAGCCCGCCGCTTCCGAGCACTTTAGTCCGTTGGACGCTGCGCCCGTGTATGCGCCGGAAATTCCGGTGGACAGCCAAACCGCGGGCGCAACGCCGCCGGCCGGGACGCCAACGGCTGCGGAGCGCGGTACCGCGGTTCAAGTAACTCACACCAGTCATCCGGCGCCGGCCGCTGCCGGCGGCGCCGCGCAAGTGCACTCGGCACGCAAGGATGACCCGCTACTCACGGACCTGGACAACAAGGCCGACGCGGAAGTATTGCCTTCCATCAGTGAAATCAATTTGACGGGTCAGGCAGCGCTGCCCGACCTGCATCTCGATGTGCACGTGTATGCCACCAGGCCGGCCGAGCGCTTCGTCTACATCAATATGCGCAAATATCGCGAAGGGGCGACGCTTGCGGAAGGCCCGGTCCTCGAGCGCATCCGGCGCGACGGCGTGATTCTCGATTTTCGAGGTTTGCGATTCGTACTGCCGCGCCAGCAGTAGCTTATGATTAGCCCATGAAAAAGATTTTGGCGCTTACCATGAGCGGCCTGGTGACGGTGCTGCCATTGGCCCTGACGGTATACGTCATTTGGTGGTTGGTACACACCGTCGAGGGATGGCTGCGGCGGGCCCTCATCGGCATAGGATTGCTCAGCCCGGAGCGCTATTGGCCGGGATTGGGTCTGATCGTCGGGTTCTTTCTGCTGCTGCTCGTCGGCAGCCTGGTGAACGCCTACGCCGGCAAGATATTCCTCAAGTATTGGAATGACTTCCTCGGCCGGATCCCGTTCGTCAAGACTCTGTACGGCGGCTTTCGCGATGTGGTCAGCTTGCTGCCGTCGGGCAGCGGCGAGAAGCGCGATCTGCAGCGCGTGGTGCTGGCGCGCTTTGCCGACGTGCACGCGATCGGCTTCGTGACTCGCGAAGACGTTCCGGACGTGCTGTACGCGCACGGCGGACGCGATTGGGTCACCGTCTATTTTCCCATGAGCTATGCGTTCGGCGGCTACACCCTCTACTTGCCGCGGGAGCGCATACAGCCTCTCGACATTTCGGTCGAAGACGCCATGCGGCTCGCCATCACCGCGGGCCTCACCGCCGCCGGTACCCGCACCAAGTGATCAAGCGGTGCTTGCAGACCCTGGCACTGCTGTCGGCGCATTCCGCACTCGCATTATCGCCGGGCGGCGCGCACGCACCGGCGGCGGACAAATATCAGGCGTGGAGGGCCGCCGCGGCGCAGATCCTGGTCGGCCGGGGGGATGCCCGCTCGCTTGCGACCGCCGCGGCATTGAGCCTCGTCTCGCATAAACCCGAAGCCGTCGAACTGGCTTTCAAGGCCAACGAGTTGGATCCGGAAAACACGGCCATCGCCTGGATGCGCCTGCAAATCTGCGCCAACACGCCGGGCTGCGACATTCGCGACGCCGCGACCACCATGCGTTGGGTGGACGCCGAAAACAGCGCCGCCTGGATGCCGACATTGGCGGCGGCGGGGAAAGACAAAGATGCGACGGAAGTCGCCCGAGTGCTGGCGGACATGGCCCAAGGGGTGCGTTTCGATGTGTATTGGAACCGCACCGTAGTGATGCTGTTCGATGCGCTGAAGAAAGTGCGCGGCGCATTACCGGCAAATTATGTGCCGTCGGATTTGGCCCGCTTGAGCGAGGCGGTGCTGGTTGCCGGCGCCACCATCATGCCGCCGTTTGCGCCGCTGCAGAACGCGTGTCGCGACGCGCTGGGCACCGAGCGGCAGGCGACCTGCCTGAAGGTGTCGAAAATCATGCAGCGGGCCGACACGGTCCTGGCGCAAATGGCGGGATTCGCCTTGGAAAGGCACTTGTTGCCGCCGGACAGCAAGGAGGCGCGAATCGCCGCCGAGCGCAAGCACGTGCTGGAGTGGCGGGTCTCGACCGCGGGCCTATTCAACGAACCCATTCTGCCGTGGCTGCGCAACGCGCGCGCCCGTGCGCAGATCGCGCGGATGCGCGCCGTACCGCGCGAGGAGGATGTCGACATAGCGATTTTGCGAGAGCATAAGATGCCGATTGAGCCCCCGGAGGATCACCCATGATCGATTTGTATTATTGGCCCACGCCCAACGGCCACAAGATAACGATGTTCCTGGAGGAGAGCGAGTTGCCGTACCGCCTGGTCCCGGTGAACATCGGCAAGGGAGAACAATTCAAGCCGGATTTTCTCGCCATTTCACCGAACAACCGCATGCCGGCGATCGTCGATCACAGTCCCATGGACGGCGCTGCACCGATATCCGTATTCGAATCCGGCGCCATCCTGCTGTACCTGGCCCAGAAGATCGAGCAGTTCATTCCGGCAAGCGTGCGCGGCGGCGCCGAGGTCATCGAATGGCTATTCTGGCAGGTGGCCGGCCTCGGTCCGATGGCCGGTCAAAATCATCATTTCTCGCGCTACGCGCCGCAGAAGATTCCCTATGCCATCGAGCGCTATGTCAAGGAAACGAATCGCCTGTACGGCGTGCTGAACCGGCGCCTCGCCGCCCGCGAGTTCGTGGCCGGCGATTATTCCATCGCCGATATGGCGGCCTATCCGTGGGTGGTGCCGCACGAGGCACAGGGCCAGAATCTCGCGGACTTTCCGCATTTGCAGCGCTGGTTCGAAACCATCAAGGCCCGCCCGGCCACCGTACGCGCATACGAGCTCGGGGCTAAACTCGGCAGCAACGCCCCGATGACCGAGGAGCAAATGAAGATCCTGTTCGGCCAAACGGCGGAATCCGTTGCCAAAGCCGAATCGACCGCCAAGGCGCAGGCGCCCGCCAAGTGCTGAGCTTCATCCCGCGGCCGCGCCGCGGGATGCGTGTTTGGTGACCCAGCAATTGCGCTGATGCTCGTCCACGATGCCCACCGCCTGCATGAAGGCGTGACAGATGGTCGAGCCGACGAAGCGGAATCCCCGTTGTTTGAGGTCTTTGCTCATCGCATCGCTGTGCGTCGTCGATTTGGCCACGGCGCCAAGATGCAGCGGTCGGCGGCGCAATACCTTGCCGTCCGTGAACTGCCAAATGTAGTCGTTGAACGACCCGGATCGTTCGCGGATCTCAAGATAAGCGCGGGCGTTTGCCGTGAAGGCGTCGACCTTCAGCCGGTTCCTGACGATACCCGGATTTCGCAGCAAGCACTCGCGCTTGGGCTTACCGTAGCGCGCCATTGCTCCGGCATCGAAGTCATCGAAAGCCAGACGGTAGGCGGCACGCTTTCGCAAAATGGTGAGCCAGCTCAATCCCGCCTGCGCGCCCTCCAAACACAGCATTTCGAAAAGCCTGCGGTCTTCGTGGACGGGCACCCCCCACTCGGTATCGTGATAATCGACATACAGAGGGTCGGTGGAGCACCACGCGCAGCGCAGCTTGCCGTCCGCATGACGTTGCACAAGCGTCATCGCCCTGATCAGACGTGCAGCCGCACGGCGTGGCGATCCCGGTACACCAATTCGATGCAATCGACGCCGCGTGTACGCCGTGCGGCTCCGCGGATCTCGTGCATCAACTTGAGCAGCACGCGGATGTTGAGTTCGGGCGCCGTGGCCGAGGGCGGCGCCACCCCGAGATGGAGCACCGCGAAGCGCTCATGCGCCGAGCGCACGAACACCGCGACGCCGAGCAGCCTGCCGGCCGTGGAAATCGCAAACAGCGTCTGCACGCCGGCGATCTCGCCGAC
>Ga0097691_1002840_pt1 | contig 11101 bp, 9 predicted proteins | sample NGESurdeep072012_8_FD_72858 | JGI IMG/M metagenome (GOLD analysis project Ga0097691, IMG submission 72858) | Arctic peat soil microbial communities from Barrow, Alaska - NGEE Surface sample 210-1 deep-072012 | ecosystem: Environmental > Terrestrial > Soil > Wetlands > Peat ...
CCTCATGGCGGGCGACGGCCAGCCGCGCGTCCGCGTCGTCGGCCGCGTCCCGGGCGCCGGCGCCGTCCAGGACGAGCCACGCGTTGAGCGCGGGATTCTCGCGCTCGGCAAGGGCAAGGTGCGCCTCGACGAGCTCGCGGGAGGAGAGGTCGCCGGCGCGCAGCCGGTCGCTCATCGCGGCTGCGGTCAGGCGAGTCAGCCCCGTGTCCGTCATGGAGCGCTCAGTCGCCGCCGAGGATGGCGGGCACCACGACGTAGCTCCCGTCGCGTTCCGGGGCGTTTGCCAGCGCCTCGGCCTGCGAGAGCGAGGGCCGCGCGACGTCCTCGCGGAGGATGTTCTCCAGCTGGATCGTCTGGGCCGTCGGCGGGATGGCATCCGTGTCGAGCCGAGCCAGGATCGCGTACTGGTCGAGGATGTGGTTCAGCTGGCCCACGAGGCGCGTCAGCTCCTTGTCGGACAGGCCGAGACGGGCGAGGTGGGCGACGTGCTCGACCTCGTCGCGCGAGAGGGTCCCCATGGCGACCGATGATAGCGGACCGTGGGAGTCAGTCCGCCCGGACCGCGGCGAGCGTCCGGCGCGCCTGGGCAAGATGGAACCGGTCGTGGCCGGCGGTCATCGCGAACATCAGGCCGAACGATTCCGGGCCGCGCTCCCGGTGGCGCACGGCGCGCGCCCGCCGGGCCGGCGAGGCAGCGCTCCAGAGCGCCACGTTCGCCGTTCGGAGGGCGTCGAAGAGGCGGAGCAGGTCCTCCGGGTCGGCGCGACCGTGCTCGAGCGCCACGACCCAGCGATCCTGGTCGTATCCCACGATCTCCGGGTCGTCCTCGGCGAGCGCCCAGCGGTAGCGGCCGCTCATCACGAGCTCACCGTCCACGGCGTGGCCCAGGCACTCGAGCACCGACCATTCGTCGGGTGACGGTCGAGTCCGCAGGTCGGGCCCGGCCTCGGCGACGAGCGCGCGCCACGCCGCACCCGTCGTGCCCTGGACTGCGGCCGGGTCGTCGTACCCGACGAGGCCGACGAGGTGCCGCTGGTAGCCATCCGGGTCCGCCAGGTTGTCCGGGCTGATGTGCTCGGCCCGATCCGCTGGATGCGTCACGTGGGTGTCTCCTCTCCGGCCAGGAGCTGCCGGAACCCGGCCTCGTCGAGGACCGGAACGCCGAGCTCCTCGGCCTTCTGCAGCTTGGAGCCGGCGTTGTCGCCGGCGACGAGGTAGTCCGTCTTCCGCGACACGGAGCCGGCCGCCTTGCCGCCGGCGGCCCGGATCGCTTCCTCGGCCTCCGCGCGGCTGAGGTACGGGAGCGTGCCCGTCACGACGAGCGTCTTCCCGGCAAGCGCCCCCGCGGACCCCTGGCCGATCGCCGGGCGCGAGGCGGGCGGCTCGGCCTCCACGCCGGCCGCCACGAGATCGTCGAGGATGCCGGCCGTCGCTGGGTCGGCGAAGAAGCGCCCCAGGCTCGCCGCCACGGTGGCCCCGACGCCGGGCACCTCCTCGAACGCGGCCGGCTCATCGGTCGCGATGCGGCGAAGCGCCGCCGCCACCCGCGCGGTCCAGCCGTCCGGTCCACCCATCGGCTCGTCCTCGGCAGGCCGAACCCGGCCCGCCAGCCAGGTCGAGACGTCGATCGCGGTCTGCTCGCCAACCTGCGGGATGCCCAGCGCATTCAGGATCCTGGCCAGGGGTCGGCGGCGCGCCCGCTCGATCGCCGCCGCGAGGTTGTCCGCGCTCTTGCGGGCAAACCGGTCGAGCGACTCCAGGTCGGTGACGCCGAGCCGGAAGAAGTCGCCGCGGGAGTGGATCATGCCGCGCTGGAGGAGCTGTTCGAGCACAGCCCAGCCGGCGCCCTCGATGTCCATCCCGCCGCGGCCGGCGAAGTGGGCGTACTCCTGGGCGACGCGCGCCGGGCAGCCGACGTTCGGGCAGTAGTGGCGGACCGCGCCTTCGTCGCGGACGATCGGCGTCGCGCAGACCGGGCAGCGCGCGGGCATCTCGAAGATACGCTCCGAGCCGCTGCGCCGCTCCGGGATGGATCGCACGACCTCCGGGATCACGTCGCCCGCCTTCTGGAGGATCACGTAGTCGCCGATCCGGAGATCCTTGCGGCGCACCTCGTCGAGGTTGTGGAGCGTTGCCCGTTCCACGGTGGAGCCGGCCACCTTCGCCGGTCGGAGGTGCGCCACCGGCGTGAGCGTCCCGGTCCGCCCCACGTACGGGACGATCTCCTCCAGGAGCGTCTCGACCTGCTCGGGCGGGAACTTGTAGGCGATCGCCCAGCGGGGCGCCCGGGCGACCATCCCGAGCCGGGCCTGCTGGTCGAAGCGATCCACCTTCACGACCACGCCGTCGGTCTCGTACTCGAGGTGGTGGCGTCGCTCGCGCCAGTCCTCGAGGAAGGCGATCACGCCCTCGATCTCCAGGTCCGCGACATGGTTCGGGTTGACGGGGAAGCCGAGCGCCTCCAGGCGCGCCAGCGCGTCGGACTGGTCGCCCAGGAGCGTCGCCCGTGCCGGCGCCTCCTCGTGGAGCTGATATGCCCAGAAGCTGAGCCGACGGCCGGCCGTCACGGCCGGATCCTGCTGACGAAGCGAACCGGCACCGCTGTTGCGCGGGTTTGCGTACAACGGCAGCCCGGCCTCCTCGCGCTCGGCGTTGATCCGGGCGAACTCGGCCTTCGGCATGTAGACCTCACCACGCGCCTCCAGGGTCGCGGCGTCTGCGAGGCGATCCGGGATCGAGGCGATCGTTCGAAGGTTCGCGGTCACGTCCTCGCCGGTCGTCCCGTCGCCACGCGTCGCGCCGCGGACGAACCGCCCGTCGCGGTAGCGGAGGCTGATCGCGAGGCCGTCGATCTTCAGCTCGGCGACGTAGCGGAGCTCCGGGGCCGGCGCCGGCGCGGGCGGCAGGCCAAGCCCCCGGCGGACGCGGGCGTCGAATGCGCGCAGCTCCTCCTCGCCGAACGCGTTCGCGAGGCTGAGCATCGGGCGTTCATGCCGAACCTCGGTAAACGGGCTGCTTTCGTCGAGCCTGCTGCCGGTTCCCACCCGCTGGGTCGGAGAGTCGAGCGTCGCCAGCGCCGGGAAGGCCGCCTCCAGCGCGACCAGCTCACGGAAGAGCGCGTCGTACTCCGCATCGGAGAAGGTTGGGTTGTCCTCGACGTAGTAGGCGTGATTCGCGGCCCGGATCTCCGCGGCGATCGCCGCATGCCGCGTCACGGCCGCTTCCGAGGCGAGGGCAGTCGCGGCTGCGACGAGCGCGGGGTCGACGGGCAGGCTCACCCGGTGATCTCGAGGTTCGCGATGCTCGCGAGGAGCGTCTTCACGCCCCCTGCGCGGAATGCCACGGTGACCTCTTCGTCGGCCCGGGTGAGCCTTGAGGTGACGACGACACCCTCCCCGAAGCGGGCGTGGATGACGCGGTCGCCATCGCGGAAGAGCCGCTCTCCGGGGACGCGGACGCGGGGGGCAACAGCCGGACGGCCGGGCAGCGCCCCGGCTGGGCGGCCGGGCAACTGGCGAACCGGGACGTCGTCGGCCGGGAAGGCGGCGTCCGGGTGATCCGGGGGTCCAGCACCGGCACCTCGGAGGCCCCCGCCGCTCGGGATCAGCGACCCCGACGGCGCGCCGGCCGCGAACGCTTCGCGACGGGCGGCGAGATCGCGCGTCGGTCGGAAGCCCTCGCCGGGGGCCGGGGCGCCGGGACGGCCGCTCCCCGCCCGCCAGGCGCCACCGGCGCGCGTGCCCAGGCGCGATGAGCGCCGCGCCCCGAACGCGAGATCGAGGTCGTACGGGTCCGCCGCGCCGGGAAGCAGCCGCGGACCCTCCATCAGGTCGGCGGGGATCTCGAACAGGAACCGTGACGGAATCGCGGGGCCACCGGCCGGCCCCCACGTGGCCCGTCGCGAGGCATGCGAGAGGAAGAGCCGTTCCTTCGCCCGGGTGATCCCGACGTACGCCAGCCGGCGCTCCTCTTCCAGCTCGCGCGGGTTGTCCTGGTCGCGCTCTGCGGCGAGAGCCCTGGCGTGCGGGAAGATCCCCTCCTCCAGGCCGCCGATGAAGACGGCGCCGAACTCGAGGCCCTTCGCCGCGTGGAGCGTGATGAGCGTGACCGCGTCGGCATCGCCCTCGTAGCTGTCCTGGTCGGCCACGAGGGCCGTCTCCTCCAGCAGCCGATCCAGTGCGTCGTCCGGCGTGAGGTCGTCATAGCGCGTCGTCACGGAGCGAAGCTCCAGCAGGTTCCTCCAGCGCTCCTCGTTCTCCTCGGTCCCGTCCGCGAGCATCGCCCGGTAGCCGGACGCCTCCAGGACGTCGTCGAGGAGCTCCGGCAGCGGCAGCAGCCCAACCCGGGTCCGGAGCCGCCGGACAAGGGCCACGAAGTCCGCGACCGCGCCGCGGGCGCGACCGGTCAGCATGAGCAGCCCATCCACGGCCGCCCGTTCGAGGGCGCTCCAGTAGGTCGCGTCGGGCTCGTCGGCGGCGATCCGAAGCACCTCGAGCGACCTGTCCCCCAGGCCGCGCGGCGGGATGTTGATGACGCGCTCGAAGCTGACGCGGTCGCGGTCGCTGCGCAGGATTCGCAGGTAGGCGAGCGCGTCCTTGACCTCACGACGCTGGTAGAACCGCGTCCCGCCGATGAGCTGGTAGCGGATCCCGTAGCGCAGGAACGCCTCCTCGATCGCCCGGGACTGGGCGTTCGTCCGGTAGAGGACGGCGACGTCCTTCGGCCGGAAGGCCGCGTCGTCGTCGGCCCGGCGGGTCAGCGACGCCGCACGGCCGCCAAGGAGCGCCTCGACCTGGCGGGCGATCCACTCCGCCTCCTCCTCTTCGTCGTACGCCTCGAAGCGCTGGATCGGGCGGCCACCCGCCTTCTCGGTCCACAGCTTCTTCTCCTTGCGGTCGACGTTGTTGGCCACGACGGCATGGGCTGCCTCGAGGATCAGCTGCGTGCTCCGGTAGTTGCGCTCCAGCTTCACCACGGTCGCGCCCGGCTCGTCGCGCTCGAAGTCCAGGATGTTGCGGAGGTCCGCCCCGCGCCAGGCGTAGATCGACTGGTCGTCGTCGCCCACCACGCACAGGTTGTGGTGTGCGGCCGCGAGCGCCCGGACGATCCGGTACTGGGCCCGGTTGGTGTCCTGGTACTCGTCCACGTGGAGGTAGCGCCAGCGCGCCTGGTACCGGGCCAGCACGTCCGGCTGGGTCTCGAGGAGCCGCACGGTCCAGCCCAGCAGGTCGTCGAAGTCGAGGGCACCGGCATCGCGGAGGCGCCGTTCGTAGGCAACGGCGAGCTTCGCAACCTCCTCCTGGTAGTGCGTGGTGGCCGCCTCCACGAGCGCATCGGGCCCCTCGAGGTCGTTCTTGGCCCGGGAGAGCGCCTCCAGCACGCCGCGCGGCCGGATCGGGCCGCCCTGGAGCGGGACGTCGAACTCGCGGAAGACCTGCTTCATGAGCGTCAGCTGGTCGTCCGTGTCGTAGATCACGAAGCGCGGATCCAGGCCGATCGCCGCGCCGTCCCGGCGCAGCATCCGTGCGCAGACGGCATGGAAGGTGCCCATCTCCACCTTCCGGCCGTCGTCCGGGCCGACGAGCGCGACGATCCGCTCGCGCATCTCCCCGGCAGCCTTGTTCGTGAACGTGACGGCGAGGATCTGCCACGGCGCCACGCCCAGGACGCCGACCAGGTACGCGACTCGGTGGGCCACGACCCGGGTCTTGCCGCTCCCCGCGCCGGCGAGGATCAGGAGCGGCCCGTCCGTCGTCGTGACGGCGCGGGCCTGTTCGGCATTCAGCCGCGCCGTGATCGTCGCGGCCAGCTCCTCGCGCGCGACGCCGGTGGCGAGGCCGCGGTCACGCTCCGGGGCGCGCGGATCCGGCCCGGCGGCCGCGTGCGGCGACTGGTCTTCGGGCGCGGGCGCGTCGGGCAGGGGCGGCTCGTCGGCCAGCCACGGGGGCGGGGATTCCACGTTTCGATTGTACGGCGGCGACCTGCACCGGCCCTGGAGGCGACCGCGTCGGCCCTGGCCGGCCCTGGCCGCTGGCTACCCGCCCTGCGGCGGCGTGATCGTGACGGGATCGCCGAATTTCGAGAGCTCCAGTCCCACGTTGACCGTCCCGCCGGCCCCGAGCGGGACGTCGAAGCTCAGCTTCACGAGCCGCGGAGCATCGGTCCGGACCAGGGCCGTGACCGCGATGTCGCCGAGGGCCAGGCCGCCCGGCAGTGCCGCGCCGGGACTCGCGCCGCCGCTGACATCGGCGGCGGGGATCGTGAACGAGACCGCGTAGCAGTCGGCATCGCCGCAGCGCTCGTTCGACAGGTTCTTTGGCGCCACCCCCGGTCGATCCAGGAAGGCCGCGAGCTGGTCGAGCAGCCTCGCTGGGTCGGCGAGCGCGTCGAAGATCGAGCCCGTGCCCGCCTGCCTGGTCCAGCCTCCCGACCCGAAGAGCGGCACCCGCGTGTAGACGACCTGGTCGACGGCCACGACGTCGGCGGTGAGGCCAAAGAGCGTGGGAACGGTCAGCGACACGGATGCTCGCTTCCCCGCCAGGTCCACGTCGCCGATGAGCGTGGATCCGTCGAGCGTGATCGGCGCCCCGGACCCGGTCCCGGTCGTGCCGCCCAGGCTCAGGACCACCTTGCCGTTCGCGGTCCCCTCGAAGTGGAACGTCTTCGCCTCCTGGAGGCCGGCGATCCCCGCCTCCAGGATCTTCTTCGGGTCGCTGAGCGCGGGCGTGGCGGGACCGCCGCAGGCTGCCGTGATGATCGCGAGAACGGCGATCAGGGCGGGTAGCGCGCGCGTGGCTGCGACGCGTGCCGGACGGGACATGCGGCCTCCCGGATGAGTCTTGCGGACGGAGTGACGATCCGCGGGCGAGGCGGGCTCGGCCGTCAGCGTGGCGCGGCCGCGGGGAATCGTCAACCCGCCCGGGGCTGCGCCGCTTCGCCGTTCGCCCGGGCACGCACGATCGCCGGGTCCGGGCGGGTTGCTTACCTCCCGGCCGCCCCCGCCGTCTCCACGGCCACGCCCGGCAACTCGTCGAAGCCGACCACCCGGAGCGCCGCTGCAACCTGGCCGACCAGCTCGCCGGCTCGAGCCGGGTCCAGGGCCGACGGCGAGGGCCCGGCCAGCAGCGCGTCAACCCGCGCGCGAGCCCGGGCGAACATGTCGCCCCCGCCCCCCTCGAGCCAGGCGCGGAGCGAGCCGCGATCCACCACGGCCGACGGGAGGTGTTGCTCCTCCCGGAACCGGCGGCGTGTCTCCGGCAGCTCCAGGAAGCGCCCGGCAAAGCCCGCCTCGCGGATCGACTCGAGCCCCAGCGACCCCTCCGGGAGCGCGATCCCGCGAACCAGGCGCAGGGCGCTCGCGATCGCCTCCGCGTCGATGACGAGCTTCTCCGCGCTCTGGCAGCGCAGCGAATCGAGCATGCCGGCGCCCGAGACCAGGTCGATCCCCGCCAGCGCCCCGACGAGTGCCGTCGTCGCGCTCTCCATGCCGGCCTGGGCGTCGACGACCTTGGCGTCCGTGGCACCGAGGTAGCCGTGCGTGGGAAGGCCGAGTGACCGCCCGACCGCCGCGTTGCCGGCATCGAGCATCGCCGTCTCGATCGCGCCCATCGGGGTGGCGCCCATCCGCATGTCGAGGATCGCCGGCGCCCCGCCCCAGACGATCGGGGCGCCCGGGGCCGCCGCCTGGTGGATCACGATCCCGGCCAGGCATTCCGCCGCGTGCTGGACCACGGAGCCCGCGAGGGCCACCGGTCCCGCGCCGCCGGCGAGCGGCATCGAGACCATCTGGGCCGGCACGCCCGCGCGCGCGAGCCCGATCAGGCAGCGAGAGGCGAACGAGGTCCAGTCGAGCGGCGGGGACGGGCAGACGTCGAAGACGGCCCGTGGTCGCGCCCGGAGCGCATCCGCGCCGCCCGCGTCGGCCGCCAGCAGGTCCAGCATCGGCCCCAGGCCGTCGGCCGTGAACGCGCCGGTCACGACCGGCTTGTCGGCACCGAGCAGGACCAGCAGGAGCCGGTAGCGGTCGCCGAGCTCCGCGGGCACGTCGGAGCAGACGACGGCCGTGGATTGGGCGGCGTAGACGGGCAGGCGCTCTGCCACGGCCACCAGCCGGACGAGGTCCGCGGCGGTCGACGGCCGATGCTCCCCCGTCTCCGGGTCGAGCACCGCGACGCCGCAGGAGCCCGGGTCGAATGCCACCTCGCCGGCGCCATACCGGACGGCCGGCGAGCCATCGCGGGCGTGGAGCGTGAACGCCCGCGGGACGGTCGCCAGCGCAGCCCGGGCCGCAGATTCCGGGATGCGAGCCACGCCCTCGTGAACGGCGGCACCAACGCCCTCCAGGAGCGTCCGCGCCTCCGCATCCGCCACCCGGACCCCCGGGTCCCGGAGGATCGCGAGCGCCTCATCGAGAATCCGTTCGATGCCCGCTGGGTCCAGCAGATCCAGGGTCGGGCGCCGGCCGGCCTGCCCCGTCACCGACCCGACTCCCCGGCCGTCTCCGCGATCCGCACGAGCTCCGCGGCGAGCGCGGGATCGAGCGGCGCGCCCGGCGCCGTCGCGAGCAGCTCGAGTGCCCGCTCGTGGGCTCGCTCCCGTGCATCCACTCGCGGCGTGCCGTCGGGGGCGGGCGGGCGGCGATCGATGAGCGCTGGGCTCCAGCGCTCGCGCATGTGCCGGCGCGTATGGGGCTCGGCAAGGAAGTCCCCGCCGGGGCCGACGGCGCGGATGACGTCGAGTGCGAGCGACTCATCGTCCACCGGGATGCCGCGGCAGATCCCGCGGACCAGGCCCAGGATCTCGGCGTCGAGCAGGAGCTGCTCGTACGACCAGATCCGGCTGCCGGCGAGCAGGCCCATGCCCAGGAGCATGTCCGCCCGGCCGACGCACGCGGCAAGGGCCGCGAGGCCGTTCTCCAGGCCGGCCCGCCAGTCGGGCACGTGCGCGCCGGTCGCGAACGCGCCCATCGAGAGCGGCACCTGATAGCGCTCCGCAAGCTCCCCCGAGGCCAGCCCGAAGAGGACATCCTCCGGGCCGCCGCCCGTGTACGCGCCGGTGCGCAGGTCCATGGCGGTCTGCGCGGCGGCGTAGTAGACGGGCGCACCGGGGACGGCCAGCTCCACGAGCGCCAGCGCCGAGAGCACTTCTGCGTTCCCGACCGCCAGCGTGCCGGCGAGCGTCGCCGGACCCGTGTGGGCGCACGACGCCATGGTCATGAAGCCCGTGGGGATCCCGGCCTCCGCCGCCACGAGCGCCGCGTCGAGCGCGCCGGCCTCGTGCGCGAGCGGGCTGATGGTGCAGAACGTCAACGAGAGGGGCGGCCGCGCACGCAGCGCAGCACGGCCGCCGGCGAGCGCGAGCGCCATCTCGACGGCGACGGCCGCCTCGCGCGGGTGCATGACCGATTCGGTCTGGACGTGCTTCGTGGTGATGCTCAGCGCGGCCGCCAGCTCCCGGAGCGCCCGGCTCTCGGGCGGGACGTCCTGGGCCGAGACCGGCATCCAGATGAATCCGACGTCCGGCAGCTCCTCGGCAACCCGGCAGATCGAGGCGACATCGTCGAGCGTCGAGCGTCGCCGCTCCCCGGTGGCGAGGTCGGCGACCTCTACGCCGCAGCCGTCGGTGGCGGCCCAGACGTGGTGGCCGTCGAGGGGCAGGTCGCGTTCGGGCTCCCGGCCGGCCAGTGTGAAGACAGCCGGGGCACTCCGCAACGCCGCCTCGATCATGTGCCCGGGAACGCGGACGATCCCGGTGCCCGGGTCGACCTGCGCCCCGTGGTCGGCCCAGATCGCCTGGGCCCGTGCGGACGGGAAGCGGACGCCGACCGTCTCGATCAGCTCGAGGGTGGCAGCGTGGATGCGGTCGAGCGCCGCGGCATCGAGGACCTCGAGCCGGATCGCCGGATCGACGAGCGGGGTCAGCGGTCGACGCGTCGGGGTGGTCGGTGGCTGGGCGGAGGTGGTCGCGGGCATCCCGGCACCCGGGCTCATGCCGACACTCCGAGGAGCCGGCGGGCGGTGTCGACGGCGGCGATCGCGTCCTCCGCGTAGGCGTCGGCGCCGATCTCCTCGGCCCAGGCGCGTGTCACGGGTGCCCCGCCGACCATCACCTTGACGTGGGGCCGGAGGCCGGCGGCGCTGAGCGCCTCGACCACGGCGCGCTGCCCGGTCATCGTCGTGGTGAGCAGCGCGGAGACGCCGACCAGGTCGGCGCTCACCTCGGCGGCCTTGGCGACGAAGGCCGCCGGCGCCACGTCGACGCCCAGGTCGTGGACCTCGAAGCCGTTCGCCGAAAGAAGTGTCGCCACGAGGTTCTTGCCGATCTCGTGGATGTCGCCGGCCACCGTGCCGAGCACGACGCGGCCTGCCGATGCTCGCCGCTCACCGCCGGCACCGAGTGCCGGCTCGATGACGCGCATCGCAGCCTGCATCGCCCGCGCGGCGAGCATCAGGTCGGGCAGGAACAGGTCTCCGTTGGAGAACCCCTCCCCGACCTCGCGCAGGGCTGGCATGGCCGCCTCGTCGATGAGACGGAGCGGCGGGATCCCCGCCGCGAGCGCCTCCCGGGCGGCCGCCTCGGCCGCCGCCGGCTCGCCGTCCGCCACCGCCTGGCGCAGGATCGCGAATCGCGTCTCGTCCATTGAACTCCTCTCGCCGCGTCGCGCGGCGCCTCCACAGCACTCGCCGCGACCCGTGGGGGCGCGGCCCGATCCGTCGGTGGGGCGGCGTCAGAGGCCGGCCCGGGCCTCGGCGCGGGCAACGATCTCGCGGAGCTCGGCCGTGGCCGCTTCTGGGAGCGGCGGTGGGACCGCATGCTCGGCGAGGATCGCATCGACCATGCGAGGGGCGTCGGCGAACGCGGGATCCCAGCGGCCGGCGCCGAGCGACATCGCGCCCGGACCGGACCACTGGCCGTCTCGCGCGGGTGAGGTGATGGGCATTGGACCTCCAGCCGCGCGAGCGTGCCGGGCCGCGCAACACGTCCGCCAGTGCGGAATGGCCCGTTCGTTGCGCTCCAGCCCGGGACGGCGCAACGACAGGCGAGGCCCCGGCCGTTCCCGGCCGGGGCCCTGCGCTGCGCTGTGCGAGACGCTGGACTAGAA
>Ga0097691_1002843_pt1 | contig 11097 bp, 10 predicted proteins | sample NGESurdeep072012_8_FD_72858 | JGI IMG/M metagenome (GOLD analysis project Ga0097691, IMG submission 72858) | Arctic peat soil microbial communities from Barrow, Alaska - NGEE Surface sample 210-1 deep-072012 | ecosystem: Environmental > Terrestrial > Soil > Wetlands > Peat ...
CTATACCTCCGGCGCAAGCCTCGGCGGCTTCAGCGGACGCTTCGTCACCGGCATTCTCTCCGACCTCATCGGCTGGCGCTACGCCTTCGTCGCGCTCGCGTTGGCGACGATCGCCGGCGCGCTGGCGGTGTCGGTGCTGCTGCCGCGCGAGCGCCAATTCGTGCGCTCGGAAGGGCTGATCGCGTCGGGCCGGCAGATGCTGCGGCATTTCCGCAATCCGCAACTGCTGGCGACCTACGCGGTCGGCTTCGGCGTGCTGTTTAATTTCATCGCGACGTTCACTTTTCTCAGCTTTCGGCTGGCGGCCGCGCCGTACAATCTGTCGGCGAGCTTCCTGGGCGCGATCTTTGTGGTCTATCTGGTGGGCGCCGCGCTCACGCCGCTGACCGGCTGGGCGGTCGGCCGCGTCGGCCGCCGGCACTTCATGATCGGCAATATCGCATTGTGGATCGCCGGCATCGCGCTGACGCTGGCCTCGCCGCTCTGGGTGATCCTGCTCGGGCTCACGATCTGCGCCGGCTGCGGCCTGCTCTGCCAGGCGGTGTCGACCGGCTATGTGACGATCACCGCGCAGGCCGGACGCTCGTCCGCGGTGGGACTCTATGCGACCAGCTTCTATCTCGGCGGCAGCTTCGGGGCGGCCTTGGGCGGCATCGCCTGGACCCTCGCCGGCTGGCCGGCCTGCGTCGCCATGGTCGCCGTCATGCTGGCGATCATGGCGACCATCGTCGTCACTGCCTGGACCCGCACCACAAGTGCGGTGCCGCCGAGCCCGATCGAGCCGGCGTAATAATTTTTATTTGCGCATGTTCTTGTCCGAAAACCGGTTCCCGCTTTTCGGGATCATGCGCTTGCGTCCTTCCAGGCCGGCTTGCGCATGGCCAGCAGCGGTCCATAGACCAGCACGAAGCAGGCGAAGCCTGCGATCCAGGCCACGCCGGCAATCTCAAGCAACAGCATCGAGCCGGCGAAGGCGGCAACAATCCGCAGCACCGCCGCCAGCAGCACAAACCCATAGACCGCCTGGGTGACGGGGCCGGCGTGCAGCGGCTGGCCGGTATGGCCGAGCGTCGCCCGCGTCATCACCGCCAGCGTCATCAGGCCGAAGGCGCCCGCGCTCCAGGCATGCATGCCGGCGCTCGCCGGCACCGCGTCCGACCATGTGGACGCTCCGATCAGCAGGAAACCGAGCGGCACGAAGGCGTAGCCGACATGCAGCACCAGCACGAGACGATCGGCGACGGTGCGTTCGCCGGCCCAGCGGGCGAGCCGCACGGCCTGCAGAATGCCGGCGATCAGCAGCAGCGCGCCTGATGCCAGATGCGCGGGCGCCGCGATCCATGCCAGCAGAGCGACCGCACTTACGGCCATCGCCGCCAAGTCGAAGCGCGCGAACGGCACCGGCAGCCGGCCGGGATTGTTGCGCGTCAGCCAGTTGTTGGTGAAGCTCGGCACGATGCGGCCGCCGATCAGCGAAATCAGCATGATCACGGCGGCAATGGCGATGCGGACTCCGTAATCGGCCGCGCCATTGAGCAGCACTTCAGCGTGGTAGACGATATTGCCGGCGATCAGCACGCCGAGCACGACCAGAACGCGCAAGTTGCGCCAGTTCTTTCCGGCCACGATCTCGCGCGCCGCGACGGCAGCGAGTGTCACCAGGAAGCTGACGTCCACCACCGCGGCGGCGATGCCACCGATCGTTCCCGACAGCAGAATGGCGGCACGGCCCGCGAGCCACAGCAGTGCGAGGCCTGCGAGCGGCCAGCCGCTGACCGGCAGCCGGCCGGTCCAGTTCGGGATCGCGGTGAGCAGAAAGCCGGCAACGGTGGCGGCGACGTAGCCGTAGAGCATTTCATGGATGTGCCAGTCGAGCACGCCGAAATGCGCGGGCAAGCTCAGGTCGCCGGAATAGAGCGGCAGCCACAGCAAAATGCCGAACGCACCCCACAGGCCGGCCGCCAGAAAGAACGGGCGGAACCCGTAAGCGAACAGCGCCGGGCCGGCGTATTCGCGGCGGCGTTGCAGGGCGTCGGTCTTCGGCATGGGGTGGCGCCTCGGCTCGTCTGTGGATCGTGCCCATTTTTATTGCACCCGGCACCGCCAAGTCGGCTTGATATATATCATGCCTGGATGCCGCGATCGGCCGCGCTTTTGTGCCAGAGCGGCGAATAGCCGGCTTTGAGCACGGCGAGGATCGAGGCCGGCGTGAGCACGTCGGCCGCGATGGCGCGCGGGCGAGGTTGCGCGCTCGCATAGCCCGCCGGTGTCCAGCGCAGCAGGCGCATCTCCCGCACGGCGAAGGCGTCGGCGCCAAGCGCGATCATGGCGCCGTCGGGCAGATCGTCGATCATGGCGCTGTGCGTGCGCTTGGCCCGGCCGTTGAGCCGCTCGGCATGCAGGGCTGCATCCATCGCCGCGGCGCGGGCGCAGCGCGTCTTGCCGGAAAATAGCGCGGCGAAATTCTCGGCCTGCCTGCGCTGGCATTCGAAGCAGGGCCGGTGGCCGGCGGCGAACGCCGTCACCTCGTCGAGGAAGAACAGCTCGCTGTAGCCCTCGCCCCATACGTCGCGATGGCGGTCGTTGAATTCGAGATTGCAGCAGATCCACTGCTTGGATGCCCAACGCCGTGCGCCGAGCTTCTGGGCGTCATCATGCAGCCGGCCGCCGCGATTGCCCATGAGCAGTCCGCGCGCGGGATCAGCGAACAGATTGCCAAACGGATCGGCGCGGTTGGGAAGCGGCATGTCACCACCCAGTGTCATGCCCCACGCAGGCGGGGCATCCAGTATCCGCCCGGCGCATCGAAATAACTCGCGCCATGCCTCAATCGAGGACACAGAATACTGGATTGCCCGCTTTCGCGGGCGATGACAGCATCAATTTGCCGAGAAAAGATTTACCCCTGCGGCTGCGGCGCGACTTCACCGGTCGGCGCGTCGGGGCGCGGGCGTTGCTTGCCGGCCGGCGGCACGGCGGACGAGCGCGGCGTGGTCGGCTCGATCACCGACTCGCGCACCGGGCGCTTGCCGTTGATCAGGTCCTTGATCTCGTCGCCGGAGAGCGTCTCGAACTCGAGCAGGCCCTTGGCCAGCAGTTCGAGGTCGGCGCGCTTGTCGGTGAGGATCTGCGTCGCCTCTGCATTGCCGGCCTCGACCAGCCGGCGGATCTCGGTGTCGATCTTGCGCGAGGTCTCTTCCGAGATGTTCTGCTGGCGCGACACCTGGTAGCCGAGGAACACCTCGTCCTGGTTTTCGCCATAGGCGACGGTGCCGAGTTCGTCGGACAGGCCCCAGCGTGTGACCATCAGGCGGGCGAGCTTGGTCGCCTGCTCGATGTCGGAGGCGGCTCCGCTCGTCACCTTGTCGTGGCCGAACACCATTTCCTCGGCGACGCGCCCGCCCATCATGATGGCGAGGCGCGAGGTCATCTGCTCGCGGCTCATCGACAGCTTGTCGCGCTCGGGCAGCTGCATGACCATGCCGAGCGCACGGCCGCGCGGAATGATGGTGGCCTTGTGCACCGGATCGGTCGCCTTGACGTTGAGCGCGACGATGGCGTGGCCGCCCTCGTGATAGGCAGTGAGCATCTTCTCTTCGTCGGTCATGACCAGCGACTTGCGCTCGGCGCCCATCATCACCTTGTCCTTGGCATCCTCGAACTCGGTCTGCATGACCATGCGCTTGTTGCGCCGCGCTGCCATCAAGGCCGCTTCGTTGACGAGATTCATCAGGTCGGCGCCGGAGAAGCCGGGCGTGCCGCGCGCGATGGTCTTCAGGTTCACATCGGGGGCGAGCGGAACTTTCTTCACATGAACTTTGAGGATGTTTTCGCGGCCGACCACATCAGGATTGGGAACGACAACTTGCCGGTCGAAGCGGCCGGGACGCAGCAGCGCCGGATCGAGCACGTCGGGCCGGTTGGTGGCGGCGATCAGGATGATGCCCTCGTTGGCCTCGAAGCCGTCCATCTCGACCAGCAACTGGTTGAGCGTCTGTTCGCGCTCGTCATTGCCGCCGCCGAGGCCGGCGCCGCGATGACGGCCGACCGCGTCGATTTCGTCGATGAAGATGATGCAGGGCGCGTTCTTCTTGGCCTGCTCAAACATGTCGCGCACGCGCGACGCGCCGACGCCAACGAACATCTCGACGAAGTCGGAGCCCGAGATGGTGAAGAACGGCACATTGGCTTCGCCGGCGACCGCGCGCGCGATCAGCGTCTTGCCGGTACCGGGAGGGCCAACCAGCAATACGCCACGCGGGATTCGTCCGCCCAGGCGCTGGAATTTTCCGGGATCGCGCAGGAATTCGACGATCTCCTGCAGATCCTGCTTGGCTTCGTCGACGCCGGCCACGTCCTCGAAGGTGACGCGGCCATGCGACTCGGCGAGCAATTTGGCGCGCGACTTGCCGAAGCCCATAGCCTTGCCGGCGCCGCCTTGCATCTGCCGCGACAGGAAGATCCACACGCCGATCAGCGCGATGAAGGGCAGCCATGACACCAGCAGCGAAACGAACCACGGGACATTGTCCGTCAGCGGCCGCGCGGTGATCGAGACGCCCTTGGAATAGAGCTTCTGCACCAAGCCGGGATCGCTCGGCGCATAGGTCTGGAAGCTGGTGCCATTGGCGAAGGTGCCGTGGATTTCCGGACCCTGGATCACCACGTCGCGCACGCGGCCCTGGTCGACCTCGCTGAGCAGCTGCGAGAACGAGATATCCTGCGAAGTCGTGCGCTGGCCAGGATTTTGGAACAGCGTGAACAGCGCGAGCAGCAGGAGGACAATAATCACCCAGAGGGCGAAATTGCGCAGATTGGCGTTCATCAGGCGTCCCTCACCGCCGCGCGCGGCGCGCGGCCATGTTTCTTATGTCTGAAATTCGTGGCGACTTCACGTCTAACCCGGTCACAATGTAGGTACCGTAAGCCCCCATGGAAAGGCCTCGAATCTGTATAATTTTAGCGCGTTTTCGCTGCTTTGGCTTTGCCACGTTCGCGTGTGGTTAAGGGCGTTCCGCGCCGCGGCGGAGCCTTTTCCACCGCGATTTTGCCTAAGCCAAGCGTCACTAGAGCACCGGCCAGGCTGCGTCGAAACCGCTTATTGCCTGCATTTTGGGCGGCATCGAGCGCAGCTTTGAGCGCTTCCAGCTTGCCGAGTTCGACCGGACCTTCGTCGCCCGCCTTGGCGACCGCGCGGCCGATCAGCCGCAGCGCAATCTCGGCCGGCAACCGGGAATAACCCACTGCGTCGAAGGCGATTGGCCCGGGCGAAGCCGAATCAACCGCCAGATCGACCATCGCCCGGTCGACCGCAGCTTCGATCGCGGCATCGGCCCGCTTGAGTCGCCGCGCCAGCAGCGCCAACCGGCGAGCGTCGAGGCCCTCATTCGCAAGCTGCGGCATCAGGCCGCGCAGCCGCGCGCGGGTGAAGCGCGGATCGCGGTTGGACGGGTCGTCGGCAAACGGAATTTTCGCCGCGCGCAAGGTGGCGACCAGCCGCGACTTTGGGATATCGAGCAGTGGGCGGACGAGCTTGATTTCGCTCGCCCCGCTCGCAGGCAGGCTTGTCAGCCGCGACATCGCGCCCAACCCGGTGATGCCGCTGCCACGCGCCATGCGGATCAGCACGGTCTCGGCTTGGTCATCGAGCGTGTGAGCGGTGAGGATGTGCGCGGCGCTTAGCTTTCGCGCCGCCTCGGCAAGCAAGCGGTAGCGCGCCTGGCGCGCCGCCTGTTGCAGTCCAGTCTTCGGCTTCCTGCCGCCCCAGCGCAAAATGCGGTGCGCCAGCCCAAGCTTGCGGGCAAGCCGTCCGACGCCGGCGGCCTCGCGTTTGGATTCCGCGCGCAGGCCGTGATCGACGGTGACCGCGATCAGCTTCGGCTTGACCTTCAGCGCGTTGCGCCAGCGCGCGGCGAGCACCATCAGCGCGGTGGAATCCGGGCCGCCGGAGACCGCCAGCACCAGCGCGGGCAAATGATCGAGTTCGGAGAAAAGCGAATTGGCTTCAGTGCCCGAGACCGGCGTGGTCTCAGCAGTGCGCACGCTTTTGTTCCTGCGTGACACCGCGCTTCACGCTCGCCGAGGCGCGCGGAAATTTGCGCCCAACTTCGGCCAGCGTGGCGCAGGCCGCTTCCTTCTGATTGAGCGCGGCCAGCGATTGGCCGAGCCGCAGCAGCGAATCGGGCGCCTTGCCGGAGTGCTCGAATTTGGTCGACACCGCCAGGAACGATTCCGCCGCGTCGCGATAGCGCTGGCGCTGGAACAGGCTTTCGCCCAGCCAATATTGCGCGTCCGGCACCAGCCGTTCGCTCGGATATTTCTTCAGGAAATCGCGAAACGCCTGCTCGGCGAGCGCGTAGTCTTTGTGCAGCACATAGCCGTAAGCCATGTCGTATTCGTCCTGCGGCGAAGCCGTGGGCGGCAGCGTCGCCAGCTGCGTTCCGGTCGCGCTGGTATTGCGCGGTGGCGGCAATTGCGATGCCGGCTGCGACGCCGGTTGCGAGGTTTGCACCGGCGCTGCATTTTCTATCGCGGCGGCCGGCGGCGCCGACGCATTGCCGGTCATTGCGTTGAGATCGAGCGGAGCGCCGGCGGCGCGGCCGCCGGGAGCGCCAACCGGCGGCTCGTTCGCCGCACTCTGGGCCGGCGCGGCGATCGCCGCTTCGTTGCCGAGCGCGCGCGGAGCGCCCGGCGCATTCGGACGCTGCGCGGGATCGAACACATCGCCACGGCGGCCGGGCGCTGCCGCCGGCGGCGCATAGACCGGCGCGGCGGGTGCGGCGCCGCCTTTCGAGCCCAACTGCTGCAGACGATATTCGGTGTCGTCCTGCATGCGCTTGAGCTGCATCTCGATCTGCTGATTGCGGTACTGCAATTGCTCGATGGTGCCGGTGAGCTGGCGCATCATGTTTTCTATGCGGTCGAGCCGCACTGTGAGATCGCCGGGGTCGGCCTGCGCCACCTGGGGCGCCTGGCGCTCCTGCGCCGACTCGCCGCGGTTGAACACATTGTCGAGGAAGCCGGGCGACGAGCGCTGCTCCTGCGCCACCGCCGCGCTTGCCAACAGCAGCACGGGAAGCGCGGCCAGCGCCGCGATGCGGATATAATGTCGTGGACGCGTCATAGTCCTACGCAATTTGCAGCCGTCAAATTCCCCATAGGGGTAGCATAAGGCGGGCTGCGTCGAAATTGTGACTGGCGGCCTGTCACCACCATCCACGCCCTGCTTTCAGCCAAAAAAGACGTGAATGCCCGGCATTTAGCCGGGCATGACGTTTTTGCGCGCGAGACGCCCGCCGCCGTTACGAACTGGCGTTGAGCACCGTGACCGCGCGGCGGTTCTGCGACCAGCAGGAGATGTCGTTGCACACCGCCACCGGCCGCTCCTTGCCGTAGGAGATGGTGCGCATGCGGTTGGCCTGGATGCCGCGCGAGATCAGATAATCGCGCACGCCCTGCGCCCGGCGGGCGCCCAACGCGATGTTGTATTCGCGCGTGCCGCGCTCGTCGGCATGGCCTTCGACGGTGAAGGCATACTGGCTGTAGTTGGTGAGCCACTGCGCCTGCTTGTCGAGCGTCGCGCGCGACTGCGGCGTGAGCTCGGTCGAGTCGGTTTCGAAGAACACGCGGTCGCCGACATTGACCACGAAATCCTGCTGGCTGCCGGGCGTCGCCATACCGGCCGCGTTCGCTTGCGCGTCGTCGGCCGGCTTGTTGGCGCAGGCCGAAATCGCCAGCGCCGCGACCAATACGGCCGCAAGCCGAACGCCACGTAGCATTTGTCTGATATCGATCATTCCGGTGACTCCATTTTCGTGCACTGACCGGACGTTTGCGTGGCGCATGATCTTTCCAAAAACCGGTACCCACTTTTCGGGATCATGCGCATTCATGTTCGTCTAACAGAACGTTCGTTAAGCGAACGTTCCATCAACCTTGATGGAACCTTGCACAGCGCCATTAGAATTGTCGGAGCTGCGTAAACCGTCTCTCATGGTTAAGACCCGGTGAATAAGGCGACGTTTTGTCTGCGCATGATCTTTTCCGAAAACCGGTTCCCACTTTTCGGGATCATGCGGCTCACGACAGCAGCGGCGACCAGGCCGGATCCGAGGCCAGACTCGGGGTTGGAACTTTGAGTTCGTTGCGGCCGGTGATGTCGATCGTAAACAGCGACGGGCCGTTGCCGGGGTCGCGGAAGAACATCAGCACCCGCCCGTTCGGGGCGAAGGTCGGCCCCTCGTTGTGGAAGCCCTCGGTGAGGATGCGCTCGCCGGAGCCGTCCGGCTTGAGGATGCCGATGGAGAATCGCCCGCGCGCCTGGCCGGTGAAGGCGATGTAGTCGCCGCGCGGCGACCATACCGGCGTCGAGTGATGCCCTTCGCCGAAACTGATGCGCTGCGCCGCGCCGCCATTCGCCGACATCACGTAGATCTGCTGCGTGCCGCCGCGGTCGCTCTCGAAGCAGATGCGGCTGCCGTCCGGCGAATAGCACGGCGCGGTGTCGATCGCCGGCGTATCGGTGAGCCGGGTCGTCGCCTTCGAGCGCAGGTCCATCACGAACAGATTGGCATTGCTGCCCTGTTGCAGGCTCAGAATCACGCGCTGGCCGTCCGGCGAAAATCTCGGGGCGAATGTCATGCCGGGGAAATTGCCGACGATTTCGCGCTGCCCGGTCTCGATGTTGAGCAGATAGACGCGCGGGTCACCCTGCCCGTAGGACATGTAGGTGATCTCTTGCGTGGACGGATTGAAGCGCGGCGTGAGCACCAGGTCGTCGCCGCGCGTGAGGTAGCGCACGCCGGCGCCGTCCTGATCCATGATGGCGAGGCGCTTGACCCGCCGATCCTTCGGGCCGGTCTCGTCAACGAACACGATGCGGCTGTCGAAATAGCCCTTCTCGCCGGTAAGCGTCTCATAAATCGCGTCGGAAATGATGTGCGCGATGCGCCGCCAGTTGTCGGGCGTGGTGAAATACTGTTTGCCGTCGAGCTGCTGGCCCGCGAACACGTCCCACAGACGGAATTCGGCCTTCAGCCGTCCGTCGCCCTGCTTGGTGATGCGGCCGGTGACCAGCGCCTGCGCATTGATGACGCGCCAGTCGGGAAAGCGCGGCACCGCATCGCTATTGGTGATTTTCTCGGTGAACGCCTGCGGATTGATCGGCGCGAACAAGCCGCTGCGCTGAAGATTGTTGGCGATGACGGCGGTGACGTTGCGCGCGGTTTCCGTTTCGGTCGGCGCACCCGCCAGGAAGTCGGGCAACGCAATCGGCATCGGCTGAACATTGCCTTGCGTGATTTCCACGCGCAGCACGGCGCTCGCCGGTCGCGGAGCGAGGGCGGCGAGCGCGCCGGCGCCCGCGCCGACCAGCAGACGGCGGCGGTTCAGCTTGAAATTACTATCGGTCATAAGGTGGGTCATCTCACGGGAATATCGTGGAACATTTCTTTGGTGTCGAAGGTGAAGTCCATCTCTTTCCAGGTCTCGTAGTGCTCGGGACGAAGCATGGTGTAGGGCTGGCCGACGAGGACCGCCCGCACGGCGCTGTCGCGCATCGCATTAAAACGGGCGCCACTTCCGCTCGTCATAACCTGGGGGCCGATATCCAGCGTGCCGTCACGCTTGAACCTGATCCGAATCGTGATTTGGTAACTATCCGCGTCCTGCGCGCCGATCGGCGGATTCCATAGCGCCATTAGCCGGGCGCGCAGCGCGTCGAGCTCCGATGCCGAAAGCCTGGCCGCGTTGCCGCTGGCGACACCGAGTGAAGGCGCCGAATTGAGCTCGGCGCCGGTCGCGGCGTTGCGTTGCGGATCGCGTTTGTCGAGCAAGGCCGCGATCTTGTTGGCGTCGAACTTCGGCTGTTTGGGTTCCGGCTTCTTCGGCGGCAGCGGCTTCGGCTCCGCCTTGGCGTCCTGTTTCTGATCTTCCTGCTTATTGATTTTCTCGGCGATCGGATCGGGCTTGGGCGCCGGTTGCGGCTCCGCCGTCTTTTCCACCGCGGCCTTGATTTCCTTTTTCTCGGTGACCTTGGGCGCCGGAGTTTCGGCCGGCTTCGGATCGTCCTTCTTCTCCACCAGCGGCATTTGCTTCTCGACCTTGGGCGCCTCCTTGGTGCCCTTGGTGAGCTCGGAGAACTCCTTCTCGTTGATCAGGTCGACCGGCAGCGATTCCGCCGGCGTGACCTCGAAGGCCTTGCCGGTAAACGACACCACCGCGAACAGCAGCACCGCCACGTGCAGGCCGGTCGAAATCACTGAGGCGGTACGCATCTGCATTATTATTTCGAGCCCTGCTCGAATTCGGTGACCAAGGCGACCCGATGGAACCCGGCTGCCGACAACCGCCCCATCACCTTCATCATGGTCCCGTAATCCACCTTCTTGTCGCCGCGCAAATAGATGCGCGCTTCATTGCCCCCGCGCGCCTGCGCCACCGCCTGCAGCTTGGGGATCAGATCGTTCACGTCGATTTCGGCATTTTGCAGGAAAACCTGGCCCTTGTCGGTGACCGACAGAGTCAGCGGCTCCTTGTCCTGGTCGAGACTCTTGGCCTGGCTCTGCGGCAGGTCGATCGGCACCCCGACCGTGAGCAGCGGCGCCGACACCATGAAAATGATGAGCAGCACGAGCATCACGTCCACCATCGGCGTGACGTTGATCTCGCTCATCACCCGCTGACGATGATGCCGCCTTCTTCCGACGACCGGCGTGCCGGCATTGGCTGCCATGGACCCCTCACCCGCGCTCGTCGATCTGCCGCGACAGAATGGCGGAAAATTCGTCGGCGAACCCTTCCAGCCGTTGGGCCTGTTTGTTCACCTCGCCCGCGAACTTGTTATAGAAAATGGTCGCCGGTATGGCGGCGACAAGGCCGATTGCGGTCGCAAACAGCGCTTCCGCGATGCCCGGCGCCACCACCGCCAGCGAGGTGTTCTTGGAGGCGGCGATCGACTGGAAGCTGGTCATGATGCCCCAGACCGTGCCGAACAGGCCGATAAAGGGGCCGGCCGAGCCGACGGTCGCCAGAACCAAGAGCCGGCGTTCGAGCCGCTCGATCTCGCGGGCGAGGCTCACCTGCATCACCTTCTCGATC
>Ga0097691_1002845_pt1 | contig 11096 bp, 12 predicted proteins | sample NGESurdeep072012_8_FD_72858 | JGI IMG/M metagenome (GOLD analysis project Ga0097691, IMG submission 72858) | Arctic peat soil microbial communities from Barrow, Alaska - NGEE Surface sample 210-1 deep-072012 | ecosystem: Environmental > Terrestrial > Soil > Wetlands > Peat ...
ATATGACGAATTAAATCCCATGGGCGCTCACGAAACTCCACAGAAAACGAGACCGACCGCAGCGGCGGACGAGGCGTTCCTGCGCGCTTTGGGCGAGCGCGTGCGCGACGCGCGCGCCCGGCGCGGCATGACGCGCAAGATCCTGGCGCACGATTCGGGCGTATCCGAACGCTACCTCGCACAGCTCGAATCCGGGCAGGGCAATGCATCGGTGCTGCTGTTGCAGAGAATCGCCACTGCGCTGAATCTGTCCCTGACCGAGTTCCTGCAGCAAGGCTCCGAGCAGCCGGCTGAGCTCGCGCTGATCTGGCAGTTCCTGCAGCGCCTGCCGGCGCAGAAACTTCCGCTGGTGCGCTCGCAACTGATGCGCGATTACGGCACTGCGCATACCGACCGCGTGAAGCGTATCGCCCTCATCGGGCTGCGCGGCGCCGGCAAGTCCACCCTCGGAAACAGGCTGGCAAAGGAACTGGCGGTCCCGTTCATCGAACTCGACCGCGAAGTCGAGCGCGAGGCCGGGACCAGCCTGTCGGAAATCTTCCTGCTCTACGGCCAGGCCGGCTATCGCCGCTACGAGCGCCGCTGCCTGGAGAAAGTAGTGGAAAAGAACGAGCGCGTTGTCATCGCCACCGGCGGCTCCATCGTGTCCGAGCCGGGCACCTACGACCTGTTGCTCTCGACCTGCCGCACCGTGTGGCTCAAGGCGCAGCCCGAAGAGCACATGGCACGCGTGGTGGCGCAGGGCGACACCCGTCCGATGACGGGAAACCGCGAAGCCATGGAAGATCTGCACCGCATCCTGCGCGGCCGCAACACGCTGTACGGCCGCGCGGACGTGACCGTCGATACCGCGCACAAGAGCATTGAACAAAGCCTGCAGCAGTTGCGCAAGGCTGTTGCAGCTTAGATTCCGTAGCAAAAGTCATTTTGCTACGGTCCGACTTAGGGGAGCACGAGGGGAGCAGGGAGGGAAAGGAAGGGTCCCTCCCCTTCCTTAGCCCCTCGTTTTGTAAAAGACTCTTGAACCAGGAGAAACCATGCAAGCACCCATGACGAAAACAGCCGACCCGGCACGCATCAGCTTCGACACCCACCCCGAGCGCTACGCGCACTGGCGCATGAGCGTCGAGGGCGAGATCGCCACCCTCGCCATGAACGTGAACGAGGACAAGGGCATCAAGCCCGGCTACAAACTGAAGCTCAACTCCTACGACCTCGGCGTGGACATCGAGCTCTACGACGCCTTGAACCGAATCCGCTTCGAGCACCCCGAGGTGCGTTGCGTGGTCCTCACTTCGGCGCGCGAGCGCATGTTCTGCTCCGGCGCCAATATCTACATGCTGGGCCAGTCCAGTCACGGCTGGAAGGTGAATTTCTGCAAGTTCACCAACGAGACGCGCAACGGCATGGAGGACTCCAGCCGCAACGACGGGCTCAAGTTCCTCGCCGCGGTGAACGGCACCTGCGCCGGCGGCGGCTACGAGATCGCGCTCGCCTGCGACGAGATCCTGATGATCGACGACCGTTCCTCCACGGTGAGCCTGCCCGAGGTGCCGCTGCTGGGCGTGCTGCCGGGCACCGGCGGCCTCACCCGCATCACCGACAAGAGAAAAGTGCGGCGCGACCTGGCCGATTTTTTCTGCACCACCACCGAGGGCGTGCGCGCGGACCGCGCCAAGACCTGGGGCCTGGTCGATCACAGCGCGAAGCCGCAGGCGTTCGCCCAGGCGGTCCGGGAACATGCCGAGCGCCTGGCTGCGGCAAGCGGCCGGCCACGCGAGACCCAAGGCGTCACCCTTACCCCGCTCAAGTGCACGATCGAGGCGGACGGCTACCACTACGAATACGTGGATGCCGTCATCGACCGCGCCGCTCGCACCGCCACGCTTACCGTTTCCGGGCCGAGGCAGGCGCAAGCCGACACGATCGAAGGCATCCTCGCCGCCGGCATCGCCTGGTGGCCGCTGCAAATGGCGCGCGAGCTGGATGACGCGATTCTCATGCTGCGCACGAATGAGCTTGAAATCGGCACCTGGCAACTGAAGACCCGCGGCAATATCGATAGCGTGCTGGCCGTGGACGCCGTTCTGGCCAAACACCGCGCGCACTGGTTCGTGCGCGAGACCGCGGGCCTGCTGCGGCGCACGCTGGCACGACTGGACGTATCCTCGCGCACCTTGTTCGCCATCATCGATACGGATTCCTGCTTTGCCGGAACGCTGGCCGAACTGGCGCTCGCCGCCGACCGCAGCTACATGCTGCAGCTGCCCGACGACCCGGAGAAGGCGCCGCGCATGGTCCTGTCCGAACTCAACTTCGGCGCCTATCCCATGGTGAACCACCTCACCCGCATGGCCACGCGCTTCTGCGGGCGCGAGGAACCGGTCGAGGCAGCGCGCCAGGCCGTCGGCGAGAAGCTCGACGCGCACAATGCGGCCAAGCTCGGCCTGGTCACCTTCACCCCGGACGATCTGGACTGGGACGAGGAAGTGCGCATTGCGCTGGAGGAGCGCGCCAGTCTTTCGCCCGATGCGCTCACCGGCATGGAAGCGAGCTTGAGGTTCACCGGCGCGGAAAGCATGGAGACGCGCATCTTCGGGCGGCTGTCGGCCTGGCAGAACTGGATTTTCAACCGCCCCAACGCGGTCGGCGAGCACGGCGCGCTGAAGGTCTTCGGCACCGGCTCGAAGGCGAAATTCAACTGGGAAAGAATTTAGGAGATACAACATGGCCATCGATTACAGCGAGAAGATCCCCAACAACGTGAATCTTTCCAACGACCGCACGTTGCAGCGCGCGCTCGAACATTGGCAGCCGCACTTTCTCGACTGGTGGCGCGAGATGGGGCCGCATGATTTCGCCTCCGCCGACGTCTATCTGCGCACCGCCACCGGCGTGGATGCGCAAGGCTGGGCCACCTACGGCGCGGTGAAAATGCCCGACTATCGCTGGGGCATTTTCCTCGCCGACGCCATCCCCGAGCGCAAGATCGGCTTCGGCGACAGCTTCGGTGAGCCGGTATGGCAACAGGTGCCGGGCGAGTTCCGCTCCCAGTTCCGCCGCCTGATCGTGACCCAGGGCGACACCGAGCCCGCCTCGGTCGAACAGCAGCACCTGCTCGGCCACACCTGCCCTTCGCTCTACGACCTGCGCAACCTGTTCCAGGTCAACGTCGAGGAAGGCCGCCACCTGTGGGCCATGGTGTATCTGCTGCACGCCCATTTCGGCCGCGACGGACGCGAGGAAGCGGAAGAGCTGCTCGCGCGCCACTCGGGCGATGCGGACAAGCCGCGCATCCTCGGCACCTTCAACGAGCCGATCTCCGACTGGCTGTCGTTTTTCTGCTTCACCTACTTTACCGACCGCGACGGCAAGTTCCAGCTGAAGAGCCTGGCCGAATCGAGCTTCGACCCGCTCGCGCGCACCTGCCGCTTCATGCTCACGGAAGAAGCGCACCACATGTTCGTCGGCGAAACCGGCATCGGCCGGGTGGTCAGGCGCACCCTCGAAGTGATGAAGGAACTCGGCACGGACGATGTGCAGGCGCTGCGGGGCCAGGGTGTGGTCGATCTGCCGCTACTGCAGCGCTATCTCAATTTCTGGTTCAGCTCGTCCCTGGACCTGTTCGGCTCGGAGGTGTCGTCGAATGCCGCAAGCTCGTTCGCCAACGGCATCAAGGGCCGCCCGGATGAAACCACCCAGTACCAGGACCATGTCTGTACCGATGCCACCTATGAACTGGAGACCCCCGACGGCAAGGGCGGGCTGCAAAAAGAAACCGTAGGCCTCAGGAATGCAATGAACGAGGTGCTGCGCGAAGCCTATGTGCGCGACTGCGAAATCGGGTTGAAGCGCTGGAATATGCAGATACAGAAGGCCGGGCACGATTTCCGCCTCAAACTGCCCTCGACTCGATTCCGCCGCAGCATCGGCGCCTGGACCAATGTGCCCACCGACCCCGAAGGCCGCATCATTGCACGCGAGGAGTACGAGCGCAGATTGCCCGAGTGGCTGCCAACGCCCGCCGACAGAACGTACGTCACCAGCCTGATGCAGCGCGTGACCACACCGGGCAAAATGGCCGGCTGGATCGCGCCGCCGGACCGCGGCATCAACAACCTGGCGCTGGATTACGAGTACGTGCGGCTGGCGTAGGGCCTGTTTCGGTCATGCCGAACTGGTCTTTTCGATTCCTTGGCGGCGCGCGCGCTGCTCTGCGCGAGCAAGACCTTCGGCGCCGAAGAGGGCTTGCGCACCGGCTTTTTGCACCAGATCGCAGCCCCACAGGCCTGGCCCGGGCTCATCGAACGCGCCGCTGCCTGGAGCGGATGCAACTATCCCGGATTTTGCGGGTCGAATGTTTTTAATTCTGTCGCCCCAACGGCTTGCGTCGCCCGCACGCGCGGAACGGCGCAGGCCCCCAAGCCTGTTATAATCCACGCCCATGAAATTTCTGTTCGACTTATTCCCGGTCATCCTGTTTTTCATCGCCTTCAAGCTGCAGGGGATCTACGTCGCCACCGCGGTCGCAATCGCCGCCAGCTTTGGCCAGATCGGCTGGCTGTGGCTGCGCGGTCGCAAGATCGACACGATGCTGTGGGTGAGCCTGGCCATCATCGTCGTGTTCGGCAGCGCCACCCTGTTGCTGCACGACGAGACCTTCATCAAATGGAAGCCGACGGTGCTGTACTGGCTGTTCGCCTCCGTATTGAGCGCGAGCGAGCTGTTGTTTCATAAGAACCTGATACGCACCATGCTGGGGGAGCAGATCCAACTGCCCCAACAGGCCTGGAGAAAGCTGAATTTCAGTTGGGCCGGATTTTTTGCCTGCATGGGCTTTCTCAACCTCTATGTCGCCTTCAACTTCCCTACCGACACCTGGGTCAACTTCAAGCTGTTCGGCGGCATGGGCCTGATGCTGGCCTTCGTGATCGGGCAAGGCCTGTTCCTCGCCAAGTACGTGGAACAGAAGGAATCCAAGTGAAGCGCGCATGAACGTCGCCCACAGTATCAAGCAAAAACTGGCTGCGCTGCAGCCCAGCCGCCTGGAACTCGCCGACGACAGCGCCCTGCACGCCGGGCACGAGGGCGCCAAGGGCGGTGGCGGCCATTACCGGCTGACTATTGTTTCGCAGCAATTCTCCGGCAAGAATACGGTGGCGCGCCACCGCATGATCTACGCCGCGCTCGGCCCGATGATGCACCAGCAAATCCACGCCCTCGCCATCCGCGCCTACGCGCCGGACGAGGCAGAAACTCTTTCACAACCGTAGCAAACCAAAAGGAACAACCATGCAGCCCACAAATTTCCGCCTGACCCTGGCTCTCATCGTCGCGCTATCGCTACCGGGTCTCGCGCTGGCACAGGCTGGCGCCGCAAGCGCCAAGGTCGCGACCGTCAACGGCGTCGCCATCCCCAAGTCCAGGGTGGATGCCATAGTGCGCGCGCAGGAGGCGCAGGGGCAGAAGGATACGCCGGATCTCCGCGCGGCGATCCGCGATCGCTTGATTACCCTGGAAATCGTCGCGCAGGAAGCCACCCACAAGGGCATGGCCAAGACCGCCGATACCCTGAGTCAGATCGAACTCGCCCGCACCAACATCCTGGCCCAGGCCTTCCGCACGGATTATGTCAAGAATCACCCGGTGAGCGATGATGCGCTGAAGGCCGAGTTCGAAAAGATCAAGTCACAGATGGGCGACAAGGAATACAAGGCGCGCCACATCCTGGTGGAAAATGAAGCCGACGCGAAAGAGATCATCGTAAAACTGAAGAAAGGCGAGAAATTCGAGGAACTGGCGAAGGCTTCCAAGGATCCCGGCTCCAAGGACCACGGCGGCGATCTGGATTGGAACCAGCCCGGCGGCTTCGTCAAGCCCTTCTCGGATGCCATGATGAAGCTGGAAAAAGGCAAATACACCGAGACGCCGGTGCAGTCCCAGTTCGGCTGGCATGTGATCCAGCTCGACGACGTGCGCCCGGCGAAATTCCCGGATTTCAATGAAATCAAGCCCGGCCTGCAGCAGCGCATGCAGGAAGCAATGTTCGAGAAGACCGTGGCCGATCTGCGCGCCAAAGCCAAGGTGGAGTAATCCAGGCGAACCGCGGATAAGCGCGGATCGAGACCAACGGGGGCGCAAGTCCCCGTTGTCGTTTTTGTCCTCCAAGATGGGAGACCGAAGGTCGGGACCACCCGAAGAGGTGGGGACTTTCCCCTCTCCCGTCAAGCGGGACCGAGGAAGGGGGATCGAGACCGTTGGGCGTGGGAGGGGCGCCCTCGCCCCGATCAGCGTCAAAATCGAAGATCGATCGGCCCGAGGGCGGGCCTCCTACACTACAGAAGCGACTCCATGGCCCTCAAGGCAACCATTTTCAAAGCCGAGCTGCAAATCGCCGACATGGACCGCAATTACTACCATGACCATGCGCTCACTATCGCCCGCCATCCGTCTGAAACGGACGAACGCATGATGGTGCGCTTGCTCGCCTACGCCCTGCACGCCAACGAAGCGCTGTCGTTCGGCAAGGGGCTCTCCGCCGATGACGAGCCCGATCTCTGGCAAAAGGATCTGACCGGCGCGATCGAGCTCTGGATCGATGTCGGCCAGCCCGACGACAAACGCATACGCAGGGCCTGCGGCCGCGCGCGCCAGGTATTCGTCTACAGCTACGGCGGTCATGGCGCCGCCATCTGGTGGGATCAGATCGGCAGCAAGCTCGAGCGCACCAGCAATCTGACCGTAGTCTCGGTGCCGGCGGCCGCCAGCCAGGCGCTGGCGAAGCTGGCCCGGCGCAACATGCAGTTGAATTGCACCATTCAGGACGAACAGGTCTGGCTGGCCGACACGGAGGAAAGAGTGCAGGTGGACCTGATCAGGGTCAAACTCCCGCCTGCCCGTGTGCGCTGACAGCCCGCCTTATCCTTGGTATGCGAGCGGGCTCGAAAACTCAGCTTTCCAAACCCTTTTTCAACAGTTCGGCCACCACCTCGTTCAACCCGGTCTGGCGTTCCTGCGCCAGCGCCTGGACCTGTTTCACCAGATCGCCGTTGAGCTTGACCGCAAACGGCACCAGACCGAGAGCCTGGTCGAGCTTGCGCTGTTCGCGCCGCTCCATAGGGACGCCTGCATCCTTGCCGAAACGGCCGGGGGTGCCGAACCGGTTCACGCTGCTGTTGATTTTCAGACCCTTGTTCTTTTCCAGGTCGGTTTTTTTCACGTCTGCATATCCTAGTGTGTGTAGAGGTTGTTTCAGAATTCCCGAAACGACCTCTGATTTAGGGAGTATGAGGGGAGGCATCCCCTCATATTGTAATAGGCTCTAAAGCAACGCGCCGCATTCTACGCAGTCTTGGGCCATTGCGCTCGGACAAATGCACTGTGCACTATGGCTTGACTACTCCCAGGCGGCGCCAGCCATCGTGGCCGAGGTGGCGCAAAGTCTCGATGTTGCGTTCGAATATCTGGCTGGCATCGGGGAACACCGCCACGGCGCGCGCGATGCTCGCCTCGCGCAGCAGGTGCAGCGTCGGATAGGGCGAGCGGTTGCTGCAGTTCTCGATGTCCTCCGGCCGGGTGCCGGCGAATTGGTATTGCGGATGGAGGCTCGCGACCTGGATTTCTCCCTCCAGCCCCTCGCCGGCGACGGCGGCTTCGGCCAATTCTAGAAAATCATTGTAGTCGAGGAAATCGCTGAGCAGGCGCGGATGCACCAGCAGCGTGGTGTCGATTTCGGACGGATCGGCCGCGTGCAGGGTGCGCAGCTCGGTGACGAGATCGGCGAGCAAATCCTCGGGCGTTTGCGCCGCGCTGACGGCGTAGCGGATCTGGTTCTTGACGTGAACCGCCTTGGCGAACGGACACAGGTTGAGGCCGATCACGGCGCGCTCCAGCCAGGCTCGCGTCGCGGCGACGACCTCCTCGTCCGGGACAGCGAGCGGTTTCTGGTCAATGCGCATGCGGTTCCTCCTTGTGCATTATCGCATTCATCCGGGCGGCAAGCACCGGTGCCTGGGCAGAACGCGGCAAATCCGCCCCGAACTCTTTGACCCAGATCAATGCCTGTACTGCGCATGGCCTCTACAGTGTTCATCCTATGCTACCCGAGAACTTTTTGCAGTCCCGCTAGGTCGAATCAAACGATGTCCACTCCAGAACTGGTCTGCCCGGCGGGCAACCTGCCCTCGCTCAAGACGGCGGTGGACAACGGCGCCGACTGGGTCTACATGGGCCTCAAGGACGAGACCAACGCGCGCAATTTCGCCGGCCTCAACTTCGATGCCGCGAGCGCGAGCGAAGGCCTGCGCTACGCCCATGCGGCCGGCGCAAAAATGCTGCTCGCCATCAATACCTTCCCGCAGGGGCAGGCCGCGCCGCGCTGGCAGCGCGCCATCGACAGCGCCGCCGACCTCGGCATAGACGCGGTGATCCTCGCCGACGCCGGCCTGATGCGCTACGCGGCCGAGCGCCATCCGCAATTGCGGCTGCACCTGTCGGTGCAGACCTCGGCCACCAACTACGAGGCGATCAATTTCTACCATGAGCGCTTCGGCATCTCGCGCGCGGTGCTGCCGCGCGTGCTCTCGCTCGCCCAGGTCGCCGACGTGATAAAAAACACGCCGGTGCCGATCGAAGTGTTCGGTTTCGGCAGCCTGTGCGTGATGGTCGAGGGACGCTGCGCCTTGTCATCCTACGTCACCGGCGAATCACCCAATACCCGCGGCGTGTGCTCTCCGGCCAAAGCGGTGCGCTGGGAGAAGCACGGCGATACGCTCGACGCCAGGCTGAATGGCATTCTGATCGACCGTTTCGCCCCGGGGGAGAACGCCGGCTACCCGACCTTGTGCAAAGGCCGCTTCAACGTCGAAGACGAAACCTATTACGCCATCGAAGAACCCTCCAGCCTCAACGCCATGGAGCTGCTGCCGGAATTGGCGAAAATCGGCGTCGCGGCGATCAAAATCGAAGGCCGCCAGCGCAGCCCGGCTTATGTCGCCGCAGTGACGCGCATCTGGCGCGCCGCGATCGACGCTCATGCACAGAACCCGGCGCGCTTTTCCGTCCACGCCGACTGGGCGAACGGCCTCGCCCGCGTCGCCGAAGGCCAGCAGCACACGCTCGGCGCTTATCACCGCAAGTGGAAATGAATTGACTATGGTCTCTGCCTCAGTTCTGTCATCCCGAGTCCCCTTCGAGGATAAACTTCGCGAGGGATCTGCTTTTGCAGCTTTGTCAAAAGCAGATTCCTCGGGCATAGCCCTCGGAATGACATCGGAAGAACGGAATGAAACTTAGCCTGGGCCCGGTGTTGTACTACTGGTCGCGCGAAGCGCTGCTGGCGTTCTACGCCGGCGTCGCCGACTCAGGCGCCGATATCGTCTACTTGGGCGAAGTGGTGTGCTCGCGCCGGCATAATCTGCGCCTGGACGATTGGCTCGGTCTGGCGCGTGACCTCAGCGCAAGCGGCAAGCAAGTGGTGCTGTCGTCGCAAGCGCTGATCGAATCCGAATCCGATCTGAAAACCCTGCGCCGCATCGCCGCCAACGGTGAATTCACGGTCGAGGCCAACGAAATGGGTGCGGTGCGCCTGCTCGCTGGCCGCGTGCCTTTCGTCGCCGGACCGCACCTGAACATATACAACAACGAAACGCTCGCCTGGTTCGCCGAACTCGGCGCGACCCGTTTCGTGCTGCCGCTGGAACTCTCGCGCGACACCCTGCGCGAATTGCAGGCGCAGCGCCCGGCCGGGATGCAGACCGAGGTGTTCGCCTACGGCCGGATGCCGCTCGCATTCTCCGCGCGCTGCTTCACCGCGCGCCACCACGACCTGCCCAAGGACGACTGCCAGTTCCGCTGCCTCGACGACGCCGATGGCCTCGCGCTGCGGACGCGCGACAAGGAAGCCTTCCTGACGCTGAACGGCATCCAGACGCAATCGGCGCTGGTGTACGACCTGTCGGATTCGATCGAGGAACTGCGCGGTCTCAAAGTCGACGTGGTGCGCCTGTCGCCGCAGTCGAGCAACATGATCGAGATTATCGAGAGCTTCCACGCGCGCTGCGCCGGGCGTCCTGGCGCTTCGCTCGAAGACCTGCGCGTCGCGCCGCCCTGCAACGGCTACTGGTACGGCGTGCCTGGCATGGAATACCGGACCCCGGCATGAACCCCGCGAAACCAGCCCCACTCCTGCCCGCCCGCCTCGCCGGCCTGGTCAGCAGCCTGCCGCAATGGCCGCCATCGGCCGTGGTGTGCGCGGCGCTGAACCTGCTCTTCCTGCCGACGCTGGATGCGGACACGAAGCAGCGCCTGATGGGCCGCGTCGTTGCCGTCCAGGTGAGCGACGCTGGTCTGGACTGCCGCATCCGCCTTGCGTCCTTTGGATTCCTGCCTGCGCCGTACCGCGCGCCCGAAGTCACGATCCGCGCCTGCGCCTGGGATTACTATCGCCTCGCGCGTCGCCTCGAGGATCCGGACACACTGTTCTTCTCCCGCCGCCTCACCATCGACGGCGACACCGAACTCGGATTGCTGGTCAAGAACGCGCTCGATGCGATCGACTGGAGCCGCCTGACCGGACGGCTGGGTCCGGTAATCGAACGGCTGCGCCGTCTCACCGAGCGCCGCGGCGCGCGCCACAAGCCCTATCCGTGAGACTCCCTGTGGCGGCGATCCCTCGCCGTGAGTGATGATGGGCGTTGGCGGGGGGCTTCAGAAGAATATCGAACACGCCTTTTCCTCGCTTTTCCTGCGCTATCAGTTTTTCTTGTTCGGATATTGAGCAGATGACCGAAGATGCGCATCAATATTGGTTCTCGGGCCGGTCGACGAATGTTGCAGGCGAAAGACAAATGCGAACACGAACCCTCTTGGTAACTTTTGGCTATACTTTGCAGATCTTTGATGAGTCAATCGAGTTCCGCGCGCTGAAGAAGAAGGCCCGGAACAAAGTTACCGCGTAGCGAGGATCACTGACATGACTGAACTGACCGTGAAGCTTCCCGATGAACTTGCCAGGCAAATCCGGGCCGCAGGGCTCTTGGATGAGGCCGCGTTGGAGAAGGTTTTTCGGGAGGCGCTCCGTAAGCTGGCCGTCGGCG
>Ga0097691_1002846_pt1 | contig 11094 bp, 6 predicted proteins | sample NGESurdeep072012_8_FD_72858 | JGI IMG/M metagenome (GOLD analysis project Ga0097691, IMG submission 72858) | Arctic peat soil microbial communities from Barrow, Alaska - NGEE Surface sample 210-1 deep-072012 | ecosystem: Environmental > Terrestrial > Soil > Wetlands > Peat ...
AGGAGATTCCAGCTGCCGATGCCGGCGGCAAGAAGTGAAGCTCCTACCAGAAGCAATTGGAACAAAAGTGCAGCATGGATCCGCATCCCGACTTCTGATTGGCATCGAGGGTCTTGCGGGCCAACCTTGAGTTGCTCCTCAGAGTCAGAAATCGAGCAGCGTTACGTCGAAGCCAGCGCGAGCGAGTGAACGCCGCACAGACGATTCAACGTTCGGACCATCCACGTGTGCAGCGGCTGGCACTTCCGGCGCGGCGCGAAGACGTCCAGCCAGCGCTTCCGAATCGGCGCCGGCTATACGCTCGCACTCCGCGTACACACCGTCAGGCCCTTCCTCGACTCGATTGTGTATCGCCAGCACCGCCTTGAGCGCCCGCAGGACCGCGCCTCGGGGAGTGGGCACTAGCAGCATCGCGATGGCGCCGTGATCCAATCGCAACCTGGCTGCGATCGCAAGTGGTTCGCCACCTCGAAGCCGTTGTATCGCAGGGAGAAGAATCTTCTCCTCCAACCCTATGTGCTTGAGCAGTCCCCGCCGAAACTCGCCGAATGCATCCGTATCGATATTCGCGGGATCGCGGCTGGCGCGGGAGAGCAATTGATCGAGGCGCTCGTGGTCGCGTTCGAGGAAGCTCCGGATTGTCTCTTTGCCTTTCACTGACCGCACGCGGAAGCCCGAGCGAATTCAGGAACGAAGCATCTTCGGGCCGAAGAAGGCCAGCCAAACTGCCGAGCCCGCAATCCAGACTGCAGACGCCCATCCGAGGTGAACGTAGTAGGTGTTACTGGCGTCGGCCGCCAGTCTTGCGCTCAGCGCAATCAGGAATGCCGCGCCCACTATGATCACCGCGGCCGGACGACCGAGGGCGAGTTGCTCCATGTTCAGATGGCTCATCGCGACGTGGCTGCCTACTCCAAAAACCAGAAGGCTAAAGCCGCCAATATAGAGGATGTGCATGGCCGGCACGCGATAGTCGGGCCAGATTACCGAGGCGATCAAACCCACTGGCATGAGCCACACCGCCAGCCACACCAGCTTGCGATGTGCACCCGGCTTGCCGGGCAGGCGCAATGCGCCGCCGCCGAATCCCAACCCGATCGCGACTACCATCGCGCGAAGCAATGGGCCGCTTCGGTCGAAGCCAAGCTGCTCGAGCAGCAAGCTCAAGAAGATCGCAACGCCGGCGCCCGCGTATGCCAGTGCCTTCCAGGTTTCGCGAGGCGCGGAACCATGGCCGCCGCCGCATCGCGCAAGGAGCCGGGTTGCATGCCCCAGCAATCGGTCCGGCGAGAAAGGGATAGTACCTGGGATCGAAGGTGTCGAAGTCCGAGCGCTCGAGCTCGCCCGTCGCGCTGCGCATGATCGATCGAAACGTCGTGGCCGGCCGCGCGAATCCATTGGCGAAGCCGCATTCGCTGACGACTTCGTTTCCGACCAGATAGGTGGTCGCCGTCAGCTCCCACGCACTATGCGCATCCAATATCTGCCAGCTCCGCGACTGTTGCAGCACTTCTCGCGAATCGAGGTCGAGGGTGCGGTAGGTCATCATCTTGCCCGGAATCGATAGCTGCGCGAAGGCGCGCGACGGGAATACGAACACGAATGCGATAAGAAACAGGAGCGACGCGGTTCTCAACGACATAGCGTGTCGGCCGGCTCTGACCAAAGCTTTGCGTACAGTTCGGCGCGAGTGGCGCGTCGCCATTGACTAACAGGGGACTTCGCCAATCGGGTATTCGTGCAGCGCATCGCGATTGCCTTGCCGCAGGCAGATGGCCAAGTATCGCGACTGGACGGGCTAATTCATAGACACGAACCTGGACAGCGGTTCAGAACGCGCCAAATCCGTACGATCAAATCGATCGGGCCATTGCAGTGTGGCGAACAACCCTCGAACGCAGCTTCATCTGGAACACCGCCGTGCAGCGTTCCAAAGAGACAAAGTTGAGTTGCTGACTGCCCGCCCGGGAGGCGGACGTTCGAACTCCAAGCCTTCCTCTGATGCTCGACGTTACGAAATTCCGCGGTCAGCCTAGCGAACGAAGGAACCGGAGAGTCTCTGAAGAAGAGCCGAATCCAACGCGAAACAAATTCTCTCCAGCACGGATGCTTTTATTCGGGGTTGGATAGCGCGCCAAACTCGGGTTGAATTCCGCCCCTCCAATCCTGAAGGGTCTCGGGGGTTCGAATTCGCCCCTCTCCGGCAGCCAGTCGTCGATTTTCGGAGATTCTCCGGACGTTCTTTTGACCACCAACCCCGACTCTCCGCATTTTCGGTGCTGTCTTAATTCGGACTTGAGTGGTTGAACTTGAAAACGTGAATGTCTAATTTCTTGATGGACGCTCACGCGGCGATTTGCTAGTGGGGAAAGTGCATCGGCTGGTTTAACGAGCCCGTTTCCAGTCGGCGTCAATTCGCTTCGGAGGACGAGAGTTATGGCAACGTTTGTGGTTTTGGCCCGCTACACACATCAGGGCGTCGAGCATGTGAAGGCCTCGCCCGAGCGACTGGAGGCTAAAGCTATCTTTGGGACAGCATCCAGCCCCGCGGCAGCCCACAAGCTTAGAGTCTTCCGAGGGGGAATGAGGGGTTCCATGAGAATGCAAAAGGTATTTTCAGCGGCTTCGTCGCTAACCCCCCAAGGCCAGCATCGCGGCGTGCGCCTCCTATATCGGTCAAAAAGTTTTAGGTGCACGAGCGGAAATCGGGTCGGCAGAGTCGCGTCTGCTGACTTGGGCTTTCTGAGTACAGTGAAAAAACTACTGTTCATTGTTCTATTGATTGTGGCGGGTGGTTTGTGGTCGGCCGGCAGCGGTAGCGCCGGCAATACGAAAAACCCGGCCTTTACGGGTGCTTGCAGAAAATTGCCGTCGCCTTCCGCGCCGAATTTTACAAATCGCTTTAATCAGTTCGTCAGGCAGTTGTGCTACCAGAAGCAGAACTGGGAGCACGACGCGAACCGGCGCACCAGCCAGAACATTCATGACACCCTCGTCAAGATCTGGTACTCGCCCTTGCTGTTCAAATGGATGACCGTTCTGAACCGACAGGGTCCGGTACCTGACGGCGCAATAGCCATCAAGGAAGAGTATTCGAGTCAGACTTCCCCCATCCAGTTTTGGAGCGGGATGGTCAAGGATTCAAGCCTTTGGTGGGACGGATGGTATTGGTCGGTCGTTGGGACCGAAAGCAGCGCGTCCGCGCCCGCCGCGTCTTCCACGACGAATGGATGCGCCGAACCGCAGTTTCCGTTTAATGGCCCCACTAGTGTTAACTGCATAGGCTGCCATGCCTCGGCAATCTCAACCTCGCCCGGAGCCGGAACCTTCTCCGGCACGGAATTTATAGACTCGACGACCTCGGCGGGCGCGGCCGGATCGATGCCTGCTGATGCGCAGCTTCCGGCCTTCGCGGCGCACTTGCAAGCGCAAGCCGATCCGGATCCGGCATCGGGATTCACCGGCCGGCTCCCGAGCTCGATATTTGCCAATGTGAGGATGCTCCCCGCTGCCACCATACCGTGTATGGTGCCCCAGCAGCTGGATCGAGTGCCTTCGAAACCTGCTTCGAAGGGAGGCCCTTCGCTGTTCGTTACTTCAGATCAATGCGCCAGCTGCCACGACGCTACCAACAACGCACCAATGCCCACCCACATGCTTTATACCGAACCCGGATCATCGACTCCGGTTAACCTGTCGACCTATGGCGAATGGCGCTATTCGATGATGGGGCTCTCTGGCCGCGACCCCATATTCTTCGCCCAGCTGGATACCGAGTCGACCGTACATTCCAAGCTCAAAGGCAAGCGCAACGCTCCCGGGTTCATTCAGGATACGTGTTTATCCTGCCACGGAGTAATGGGACAGCGCCAGTTCCACCTGGACAAAGGAAACAGACCAAAGACGCTATTCACCCGCGATCAACTGCAAAATGCCACCTCGCCGTACGGAGCGCTGGCGCGTGACGGGGTCTCGTGCGCGGTTTGCCATCACATCTCCGACGACGACCAGAACCTAGACGATCCCTCTGCTTATACGGGGCGTTTTCTCGTCGGCCCTGCCGACGTACTCTATGGTCCTTATCCCTCCGGCGATTCCGACGTGAAGGTCGGCGACAATGTAATTCCGCGGCCGATGAAAAACTCTGTAGGAATAGTACCGATATTTGGAGCTCAGGTCGGGGAGGCAGGACTGTGCGCCTCTTGCCACACGATCGTGCTCCCGGTCTATGACGCCAAAGGCAATCAGGTCATTGAGAATGGCGTTCCCAAGACCGATTTCGAGCAGACCACCTACCTTGAGTGGCAAAACAGCTCCTTCGTTAATCAACCGTGCCAGAGCTGCCATATGCCCGATAATTTCAAGGGCGCGAAGCTGGAGTTCCAAGTCGCCAACATCGAGGACAGCACATTCCCCCGGATACCAGAGACTGGTCAACAAACATCGTTGCCGGCTGACGAATTGATTCTCGAGAACCGTACATTCTATGCGCGTCATCAACTGCTCGGCATCAACCTCTTCGCACTTGAAATGTTCGATCAGTTTCGGACCGATCTGGGGCTGTACCAGGAAGATGGGTTGTTACCGCCCGACCTGGCGAGTACAGTTTTCGGCCAGAAAAATGCGGTTGAGGGAGCGGTCATTCAGGCGCAGACTACGACTGCGGCAGTGAGATTCGACTCCGCAACCAAAAACGGCGGACAGCTTCTGGCAGATGTTCGGGTTCAGAATCTTGCCGGTCACAACCTCCCTTCAGGAGTCAGCTTCCGCCGCGCGTTCCTGGATCTCCAGGTGCTGGACGCTCAAGGGAACGTCCTGTGGGAATCTGGTGGCACCAACGCTGACGGCGTGATTACCAACACCGCCGGCAACCCACTGCTTACCGAATTCTTCAGCCCCTCCCAGCAGTCCTTTCAACCACACTTCTGGACTGGCAATCCGATCACGAGCGACCAACAGGTGGAGATCTACGAGGAGATGGTGCGTGATCCTCAGGGACAGCTGACCACCAGTTTTCTCAGTCTCGACAATAAGGTTAAGGACAATCGACTTCAGCCTCAGGGCAGGTCTTCCAGCGGTCCAAACGCCGATATCACTGCTTCGGTGGGCACGGGCGCTGACCCGAGCTATCAGGGAGGATGCGGCTGCAGCGTCGTGCGTTACCAGCTACCGCTCACGGGAGGACTCACGAGCGCGGCAAAGGTCCAAGCCACCCTGTACTATCAAAGCATTCCTCCTTACTATCTGCGCCAGCGCGCCCAGGACGGTCATGGGCCGGACACGGCGAGACTGGTCAAGTTCACGAACGAGTTGGACGTGAACAAATACACTGAGATTTCCAACTGGAAACTGAAAGTCACCAGCTCCGGGCCCGTCGACATGCAGTGAGCGGAGTCGGAACTTTCTGAAAGAGCGAACATTCAGTTTACTCGGCACGTCTACGACGCGCCGGGGACGACGGGACGGCTAACAGCCACTGTGACAGCCAAGGCTATGAACATGCGCTTTGTCGCTAATACCGATAGGAGAACCATAGTAACAAGAAAATATACCCTGATTTATTCGCTGCTATTCTTTTGCGTGAGCCTGCTTTCGTTTATCTCAAGCGCACCCGCGCTACGCGACGATGCTTAGCATTCTGTCTTTTGCGAAGATGAATTTCGTCGGCGTTTTGCCGGCGAGGTGGCGCGCGACGGCCTCGCTCTTGAGCGCAACTCCTTGGACTGAAGGCTCGATCAAACAGGTCGGTCGGCGCTATGGTCGCAGCCTAATCTCACCTTGACTTCTGCGGTTCGCGGAAACCAAAACCTTGCCGGGGGAAGCTATTTGGTTTACAAGGCGAGTTGGAGCCGGAGAGCCAAAACGGAAATTCCAGGTTATATCCTTTGTTGAAAGCGGAGAAGTCGGCGCGATAATTTTCGTTGTCAGGGTCTTCCTGGCGATGGAAAAGGCGAAGCCGCTGCGCTTCGCGGATGAGGGGATCGGGGACAATGAACACACTGGTTCGTGTTTTGCGCGCAGCCGCGCTCGTGGCGGTGTGCGTGGCGGTCTGCGTTAATTCAGCACAGGCGGGGCCATATAAGAATTCGAAGCAAACGGAGACACCGATCAAACACTTGATCGTAGTGATCGGTGAAAATCACAGCTTCGACAACGTCTTCGCCACCTACGTGCCTCCCGATCCGACCCAGCAGGTGTGGAATCTGCTCTCGCTCGGGATCGTCAATCAGGCGGGCCTGCAGGGTCCGAATGCCGCCCTCGCGGCTCAAAATCAGGCAACCGATACGACGGCCTGGCAGTTGAGTCCGACCCGGACCGGCGCTTTTCCGAACCTGCCTCAGCCGAGTACGACGCTCAACGCATTTCCGGCCTCTCCCTGCGAGTTGGCGACCCTCCTTCTCGAATTTGGGAAGGATCCCGCAGGAATCCTCTTTTGCACCGATTACGCGCTGGAACCCGCCGCACAGGACCTTTTGTCGATGGGCGGCACGGGGCAATCGTTTTATGGAGTCCCGCTCGGGCTTGACATCTTCCCCGCTCCGGATTGCAGGTACCCCTCCGATCTCCCCGACGGGCCTTATTGGTTGGTGGGCGCATCGCAACTGAATTCCTGTCCGACTCCCACCTTCAAGAGCGCGATCACCCCGACTCAGTTCACCGACAATGTCGGCGACCCGGTGCACCGCTTGTTCCAGATGTGGCAGCAGAACGATTGCAGCGCGGCCAACCTCACAGCGAGCAATCCCAGCGGGTGCGCGCACGATCTTTATGCGTGGGTCGCGACGACCGTTGGCTGGCAAATCACCAAGGATGGCAATCCGCCGACCGACGAGCAGGGCACTTTTCAGGGCGGGATCGCCATGGGCTTCTACAACATGGCCGCTGGCGATTATCCCTATTTTCAGGCGCTGGCCCAGAACTACGCAATCGATGATAACTATCATCAATTCGCGATGGGCGGTACCGGGCCGAATTCGCAGTCGATCGGAACCGCGGATGTCTACTACTACACCGACAGCGACGGAAATCCCGCAACACCGGCATCGAACCTGATTGAGAATCCGGATCCGCAGGCGGGGAGCAACAACTTCTATACTAATGATTCGCCTGCCCCCGGCGATCCGGGAAACACCAGTACGGGCGGCTTCGTCAACTGCTCGGATGCCTCCCAACCCGGGGTGAAGCCGATCAATGACTACCTCGCCACGCTTCCGTACACCCCATTCAACAGCGGCAATTGCGCTCCGGGAAATTACTATCAGGTCGACAACGAATATCCGAGCTACGATCACCTGGGCGACCCGATTCAGCAGGGCAACGAATTTCCCAACGGACCGGCATTCGCCGTCGGTCCACAGACCATCCCTACTATCGGCGACGCATTGTCCAAAAAGAAAGTCTCGTGGAAGTATTACGGGGAGGGGATGAATTCCGCCGACGACCCGGCGTTGGCCAACGAACTATATTGCGTAATCTGCAATCCCTTCCAGTTTTCACGTTCGATCATGACCGGACCGCTCAAGACTAACCTCCAGGATTTGGACGCGTTCTTCAGCGATGTAAACAGCGGCCAGCTCCCGGCAGTCTCGTTCGTGAAGCCCGATGTTCTTCTCGACAGCCATCCCGGCACGTCGACACCGCCGTTGTTCGAGGCATTTGTGCAGAGGATTATTGACGCGGTTCAGAGCAAGCCGGGGATTTGGGAAAAGACCGCTATCCTGATCACCTTTGATGAGTCAGGCGGAATGTACGATTCGGGATATATACAGCCAATCGACTTTTTCGGCGATGGTCCCCGCACGGTTATGATCGCGGTATCGCCCTTCGCGAAACACGGCTACGTCGATCATACGTATTCGGATCACGCCTCGATCGTGAAGTTCATCGAGCTCAACTGGCGGCTGAGGCCGCTCTCCAAGCGGAGCCGCGACAATCTGCCTAATCCGAAGACTCTTTCGTCCGCGCCGTATTTTCCGATCAACAGCCCTGCAATCGGCGACCTGAGAAACATGTTTGCTTTCAAAGTAAAGAAGCAATAACGAGTGAATGGTTCGAGACCTGTGTGTGGCGAATTACTGATTTCCCCAGAATCAGCAATTCGCCACACACAGGCGCGGTAGCCCGGTAATCGTGTGGATCGGAGGGCTCAACGGTCCCTCCTTCGTTGGCAAGGCGGAGATCACGAAGGATGCCGCAGTGGTGGACAAGATCCTGACCGATTATCCGAAGAAATACACGATGAACGCCCTGGTTGGGCCGAGCCGCGAGAATTTCGAGAGCGGAGACCGGATCGCGATTCGGATCACGCCGGTCAAAGACCTGCCCGCAGATTTCTCGCCGGCGCCGGGAACCCCCGCGCCCGCGCTCTAGCGATCTTGAAGCGAGGTCGGAATGGCGAAGTCGAGTTGGTTTGATGACCTGACGAAGTGACTATTGACTGCGAGAATTGCTATCGAATTGATGCGATGCGGCGAAACGTCAGGTTGACTCGCGGCCCGCATGGACGCGTCAGTTTCGCGATCCCGTGCTTCCAGTTTCGCTGCGTCTCGCCTTTCATCAGCAGAAGGCTCCCCGATGCAAGTTTCAGCCGGACAGGCTTCGCAGACTTGTTTAGCTTGTGCTTCAGAACGAATGTCCGCTCTTCGCCTAAACTTAGCGAGGCAATTACGGGTCCAAGCTCCGGTTCATCATCGCTGTGAAATCCCATGCTGTCTCGATTGTCACGGTAGTAGTTGAGCAAGACATTGTTGAACGATGCCTCGGCGACGTTCTCTACTCGTCTTTTTATCTCAAACAGGAGATCGGTCCATTGCAGTGCGGATAGGGTTAAGCCCGAGTAGGTATAGTCGGTCTCTCGATCAACATACGAGGCAATCAAGCGCGGTTGGAGATACACTTTGTTCCAGACGACGATATTTTCCTGGCGCCAGGGTACGTCGGCGATCAGTCGATGCAAAGCAACCTCGAGCGGAAGTCCCAGATCAAGGTCGCTCAAGTAGGACACATCGGCATCTGGCATCGGAATCCTTTCAAGGCGATCGGTCGCTGGAAACAGGCCCGACATCACGGATTCCTCAACACTCGATTGTCGCTTCTCAAAACTTGATCCGGCCCGAATTCCTTCGCAAATCTAAACGACCTCGCATAGCCTGAGGGGCGTGATGAACTGGTTCTGACGGACGGCCGCCGCGGCGCAAACCAGGTTTTGAGAAGAGACAAGTCGGCTCGATTCGCCAAAAATTCGCCGCTCTTGTCTGGCTGGCTAGCAGGTCCTGTGGAATTACCCATGCCGGCGACATCATGGCGGTGAATCTCAAAACTCTAGACTTTTCGCCGCTTTCGGAGTTTTTGTTAGGCACAGCCTCTTCGATTGTGCGAAGGCCTTCATCGAACCGCCCCTTGCGGACCAAGCAGGAGCCAGGACCTGGGCGCGAAGAGACTTGTTCTCAAATCATGGCGCCCCTATGAAGCGGATCGCCAAATGAGGGCGACCGACTTTCTCAGGCGTCCGCGTTCGGCTTCCGGAGGAGGATCGGTCAACCCTTAACCGCGGTGATCAATACGAATAGCGACCGAGCAGATCGATCTCATCGTCGGCATCGGCGCCGTTGGTTTGGTCCTTGCACTGGGCCACCGCAGCCGTCAATTCATCCAGATGCGCGAGGGTGAAAGCCGTGCTGTCGGCAATCAACTGCGGCGATGGACCGGGCGGAACGAACAGGTTCGGCTGATTGGGCAATCCGGCCAACGCGAAGGCATTCGTCTTGACGGCGCCGATCCCGGCATATCCGGTCGATTCGCCATAGCCAGTCCCGACGACGACGTTATCGCCGTTGGTGATGTTGCTGGGAGCTTCCTGATACTGCGCGCCGCCCGAAAAGAACAAGGTCGACGGCTGAGTGGTGATCGGCGTCAGGGTCAGGTTCTGCAACTCCACTGGAACCGTGGTCGGGTTTGGAAAATTGAACACCCAGTTGTTCGGATGCCATACGTGAGTGACCGGATATTGCGCCGGATCGGGAGTTGTAGTCGCGCTGATCCAATCGGTCACACTGAGTGTACCGGTCACCTGGGTGGGATTGTCGTTCTCGTCGACGTATTGACCTTTGACCGGCACCGTCATTGTTCCGGGTTTGGGCTGGTCATCGGTAACACCGTAGAACTGCAGGAAATCCGCGGTGTGCAGGAAGTATACGACCATCGCCCGATTGCCGGTGAAATTCATCGGAAAGAAATCCCATCCGCCGGGCCCGGCCGGGGCCAGGTTTCCGGCCGCGCGCAGCACTTCCAGTTTCGGGTTGCCGGAAGTACCCCACTGATGGTCGAGCCAGAAGGTACCACTCTTAAGTTTGATCTTCTTGCCATTGATCGCGATGCTGCTGCGCTTCGGATCAACCGTCATACGCGGGATCGAGTAGTAGAGCGTTCCTATTCCGCCGCAGCACGGCAGACATCCCAGGTTGCCTTCGAGCAGAACTTTGGAGCCCGATGAAACCACGATGTCCACTTTCATTTGAGTCGGAGTGGGGGTCGAGAAATCCCAGCCCAGCGCCTGCATTCGCATCGGAAAGAATTGCCCCTTCTTGAGCGATTTCATCCGGTTTTTCCCCATCACCGAGAAGAAAGCGTCGGGTTTGAACTGGAGCAGTCCGGTAGTTCCCGCGACGTGGGTCGGTCTAGCCTCGTAGTGAAAGCCACCGCCCTGATTGATCTCAAGCTGGAGCTGAGTGGATTCATTCTCGGTGTCGCTGATTCCCAAGGCCGTCGCGCTGGTCGGCGGTAGCATCGGCGTCGACACCAGCATCAGCATTATGCCGTATTGCTTGCCGTCGTCCCCGACGACATTGCCGGCCGCGTAGTACCATCCGAACTGAGCCTGCAGGTCGACCGCGTCGGATTGCGGGAACGGCAACACGTCGGGACCGGGAGCCGGGATATCACGGAATCCAGTGCTTCGGTCCTCCCCGAGGTAGGCATTCCTGGTCTGCGCCTGATGAACATTAACGGAGGAATTGTACAGCGCCAGGTTCGCGTAGTTCTGCGAGTAATCGGGTGTGAAACTGATCGGGTTGTTGACGCGATCATTCAGATAAA
>Ga0097691_1002847_pt1 | contig 11089 bp, 15 predicted proteins | sample NGESurdeep072012_8_FD_72858 | JGI IMG/M metagenome (GOLD analysis project Ga0097691, IMG submission 72858) | Arctic peat soil microbial communities from Barrow, Alaska - NGEE Surface sample 210-1 deep-072012 | ecosystem: Environmental > Terrestrial > Soil > Wetlands > Peat ...
TGCAGAAGATATACGGCGCACCGACCGATGCCGAGATGCGCCGCTACAGTCCTGCACAATGCATCGGTGCTGACATGAAGGTCGTTACTGGGAATCCCGACCCTAAGCACGTCAGCACGTCTTTCGTTGAGCGGCAGAACCTCACCATGCGTATGTCGATGCGCCGTTTCACTCGGCTGACAAACGGGTTCAGCAAGAAAATCGAAAACCACATTTATGCCGTGGCATTGCACTTTATCCACTACAACTTTGCCCGAATTCACAAGACGCTGAGAATCACGCCAGCGATGGCTGCCGAGATCGCGGATCACGTCTGGTCGCTGGAAGAAATCGCGCTTCTAGCGAGTTGAAATATTTTCCCTTGTTGTACACATCTTCGTGCTTAATCATGACTCCTGGAGAGTACAATGATGCAACTTACCCATAAACATATGCGCTACGCCGTCTGGAACAACAAAGGTGGTGTCGGGAAGAGCTTCTTGAGTTTCGTCCTTGGGACAGAAACCGCTCACCGCCATCCAGATCAAAACGTGATTCTCGTGGACATGTGCCCTCAGGCGAACCTCTCGGAGATTGTTCTGGGCGGCAACGGCACGGGTGCTGAAACTCTTTCTAAGGTCTTGTCTGTCAAGAAACGCAAGACCATCGGCGGCTATTTCGATGAGCGAATTGATTCGCCGCAGAAGAAAACTGGGAACGAGCAATCGTTCCTCATACGCGGCCATGACCACAACACCCACCTTCCAAAGAACCTGTTTCTGATAGCGGGCGATCCGAGCCTTGAATTGCAGGCCCAAGTTATAAGCCAAATTGGCGGTCAAACCTTACCTCAGGATTCTTGGAAGAACGTTAGAAATTGGCTGAAAGACATCGTCACGGAATGCATCGAGCATCTTGGAGACGAAGATTCGGTCACGGTCTTTATCGATTGCAATCCAAGTTTCGCTGCTTATACCGAACTGGCTATGATGGCTGCTGAAAGGCTGATAATCCCGTGTTCTAGCGACGGATCATCGGCGCGGGCGATTGATAATGTCGGGTCGCTGCTATACGGAATTGGGGTAAGCAACGCATATGGCGAAGTCGATTTCAAGGCCAAGGCCGACAAATTCAAGATGCCACTCCCACAGATACATTCAGTTTTGCTGAACAGATCCACACAGTACAACAAGAAGGCGAGCAAGGCCTTCGGAGCAATGTTTGAGGAAATAAAGAAACGCACAAAGCGTATGCAGAAGGCCGACAACTCCAGATTCGTTGACGGTAAGGTCAATTTTCAAGAAGTTCCCGACAATCACTCCGTCGCCATCGTATGTTCGCATCGCGGGAGTCCGCTCTATAAGATCACCCCCGGACATTATAAAGTTCACGACACGAATCCTCAGGTAAATGACGAGCCACTAGATCGCTACAAGGAAGCAGTTGACGCGCTCCTTGCCGCCGTCTAACGACATTTCCTTCAAAATGAGACACTACCGGAAATTTGCTAGCAGTGTGTTGGGGTAGATTTAAGCCGCTGCACGAAGGTCGCACGGCACACTATTTGACCTATAGGGAAAGTCTTATTCTGCTTCACTTTCCACAAGTGAAAGAAGCATAAGGGCCGCTATGAAGAAGACGACGCCACAGCCTGCCGGCGTGGTGGGCCGGAACGACCCATGTCCATGTGGCAGCGGAAAGAAATTCAAGAAATGCTGCGGTGATCCGGCTGCGTTCCTGAGTGGTCGCACGGACCACTATGGTGTTCCGCTGCTGGAGAAATGGGACGCGCTTGACCAGGAAGCACGCAGGGCGCACAAGGTCACAGTCGCCGGACTGATTTGTGTTTCAGCCGATGCCAAGGTGGGGGTCATGTTTCACCCGACGCTGGACGATATTGAGAAAGCCGATCTGATGGAGGCGATGCGCTCAGGTCCGCCGAAACAAGAGTAGCTGTTAAACCGGATGATGCAGAAGATGAACCCCGAACGGCTTCTCTGGAGTGATGAGAGCGTCCGTGCCGCATTGAACAGCAAGTTCCTCGGGAAAAGATAATCTTCGGCGGCGTGCTGGTGTGTAAGAATCCGGCGACGTATTGGAATAATAAGGAGGTGTTGCTTGGCGGAGCCGAAAGAGGAAGGTCTCGTGAAGTCGGTGGAAGGTCTGTTGGCGGAGAAGCAAGCGCTTGGCGCGCGAGAAAAGAAATTGATCGCCGACCTGAATGCGGTGCTCGGGAAGATGGGCTACCGGGTGGTCGCGATGAAAGCGGGGTCGCATGCCGCAGGCGCGGGCACTGGGAAGAAACCAGGGAGGCCTCCGGGGTCCGGGAAAGGACCAGCGCCGAAGGGCGCTGCGACGCCCTGACGGATAACTTCAATAAGAGAATTGTCCTCACTCCCCCGGTGGAATCGCCTAGAGCGGGCACTGGTCTAGCGAGAGCAGGTTATTGTTCCAGTCTCCATCCGCATGGGTCCGCAGATAAGGGTCTCTGCCGACAGCGCGGACGACTCCAACATCGGACCGCTTGCCGGTGTTGGGATCGATAACAAAGAATGTGTTGGTTCCTGCGTCGATGCTGGCGATAACTTGCTCGCGGGTCCATTTCCAGCCGACGACCGGATTCTCGAGGTGAGTAATATGTTCGTGAGGGCTCTGCGGGTGTGGTTTCGTGATACAGGTCACTCTTACGTCTGCCATACGTTTTCTCCTTTCGCCTATCGGCCGAGTATCCTGGCAATTACAGCCCATGGCTTTTTCCAAAAACTGATCGGCGCTGTCGTGGACACGAGCTTGACTTTCCTCAGCGCCAGGTCTGCTGTGAGCCTGTTGAACTCGCGCACATCGAAAAGCGGATCACCTGTCTCTTCGGACGGATGGTGCGGGCAAACTTTATTGCGGAGCAGTCCCATCCGGTCATTAGGTATGAGCGTTCCGCGATTGCCATCGTAGTCCAGGTAGATAAACTCGGGCGGCTCCGTGAACCAGGGCGTCAAGAGTTGAGCGATGAGTCCGACAGCGGCTGAAGCCAGCGCACCGTTTGACCATACAACCTGTGGACGGCTTCCTGCTGCTCCGTATTTGTTGGCTTCCAGCGCCAACCGCTCATCGGTAATCAGCCCGCAGCAACGTAAGCAAGCCTTGCCGGGCATGGAAAGAATAACCTGGCCTCCGATAAGGTACGTCTTGTTACCCAAATCGTGCACGTCCATCCCTATGTCGATATAGGGGATGAGGTGCCTGCGTGCGAAGCGTTCAAGCTGTTCGCGTTCCTTGAATGAATCGACGGCGCCAACAATTATGTCGCAACGCTTCAATTCTCCCGTCGCATTGTGCCAGGTATCATTCACGGGGATGATACGCGGCTGCTCCTGGAGCGCCCGAATGACGCGTTCGGCAATGGCGACTTTGGTTGTCGCTGCTTTGAGGTCAGCCAGTGTGCCTCCAATGAGGCGGTTCGTGTTGGTTTCGGTGATGTGATCGGGATCGACAAGGACATACCCGCCGATTCCGAGATGACCTGTTTGTTGGACTATATGCGAGCCGCCACCGCCCAGGCCGACGAGGCCGAGCGTTGCCGCATAAAGTCTGCTTTCACTATTCGCGCCCAGGAAGCTTTGACGATCGAAACGGGTCATACGGCGCTCCAGGTATTGAGAGGCATACCGACCTCCACGAAGCCGGTAATAACCTCGCAGGGCTTATCGCCATCCAGCCAAATATGTCCGTGTGCGGAATTGTTGCTTAGCACTAGCGCGCCGTGCGGACATTGAGGAGCAATCTGAAAGAAGTTTGGTACAAATTTTGCCTGTTCTCGCAGGTCGATGCCACTGAAGCGAGGTCGTCCGCGGCCGCCGTGCGTGTGCACATGAAAAATCGCCACGCCGTCTGACATGGCCCATTGAAGGGCCTTGCGGATCGCATCCGGTCCCATCATCGCGCCGACAGAGGGATCATGGAGGTAATCGTCGTCAGCGACCGCACGATAGCTGCGAGCAAGGACCCATAGTTCATCATCTGCCGATGAAAGGCCGGCGGAAATAAACCCGACGCGTTCATGCGCGAAAGGATGAGGCCGGGCAAGATCACGCTTGATCGTCTCCATCAGGCGGCGCGTAATCTTGAGGTGGACAGTCATGCGACCGCCCGTAAATGTGCGCCCAGCATGCTGGTCCATGGCTGGTCGGCGACGACATCCTTCCAGGAAGGAGCCCACCATTTGCGGCTGAGCACGGTGTGTTCGTTCCAATTCTGGCTTTTACCCACGCCCTCAAGCTTTCGCTCAAAAAACAGCCGGGTGACGTAGCCGCTGTGCGCCGAGGGATATAGCAGCAGCGTCATTTCCACGGCGCTGTCGCCGGCGCGAAACTTGAAATTTGGCAGAAGCACCACCGGGTTCCCGCCTTCCGTGTGAAGAGACGCGCTCGGGTGCATCGCCTGGATCGCGGCAAATTCAACTGCGGTGTCGGTCACGAAGAACCGCCGCCGGGTACCTGGCTATAGAAATGCATTCCATTTTTCACGAGGATTTTCTGGCCGGGCTTCAACGTCACCAGCTCCCCGTCCTCGGTCTTCAGATTCAGGAGGTAGCCTGGCTCAATTGGAAACAGTGCGATCAGCTGTTCTGTGGTGTAGACGCCGCGCGCGATCTGAAACTCTTCCTTCTTGAAAAACACCTTCACGAGGCGCTTTTCGACGCGCAGGTGCTCCGTGCCAGCATCAGCAAAGCGGACTTCGTCATCCGGACCAAGCTCCTGGTCGGCCTGATCCTGCCGGTCGAGGACGATCACTTCGTCATCCTTCACATGCGCGATTGCCCGCAGCACCGGCTCCTTGATTTTGCCCTCGCCCCAGTCAAATCCGCGCTCGTCCACGGTGAAGCGATAGATGCGGTCCGCCCTGAAGGCGGAGAAACTCTCGATCCCCGGCTCGCGCAAGTCGACGGTCTCGTCAAGACCAATCGCCCGCGCTCCATGAGAAAAGATCTGAATAAGGATGCACTCATCAGCCGGCGTGAAATTGGCGGCGTTCAGTATCTGCCGGGCATCCGGCGCGGGATCGCCGAATTCAATCGTCTGGCCATTGACCGCCGCCGAGAAGCGATCCCTGTCATGAACATTCGTTTCAGTATGCATAAAGCCCCCTGGACTACATCCACTGAATTAGCTAACAATCTCAGTATAGCGCGGGCGGCCCCTAAACGTAAAGCATTACGCACAATTATTTTGCGTGTCTTACGCACAATGCGTGTGAGGTTGACATTCTAATTGTTGGGGTATATATATGGGCTGGTTATGAATCCTGATCCGATGTACAAGCAAATTGGTGCGGTGATCAAAGCACGGCGTAAGACGCTCGGACTAAAGCAGGAGAACTTGGCCGGCAGATTGGGGATTTCGAGAGGATCGCTGGCCAACATCGAAACCGGACGACAGAGTATTCTGGTCCACCAACTTTATAAATACGCCGCTAAGCTGGATTTGAGTCCATTTGATCTGCTACCACAACCCACAACCGATTATGTCGGGGCGGGACGGACTGAGTTGCCGCTACCGACCAACCTTAAGCCGCAGGAAAAAGACCAAATAACCCGCTTATTTGCGCAGGTAGACACCAGTAAAATCCGAGACAAGAAAGGAAAGCGTGGCAAAGTCAAACGATAGTCCCTCTGTCCGGGCACAGCGGCTTCTCGCCCGTCATGGAATACAGTCAGCGCCCACCCCGATTGAGAAGATCGCCAAGGCTATGGGTGCTCAGGTGCGCTATTCGCCATTCGACGATGATTTGTCCGGAATGATTTACATCAAGGATGGCATTCCTATCATTGGCGTAAACTCATTGCATCACCCGCATCGCCAACGGTTCACGATCGCGCATGAACTAGGACATCTCGAACTTCATCGGGAAATGATTACAAGCGAGGTTCACGTCGATAAGGACTTCCCTGTGCTGATGCGCGATCCAAAATCGGCGACGGGCACAGAAAGGGTTGAAATTGAGGCCAATCAATTTGCGGCAGAGTTATTGATGCCCGAAGTGCTCATCAAGCAAGCCCTGGAGAGTAAGCCATTCGACATAGACGATGACAGCCCCATAGAAGAACTTGCGAAAAAGTTCCGGGTGAGCAGACAGGCATTGGAATACAGAATCCGAACCTATTAGTCGCTTGGGAGCAGCGGGTCATGAGTCTAGTTTTCTACGACACGGAGACCACCGGCCTCGACCCCTTCTTTGATCAAGTCCTGCACTTTGCCGCCATTCAGACCGACACGGACCTCAAAGAGATTGATCGTTTTAACATACGCAGCCGCCTGCTGCCCCACGTTGTACCAGCGCCGTCCGCCATGCGTATTAATCGCATGAGCGTTTCTCAGCTAACCGATTCGTCCATTCCGTCTCATTATGAAATGGTTCGCGCCATGCGCGCGAAGTTGCTGGAATGGTCCCCGTCCCTGTTCCTCGGGTGGAACTCCCTGGGATTCGATGAGAATCTGGTCCGCCAAGCTCTCTACCAGACCCTGCACAATCCATATCTCACCAACAACAACGGAAATAGTCGCTCCGATGTCATGCGTATGGCGCGGGCGTGCAGTATCTTCACGCCTGCCGCGCTGACAATTCCTCTCGAAGATGGCCGGAAAATCTTCAGACTGGCTGAGGTCGCGCGTGCGAATGGGTTCAAGCAGGGGCGGGAACACGACGCAGTGGGCGATGTTGAGGCTACGATTTTTCTCTGCCGCCTTATCATGGAAGAGGCGCTGGAGGTTTGGTCTTCCTTCATGCGCTTCAGCAAAAAAGCCGCTGTCGTCGATTACATCAGGGAGGAGCCAGCGTTCTGCCTGAGCGGCTTTTCGCAAGGCGAACCTTTTTCATGCATCGCCACGACAATCGGACAGAATCAAAAAAATAAGGCCGAATGGTACGTCTACGATCTCAGTGTCGATCCCAAGTCGTTGCTGAGGCTTTCCCATGATGATCTCGCAGCGCGCCTCGCCGAGGTCGCGGAGCCGGTGCGCAGATTGAAATCCAATGCGGCGCCTGTGCTTTTTCCTGCCGAGGACGCACCGGAAATCTGCGCCAGCCGTAAGCTCGGGCCGAAGGAGCTGGAGCGGCGGGTGAAAACGCTGGAAGCGGATGCTAACCTGCGCGAACGGGTGATTTCTGTTTTTGAATCTTTGAGAGAGGAATATCCAGCTTCGCCCCATGTTGAGAAACAGATTTACGATGGATTTATCCAGGACGCAGACGAGGATCTGATGGATGCGTTCCACGCGGCGGACTGGTCTAAGCGGAAGGCGATCGTTGGTAAATTCGGAGACCCACGCCTGAAAACAATTGGCATGCAGTTAATCCACCTCGAACGGCCTGATCTTTTGGACAAGGGAATCCGCCTGGCGCATCATTTAGCCGCCACGAAGCGGCTTCTGGGGCAGGGCGAGGATATATCGTGGCTGACCTTGCCCGAAGCTCTTGAACAGCTTGAAGTAATGTTAGCGGCTGCGCCGGGAGCGGAGTTGAAATTCCTCCGAGAACACGAGCGGTATCTTCGTGAGCGCCATAAAGAGGCGCTCGCGCACGTGAAATCATCAAGGTAGCGCGCCGTCAGCGACGGCATGATATCCGAAAGAAAAAATGGTAGGCATGCCCTGCCCCGAGTATGGGTTTAGAGAAGGATGGTTCCATCGACAGTTTTTTCTTCCCGAAATCTCTCGGAATGGAGGCAGGGGTTAAGAGCCTGAGCGGACCAGTCACAGGGCGAGGGCGGAGCCCGAGTTCATCGCCAGATCCTTGACGGGGAGCACGGCTCTGGGAAAAGGCCGGAAAAAGTTCGAGGGATGAAGGAAGGAAAGAAAGAAGAAACGGGCCTGGCAGGATCAGCCACAGTGACGGAGTTACGGTTGTCTGGCCTGATGAGAAATGCGAAAGGGATCGTTAGCCGGATTCAGCACGAGCAATGGAGACCGTCAGGAGCCGTTACCAGACAATGCGCCGGTCGATATCGCAACGATCGGCGTCAGCGGGTAGGACCTCGGGGTTTTCCGGGCTTCCAATGGGGGCGGAGGTGCCGGGGAGGCGTCGGTGGCTTTGGGAAAAACAGCGACGAGAAAAAATCCGGCATCGGCGGCATGAGGTCAGCCGTGCCTTTCATGGAGCCGGAGCGCCGCGGACGCGTCTGCGCGGCTTCGTTGAAGAAGCGGCTCAGCCTTTTCGGCGGCAGGAAGCGAGAGTGGCCAGGCGTGCAGGACATGGGGGCGGCTTTCGCGGATGGCTTTCGGGGTTTTGTGAAAAACTGCGACGAGAAGATATCCGGCATCGGGGGCATGAGCGCAGCGGCGCCCTTCACGATGCGCGAGATCCTCGGGAGAACCTGTGCAACCTGATTAAAGAAGCGGCTCAGCTTTGGTCGCAGGAAGCGAGAGCCGCTCAGAGTGTGTGCGGGGGCGGCCATTCGGGGCCGTCCCTGGTGCGTTCCTCGTCGCGCTCCCGCTCGCGTTCTTCCATTTCAGCCTGGAGCTTGCGGGCGGCTTCCTGCTCGCGGACGTAGCGGTCGAGGTCATCTTTGGTCTTCTGCGCATGGTCGCGGAGTTGCTGCGCGTGCCGTTCGGCAAGGTCATCGAGGTCAATGTCCCGCGTCTGTTGCAGCGTTCCCTTGTATTGGCCGCGCTCTCTTTGTTGCCGCTCCTGCATCTCGTTTTTCCGACGCTCGCGCTCATTGTCGCGTTCCTGGGCGCGCTTCGGATTCCACCACCGCTGTATCTTGTCCATGATATCGGCCGGCGGCTTCTCCCGCTCGAAGCGCAGGCGCTCTGCTTCCTGCAGGGCGTCGAAATGGCCGATTCTTTCTGCCATCTCCATGTTGAGAATGTCGCGTGTGTGCTGGAACTCGGCTTCGTGGCGCTGGCGCATCTCTGCCGCCTCGCGGATCTGGCGTTCGGCGACAACCTTTTGAAGCGCCTGAATTTGATCCGGCGAGAGGCCTTTCGTTTGTTCGGCTGGTTGTGATGGTTGCGGCGCAGCGGGTTCAGGCGGTTTTGGGGCGGGCTCGGTCGTGGCCTCGGATTGGTTCAGGGCCTGTTTCCGGGTCTCCCTGGCCTGCTCGACCGTGGGCAGGTTGTCACGATCAATACCTTTCATGAATTCGCGGAACTCGGCCTTGCCGCCGCGAATCTGGCGGCTGAGGCTATAGATCTCTCCGGCTTCGTCGACGAGAACGAAGCCGCGCTTGTCGCCCTTGGCGAGAATGTAACCCTGCTCCTCAAGTCCGGCCTTGAAGGCCTGGGCACTGTCGGAGGCTTGTTTCAGGGCGGTGATCAGCTCCTTGCGCCGGGCGGGATCGATCCCGGTGCGCTCGGCCTGCTGGCATTCGTCCTGGGTCATCTCGGCGCGCGGGAATTCCGGCTGCTTGTCCCGGTCGCGCTTGGCGTGTTTGCCCGGCACGAATTCATGCCCGAATTCCAGCTCCATGCGCTTGCTCGCCTCCTCGTGGGCGAGGTAGTTGTAGCTGTCGGAGTGGAGCTTCATGGTGTCGATGTCGGTGCGGGCCCAGACGACATGGAGGTGGGGCCGGTCCTCGCCGCCGTGCAAGACGAGGGTGCGCGGCTGGTCTTTTAGTCCCAGCTCCTCGCCGAGGATGTCGGCGGCGCGTATCCATTGCTCGGGGGTCATGGGGTAGATGGCGGCGGGGCTGATCTGGGCGTGGTAGAGGCCGTCCCGGCCCTGCTTCGTCCCTTCCGCGAGAATCTGCCAGTCGCCGAAGGTCCGTACAAGCTGGGCAGCGGCGCGCTCCCGACCGGGGGTTTCAAGGGTGGCCCAGGGGGATTGAAGCTCCAGCAATTCCGTGTATTCGTTCTTGTCGGCGGAGGCGTAGAGCCGCATCAGGTAGTTGCCAAGTTGCGTGGGCCCGGCGCGGGCTGCTCCCTTGACGATCATGGGTCGGCTCCCGGCTTCTTGCCGAGGGCCTCGCAGATGCGGACACATGCTTGCCTGCAGGCCGCGAGGGCGTCCTTCAGCTCCGGTGGGCTCGGAAACTTGCCGACATTGAAGGCGCGCGCGATCTGGTTCAGGTTGTTTCCGACGCGCCCGAGTTGGCCCAGGCCCTCGCGCAGGACCTGCTGGTCGGCGGGCGGTCGGCGCTGGGCGCGGGGTCCGGCATCCCCAAGGGTGGCGGCCCGGATGAAAGCGGCCATGGCGAGGCCGGCTTTATCCGCCTTGGCCGCAACACGGGCGAATTCCTCGTTGGTCCATCTGACGAGGGATTGACTGGGGCGTTGCCGTTTGTCGCTGCCGCTTGACATGGGAAGCCCGCCTTACAGCGCCAGACCCATGGTAACGCGCAGATATTCTTCAAGGGTGAGCCCCAGCGCGGCGGCCCGCGCTTCGAGCCTCTCCAGTTCCTCATCATAAAACTCGTACTCGACCACCTTGGTGCGAGCTGTCCATTTGTCGATCGTGACAGTCATGGCGTTTCCTTTCGGTTGGCTGCGCCGCAACGACCTGCCCGGTTCCAGGGGCGGCACGAGCCCGTGGTCGGTCCAGCCAGACGGCTGGTCCAGGTCCAGGAGGGATACTCCTGGTCGTGGGTCCGGGGGGCGCGAAAGCCCCCGGTCAGGTCCAGGCGGAACGGCCTGGTGGTGTCGCAGAGGCGAAGCCTCCGCTGCGCGACTCGTATTCTCCCGTCGCGCGGGGGGTGCAGGGGGTTGTCAAAAACCCCTGCTCTGAGGGATGCAACGGGGGACGAAGGTGCCCCCTTGCCAAGCCGCGCGGATATCCGCGCATGGCTTGCAAAGCACGGTAAACCGTGCTGCGGCTCTCTATTTACCAGAATATCACCGACTCATTGACGAACTATTAACGCCGGTAATCGCAGTAGGAAGTTTCTTATTTATGTTATGAATTATAACATGATTCGCCGTTAATATGTGTTAACGAGCCGCAAGAAAGACCCCTCGGCATTCACTCCCCGATCAGTAATGCCTTGGCCTCATTGAGTTCTCTTGCGCAATGATTCGAGTCGCCATGATCGGGGTGAACCTTTGTCGTCAGCCTCAAATCACCCGTTAATAATAGGTTAACGAAACCGCACAAATACCCCCCGCCACTACCGCCCAAGCAG
>Ga0097691_1002848_pt1 | contig 11086 bp, 7 predicted proteins | sample NGESurdeep072012_8_FD_72858 | JGI IMG/M metagenome (GOLD analysis project Ga0097691, IMG submission 72858) | Arctic peat soil microbial communities from Barrow, Alaska - NGEE Surface sample 210-1 deep-072012 | ecosystem: Environmental > Terrestrial > Soil > Wetlands > Peat ...
TTCGGTGAAGCGCACCTGCGCCGAATCCTCGGCGCATATGCCGCCTATTATAATGAGGCGAGGACTCATCAATCTCTGAACAAGGACACCCCGTTTCATCGCGCGATTCAGTCCATCGGCGCCATCACATCGCAGCCTGTCCTCGGCGGCCTTCACCACCATTATTGCAGAATCTAATTTTCGGTACACACACCTCTTTTTGTTCATCTTAGACGCTAGTCACGCGGCAGGCAGAACGTGGTAACCTTGCAAGATGTGAACGTAATTCGCGCGCTCATACGCAGTTGGATTTTTCAGGTTTTGCTGGCTCATGCGACCGCGGATTTCACTCAGCGAGTTGATCTCGCGCGCGGCAAGCAACGCCGACAGTCCGTCAAGCAGCGTTCGCATATGCCCGACGCCATGCCGCAGCAACGACGATGTCGTCATCACCGTGTCGGCGCCAGCCAGCAGGTACTTGAACACCTCGTCCGCCGATTCGACGCCTGTGCTGGCGGCAAGCGATAAAGGCAACCGTCCGTAGAGGATGGCGATCCACAGCAATGGCAGCCGAATCTCGGCGGGCGTGCTGAGCTCGATATCTGTCGACAAGCGGAGAGTCGCAATGTCGATGTTAGGCTGGTAAAAGCGGTTGAACAGCACCACTGCGTCGGCACCACCGTCGGCTAGTGCACGCACCATTGCTCCGATGGCGCTGAAGTAAGGACTGATCTTGACCGCGACGGGGATTGTCACCGCCGCTTTGACGGCCGCCAAAATATCGAGATAGTGACGTTCGACTGCGTCACCGTTCAACGCCAGATCACCGGGGATGAAATACACGTTGAGCTCGATCGCGTCGGCGCCAGCCTCTTGCAATCCGCTGGCGTATTCGACCCAGCCAGCGTGCGTTACACAGTTCAGGCTGGCGATCACCGGAATGCCAATTGCTTCCTTGGCACGGCGTACGATTTCGAGATAGCGCTCTGGCCCGAAGCCGTAGCCATTAGAAGCTGGAAAAAAGGTCAACGCCTCGGAGAATCCGTCCGCCGTCGCTTCGAACTCGTGCCGCTCCGCGACGATCTGTTCCTCGGAAATCGAGGGAAGCACGACCGCGGCTGCGCCGTGATCCTCGAGTGCGCGCAACATCCCAAGGTCACTGTTGAGCGGCGAAGCTGAGGCGATCAGCGGGTTGCTGAGTCGTAGCCCCATGTAGTGTGTCGTCAGATCCATATGCGGCTCCCAAATGTGTTCGCCCGGCATGAGTCGCTGCTCATTGCTCGTCTATCGACCAACGTCGTTGGCTGGAGGATGAAAGTATTCGTCGCCGCGGCTGGCCAGCTCCTCGTACTGTCGATACTTCTCCGTCACGACTTGCTGTCCCTGCGCCAGCAGCGCCTCAGCCGCTTTTGGATCGGTGCTGGCGAGCGACCGATAGCGCAGCTCGTTATAGGTATAATTTTTGAGCGGGATCGTGGGCCGGGGCGAGTCGAGCCTGAATGGTCTTTCACCAATCTTGCGCATGGCCGGATTGAAGCGGAAAAGCGGCCAGTATCCGCTGGCCGTCGCAAGGTCCTGTTGCTTCATACCGAAGCGCAAGTCGAAGCCGTGAGCGATGCAATGGCTATAGGCGATAATGAGCGACGGGCCCGAATAGGCCTCGGCCTCGCGGAAGGCGAGCAGCGTGTGCTGCGGATTAGCTCCCATCGCCACCTGTGCAACATAAACGTTACCGTAGGCAATGGCCTGCAACGCCAGGTCCTTTCGCGCTACGCGTTTGCCGGCGGCAGCGAACTTCGCGACCGCTCCCAGTGGCGTTGCCTTGGATGACTGACCGCCGGTGTTGGAATAGACCTCTGTGTCAAGCACGAGCATGTTGACGTCGCGGTCGGTCGCCAGCACGTGGTCGAGCCCACCATAGCCGATGTCGTAGGCCCAGCCATCGCCGCCGACGATCCAAATGCTGCGCCGGACCAGGTGGTCGACGACCGACAGAAGGTCGCGCGAGGTCTCGTCGTTCATTGTCGCAAGCTTCTGCTTCAGTGCGTCGACGCGGACGCGCTGGGCCCGCAGTTCCGACTCGCGCTCCTGCGGAGCATCGAGTATCGAACGAGCCAGGTCTTCACCCACCGCCGGCGCCAGCTTGCGCAGCAGCGTCGTCGCCAACTCGAGGTGCTTGTCGGCGGCAAGGCGAAAGCCCAGACCGAACTCTGCATTGTCCTCGAACAGCGAGTTCGACCAAGCCGGCCCGCGCCCGGCCGCGTCCTTCGTCCACGGCGTGACCGGCAGGTTGCCACCGTAGATCGACGAACAGCCGGTGGCATTGGCGATCTGCAGCCGGTCGCCGAACAGCTGCGACAGCACCTTGAGGTAGGGCGTCTCGCCGCACCCGCCGCAGGCGCCGGAGAACTCGAACAGGGGCTGCAGGAATTGGACGCCGCGCACGTCGGCGAAGTCGACGCGGGCGCGATCGTTCATCGGCAGCGTCTCGAAGAACGCGATGTTCGCTCGTTCCTGCTCCAGGATCGGCGCCTTGGGCCCAAGATTGATAGCCTTGACCTCCGGATCGCGCGTGCTGTGCGCCGGACAAACTTCAACGCAGATGCCGCAGCCGGTGCAGTCCTCCAGATAGACCTCAAGCGAGAACCGTTCGTCCGGATATCCCCGCGCATTGACGGGCGCCGACTTGAAGCTCACTGGCGCGTCGTCCAATTTTCCTTCGTCGTAGTACTTGGCGCGAATCACGCTGTGTGGGCAGGCGAAGCTGCATTGGCCACATTGCACGCAGAGATCCTCGTCCCAGATCGCCACCGTCTCCGAGATGTTGCGCTTCTCGAAAGCCGCGGTGCCGGAAGGGAATGTTCCATCGACCGGCATCTGACTGACACGGATGTCGTCGCCGCGACCGAGCATCATTTTTGCGACGACCTCATGCACGAACTCCGGCGCCTGCGGCGGCACGATCGGCGGCCGTTCGAACGTGCTCGTCGCTTCGGCTGGCACGGTCACTTCGCCCAGTTGCGCAAGCGTGTGGTCGACGGCCTCGAAATTCTTGCGCACAACGTCGGCACCTTTGGGACCATACGTTTTTTCGATTGATCCCTTGATGCGTTTGATCGCCTCGTCGCGCGGCAGCACGCCGGAGATCGCAAAGAAGCATGTTTGCAGGACCGTGTTGATCCGGCCGCCCAGACCGCTGTCGCGCGCGACCTTGGACGCGTCGATCACGAAGAAGCGCAGCTTTTTTTCCAGAATCTGCATCTGCAGCGAGCGCGGCAGATGGTCCCACACCTTGTCGGGCCCATAGGGAGTGTTGAGCAGAAATACGCCACCCGGAATCGCAAGGCGCAGCACGTCAAGCCGGTCGAGAAAGCTTGCCTGATGGCAGGCGATGAAGTTGGCCGATTCGATCAGGTAAGGCGAGCGGATCGGCTCTTTGCCGAAGCGCAGGTGCGAGATCGTCTGCGCCCCCGATTTGTGCGAATCGTAGACGAAGTAGCCTTGCGCATGCATCGCCGGGTCCTCGGCAATGATCTTCACGCTATTCTTATTGGCGCCGACCGTGCCGTCCGAGCCTAGGCCGAAAAATAGAGCCCGCACGACATCGTCGCGTTCGGTCGAGAAGCCTGGGTCCACCGCCAGGCTGGTGTGCGAGACGTCGTCGTCAATACCCACGGTGAAGCCGTTCTTCGGCTCAGACTTCTTCAACTCGTCGAAGACCGCCTTGGCCTGCGCCGGATTGAAATTCTTGGATCCGAGGCCATAGCGTCCGCCGATCACCCGCGGCATGCGCTTGCGCCTGCCGTTGGCGACCCCCTGCGCAAGCGTCGTAACCACGTCGATATAGAGCGGCTCGCCCGGCGCACCCGATTCCTTGGCCTGTTCCAGGACCGCGATCGCCTGACACGTGTCCGGCAGAACCGCGAGGAAATGCTCGGCCGAAAACGGTCGGTAGAGCCGCACTTGCACCACGCCGACGCGCTCTCCGGCCTTCTGCAGGAACGCCGCGGTCTCGCGGCAGGTCTCGGCGCCCGAACCCATCAATACGATCACTCGCTCAGCGTCGGGCGGACCTTCATACTCGAACAGCCGATAGACGCGGCCGGTAAGCTCGGCAAAGCGGCGCATGGTGGCCTGCATGATCGCCGGCAGCCGCTCATAGTAGGGGTTCGACGTTTCGCGCGCCTGGAAGAACGTGTCAGGATTGTGCGCGGTACCCCGCACGAACGCGTGCTCGGGACTGAGCGCGCGGGCGCGGTGTGCGCGCACAAGATCGTCACGGATCATCGCCCGGATTTGCCCGTCGGATAGCATCGTCAGCTTGTTGACCTCGTGCGAGGTCCGGAACCCATCGAAAAAATGCAGGATCGGGATTCGCGACTCCAGCGTCGCCGCCTGCACGATTAGCGCGGCATCATGCGCCTCCTGCACCGAGCATGATGAAAGTAGGGCAAATCCTGTCATACGCGCCGCCATGACGTCGGAATGGTCGCCGAAGATCGACAATGCTTGTGTCGCCAGCGAGCGCGCCGCCACGTGGAACACGGTCGAGGTCAGCTCGCCGGCGATCTTGAACATATTGGGCAGCATCAGCATCAGGCCCTGCGACGCCGTGAAGGTCGTCGTCAGCGCGCCAGACTGCAGCGCGCCGTGCACCGCGCCGGCGGCGCCGCCCTCGCTCTGCATCTCCTGCACGACCGGAACGACGCCCCAGATGTTGGTTAGCCCCTGCGCCGACCACTCGTCCGCGAGCTCGGCCATCGTCGTGGCCGGGCTAATCGGGAAGATCGCGCACACTTCGTTGACGCGGTAGGCGACGTGCGCGACTGCGGTGTTGCCATCTATGGTGTCGGTTTCTGGCGTGTCGGCTTCGGCTTGCATCTGTTGCCTTCCTCTCAGACCGGTTCGGGTATCATGCCGATGGCGTGGCACGGACACGTCTCGAAGCAGACCGCACAGCCGGTACAGCGATCGTAGAGGACGCGGTAGCGCCGGCCGGGCCCCAGTTTTTCGATCGCCTGCTCCGGACATGCCGCATAGCACTGGTCGCACTCGAAGCAGTTGCCGCAGGACAGGCAGCGCTTCGCTTCGTAAGACGCTTCGTCCTCGCTCAACCCGGCCAGCACCTCGGCAAAGCCGGTCGCGCGGGCCGCGACCGGCAACATCGGCTGTTCGGACCGGTCGGCGTCGCTGTAAATCGGCAGGTGCAACATGTCGAATGACACGATCGGGTGCTTCTCTGGTGACCTAAATTCATTCCCGCGTAGCCAGGCATCGATGTGATGCGCCGCCTTCTTGCCGTGCCCGACGGCGGCCGTCACCGTGCGCTCGCTGGGCACCATGTCGCCGCCGGCGAAGATGCCGGGATGACCGGTCATCATGTTCGGGGCGACGACCACGGTATTATCGGATTGGAATGCGATCCCCGGGATCTTCCTGAGGAAGCCGCTGTCGGTTTGCTGGCCAAGTGCCAAAATGACCGAATCAGCGTGGAGCTTCTCGAAATGGCCGGTCGGCTGAGGTCGACCAGCGTTGTCAAGTCGCATGATTTCGACGGTGATCTCGGTAGGATCGATTTCCTTGATGGAACTCAACCATCTGAATTTGACGTTCTCCTCGAGCGCCTCATCGGCCTCGAACGCGCGGGCCGGCATGTGCGCGCGCTCACGGTGGTAGATAATCACGGCTTCTTCGGCACCGAGCCGCTTCGCCGTGCGCGCCGCATCCATCGCGGTGTTGCCGCCGCCGTAGATCACGACGCGCCGGCCGAGCCGCGGTCGTTCGCCGGCGCCTACAGCGTGCAGAAAGCTCACTGCATCGAGCACACGTCCTGCATCTCTTGCCGGAACGTCGATGCGCTTGCCGATATGCGCCCCGATGGCCACGAAGACCACGTCGAACTGACCGGCTTGTTTCTCGGCGAGCACATCTTCGACCTTATGGTCGAGGACGATCCTGACGCCCATCGCCTCGATCCGCCGCACCTCCATCATCAACTCCTCGCGCGGCAGCCGATAGGCGGGAATGCCGAAATGCATCATGCCGCCGGGCAGAGGCCCTGCGTCATGGATCTCGACAGCGTGGCCCATGCGCGCGAGGTGATAGGCTGCGGACAGGCCGCTTGGACCCGCGCCAACGATCAGCACTCGCTTGCCGCTCGGCGGGGCGTCGATCTTGAATGGCCAGTTTTCTTTTGCGGCCAAGTCGCCCAAAAATCGCTCTACTGAGTGTATGCTAACTGCGCTGTCCAGTTGCTCGCGATTGCAGTGATCTTCGCACGGGTGGTAGCAGACCCGCCCGTGTACAGCGGGCATGGGATTGTCGCGGACAAGCGTCTCCCAAGCGTCGCGATGCTTTCCAGCTTGAACCAGGGCAAGCCACGCTTGAATGTTCTCGCCGGCCGGGCAGGCATGATTGCAGGGCGGCAGGAGATCGGCATACACCGGACGTCGGGTTCGCACCGGTCCGGTGCCCAGCTCCGCGACCAGGTCGATGATCGGCGTGACGTCTGATTGTCTCATGGTCATGTTGCTCGCATTTCTTACTTACTTGCGGGCTAACAAGGTCGATGGAGCATACTTGTACGAATACGAACCCTGCTTTTGGTCGACGTTCGAATTGTACGAATTTGACTAGGACGCACATTGATGCAGATCAACCGCCTCCTCGCAGAATACGCGCACGGGTGCTGTCAGTTTAATGCGAACTGGTCTCCGAAACTCGCACGTATCGCAAGCGGCGCAGGAGTCTAGGCCGCGAGCATCCGCCACTCGGCTAGGGCCGCCGAGCGCTTGTACTTTTCGCGACTTACGAGGTGGCGTTCCTGATTGAAATGGTTTTGGACCGAGGCGTGGATGGCGGAGAATTTCTGCAACGCCTTCATGCTCCGAAACCGGAGCATCGCGCGCTCTCGTCGTCGAAACGGCTGGTGTGAGTTTTCGGCTCGATTGTTGACCCATCGGCCGCATACCCGCTGGCCCGCATTGCCGATAATTCTCATCGCCGCGCCATAGGAGCGAAGCCGGTCGGTTACGACGCTCTGGGGCTTGCCGTACCTTTTCATGAGACGTTTGAGCAGATTTAAAGCGGCTTTTTTATCGCGGCGCTTGGTTGCGATCACCTCAAGAACTTCGCCCTCATGATCGACTGCGCGCCATAGACAATGGAGCTCACCATTGATCTTGACGAACACTTCGTCGAGATGCCACCGCCAATTCGAGAAAGAGTGGGTGGCGTGGATCCGCTTCTTTCTGATCTCCGACGCGACATCGGGCCGAAGCGATTCCACCAATGGCGCACCGTCTCATGGCAGATGTCTATGCCGCGTTCGGCGAGGAGATCCTCGACGTTTCGAAGCGAAAGTGGATATTTTACGTACATAAGCACCGCGATGCGGATCACTTCGGGTGAGCTGTTGAAATACTTGAATGGATTGCGCATCCGGCGACGCTAAAACGGGTCAACCGCCGCCGCAAGCAAGTTGCTCTGACAAAGCCTAGCCGGAAACACTTCCCTGTGTCGTTGATGACGACCGAGCGAGGAAACAGGGCCCCTGCACCACGCGGTGGAACAAGATTGATCGAGCCCCTACAACAATACAAAAAACGGGCATGCTTGCCGGGCGACCGAAGGGTCGGCGGCGCCGTCACCAGTCGGAAGAACCACGGGGAGAGGGACAATGACAATGGACCAATCCGGCCAAAGGCGCGCTGCCGCCATCCTAGCACGTCTGGACCGACTCCCGGGCACGCGGCATGTATGGCTACTTATCACGCTGCTCTCGCTCGGCGGCATGTTCGAGTTTTACGACCTGTTCATGACCGCCTACGTCGTCCCCGGCCTGATGAAGACCGGGCTGCTCACCAACGTAGCGGTCAGCATATTCTCCGGCCCAGCGCTATTCGTGGCGGCGACCTTCACCGGCCTGTTCATCGGCACCTTCGCCTTCGGCTACGTCGCCGACAAATACGGACGGCGGACAATTTTCACCTACTCGATGCTGTGGTACTGCGCGGCAACGGTAGTGATGGCCTTCCAGAACAGCGGTTTTGGGGTCAGCCTGTGGCGGCTGATCGCCGGCATCGGCATCGGCGTGGAACTGGTCACGATCGATACCTACCTCTCCGAACTGGTGCCCAAATCGATGCGAGGCCGCGCATTCGCCTTCAACCAGGCCGTACAGTTCTCGGTGGTGCCAGTGGTGGCGTTCATCGCCTATAAACTGGTTCCGATCAGCCCGTTCGGTTTTGACGGCTGGCGATGGGTCGTTTTAATTGGCTCGATAGGCGCACTCTTCGTCTGGTTCATCCGCCGCGCGGTACCGGAGAGCCCGCGCTGGCTGATCAACCAGGGACGGCTGGATGAGGCCGAGGCAGTGACCTCTTCGATCGAGGCCAAGGTAATCGCTGACCTCGATGGCGCGCCCTTGGCGGTGCCGGGAAGCCATTCGGTGGAGAAGGCCGAGCCCCTGGGCCGCTTGGGTGAGATCTTCGAGCCGCGCTATCGCAGCCGCACAATCATTTTGATGGTCTTCCAGTTCTTCCAGACCTTCGGCTTCTACGGCTTCGCCGCCTGGGTACCGACGCTGATTGCCCAGCAGACTGGCATCAATCTCGGCGCGAGCCTGCTCTATTCATTCATCATCGCCATCGCCAACCCCTTCGGCCCGTTGCTGGCCATGAGCTTCGCCGACAAGTTCGAGCGGAAATGGCAGTTGGTCGGCGGGCCTGCTGCATCGGAATTTTCGGAATGCTGTTCTCTTTCCAGAACACGATGCCGTTGCTGATTCTGTTCGGCGTGCTGATCACGCTATCGAACAACGTGCTGTCATACTCGTTCCACGGCTACCAGACTGAGCTGTTCCCCGCCCGGGTGCGCGCCCGCGCGGTCGGGTTCACCTACTCCCTCAGCCGGTTCAGCGCGGTATTTGCGAGCTTCATCATCGGCTTCTTCCTGCAGACCGCGGGCACAAAGGGCGTATTTGGCCTAATCGCCTTCGCGATGGTGATAGTGGTAGTCTCGATCGGCGGCTGGGGCCCGCGCACGCTTGACCTTGAGCTCGAGCAGATTTCGCGGTGACTGGAGCGGCTCGCAATTGCGCTTTGCGTTGTAGATCAGAGATACAATGCGAGCCAAAATCGAAAGACTCTTTGAAGAGATCAAGCGGACGCACGGGTACCCGGATCGATCCCGATTACCCTGGATTCAGTCCTGCCAAGACAGATGGGATCGGGCGCGTGGAATTACCACGACATGGCTGGCTACACATCGGTTGGTGTTGGAACGTCCATCGTCACCGTCCGGATCAACTGTCCTCCGGAAATTACGCTGCATCACCTTCGATGCGCTTGATCTCTTTTTCTTGAGCTAGTACGGACGATCGCGAACGTGAAGCCTGAACAACAAACGCGACAAAAGCTGCTCGCCGACAAAGAAGATTGCGACGGCGACCACAATGTCTAGCGCCGTCAACGACAACGCTTGACTGCAGGCAAGCGCCGGAAAAAGCGATTCAGGAATTTGGTCGAGACCAGTCGCTCTGCTGCTTGGGGGTAGACCGAGACGGCGCTTCACGAAACTCGAGAATAGGTCTCCAGCCATAGCTGTGGCTCCCACCACAAGCCCAATTCGAAATTCGAGACCGAGAAGCGGCGCACAGGCTGTTGTAACCAGGACGGCTACCAGAACTCCGCGTATGGTCTTTGATGGGCCGAACAGCGGTCGCCCGTCGATGAAGTTGAGATTCCCATCAAGAGGCCACGCAAAATGGTTCGCAAGAATTAGCTTCGCGATGACTGGGGCGCCATTCGCCAGCGTCACCAGAATCAAGAGCTGCAGGATGGACAAATACTGCATAGTTTACTTCATCTCTAGATGGACAACCCCCACTCGAAATCAACCTATCGTGTTGATCAATAGATAGAAAGAACAGCAGGGGCGGGGGTTCCGATTGGCGCCGATGAAGTCTCCTCAATATCTGAGATTGGCGCGGCAATTCAGAGGGACGGTGGAAGGCTTATGGCCCGGCGCAACGCGAGCTCAATCATCGTCTTAAGCGGGCTCTGGATCCCAACGGGATCATCGCGCCTGGTAAATCGGGCATCGCGTGAGCTGGGCTGCCGTCCCGAGGGTTTGAACCAGGACGTGTGGTATCGATCGCGTCGTCGATGCCTGATGCCGGCTCTTTGTCGCCTACGTTTTTGTCGAGCCACGTCAAGCTATCTGCCGAAGATGGTGTTTATCTCGGCAGTCAGTGCAATCGCAAGAGCGCCCGACGAAGGATGGCTTGACGACTTTGAGAAAATCGCCGCCGCGGCTGGGTCGCGAAGCCGTCCCTTCAAGACTGATCTGTCACGATCATCCATTTTTTTATTATCCGGTTACCCTTATACATCTTGCAACTGTCTAGCTATTTCCGCCGCTGTCTCGAGGTCTTGAAGTAGGCAGGCTCGAACTATTTCACGTCCGCCGTGGCGGTCTGATTTTTGTGGGCTGAAATAAATGTCTGCCCATTCGATTGCGCCGTTAATTTTCTCTCGATAATTCCCAACGCCGTCGACACTGCCAAAAACATGCAAAAGCTCATTCAACTCTCGCGCCATATCGTCGCCCGAAAGACTGCCCTTCTTGAACTTTTCGGTAAGCAGCTTTAGACGTTCTTGTGTTTTCATCTCTCCGCTCCATCACTTCCGATCTCCGGCAGCGCCGCGCGCCGAACGGACCCGATCAATGTCCGTTATGCGGGGTAGAGCGGACTCTCTGCGAACGGCTCACCACTTCCGAGTTTGCCGAGTAGGCCCGGGGAATTTCACCCCGAGCCTCTCACAGATTCCGGACGTGAACCTCTCGATTCATCCGGCTCGTGCCACCGCGCGAAGGCTGCCGCCTTCCATTGATCATCGGGTTCCTCCCGTTGCCGGTTGACCCAAGCCAATGGCGATGACCCGCCCCCTTCGCTCCACGGGCATTACCCCGCTTCAACGCTATTACGAGGCAGTCCGCCCCTCTCCGGCGCATCGGTACTTTCGGCCTCGCGGTTGGAGCCGCTTGCACCTTTTCCCTTGGCATCGCCGGCCAGGTTCTCACGTTCCATACAAGAGCCCGATTG
>Ga0097691_1002850_pt1 | contig 11084 bp, 10 predicted proteins | sample NGESurdeep072012_8_FD_72858 | JGI IMG/M metagenome (GOLD analysis project Ga0097691, IMG submission 72858) | Arctic peat soil microbial communities from Barrow, Alaska - NGEE Surface sample 210-1 deep-072012 | ecosystem: Environmental > Terrestrial > Soil > Wetlands > Peat ...
GCTGGAGGCCGAGCTCGGCGAGATCGCCGAGCAGGCCGGAGCCATGAAGCAGCGCTGGGAGACCGAGAAGGGGGCGATCGCCGGCCTCCGGCAGACCAAGTCCGAGCTGGAGGGGCTCGCTGTCCGGATCGACCAGGCGGAGCGCGAGGCCGACTACGGCACGGCGGCCGAGCTCAAGTACGGCACGCTTGTCCAGCTCCAGGAACGCCTCCGGGCCCAGGAGGCCGCGCTCGCGGTCACCGACGGCGGCCCGCGCCTCCTCAAGGAGGAGGTCGACGCGGACGACATCGCCGAGATCGTTGCCGCCTGGACGGGGATCCCGGTCACGAAGCTCCTCGAGGGCGAGATGGCGAAGCTCGTCCACATGGAGGATGGGCTCCACGAGCGCGTTGTCGGCCAGGACGAGGCGATCGAGGCCGTCTCCGACGCAGTCCGCCGAGCCCGGGCCGGCCTCCAGGACCCGCGCCGCCCGATCGGGTCGTTCCTCTTCCTGGGCCCGACCGGCGTCGGCAAGACGGAGCTGGCCCGCGCGCTCGCGGAGTTCCTCTTCGACGACGAGCAGGCGATGGTCCGGATCGACATGTCCGAGTACCTGGAGAAGTTCTCCGTCCAGCGCCTGATCGGGGCCCCTCCCGGCTACGTAGGCTACGAGGAGGGCGGCCAGCTGACGGAGGCGGTGCGCCGGCGTCCGTACCAGGTGATCCTCCTCGACGAGATCGAGAAGGCGCACCCGGACGTCTTCAACGTCCTCCTCCAGGTCCTGGACGACGGGCGCCTGACGGACGGCCAGGGTCGCACGGTGGACTTCAAGAACGCCGTCGTGATCATGACCAGCAACGTCGGGAGCCACCTCATCACGGGCTTCACCGGGCGCCCGAGCGCCGACGACTCCGCCTACGAGGCGATGAAGCGGCAGGTGCTGGGGGCGCTGCGGACCGAGTTCCGGCCCGAGTTCCTCAACCGGGTGGACGAGATCATCGTGTTCCATGCCCTCTCGGAGGCGGACCTCGAGCGCATCGTGGAGCTCCTCCTGCGGGATCTCCAGCGGCGCCTGGCGTCGCACGATCTCGCCATCACGATGTCGCCGGCGGCCAAGGCGGTGATCGCCCGCGAGGGCACGGACCCGTCGTACGGGGCCCGTCCACTCAAGCGGACGATCCAGCGGCTGGTGGAGAACCCGCTGGCGCGGGCGCTCCTGCGCGGCGAGTTCAGGCCCGGCGACGCGATCACCGTCGACGCGGATCCCGTCTCGGGCACGCTCGTCTTCACGAGCAGCGGCGCGACGGTCGTCGCGGACGCCTCGGATCGGCGCGATGCGCGCGGCGGCGGGCGCGGGGACCCGCGGTCGGGTGCGGCGCCGGCCCCGTCGGTCCTGGACCTGCCGCCGACGCGGAAGGATGGCGGAGACGAGGGACCGCTCCTCAACTGACAGACCTGTTGTTTCGAGAAGCCTGCGGTTTCTCCGACATACGCCCAGGGTTCGTGCTACGGGACGAATCAAGTCGTCGCCAGCGCTCCCGGGCGCTTCGCGGGTCCGGCCGCGCCGCTCCTGAGCACGACGCGGGCAGCTCACCCCCGGGACGCGACCGCCGCCGCTCGAGATCCCACGTAGTACGAACTGCGCGCGTATCTCGGAAGAACCGGACGCGGGGACGCCGACGCGGCCGACAGCCATCGCCGAAAGAATCGGACACTGCGCGGCCCCCGCGCCTGACCGTCCGACCCTGGCCGCGCCGCACTGCACGTGTCGCCCGGAACGAACCCACGCCGCCCGTGGCGCCCGCCCGCGTCCCAAGCCGACGGGGATGCCGGCCGGGCCGTCCCTGAGCACGCGGCACTACGATGGCCACCATGACGCCCGACGAGGTCCGCGATCGCATGCACGCGGCGCCGCACCCGCTGCCGCCGCCGCCGGCCTGGCTGCGCCCGGAGCGGCTCTCCGAGGGTCTTCCGTTCGATCGGCCGGCGGCTCCGCCCGGCGCCCGGCCCGCGGCTGCCCTGATCCTCGTCTATCCCGGCCACGACGGGGAGGCGATGCTGGTGCTCACGGAGCGTGTCGACTACGGGGGACACCACTCGGGCGAGGTGTCTCTGCCGGGCGGAAAGGTCGACCCGGGTGACGCCGACGCGGCCGCGACCGCGCTGCGGGAAGCCTGGGAAGAGGTGGGGCTCGATGCCGAGTCGGCCGGCGTCGAAGTGATCGGCTGCCTGGATGCGCTGTGGATCCCGCCGAGCAACTTCCGCGTGGAGCCGGTCGTGGCGATCGCCGCGCGGCGTCCCGTCTTCGTGGCGGATCCCCGGGAAGTGGCGGCGATCCTGGAAGCCCCGGTGACAGCGTTCCTCCCCGACGTCGCGCCCGTGATCATCGACCCGGATCCGCGCGGCCGGCCGCTCCGCTACGGCGCCTACCTGGTGGAGGGGCGGATCGTGTGGGGCGCGACGGCCGCAATCCTGGGCCAGTTCGGGGCTGTGCTGGGCGCGGTCCGGTAGGCGCGGGCTGAGCGGCGCTCCTGCCTCGGGCCGAGTGGCCGAGGGTGGGCGTGTTCACCCGGTGACCGCTGCGACCGGCGAGGACGCACGGCGCGGCTGCGGCGTGCGTCCGGTGACCGGAACAACCGTTCAGCGGCCACCCGGTGCATCCCGTGACACAGAGTCCTTCACTGCCGGATCGCCGGCGGTCATTGTGCCCACCCGGTGCACCCACGGGCCGCGTGGGGTTGGCCGGCCGGACGGGTCGCCGGGGGTGGCTGCCTCAACCCGCTGTAGAAGGGGAAGACGGCGCAGGCTCCAGATCCGTTGGCAAGACGCATGCGACTGGGGGCCGCGGGAACGTCAGAGGGGCTCGCCCTCGGCGGCAGTCTTCGCGTTCGCGGGCGCGCCCTCGCCCGTTGCCAGCGAGCCCTCGCCCGTCGCGACCGGCGCCGCTCCATCCCCCGGACCATCCTTCCCGGTGGCGGCCCCGCCCGAGGTCAGCTCGAGCGCCCTGCCCTCCAGGATCCCGCGCGCGGCCGCGTCGTCCGCACCCGCGAACTCGACCACGAACGCGCGCATCTCGGAAAGCTCCGTCCAGGCCGCGTGCTCGACGTCGGCCGGCCAGAGAACGGCTTCGCCGGCCGCGACGCGCGCCCGTTCGTCACCGACCTGGACCCAGCCGCCGCCCTCCACGATCACCAGCCAGGCGCTGTTCGGGCTGGAGTGCCTGTCCATCGTGGCCCGGCGCGCAAACGCCAGCTCCGCCACGCGACCGCGAGCGTCGGCGTGGATCACCTGGGACGCCACGCCCGTCGTCCCACCGGGAACGTCCGGGCGCCGGTGTCCAACGCCGAAGCGGCGGATCTCCACCGCTCAGCCGCGGCGCCGCCGGGCGCGCTTCGGCCGGATCGTCGACTCGGGGTGCGCGAACTTCTGCTTCGAGTAGAAGCGGGCCTTGGCCAGCTGCTGCTGGTACCGCGCCAGCTCCGGTGGGAAGCGGACGAACCGGACCCAGGCCAGGACGCCCAGCCCGGTCGGGACGGTCACCACGGTGAAGATGAAGTCGAAGTGGAAGATGGCGTAGACCAGGAGCAGGAAGAAGAGCGTGATCGACGTCCACAGCAGCCACTCGTAGAGATCGAGGTATGGCGGGTGGCGTCGGAGCTGCCGGGTCCGCACGTTGTACAGGATCACGACCGCCACGATCCCGACGAGCGAGGAGATCCAGATCGCGTTGAACAGGTCGGGGAAGACCCTGTCGTTGAACGTGGCGAACAGGTACTCCCAGGGCAGGAGGGTCACGGGCGCGCGCCTCCGTCGCTTCGCGGGCTCGGTGGGCGCAGCGAACGGCGCGACCTCACCGGCGGCGCCGCCAACCGGCGCCGGACGCTGAGTATGCCATGCCCGCACGGTATACTCGCCGCCAGGAGCGAGGCCGCCCAGAAGCCCCGGGCGTCCTGCGACCGAGCGTGCTGACGCAGGAGGTTGATCCGGGTGCGAGCCCTCCTATCGGTCGCGAACCGCGAAGGGATCAGCGCGCTCGCCCGTGACCTGGCCGGCCTCGACGTGGAGCTCTACGCCACGGACGGGACCCGGGAGCACCTCCTCGCCGACGGGATCGACGTGTTCCCGGTCGCGGAGCTCACCCACGTCCCGCCGCTCGTCGGCGGCCTCGTCAAGACGTTCCACCCGGCCGTCTACGCCGGGATCCTCGCCCGTCGCGACCGGCCCGACGAACTCGCGGAGCTCGCGGAGCACGGGATCGGGCCGCTGGACATCGTCGTGGTGACCGTCAAGCCATTCGCCCCGCAGGTCGGCGAGCGGCGTGTCCCGCTCGACGAGGCGCTCGAGATGGTCGACGTGGGCGGGACGGCGCTCCTCTCGGCTGCCGCGCGCAACCACGCGGGCGTGGCCGCGGTCAGCAGCCCGGCCTCCTACGCGGACCTCGTCGCGGACATCCGCGCCCGCGGCGGCGTCTCGGCGGAGCTGCGCCAGCGGCTGGCCGCGGAGGCGTTCGCCGTCGTCGCGGCGCACTTCGCGGAGGTCGCCGCCTACCTCAACCAGGTGACGGGGACCACCTTCCCGCCCCACGTCTCGATCGTGCTGGAGAAGGTGGCCGACCTGCCGTACGGCGAGAACCCGCACCAGCGGGCCGCGTTCTACCGGGAGACGACGCATCGCGACGGCACGCTGGCCGACGCGATCCAGCTCCAGGGCCGCCCACCCACCTTCAACGATCTCCTGGACCTCGACGCCGCCTGGCTGATCGCGCGCGACTTCACCGCCCCGACCGCGGTCGTCGTCCGCCACACGGACCCGGTCGGGCTCGCCTCGCACGATGCCCTGCCGGCCGCCTACCGGCGCGCGCTGGAGACGGACCCGGCCGCGGGCTACGGCGCCATCGTCGGGGTCAATCGGCCGCTCGACGTGATCACCGCGAGCGAGATCGCCGCCGGGACCTTCGAGGCCGTGGTCGCGCCCGGCTACGACGATGCCGCGCTGGTCGCCCTCGCCGCGCGGCCCGGCCTGGAAGTCCTGCGCGTGCCGCCCAATCCGTCGGACGGGCTGCGCGACTACGGGATCGCCGCGCTCGACTTCAAGCGGATCGCCGGCGGCCTCCTCGTCGAGACGCTGGACCACACGGCCCTGGACCGCGGGCAGCTGCGCGTGGTGACCGAGCGCCGGCCGACGCTGGAGGAGCTGACCGACCTGATGTTCGCCTGGCGCGCGACGGCCCACGTGCGCTCGAACGCGATCGTCCTGTGCCGGAACCTCCAGACGGTGGGGATCGGGGCGGCCCAGGTGAACCGGCAGGTCGCCGTGGAGGTCGCGCTCAGGCGCGCCGGCGACCGGGCCAAGCTGGCCGTCATGGCCTCGGACGCCTACTTTCCCTTCCCGGACGCCATCGCCCACGCCGCGATCGCCGGGGTCAGCGCGATCATCCAGCCGGGCGGCTCCCGCCGGGACGAGATGGCCATCGAGGTCGCCGACCGCCACCATCTCGCCATGGTCTTCACCGGCCGCCGCCACTTCCGCCACTAGAAGATCCCGCGACCGCCCCCGGATCCCGGCCGCCCCGGGATGCCCGCGACAGGAGGAGCCTCCGATGGAACGCCTGCTGGCCCTGGAGATGATCCGCGTCACGGAGGCCGCCGCCATCGCGTCCGCGCGGCTGATGGGCCGCGGCGACACCATGGAGGCGGACCGGGTCGCCGTGGAGGCGATGCGGCGCACGTTCGATGAGATCCCGATCGACGCCCGGATCGTCATCGGCGAGGGCGAGCGCGACGAGGCCCCGATGCTCTACATCGGCGAGCGCGTCGGCGATCCGAAGAGCGCCGTCGGCGAGGCGCCCGAGATCGACATCGCGGTGGACCCGGTGGAGGGGACGAACCTCGTCGCCTACGGCCAGGCAGGCTCGATCACGGTCCTCGCGGCGTCCGAGCGGGGCGGGCTCCTGAACGCCCCCGACTGCTACATGGAGAAGCTCTGCGTCGGGCCCGTCGTCGCCGGCAAGGTGGATATCACGGCGCCGCCGGCGGAGAACCTGCGCCGGATCGCGGCGGCCCTGGGGCGCGGCGTCAACGACCTCACGGTCGTCATCCTGGAGCGGCCCCGCCACGAGGCGCTCATCGCCGAGGTTCGCGCGGCCGGCGCCCGGATCAAGCTGATCAGCGACGGCGACCTCGCCGCGGCGATCTCGTGCGCCGTCTCCGGCACGGGCGTCCACGCCGTCATGGGGATCGGTGGCGCCCCGGAAGGCGTGATCACCGCGGCGGCCCTGCGCTGCCTCGGCGGCGAGATCCAGGCGCGGCTCGTCTTCCGGAACCCGGACGAGCAGGCGCGGGCCACCGCGATGGGCCACGGCGATCCGACCCGCATCTACGGGACGGACGAGCTGGCCTCCGGGGAGAACCTCGTGTTCGCCGCGACCGGCGTGACGAAGGGCGACCTCCTCGAAGGCGTCCGCTTCTTCGGCGGCGGGGCCCGGACGCACTCGCTCGTGATGGCGTACCAGACGAAGCAGGTCCGCTTCGTGGACACCGTCCACATGTTCGACCGGAGCCGGCCGCCGGCCGTGCGGCTGTAGGGCGACCGAGCTGCCCAGGGATGGCTCGCACCCTGAACACGCGAGAGTCGTCGAAGGGCTCCAGGCACGGACGCGGCTCGGCGAGAGCGAGGGACCGGGGCGCGGGCGGCTGAACGTCGCCGAGTTCGCCAGTTCCTTGGTGAGAGGTACGGTCGATTTTCTTGACGAGGACGTACCCGTGGGGTACCTGCGAGCGCTGGAACGGACCGACCAGGCGGAGTACAGGCCGCTCGCCGAGCTCGTGGCACGCGCCGTCAAGGACAGCCTCGATGGATTCCTGCTGCCTGCGCTGGCGGGCCCGCTCCAGTTGCTTCCGCTGTCGGCGCTCACGCGGAAGGGCGTGACCGCATTGGCGCTGCGGCGCGCCGCCGAGAAGGGGCGACTCCAGGCACAGCGACGGGCGACGGGCTGGTACAGCACCAAGGCCTGGGTCGACCGGTACGCTCGCTCGAGGCGAGGTCCTGCCGCGAAGACGAGGGGCGCGTGACGTGTGCCGTCGCGAGGTCGGCACCGACGAATAACACGCACGGGCGTCCCGCCGTGGTGACGAGTGCGCCGCAGGGACACGGCGAGCAGGAGCACCGCGATCCGGTAGCCCATGCGCAGCCTCGATGCGCGGTCCCGATCGCGCGCCGGGCTCCTCGGATCCCGACGCATACTGTCCGGGTGACCGTCTCCGCGCGCATGCCGTCGTTCCTGCACCGCCCCCGCCTGCTTTCGGTCGTCGCCACGCTGCTGCTGCTGGCTGGCTGCCAGGCGTCCGGTCCGGCATCGCCCACGCCGAGCCCGGTGCCGCCGGTCGACCACACGGTGCGCTTCGCTGGTTCGACGCTCCCCTCGAAGACCGACACCGTTCGCGCGATCGACGTCCTGTCGGCGCGGCTGGGCACCCTCAAGGTGGGCACGTTCTCCGCGGGAGCCGGCGCGCTCAACGTCACGCCGCCAGCAGGTTCGCTCCCGATGCCGCTCGAGGCGCTGGCCGCGATCCTGGCGTCGGGGCCGTTGCCGGACAGCTGGAGGCAGGGTCCCTGACCGCATACAACATCCCGCTCGATGTGGCGTGGACCGACGCCCAGGGCGGCTTCCACGAGGGTGGTCGGCCCGACTGCCTCGCGCCCACGGGCAACGTCGGCCCAATCACGTTCGGGTCCGTGGACGTCAGCGAAAACGGAGCCTCGTGGCGGCAGGTCGTCTGGGTGTCCTGCCAGCCCTAACTTCCTAACCGGGCAACCTCGGTCATCGACCGTCCACTGGATGGCCCACCTCCCCAGGCGGCTCCCATGCTCCGGCGACCTGGCCCCAGCGGGCGACTGGACGAACGGCCGCGGGCCCCTCGATCGACACGCGGCGGTCCCGCGCCGCCGCCACGGTCTCGCCCCAGCCGGGCGGTCGTAGGCCCGGGGCAAGGTCGCCCAGCGGCGCCAGCACGAAGAGGCGCTCGTGGGCGCTCGCGTGCGGGACGGTGAGCCACTGCGCGGCGGCGCGGGCAGGGTCGTCGCTGCGGGCCTCCGGCGGCCGCTCCGCGCGGATGGCGTGGCGCCCGAAGACCAGCAGGTCCAGGTCCAGCGCGCGCGGTCCCCAGCGTGGCCCGTCGCGCCGCCCGAACGCGCGCTCGAGCCCCTTGAGCGCGATGAGCAGTGCGAGCGCGCCGGTCACGGGATCGGGACCGCTCGGGACGTCCAGCGCCACGACGGCGTTGCGAAACTCGGGTTGGTCAGTGACGCCGACGGGCGCTGTGGCGTAGAGCCGCGAGACGCCTGCGAGGCGCACGCCGGGCAGCGCCGCGAGGGCGTGGATCGCGGCTGCCAGGGTGTCGGCGGCGTCTCCCATGTTCGCCCCCAGCCCGATGTACGCCCGTACCCGTCCCAACCTGTCGCCTCCCGGGGTACCGTTCGGGCATGCTGCCCGTCGCCGTTCGCATTCTGCACGCCGAGGCGGGGCCGCAGGCGGGGCCGCTGGAGCGGGCGCTGATCGGGGCGCGGGCCGATCTGGCGGAGCGCCACCGGAGCGGGTTCCTGGCCGCCGGCGCAACCGACGTCCGCGTGGTCGCCGGCCCGCCGGACGGGATCTCGTTTGGTGCCCGGCTCCGCGGGCTCGCGGCGGAGGCGCTGAGTGCCGGGGCAGCCGGACTCGTCGTGCTGGGTTCGGGAGCCATCCCGCTCGCGACGGCCCGTGACCGGCGCGCGTTCGTGGCCGCGGCAGGCAGGTTGGTCCCGGGGGCGCTCGCCAACAACGTCTACTCGGCGGACGTCGTGGCCATCTGCGGGGCGACCCTGCTCCGCGAGCTGCGCGACCTGCCGGATCTGCCGGCGGACAACGCGTTGCCACGCTGGCTGGCGGAGGTCGCCGGGGTGCCCGTCTCCGGGCTCGGGCGCTGGCGGCTGGGAATCGACCTCGACTCGCCGCTGGACCTGCTCCTGGCGGGACGGGCTGTGGACGACGCCCGCCTTCGCATGGCTGGGCTGGATATCCAGCCTGTCGGGGAACGGCTGGGACGCGTGCGGGCGATCCTCGCCGACCGGCGGGCCGAGCTCGTCCTGGCGGGCAGGACATCGGCCGGGACGCTGCGCGCCCTGGAGCGCGGCGCGGCCTGCCGTGTCCGGGCGCTCGTCGAGGAGCGTGGCCTGCGCGCGGCGAGCACCCTGGCGCTCGGGGTTGCGGACGGCGGGCCCGGCGGCGGCGGTGCCGACGGCGGCGACGCTGCTGACCCTGGGGCCGTCGAGGTCCGCCGGCCGATCGTCGCGGTCCGCCGGCCGCCGCGATCGACGCTCGGCCTCCTGGTGGACCGCGACGGGCCCGAGGCGCTGGGCGGGCTGCTGGCCGAGCTGGGTGACGGCGCCGTCGTCGACACGCGCGTCCTGATGGCGCATCGATTTGGATCCGACGAGGCCGCCTGGCCGCCTGCCGAGGATCGCTTCGCCGCGGACCTGCTGCTGCCGGACCGGATCGCCGACCCGTGGCTGCGCGCGCTCATCACGGGCCTCCGCGACGCGCCGATCCCGGTCCTCGCGGGCGGCCACACGCTGGTCGGGCCGGGAATCCGCCTCCTCGCGGCCCGAATGGCGTGAGCACCCCGGCCGACGACGCGATCCGCGCGGAGATCGCCCTGCGCGGGCCGATCCCGTTCGCGCGCTTCATGGCGCTCGCACTGGGCCACCCAACGGGTGGCTACTACACGGGGCCGCGGGAACGACCGACCCGCGGCGGCGACTTCCTCACCGCGCCGGAGCTCCACCCGATCTTCGGAGCAGCGCTGGCGCGGCAGCTGGAGGAGGTCTGGGATCGGTTGGGACGGCCGGACCCGTTCACGCTCGTGGAGTACGGGGCGGGCGCGGGGACGCTGGCCCTCGCGATCCTCGCGGGCCTCCGGGAGGATCGCTCGCCGCTGGCTGAGGCCCTGGTCTATGCGCCGATCGAGCTGAACACGCACCGGCGGGCCGAGCTGGAGGAGCGGACGGCTTCCGCGGGCCTGCCCCTCGTCGCGCCGCCCACCGGCGCCGCTCGTCGCGCCGGCGTCGCCCCGCCCGCCGGCGCCGCCCCGGTCGCCGGTGCCGTGGTGGCCAACGAGTTCCTCGACGCGCTCCCCGTCCACGCCGTGGAGATCCGCGACGGACGGCCGCGGGAGGTCCACGTTGGCGTCACGGCCCGAGGCGCGTTCACGGAGCTCCTCCTGCCGCCGTCCACGCCGGCGATCGCGGCCCGCCTCGACGCGCTTGCCGCGGCCGGCGTCACGCTCGCGGAGGGACAGCGGGCCGAGCTCTGCCTTGCGATCGAGGGCTGGGTCGCGGACGTGGCCGCCACGCTCTCCGCGGGGATCGTCCTCGTGATCGACTATGGCGCGCCGGCGCCCGAGCTCTACGGCCCGCGACGCCGGGGCGGCATGCTGTTGACGTACCGCGACCACGCCGCCGACGGGTCGCCCGACGCGCCGTACCGCGACATCGGCGAGCGCGACATCACGGCCCACGTCGACACCACGACGCTGGCGCGGCTGCTGGACGCGGCCGGCTTCGAGATCCTGGGCGACACCACGCAGGCCGAGCTGCTGGTGGGGTGCGGGCTGGAGGAACTCCTGGAGCGGGAGCGGAATCGCTCGGCCGATGCGGCCGCCCTGCTGCTCCTGCGGAGCGCGGTGATGCGGCTCCTGGATCCTCGCCACCTGGGCGGCTTCCGGGCCGTGCTCGCGGGACGGGGCGTCTCGAGCGCGCCGCCACTTCGCGGCCTCACCTACCGGGTGGCCACCGGGCGGCTGACGTCCGTGGCCGGCTCGCCGCCGAGGTCGCGCGACGAGGGGACGGCTGCCACGGCTGGCACGGCGGCCGCGTCCCCGGAACGCTCCTGCTAGGATGCCAAGGCGCGCCCGGACCCTCCGGTCACGACGCGTGCGCCCGTTTCACCCGAGCTTCCCGCCGGGTCGACGTGGACCGGCCGGCAGCCCCTGGACGGGGAGGCCGGCGGCTCTGCCCGGCCGCAGAAAGGTGCGATGGAAGGGATCTGGTACGTCGTCGGCTTCGCCTTCGCC
>Ga0097691_1002851_pt1 | contig 11083 bp, 18 predicted proteins | sample NGESurdeep072012_8_FD_72858 | JGI IMG/M metagenome (GOLD analysis project Ga0097691, IMG submission 72858) | Arctic peat soil microbial communities from Barrow, Alaska - NGEE Surface sample 210-1 deep-072012 | ecosystem: Environmental > Terrestrial > Soil > Wetlands > Peat ...
GGCCAAGAACGTGAAACCGGTCCGGGTGCTGTTAACGCAGGTCTGTCAGAACCCGGTCAGGACGTTGACCGCGGTCGGCCGCGACACACCCAACGTCAGACGCTCGGTCGCGCGGATCTTCACCTTGCCGTGGGTGAAGTCATCGTCCGAGCTGTTCGTCATGGCCAAGGTGATGCCCTCGCGGATGAACGCCTGGGCGCCTATCTCAAGGTTGGCCAACACGATGGTCCCGGGCAGCATCATCGTCGTCTGAAGGACGGGCACGCCCCATACGTCGTTGACCACGACCTGGCCCGGGTCGCCGAGCAGGTAGCGCCCGTAGGAATCCTTGGTGCGCCGGATCGTGGACCACGTGCTCGGGTTGATGATGATCGCGTCGGGCTCACAGAAGCTCGGACCGTTGCGCAGGTCGGTGATGCCCTCCTCGATGCAGTCCAACGCGGTGTCCGTGGACTGCTTGACCCGCCCCATGGTGTTGGGCTGGTTCAGCAAGCCCAGAAGGTCATCGCCGGTGCCGGACCCGTTGATGACCTGCCAGTTCTCGGCCTCGGTCTCCTGCCGCTGAAGCTCAACGTCGAGGTACTGGCTGAACGTGGGGAAGTCGCTCAGCAGCTCGTCGGTGACGGTGCTGAAGATCGCCACCTTGCGCGCCACGAGGATGGTCGACGTCGGCGTCAGAGAGGTCTCTGGCATCTGCCCGCCCGGGTGGACGGTTGCCGCGCCTGCGGTCCTGTCCACTACCGACACGCTCGCGTTGGTGCCGGCCGCGCCAAGGTCGGTGTACGTCGCGGTTGCCTGCCCTGCGATCGCCGCGACAAGGACGTTCTCCTGGCCGGCCACGGTGCCCCGGTAGAGGCGGTAGCCGCCTGTGGCGCCAACAACGGCGGTCCAGTTGATCGGCTGCTTCTGGTTGAGCGTCAGCGCTACGGTCAGCTCGTTACTGCCGATCGTCTCGCCGGTCCCGTTGACCGCGGACAGCTTCCAGAAGTAGGTGGCCGCTGCGAAGGATCCGCCCGAGGTTGCCGAGCCCAAGGTGATGACCGGAGCGCCGATGCCGACCGTGTTGCCGGTGTGCGTGATGAACTCCACCGAGGGGCCGGCCATTGGCGTCGATGGGATGTGGTCAAGGAGCCGGGTCGGCTCGAACTTGCGTTCAACCAGACCGATGTACTGCGCGGGCAGCTCGCCGCGGGCGACTTCAGCGGACGCCGCATCCTTGAGGTGAAGCGTGAGGTTCTGGCCGCTCTTGGCAGCCATGAACATGTCGCCCTGCTGTTCGGGCGACAGGCGCAGCGACGGGGTAGCAAGGCCCTTCATGGCACGCCCTGAGGCTGCCGCGCCCGCAAAACCGTTACCGAGGGACTCCCCGCCGACCATGAGCCGCTGAGCGTTCTCGTGGATGTTGATGGTCTGCGCGTGCGCCTTCTGGTCCTCGGTGATCTTGTCGAGGATGTCCTTCTTCTGGGCGTTGGTCAGGGACTTGTTCTCGACGGTCTCGGCCGCCTTGATGGCGAGGTCCCGCATCGACTTCTTGGCAAAAATGACGTTAGGCATGAGGGTGACTCCAATGAATGAGGGTGTGCGGGAGCATGTGCTTTCGCACTGGTGCTGCACCTCATCGGCGGGAGTCAATCGGCGGCGGCGGACTCTGCGGCGGCAACTTCTGCGGCGGCGTCATCGGCGGCGGCGGGCTAAATCCAGGCGGACTCAGTTACTCGGTGGAACAGTCTCATCATAGCGCGTGTCTCAGATACGAGACAGGACGACACGCTCACCAAGTGGGATCGTGCAGCGGACATCCTGCCTCGTGCGTTTCCCCAGTGGCCGTGGGATACCCGTAAACATCCCGTGCCAAGATCTTGTCAGGGACCATGAAACAGTGGATGCAAGGCTTCATGAGCACTTGAGTGCGGCGCGCGGCCCTGAGTTGGGCGTCGAGCATCTCGCCCTCGATGTCGTCGGATGTCATTTCTTCTGCCTCCTCCTCTTGGCCTCGGCGGTCAACCATGCGAGGACGTCCGCGGGATCCATCAGCGACGAGTCGGCGCCCAGGTGGTAGCCGATAATCCGCATCTCGCTGCCGGCGAAGTCATTGCCGGCCAGGTTCGCGATGACTGTGCGGCCGAGCCCGTCTACGGTGGCCAACAGCGAGCCGCTCGGGTCCGTATCAGCGCACGGCAGGAACCGGCCGACGCGAGCCGCCCACCTGAAGTTCAGCCGCCTGAACGGGGGCTGCGGGGCGATCATGACCACTGCTCGTCGGCGTCGGGCGCCTCCAGCTCACGGATGCCCTGACGGGTCCGTGCGACCGGCCCCAGGGCCAGCGCCCGTGCCAGGGAGAGCTGGAGCATCGTGTAGTCGCGCAAGAGTTGGTGCGCCGGGTTCTTGACAGACCTGTTGGCGTCCGACTCCGACCGGCCGGGCACCATTAGACCCTCCTTGAACAGCAGCCGCTCAGCCATATCCGCCAGGGCAGAGACCGAGCAGAACCGGGCCAGCAACGATCGGTCCGACTCCCGAAACCGTGTCGGCGTCGGGACGAAGACTGCAGCCAGCTCAGCCCACAACACCGCGGCGGCATCAGCCAGCCCGGGCGGTAGCCGATCCCAATTGAGGCCGACCCCACCCAACTCCGCGTCCTTGCCCGGTTCGAGGGTGTCGAGATAAAACACAGCCGGATCACGCTTGCGTCTCACGGTTTCTCTCCTGTCTCAGGAACTACCAAAATTGGGTTTTCATCGCGCGAGTACGTGCGTTGTTATCCGATCGGTCTAGCGGCGGAACGGCCTAGCGATTTCTGAGGCCAGGCGAAGGCGGCGGCGAAAAGTTTCGAGCCGAAAGGTTTAGTCATCGGTTTGCTTTCGAGGTCGACCAAATCCGCCGTCTTCGCGTGCGGTCTTCGCGGCATGGTGTGAGTGGCTGAGCGCTTGGCAGTTGCCCGTGTCGTAACCGCGTGGTCCGTTGGGTCCGCGTCCGTCGATGTGGTCGACGTCTGTTGCTTCCTGTCGTTGCCATTCGGGTAGTCGTTCGCACTCGTCGCACTCACACATCGGGTGATCGCGTAGGTATCTCTTGCTGAACGTCTGCCATCTCGCGTCATACCCGCGTTGGGTCGCGTTGGGTCTGCGTGCGTCGCTGTCCTTGCGTGACTGCGCAAGGCAGTCGGGGCACTTGCCCCCGCCGTAGACGAGAGTGCCGCAACCATGCGCGGTGCAGAGTGACGGCGGGGAGATGGGTGTCATCGCGCCTCGTCCGGTCGGTGGTCGCCGCGCCACACGGTGAGGATGTATCCGCTCGCCAACCCACGTTCCACCAGTCGGTTCGCCATCTGTTCTGTACTCATCATGCCGGTGTCCTCGCGTGGTGCGTCGTCGTGGGTACGGCGTCTGGTGCGGGCGCGGTTGGATCGGTTCTTGCGTGGCATGTCAGTCCTTCCTTGGCGTGGTGATCGCGCCGTGTCGCGTGGTGGTGATCGCGCCGCACCCAAGGCAGCGAGTCAGGGTGATGCTGTGTCCTCGCTCGTGGGCGACGCCTGGGTGTTCACAGTTGGGTGAGTGCGTCAGGTCATCGGTCATCGCGTTGCCTCCTGGTCTGCGCCAGAAGTTGGCGTAACTTGGGGCAGACTTGGCGCGTACCTCGTGGTCGCGGTGTAGTCGATGCCGGCGAAGATGCCGAACGTGATCCGCGGTCGTGCCGTGTCTGCGAAGTCGTGGCAACGTGGGCGGATCTCGCAGTCATCGCAGTGCGGGGCGACCTTGGCGCGGATCTCGTGGTCGTCACTGGTCCATGCGTTGCTGCCATCGGCGCATGGTGGTCTGGTGCCCTGGTCGAGCAGACCCAGGAGCGCGTTGGACAGTGCACGCATGGCGACGTCGGCGGCGGGGTCGGAGATCATCGCTTGGCCTCTCGTCGGGCGCGGGACTCGGCCAAGATGCGTCTCAGCTCTGCAATGTGCTGCCGGGCTGTCTGGCGTGGTCGGATCGGGACCACGTTGTCGAGGTCGTCCTCGACCGGGTCGCCGTACCTGTCCAGCCGGGGGTTCATGCCGCACATCCGATGTGCCGGTGGATGTTGTCAGCGATGAGATCAGCGGCCAAGGGCTCACCACATGCGAGGCAGTCCCTGACGGAATGTTGCGGTGTTACGCATGTTACGGATACCTGGGGTAACACGGGGGTGGGTGTTACGGACCCGTTCTCTATCTCTGGGTGGGTCGGTTCGAACTTCATGTTTGGACACTCAGGAGGCGTAACATCTGCCCCCCCGTTAGCCCGTGCATGCGTAACATGCGTAACATCCGTAACGGCGCCGGCAGCAGCGTCAGGCAGGTAACGAACCCATGCGTCGAGCAGGTCTGCACGCTCATAGCCTCGGGCCGTCTTGTCGCCAAGGCGGATCACTTTGGGCTTGATGCCGTACTTGCCGAGCCGCCGGGACAGGTTGCGGGCGTCCAGGGACTTGCCGCGAATATCGCCCCATGGTGACTCGTCCAGGTCGCACAGAGCCGTGAGAATGGCCTCGGTCGTCATGGCCTGCTCGTGGCTCTCAGTGAAGATGCTGCGCAGGTCTGCCAGGAGCTGTAAACCGAACCCACCGACGCTGGACTGCGTACCCTTCACGATCGCCACGGCAGCCGCACGGGCACGTTCGGGCCAGTGCCCGCCGGCAGCGTCTGCGATGGCTAGCAGCGGCTCCCATATGTCGGCGTTGCGATCCTCGATGCCTGCGGGCAGGTCGGGCCAGACGTCGGCCAGGTCGGCCCGTATGACACTGACCCACGCGGCCAGGTCGTCGCGGAGCGCGTGACCTGCCTTTGCGTGGACTCGGCGCCGATAGGACTCGATGCGCTCATCGGGTGCGCGGCGTCGCATCCTCACGATGATCGAGCGCGTCATGATCGTGTCGGGCAAATCGTCCAGCCCGGCCAGAGCGACGGCCGCGTAGGACGGCAGCTCCTCGGTGAAGACCGACTTGCCCCTGATGACGCACCGGCCAGCGACGGCGCCCGCACGATACCCAGAGTTGAGCATCCCGCGGATGTCCTCGTTGTCCTTGGCCTTCGGCCCGAACACGGTGTCGATCTCGTCGTAGAGGATCGTCGGTCGGGTTGCCTCGTCGGCCACCTTGCGGAACAGGTAGGCCGGCGTCACATTGACGGTCAGCAGCGGGCGCAGGACGAGCAGCTCGAGAATTTCCATCGCCCGCGTCTTACCGCTACCGGGCTCGGGTGAGAGGAACGCCAGTCGCGGTGTCGTCTCGAACTCGGGGAGCGCGTGAGTGTGGGCGATCCACAAGGCGGTTGCGATCAGGGCGTGCTCGCTGGGGAAGGCCACGAACCGGGCCAGCATCGCCTCTACCTGGTCGAGCAGCGTTGCGCCGTCGAGGGTTTCGCCGTAGGGATCAGGGGTGGCGACGTCGGGGTAGTCGATACTCACTCGGGTTCACCGCACTCGGCGATCATCGCGGCCCAGGCTGGACCCTTGGCGGCGGCGTACTGCTTCACAAGGCCGAGCGACGCGCGCACTCTGTCGTGAATGCGGATCTGGATCTGATCTTCGATCTCGATGTCGATGCGCTCTGACAGACCGCTTTCGTAGCCGGCGACGAAAGCGGCGTGGCGATCCTCGAAGGTCAACGCGGTCTCGGCTCGGCGCGCTTCCCGCGGGGAGTCGGTGGGCTGCGCTAGCATGAGAGCAGTCGTGGCCGACTCGTGAGCACCCTTCGGGGTGCTTTCGTCATTCATGACGCATCGGCCCCCTTGAGCAACAGGGCGAGCCGGTCGCGCTGGGCTGGGGTCAGGGGTGGTGCCGCGTCGACAATCTTCTCGATGTACGCGGCGAGGCGTTCGGCGGCGTACTCGGTTCGCTCGGTGTCGAGCTCGGGGGACGTGTTGCCCCAGCGGGCAGACGCCGCGATTCGGGCAACGGTCTTACGTGTCTGAGGGTTCGGGGATGGCAAGGGGCACACACCTTTTCGGGCGGTGCCACCCTTGCCGAAGGTGATGGCTTAGTTTCTCCGACAGTAGGAGGGGCCTATCAAGTTCTCATGCTATCAGGCTGGCACGCCTAAATGGGGTAGTAGGTGATCGGCGCGCCGTTTGCTCGAAGCACATTCCCCAGCTCGATCAGGTGCAGGTCGAAGTTCTCGTGGCACGCCTTGCAATAGCCGCCGGCGACAGACATCTCGGTGGGCTTTTGGGAAGGCATCGGGAAGGTCGACCAGTGTTCGGCCTCGTTGAAACGGCCTCGGGTTTTGCCTCCCTTTTCGGGGCGGAGACTCATCCCGCCAACCGCTGCCGAATACTCGATGACGGGTTCGCCGTCGAGCACACCAGCACGCGCGAGGACATGCCCCTTTGGGCACTTGGCTAACGGTCGCTGACTCATGACTGCCTCCACTCGATCTTGACGGTTTCAGGGTCGAACTTGTGGCCCCGTGGTGCGGGTAGCAGGGTCACCACGGCCAGTGCTGCCAGGATGGCACGCTGCACGCCCAGAGGTGCGCTGTCGAACGCCGCTGCGGGGTCCTTGGCTGCCAGCACAGACCCGAGCCCTTCGCCCCCGGCTGTGCGGGCGCGGGTGGTCTCAGCGCGTGTCAGTTCGGCCTGCACCTTCTCGGTTGCGACGGCATACCGGCGACCGTCGATCAGGTCGGCGTCGTAGTCGGCCTCGATCGTGGCGAGCCGGGCGCGCAAGCCCTTGATCTGGGCGCTCAGGGCCTTGGCTGCGTCAGTGTTCGGGGGTGTGAGCAGGTCGGCCAGGTCTGGGCGGGCCAGGCGGGCGCGGATCACATCGTTGACCAAAGCGTCGACGCGCTCGGCCATGCGGGTGATGTGCCCTGCCGGGCAGTGGTATCCACCGCGGCCGTGGGAGCGCAACGGCCCGGAGCAGACGCCGCACAGGTACAGCCCGGAACCCAAGTGCTTGCGGTCGGTGCCGACCCGGTTGGCGATACGGCGCGGGTCGCTCAACTTCGCCTGCACACCGTCGAACGTAGCCTCGTCCACGATCGCCTCCCACTGCCCAGCCTTGCCGGTGACCTTCGCACGATAGACCGCTCGGCCGGCATAGCGGGGGTTGGTCAGGATCGAGCGGACGGCGGTGGGCGACCACGACTTGCCGTAACGGGTCGGCACTGCCTGCTCGGTCAGCCATAGGACGATGCCGCGCAGCGAGTCGCCAGCGGTGAACCGGGTGAAGATCGAGCGCACGACGATCGCCTCATCAGCGAGCACCTTGCCGTCGTCGGTGTACCCGCGCAACCGGGCACCGCTGGGCGGCTTGCCAAGGTCGGCGCGCTGGGCCGCTGCACGCCTCTGGCGGGCGCTCTTGCGCTCCACTTCGGCACGGGCCACCGATGCCTTGATCCGGGCGAACAGACGGCCACCATCAGTGCTTAGGTCCGCCTCCCCGTTGGCCGTGGTCAGCAGTAGGCCGTGGTCCTCGGCGGCGTCGATCCAGTCTTCGAGCTGGCGTGGCTGGCGGGTGAGTCGGTCTAGATCCCAGCAGACCAACGCCTCGAATTGCCCGGCCGTGAAGTCGGTGACCATGCGGTCATATGCCGGGCGCTTCGTGGTCCGCTTGCTTGCCGAGATGGAGTTGTCGACGTACTCCTCGATAATGGTCCAGCCTCGCTCGGTGGCAATCCGACGACAGTCCTCACGCTGGCGGTCGACGGCCAGGTGCTCCCCAGTGGTGTCGAGTGAGACTCTTAGGTAGAGCGCCGCGTTGGTCATGCTCTGATGTTACACCATGACGTAACCGGGTGGAGTTCCGCTTCAACGTCTGAATCGGCGCGTTTGCGCAGGTCAAAGGTGGTTTAGGCGTCAGTAGTCCGCAAATAGTCCGCAAGAATCTGTGGCGGTCCGGCCGGAGGCAGTTGGTCTCGGTGTGGGAGTCTTCCGTAGCAGTCGCGGCCTCGTGATGCCCTTCACTCAGGGGGGTGCTGACCGGATCCGCTTCGATTACCGCCGCCCTCCAGGTTCTGCGGGGTCCATCCGCATCGACCCGCGGGCCAGAAGAACGCGTCAGCCACCTCGAGCACGATCGCAACGACAAGCAACTGCAGGTTGACAACGCGCCGTGGCCTGCGCAGAGTGTCAGCACTGCGCTGGACGGACTTGCCATTAATCGTTGGCCTCAGTTCACCCGACAGGCAGGGCAATGACTACGACAGGACCAAAGTCCACGGGCCTCCCGAAGATAGGCGACGCACACCGGCCGCGGCGTCCACGATCTCCACTGACCCGTACACCCGGTACCGACCTGCTGACAGTGTTGCGCGAGGAAGCGGCACGGCCTTCTTATCCGTCCCTGAGACCAAGGGTGGCAGAGCCTTGCGGCAGTCAAGCAGAGAGAGATTTCCAGCAAGTGTGGTCTTTTCCCCCGGCGCGACGTCGACGACCTGCGCGTACAGCCTGGCCCCTGGTGCCGTCGCAACGACGTGCCCGTCCAGCGACACAACCACCAACGCCACACTCCCAGCCAGTCCAGTCAGGGGCTGGGACGTCAAGTTCGTGAGAGTCGGCATCACCGAGACGATGGACGGACCAACGCTCGCAAATTCCGGTAGGTGCGCGCTCAGCATAGGAACGGAGCCAGCCGCGACCTCACGTTCGGATTGCCCACACACAGCTTGCCCTACGTTCATGGTCTTTCCTCCACCCGCGCTGGACACACGCTGGTCTGGCCCCATGGCCGACTGGACTGTTGGCACCGCGAGGACCAATCCAAGGGATGCCGCCAGGGCGGCTCCAACGGCTGCGCTACGGTGGCGGCGTCGTCGCGCCGTCCCTGTGTGGACTGCGTTGCTGACGAGGTTCGGGTCGCCGCCCACGGTCGTTGCGGTGTCCCGGTAGTACTGCCGCAGCTGATCTTCGATGTCATGTGACATGGCGTGTCCCTTCGGGGGTGGATGTTGAGGTCGAGCGGCGCAGCGACTGAAGAGCGCGTGATGCTTGGCTGCGGACGTTTGCGGACGAACAGCCCAGAACTTCGGCAATCTGCGGGTCTGGCATGTCGCAGAAGTAGCGGAGAACAAGAACCGCTCGCTGCCGTGGTCCCAACTGCGCAAGGAGCTGGGCCAGCACCTGTCGATCCTCAACCGGTTCGAACCCGCCGACGACGTGCCCCTCCACCATCGGGGTATGGCTCTCGTGTCGTCGCCGCCACCGGCGACGCGTCGTCAGGCACTCGTTGATGACCATTCGCCGCACGTACCCGGTCGGGTTGGACAGGCCCGAGATGTGGCCCCACCGGACATATGCCTTGGTGAGCGCCTCCTGGACGGCATCCTCAGCCGCAGCCCGGTCACCGCTACAGATGAGATACGCCTCACGTGCGAAGGTGGTGCCGCGGCTACTGGCGAACTCCTCGAAATCCGGACGGTCCATTCCGAGGCTCCTTGCGCCGATGACCACTTAACTAGTTAATGCTTCGAGAGGGTCATCTGTTGCATGGTCCGCCCAGAAACCTGCAAGAAGGTCGGGCCTCTCATGGTTCCATCGCTCCCGGAATCGACAATTCGGAAACCGCCACGGACCTCCGGTCCTTGTGTCGACCGGCACTTGGCTGGCCTGGTCCCAGGTCAATGACATCGCCGGACGCGTGGCCCAGGAGTGGACACCGGCCGGTACCGCGCTGAGCGACGGACCCTCCGCGGCCAAGGTCGCCGAGGTCAAGGCCTACGACACCGGCGACGCCGTGGGCTATGACCGCGCCTACACCATCGACGGGGCCCAGCGCCTGACCAAGGTCGCCGACCACACCGCAGCGGTCACCGGAGTCATCTTCGACCCCACCGCCCCGCCTGCGGTGGGCTGCACCGTCCGTAGCTACGCCTACACCGGGCCCGCCGGAGACAACGGCTCACGCACCGCCCAGGCCAGCACGGACTACCCCGGCGCCGACTGCACCACCGCCCCCGGGGCGATCACCAGCCGCGGGTACGCCTACGACAGCGCCGACCGGCCCACCACCGGCGCGGCCATCAACGGCGGCCCAGTCGGGGCCGCCTACGTCTATGACCCTCTCTCGGCCGCCAAACCACCATTCCGGCCGTGGAGGCACCCGACCCGGCCAAGGGTGACATCACCTTGGCCTACTTCAACTCCGACCTGCCCCAGGCCATCACCCAGGCCGGGATCACGACCACTTTCACCCTCGATATCAATGGTCACCGGGCGAACGCCTTTACCGGACCCATCAGCGATCTGAGCCTCCCCCAAAACCGTGGAGACATGCGCTATGAGGAGTAGTCATGTCGGAGAAACGCAGGAAGTACGACCAGGAGTTTCGTGAGGAGGCTGTGCGGATTGTCCGGGAGACCGGGAAACCGATTCGCAGAGGCCGATGCGTCGAAAAGGTCCGACGTCGATCTTCCTCCTCAGCCCTGATCGTTCTCGGAAGCTAGCACCAGGGTCTGATTCATCGCAGAAGTTCTTCGTGATCGCCGCTCATTACATCGTTCTCAACTGGCGGGTGCCTCAGTCAAACGTTCCACGTGTGCCAAACGCCTTCCGCGCTGCCAGCGCACTTGTGTCATGCGGAATATCGGGGTCGGTCGGTGCTCCCACATTCTGGGCGGCATGGCTCAGATTTGCCCCAGGGGTGGGCTGGCTCGCTGTGGCCGATTTCAGAGGTCGAGGGTGGCCGTTTGATAGCCCAGCGCGGCGTCCATGATCGATTGCGCGGCTGTGCGGGTTCGGTCCTCGGCGGTGGGCCAGAGGTGGGCGTAGGTGTTGAGAGTCGTGGTGGCCTTTGCGTGACCGAGCGACCGTTGGACGGTGACGACGTCGCAGCCGGCTGCGATGAGGCCGGATGCGTAAAAGTGGCGTAGGTCGTGAAGCTTGATGTCGCTCAGGCCGGCGACCCGCAGCGTCTTGCGCCACCAGTAGCCGACAGTGTTTTGGTGGGGCGGCTGGTCACCCTCGCCGGTGAACAACCACTGCTCGTCGCCGATTGTGCCGAAGTCTGCGACGTGCTGGGCGAGGAGATCGACCAGGCCGTTGGCCAGGTACACGACACGCTCCGATCCGTACTTCGGAGCCCGGACGTCGATCGCGCCGCCGTTGACGCGTTGCACC
>Ga0097691_1002854_pt1 | contig 11080 bp, 9 predicted proteins | sample NGESurdeep072012_8_FD_72858 | JGI IMG/M metagenome (GOLD analysis project Ga0097691, IMG submission 72858) | Arctic peat soil microbial communities from Barrow, Alaska - NGEE Surface sample 210-1 deep-072012 | ecosystem: Environmental > Terrestrial > Soil > Wetlands > Peat ...
GGTTGACAATCCGCCGCTGCATGCACCCGCCAATACGGTCGGCAACGGCGTAATCGGCTTTGGGCCGGTCGGGACGTTTCCGCAGATGATGATCGGCTCCGGCAGGAACTACTGGGTCGACGTCTTGTTCACCTCCGATACCACGCCGCCACCATCAGTTACGTTGAACTCGATTCAGGTGACGCCTGCCAATCCGTCGATCGGCGTTGGATCGACGCAACCGTTCAAAGCAACCGGGACGTATTCGGACAACAGCACGAAAGACCTGACAAGCCAGGTGAACTGGTCCTCGCCGAACCCCAGTGTTGCCACGATCGGCTCAACCGGCGTTGCCACTGGGATCGCTGCGGGAACCAGCACGATCTCGGCGACCCTTAGCGGGATCAGTGGGAGTACGCTGCTGACGGTGACGGCTGCACCGCCGCCGCCGCCGGGCGGCGACTTCACCCTGTTCAGCGCGAATGCCCTACCTGCGACGGACACGCAGATCTATTCGCCGATCGAGCTCGGCATGAAGTTTACTGCCGACCGGAACGGCTATGTCAGCGCGATCCGTTTCTACAAGGGAGAGAACAACGCCGGGACGCATGTTGGCGAACTGTGGACCAACCTCGGGCAACTGCTGGCGACAGTCACGTTCACGAATGAAACCGCCTCTGGGTGGCAGCAGGCGGCGCTGACGCCGCCGATAGCGATCACGGCCAACACGCTGTACCTGGTGTCGTACCACAGCGAGGGTGGGTTCAGCGTCGATGAAGGTTACTTTGCGACGCCGGTTGACAATCCGCCGCTGCATGCACCCGCCAATACGGTCGGCAACGGCGTAATCGGCTTTGGGCCGGTCGGGACGTTTCCGCAGATGATGATCGGCTCCGGCAGGAACTACTGGGTCGACGTAGTTTTCACCCCATAAGTAATAAACAGAGGAGGTTGGGAGAAAACGGCATGGCCATCGTCAGCAACTGCTTTTTAGGGTAAAATCCTACCTGCACTAAAAAAGATGTGGCGCAATATTCAGCTCTCGCTAATGTCTTGTGTCCTGCTCGGCCTGTTCTGCTCACCGGCCGCAGCACTGCAGGCGGATGTCCCTTTGTCCCTTGAGCGCCCCATCCGTCCGAGCCGACCCGATTCGAATATCCTCGGCCGCTTGAGTTTGCAACCCTCTTCGGTGGGGGCGAACCTGGAACTGCTGGCCATCGGCTCAGTGGATGTCGCTCCGACATCGCCTGTTGTAATAACCATCTCCAGTAGCGATGCGAGCAAGTTGCTCCTGTCGCCGTTGTCTACCGATCCGTTGGGAACCAACGCAGGTGTGGCCAGTTTTACCGCTACCTTGCCGGCTGGAAAAGGTATCAACGGCAACGGCTTCCCTGCGTTCTGGATCCAGAGCCTTGCATCCTCGGGAACGGTGCAGATCACGATGACCGCTCCCGGATACACCGCCGCTAGCGCCACGATTACCTTGACTCCGTCTGGGTTTGTTCTGTCCGGACCCAGTGGTATGGGTAAGAATTTCAGCACCCAGCTTGGCACCGCCGATACGAACTTGACGATCAGCACGGCCCAACTGGATTCCAGCGGCAATATCCTGCTGACCGACCAAAAGTTGAGGGGTGGCCTCCCCGTCTCCGTAGCCCTCAACAATGGAACTCCCGCGACGGGGTCGATCAACGGCAGCCCCAATTCATTGCAGGGTGGAAGCAGCTCGAATGCACCCGGTACGCTCACGTTCCATCCCCTTACGGCTGGAACGACGGTGCTCAGCATCAGTCAGCCGAGCGGGTTCACCGCGCCCGCCACGGGCGGACAGTTGACCGCCACCGTGAATGCGCCGACCCTCTCGCTCAACCCGAACGTAGTCGGCTACAAGTTGCAGGTTTTGGGGAATGGTTCACTCCCCCCAGCTCCCGCCGGCGGCCTACTGGTCACGATCAGCAGCAGCGATTCCACCAAGGCGCTGCTCACGACCAATCCTGCAGTGGCTGGAAGCGGGAGCATCACCGTGACCGTTCCGGCCAGTTCGACGGTGCTGCCCGCTTTCTACATTCAAGGCTTGGTATCCTCTGGCTCCGTGACCCTGACGGCCAGTGCGCCCGGATATGTGAACGGCAGTGCCAACGTGCTTCTGAACCCGTCCGGCTTCCTCATCAACAACCCGAATGGCGGTGGTGATTTCACGACCACAACCTTGTCGTCGGTGACAAGTCTGACGGTTTCCGTCTGGCAGTTGAATCCGGGGGGCGCTGCAGTGGTCCAAGGGCAGCTGGCCGGCGGCCAGTCCGCCTCGGTGGGCGTTGTGAGTGGTACGACCAGTACCGGAGACGTCTGCGTTACCTTGAACCCGTGCGTGAACGGTCCGTTGCCGTTCCAGGCAGGCGATTCCTCGAACAGCGGATTCTTGTTCCTGCCCAAGCAGAGTGGCACGACCGTGCTTAGCGTCACGCAACCGGTGGGCTTCTCAACCCCGTCCAGCGGCGGCCAGATCACGGCCACAGTGACACAACCTTCTGTGACGCTGCGCATGACGCAGACCGTGATTGGCAAGAACCTGCAGGTGCTCGGCTCGGGTGCGCTCGACGCGCCGGCGCCGACCGATATGCAGTTGACAATCACGAGCAGTGATCCGAGTAAAGTGTTGCTCTCGACGTCGCCAACCGCGGCTGGAAGCGCGAGTATTCCCGTAACTGTTTTCCAGGGCGGCGGGGTAAATTCGATCGGGTTCCCCAACTACTACGTGCAGGCGCTCAGCGGCACCGGCACGGTACAGTTGACCGTCTCGGCGCCCGGTTCGGGCTTCGCCTCTTCCAGCTTTAACGTCACCCTGGCGCCCTCCGGGTTCGTGCTGGAAGGCCCCAATGGGGTCGGCCAAAACTTCGGAACTGAGTTGATTAACGGAAATGTGACGCTGACGGTCCGGGCCGCCGTTCTGGATCCGAACACGCTCAACCCGACTCTGGTGTACGAGGCGGTTCGCGGTGGATTCTCTGCGACCGTGAACGTCAGCAGCAACAACCTGAGCGCCGCCACCATCGCGGGCACGCCTCTTGGGGTGAACGCTGGCGACGCGGGCGGGACCATCACGTTGCAACCGGTGGCGGCGGGAACAGCCACCATCAGTCTGACGACGCCGGCCGGATTCACTGGGCCGGCGAGTGGAGATCACCTGGCGGTGACCGTGAATTAGGGCTCTAGCAGTACCAAGTAAGTTGCCCCGAGGGCCGGCCTTCGCGGCCGCTTGTAACTCGGAAGCGGTCAGTTGGCGCAACGCTTGGATTTCTTCGGGTAATAGCTGGATCATTGCGCGAGGTATTTCTCCTGAATCTGCGCGGCTGCCTCGAGGGCGCGCGGCTCACTTTCGTGCAGCAGTTCAGCATAGATAAGCAGCGGATGCGCGATGGGTAGTCCGTCTTCCCTGCGCCATGGAAGGACCGTTCCAAACGCACGCAGGAGCGTCACAGTCCCGTTCGTATCCGGCAACAACTTAAGTTCGCGGTTGAGATTCTGTGGAGCATTGGCCATTGCGGACGACGGTGTGTGCTTCGATACGAAGACGATCACGGCGGAGCGGATAAATTCTCTAAGTACGTCGCCGGAACGAAGCCGTCGTTCAACGCTGGTGAACATTGGTTACCAGGTGAGTGACCCTCGTAATCTGTTGGCCTTTCGCGCTCTCAGTTACTCTTGGTAGGTTGTTGGGCAGACTTCGGGGGAGGGCTGACCGCAACCGCCTTGGACAATGTCCAAGGCGTTTCTTTTTCGCTCGCGCTTAGTCAAGCGGAATGACGCACGCTCGGTCGATGTCGAACGGCGTAGTGCTTCTGGTTGACAACTACGAACGCCCGCGGACCCATGTTCAGCGGGCGTTCGCTCCTTGGGGGAGGGCTGGTAAGCCTTGTGACCCAAGAGCCAGAGCAGGATCGCACCGAATGATCGGGCCGGCAATTCTCACGAAGTGCTAACCGAATGGACGTAACCTCGCGAATTGGGAATCGCCGGGTTTGCCTCGTACATGTTTTGTGATGACAATCACCGCTCGGGCTGATCGGCATTGGGGGGAGGGTCACCCCTTCTCCCCTGCACACCACCGTACATGCGGGTCCGCATACGGCGGTTCGATAGGTTACTCCCGCCGGTGAAGCTGGTGGGCCGGGCGTTCAGCTAACCCGTCACCTCCATCAGCTTGGGTAGAGGACTTTCACCTCCATGCTGTCGAACATGCGCGGCGTACCAAAGAAAAGCCCGCCGTCCCCACGGCGAGCTTTGAAACTGTCTCGGAGAATCCCGGACTCACGTTGTCCTGCTGGTAAGACGGGCCGCCCGCCGCTTCTTGCATTGTTTTTTTTGCTTGGAATCTCGCTTCTGGAGGCTTGCAGTGTGGGCGAGCGTGATTCTGGCGGCCGGCGCTTGGCGCGCGCTCGTAATCGTCACCCTACCTGTCCGTCCAGATCGTAAGCGCGCTCGCGCTCAAACAGCTTCTCCCGGCACGCCCACAGGCTGTACGCGCGATTTCGCACCTTTAATGGCGGAGGAACAAGAACCAGGGAATCAATCTAATGATGAGGGCCTTTGGGCGCGCGACACACAACGTTAGCAGTACCGCAATTCATGGAGGGTATCAGCGCTGGCGAAAACGCTGTGTACCGCGTCATCGACAGATGAGAATGTTGATTCGGAGCATTATAGACGCCACGACGTATCTTGGCGTCCTGCCTTTACAGTTTTCCGCTTCCTATCTGGGTCGGTAACAGCGTGGCGCTCTGGTGCAAAGAAGGTGAGCGCCGCGACGTTGGTTCACGTCAGGGGCGCTCACTGTAGCGGGAGAACGTTCATTTCGGCTCCCTCAGGCTACTCGAGTAACCTGCAGCGACGACTCTGCCACCTGGCCTGTGCGTGGTCAATTCCCGAGAAGGGCTAGTCTGCCTAGCTAGCCTCTTATTGCTAGGACGCCGCTTAGATTGTCGAATCATCCATTTGGAGTAGTCGCTTCGTGGCATTGACTGGCTTTAGTCGTGTGCCGTATATTACGCACGTGGTGTCGAATCGTCTTCATAACGCCTGTTGTTGTCTCGAGCGGTGCAACGTGTGTTGCATCGCGACAACATCTGGCGTGAGGAGCCGGCCAACATAACGTAGTTCCGTACTCTTCCAAGATCGAAGCTCACGCGCCAGGAGCAAACGGCGCGTGGGCTTTTTGTTTGAGGACAGGATTGATGAGCGCACCAATAACAGAAACGAAGGCGCAACGGGCGGAGCGCCTCAAGCGCGCGAAAAACGCGTGGGAGTGCCTCGAAGAAATCCGCGGCTTTGCTCGAAACGGGTACGCCTCTATTCCTCCTGAATGGTTAAGCACGTATTTCCGTTTCTGGGGCGTTTATACGCAAGGCGACGGCGCGGGCGCAATCGGCGGGACCGGCGGTGAAGGACGTGCGTTGCCGTATTTCATGGTGCGAATCCGCATCCCGAATGGTCTCTTGAACTCGCATCAGGTGCGCACCATTGGTTCTGTGGCAGAGCAGTATGCACGAGGCGCTGTTGATATTACGGTCCGCCAGAATATCCAGTTGCACTGGGTTACGATCGAGGCCCTCCCCGAAGTGCTGGATGCGCTGTGGCGCTGTGGTCTGACCACGATGGGCTCCTGCGGAGACGATACCCGCAACATCACTGGATGCCCCTTGGCCGGCGTGGACCAGGACGAGATCTGTGACGCCTCGCCCTTGGCACTCGAGTTGAATCGCCAATTTGTCGGTAATTCCGAGTTTTACAATTTGCCCCGCAAGTTCAAGGTATCCATCACTGGGTGCCGCGCGTGGTGCTCTTATCCGGAGATCAACGACGTGGGCCTCACCGCAATCGTCCGCCACAGGCGCGAAGGTGACGAGGTTGGATTTTCGTTGCGCGTGGGTGGCGGCCTTTCCACCGATCCTCATCTTGCGAAACGGCTTGATGCATTCGTTGCCTGGCATCAGGTGGTGCCGGTGGTGAATGGGATCGCCGCAATCTTCCGCGATTCCCAGGTGCTGCGCCAGAGCCGCGAGCAGGCGCGGCTGAAGTTCCTTTTCCTCAAGCACGGCTGGACAGCGGAACAATTCCTCGCCGAGTTGAATGAGCGAATCGGTTTCGTCCTCGACCCGGCGGTTGACGAGAACCCACCGAATGAAGTGTACCGCGACCACGTCGGCATCCATCCTCAGAAGCAAGCCGGTTACTTTTACGTTGGAGCAGCTGTGCTGCGAGGCAGGATCAGCGTCGAGCAACTGCGAGCAGCGGCCGACATTTCGGACAGGTTAGCCGACGGTCAGGTCCGCACGACAGCCATGCAGAACCTCCTGTTGACAAATGTAAGGCGAGAACGAGCCGCCCAGGCCGGCCTTGAGTTCGAATCGGCAGGATTGCACGTCAGCGCGTCCGCGTTCTGGCGAGGCGCGATTGCCTGCACCGGAAGCGAATTTTGCAAACTGGCAATCACGGAAACGAAGTCTTTCGCGCGATGGCTGGTTGAGCAACTCGAATCCCGAATGCCCGGGTTTGAGCAGCAGTTCAAGCTCCACATTACCGGCTGTCCCAATAGCTGCGGCCAGCACTGGATTGCGGACATCGGCCTGGAAGGCAAGAAGATCAAGGAAAACGGCAGCTTGGTCGATGCGTACTACTTCTGCGTCGGCGGTGGGGTCGGAAAGGACCAGGCAATTGCCCGGCCGGTCGGGTACCGGTGCCGTGCAGCCGAGGTGCCGGACGCGATCGAACGCCTCTTAAACCGCTACGCCGAGCTCCGTTTGCCGGGAGAAAACTTGCGCCAGTTTTTCGCTCGGCACGAAACCGATCAGATTCGTACGTACTTGGCGGGCACTGTGTTGCCGGCGGTTACGAGAGATGTAGCAGAAGCGCGGCCGCCGCATGGGATTGAGGGTTAAACGATGGCAGCTTTGTTTCCGATGTTCGTAAAACTCGCGGGGCGAAAGTGCGTGATCGTCGGCGGCGGTAAAGTCGCCGAATCGAAAATCGAGGCCCTGCTGTTATCGGGTGCAGAGGTGTACGTGGTAGCCCCTGAGGCGAGCAGGCAGATTGCAAACTTGGCCAGTGAAGGGAAGTTGCGGTGGAAGCAAAAGGGTTTCCGGCCGTCAGATTTGAAAGGTGCTGCACTCGTGATTGCGGCAACCGACTTCCGTGACGTGAACGAAATGGTCTTCCGGGTTGCTGAAAGATTGGGGATCCTCTGCAACTCGGTAGACCAGCCGGATCAGTGCCACTTCTACTACCCCGCCGTGGTACGGCGCGGCGCGCTGCAAATCGCAATCTCGACTTCGGGGCTCAGTCCGTCACTGGCACATCGTCTCCGGGTCGAACTGGAAGCGCAGTTCGGTCCCGAGTACGAGGCGTACCTCGAATGGTTAAACGCCGTTAGGCGAACGGTCTTTAGCAAGCATGCAGACCGCACCCGCCGGCAGCGACTGCTTGAGCGGTTTGCCGGCCGCACGATGCAGAGCACATTTGAGGCCCATCGACAGTCAAGGAGAGAGCAGCGATGACAGGAAAGGTGTATATCGTAGGCGCCGGACCGGGCGATCCGGAACTGCTCACCGTGAAGGCAGTCCGGGTGCTGCGCACCGCCGATGTCGTGTTGCACGATTCTCTCGTCGGCGCTGCGATTCTGGAATTGATTCCACCGCCAGCAAAGGTGGTGAGCGTCGGAAAACGGTGTGGTCGCAAACTGCTCACCCAGGATGACATCAACCGCCTGCTTATTCATCACGCCAGCAAAGCCGTTACAGTTGTACGCCTCAAAGGCGGCGACCCACTCGTGTTTGGGCGTGGCGGCGAGGAGATGGACGCTCTGCGCGCCGTCGGCATCCATTTTGAAGTGGTTCCGGGCGTGACATCCGCACTCGCGGCGGCGGCCAGCGCCGGCATTTCGCTCACCGACCGGAGAATCGCCTCCCACGTCCTGTTCACCACTGCGCATCGCAGGACGGGCGAGCTATCGCTGGACCTCGGCGGACTCGCCTGGCCGGACACGACCATCGTTGTGTATATGCCCGGCAGCGACTACGGTCCGATTGCCGACGCGGCGATCGTCTCCGGCTTGAGTAGCAACACACCATGCATCGTAGTTTCTTCGGCCAGCCTGCCCGGACAGCAGATATTTCGCACCACGCTTCGCCAGCTTGCGACCGCTGGCGCGCTGGCGGCGCCGGCGCTACTCATCATCGGCAACGTGGTGGGTGCGCCAGTGGAGGAACTCGTTCCGCAGTTCTGGTATCAGTTGGCAAGCACAACGGCTGGAGAAACAAGTGCAAATGCGGAACCGAATGGTATTTCGATCGTCAGGAGACCCTCATGAAAATCGCCAGAGATGTAACAGAACTGATCGGCCGAACGCCGCTGGTTCGACTCAACAAAGTTGTTTCAGGCGGTAATGCGACAGTTGTAGCTAAGCTGGAGAGCTTTAATCCTTGCAACAGCGTGAAAGATCGTATCGGTGTCAGCCTGGTGCTGGAAGCCGAGCGCGCAGGGAAGATCCAGGCAGGAAAGACTGTACTGATCGAGCCGACCAGCGGCAACACCGGGATCGCACTCGCCTTCGTCGCGGCCGTGAAGGGATACAAGCTCATTCTCACTATGCCGGACACAATGAGCTTGGAGCGCCGCGTCTTAGTGAAGGCTTTTGGCGCGGAGATCGTACTCACTCCGGGTACCAAAGGCATGAAAGGCGCAATCGCGAAAGCGCATGAGATCCTTGCGAGAACGCCAAACGGATACATCCTGCAGCAATTCGATAATCCGGCGAACCCGAAGATCCATTTCGAAACCACCGGCCCGGAAATCTGGAACGATACGGACGGCGCCGTCGACATCCTGGTATCGGGCGTCGGCACGGGAGGCACGTTGACCGGCGTCAGCGAGTTCATCAAGCCGAAGAAGTCGTCATTTCGAGCGGTCGCCGTCGAACCCGTCGAGAGTGCGGTTCTATCCGGAGGTCAGCCCGGGCCCCACAAGATCCAGGGCATCGGCGCGGGTTTTGTGCCGTCCGTTCTGCGCACCGACTACATCGATGAAGTAATCCAGGTCACCAGCGCGGAGGCGATTGCGATGGCCAGGCGACTGGCCACGGACGAGGGGTTGCTGGCGGGCATCTCGTCTGGCGCGGCTGTCGTAGCTGCTCTGCGGGTCGCGCAGCGGCCGGAGAACGCCGGCAAGCTCATCGTCGTCGTTCTGCCCGATTTCGGAGAGCGTTATCTGACCAGCGTTCTGTTCGAGGAACTGAGAAACGAGGCAGCGCAACTTGTGGCAGAAGAGATTGCGGTGGCTGCCGGAATCGCGTAATCGAGGACAATAAAATGAATGAAGATATTGGAGCTGTATTCGAGCGCGATCCTGCGGCGCGGTCCCGCCTCGAAATACTGACGTGCTACTCCGGGCTGCACGCTCTCTGGTTTTATCGCGTGACGCACGCGCTGTGGAACGCCGGCTGGCGCGTTTTGGCGCGGTGGTTGTCGCAGGTCGCGCGTTTGCTGTCGGGGATTGAGATCCATCCCGCCGCACAAATCGGCAGGCGACTCTTTATTGATCACGGCATGGGAGTGGTGATCGGCGAAACGGCCATCGTAGGGGACGACGTCACCATTTATCAGGGCGTCACACTGGGTGGTACCGGCAAGGAGAGGGGGAAGCGCCACCCGACAATCGGCAACAACGTCGTGATTGGCGCCGGGGCGAAAATTCTGGGCAACATCACCATAGGCGAGAACTGCCGCATCGGCGCAGGATCGGTTGTGCTGCGGGACGTGCCTGCGAACTCGACCGTGGTCGGGGTTCCAGGCCACATCGTGTTGCGTGCCGGTAAGCGCGTCGTCATTACCGATCCCAAGCAGATTAGCGACCCCCTTTCCGATGCCCTCGCCGAAATGGCAGCGCAAGTACACGCCCTGAAAGAGCGTCTCCGCCGGCTGGAATCCGACGGAGCGCGGTGGTACACATCTGCTCATCGCGACCAAAGCGACGAGGTGGAGTATCACATCTAAGTGCGGCCAGCATTTGACGATTTGCGGCAATTTCATTGGCGGTCCACGCGAGATCAACTGGAATGGAGTTCCCGCTGCGCTTGCGGCTCGGAATTTCCTGCTGGCACAACTCGACCACCGATACCTCTCCGCTCATTTTCCGGACGATGATCTGGAGAGGGTCAAAAATGCATTTGGCCTTCAGTTTTTCGGGCTACTGGACGAGTGGAAGGCGGTGAATTCATTCGCGCTGGCTTTAGCCGAAAGTCTGATCTCGAAAGCAGAGCTGTACCCAGGTATTTCGCCGATCCCAGTCGACCAGACTGCAATTCAGAAAGCCGAGCATTGGTCCAAGGATTACAAGCCTCTCCTGCGCGGCCGGATGATCGCATAACTGTTGCACCAGGAACTTTTGCATGTGGGTCGACTTTTGTATTTGGCGGACGAGCAGAACAAGATGCTGTTGTCTCGGCAGAGCGATCCCCAGGAATTGGCTCTTCACCGTCAAACGGCTACCAAGCGCGATTTCTATCGCGCTCTGGACCGCTATTACGCGCTGAAGACCATCCAGAATTAAGCAGGAGACAGACCTGCAATGGGACAGCGCACGAGCTCTGCTTGTGCGCTGTCCCCAAGTTGGAAGCTACCGTCCGATCCCGTCCCCTGCGTCTGTTGCGCCGCAATGTCGTCGGCGAGAAAAGGCGCGGTTGGCCGCGCTCGTAAGTGATATCGTCTTCGCGCAGGTTTAAGGCATCTTCATTAGCGGCGCCGAGATTCCTCGTTGAACCAGGCGACCACCGGCGCATCGAATTGGCAGGTCGGCAGTTCGAATATTAGATAAAGGACTAAAAGTGCGGGTACTAGTGACGGGCGGGGCAGGATACATCGGGAGTCACGCGGCGCGAACGCTCGCACGGCGCGGGCACGAGGTCATCATTTACGACGATCTCTCCACCGGCCATCCCGAATTGGCGCACGGCTTTCCACTGATCGAAGGCAACGTCGGCGATGCTGAAAAGCTTGCTTCCGCGCTCGCTGGCGTGTATGCGGTAATGCACTTCGCCGCCAAGTCGCTGGTG
>Ga0097691_1002855_pt1 | contig 11079 bp, 6 predicted proteins | sample NGESurdeep072012_8_FD_72858 | JGI IMG/M metagenome (GOLD analysis project Ga0097691, IMG submission 72858) | Arctic peat soil microbial communities from Barrow, Alaska - NGEE Surface sample 210-1 deep-072012 | ecosystem: Environmental > Terrestrial > Soil > Wetlands > Peat ...
GCATTGGTCCTTGCCTGCCCAGTGACGTTGGTCGCTGATCGGGTTGCCACACGGACATGTCGAGGGGTCCGATTCTTTGATTTCGACTGCTTGGGAAGCCTCAGGACTCACACCCCCTCCTTCTAGGAGAGGGGGTGTGCGTGAAGGTCCCCCGCCGTGATGCCCGTGAAGGGTGCCGTGAAGGTCTTTGACCTGCGGTTTTGTGTTTTGCTGTGATGCTCGTGAAGGGGTCGTGAAGGGGTCACGAGCAATAGGTGCCGTGAAGGGTGCCGTGAAGGTCTGGCTGGGTGCCCAGAGTGTCGTCAGATTCAGTGCCCGGTCGCCCTCGCGGGTGATAATCAGGTGCCCGGTTCTGACCAAGGCTGCGAGCTTGCGTCGAGCCTTTTCCACGTCGTTGGCGGTTGGCTTGTCCGTCTCAGCAAGGGCCTTGGCTGCGTCCTTGGCTGATAGGTCGCCGTTTGCCTTGGCGAGGGCCACGAGGTCCGTCGCGTGGAAGACGCTCGACAACCCTGTCGTCGAGTCATGGAGTACGCGCCAGGGGCCGACAACGGCGGCCGGTTGCTTGAGGTGGAGAAGCTCGACGAGCGGGTCGCCGGGGTCACCGTTGAGAACGATGACGGACCCCGCGCCGGCGGTCAGCCAAGTGGAGCCGTAGACATCGGCGAGGGTTTTGGGTTTTCCGCCGTTCGGCCCCCGTTTGACCATGTGGTGCATTTCGAGCAGGTCGACTCCGGCCGCGATGGCGGTCTGTCGTGCGCGGTTGTATCCGGCTGCGGGGCCATCCTCTGAGAGTCCTAGAACCGCGTCCTTGAGGCTGTCGATGAACACTGTGTCGGTGCCGTGGTCGTCGGCGAGGCGGGCTAGCAGGCTGGTGTTCACGGCGAGGTCTTCGGGTGGCGGGCCGGGGCGCACGATGAGCCGTTCCCGCAACACGTCGTGGTCGTCGGGGCCGAACAGTCGCCCGATGGCGCGACCGATCTGCTGAGGCCTGTCCATCGCGAGGTAGAGCACTTTGCTGGCGGCCGGCATGACGGGAAGGCCGAGGACGAGACCGTCTCCGATGCCCAGCCGGGCGCGCAGGACTTGGCCGGCGATGGTTGTTTTGCCAACGCCGGGCAGCCCACAAAGCATGAGCGGTTCACCCTTGGCCCAGAGCACGTCTGCGCCGGTCCCCCAGATGCACGGCACATTGTCGGGCTGGTTGAGCAGGAAGCTCGCACCGTCGAGGGACTGCACCTGTGGCCGTTCGCCTGCCTGTTCGGCGTCGAACAGGCGACGGGCCTCGGTGCGATACCTGAGCTTGCGTAGCTCGTCGGCCACGTCACGGTTGTGGACGAGCGCGTCTTCGTAGGCGTCGTCGGCGCTGTAATCCGGCATCTGCTCCATGTCGCCGGGGTCTGCGTAGTTGTCACTCATCACGCTCACCTGACTCGCGGATGAGCTGGCTGAACGCGGCGCCGTGTCGTGCCGATCGCTTGGCCATGCCCAACGCTTCGAGCGTTCGGGCATGCAGTCGGATCTGGATCTGGTCTTCGATCTCGACCTCGACGCGCTCGGCCTTGCCGAGCTCAAGGCCGGCGACAAAAGCGCTGTGTCTGTCCTCGAATCTGAGGCTGCTGTCTGAGGTCGGCTGTATCGTCGGATCCATCGGCTTGCCCGGTCTGTTCCCGCGCCCTCTCTAACTGGCCTGAGTGGTCGGGATGGGCGAGAGCATCGCCGCAACCTCGGCCATGTCTACGCGGATGAGCCGCGGACCCATTCGGTAACCGGTCAGACGGCCGTCGGCGATGTATCGGCGGACGGTCTTGGTGCTGCATCCGAGCGCGTCTGCGGCCTCGGCAAGGGAAGCTTTTGCCGGGGCGGCTTCCAATTTTGGGCGGGGTGTGGTGATAATAATGTGCCTCCTACGCGAGGTGCGGCGGTCCCTAGTCGATTCTTTGGCGAGATAACTGGGGACCGTCAATTACGTTGTGCGAGAGGTGTTTACCTCGGGCTATATCTAGACAGTAAGTCCAATGCTGGACATGGCCAAGGCAGATCACGAGGTCTCACATTGTGAGACTGCGCGCCTAGTTAGCAGGCAGTGCCATTGCAGACAACGCCTTGGCGATCTGCATATCGCGGCCTTCGGCGGCGTGCTGGTAACGCAGAGCGGCGGTCGGGGTGGAGTGACCGAGCCGGCTCATCAGCTCGGCCAGCGTGGCACCTGTCGCCGCTGCCAGGACGGCGCCGGTGTGCCTCAGGTCGTGCCAGCGCAGATCCGGGCGCCCTGCCACCACACGCGCCGGATAGAAGCTCTTGTAAAGGGTGCTGGGCGCCAGGGTGCCGCCGTGTCGGGCAGGGAACAGCAGCCCTTCCTTGCCTCCGGTGATGCTCAAGCTCATGTGGTCTTTCAGCATCGGGATCAGGTGCGGCGGGATCGCCACGTCACGAATACCCGCGTCAGACTTCGGGGTGCCGATGATGACCTGACCATCAGCGCGCACGGCGCCGCGGTCGACACGGATGACACCTTCCTTGAGGTCGATGTCTTTGCGGCGCAGTTCGACCAGTTCACCGAACCGCAGACCGCACCATGCGGCGAGCAGGGTCATCGGCCGGAGCTTCACGGGCATCGCAGCGGCCAGCACTTCGAGCTCTGGCAGGGACAGCGGCTTGGTCTGGCGGATGCGCTTAGCGGTCCCTGCACCGCGGATATGGCACGGGTTGACCGTTAGTAGCCCGTCACTGACGGCGGTCGCCAGGATGGCGCGCAGCAGGCCGTAGGAGTGCGCCCTGGTGGTCGCGTGCTTCTTGTCGAGGCTGGTGTGCCAGTCGCGGACCATCTCGGGGCGAATGTCCTTGACGGGCACGGCGTTCCAGACCTTGAGCTGGTTGTCCAGCAGTGCTTGGTAGTGCTCTCGGGTGCGCGGTTTGAGGTCGCGGTCCCTGAGCCATACCTCGGAATACGTGCCGAACGTCGCGGGCATGCTGGCCTCGGCCAGGGCGCGACGCAGCTTCGGGGGAGTCCAGGTGCCGGCGCCGATCAGGATGCGCTCAGCGGACAGCCACGCCTCGGCATCGGCCTTGGTGTCGAACGTCGTCAGGGCAGGGTGTCGGGCCTGGTCGGGGCCGATGTAGGACGCCTGGTAACGCTTGCTTGGCAGCCTGCGGACGTATCCGAAGCCGCGCCGGTTGGCCTTGCCTGCCATGTCCAGTATCCCCTCGCTCGTGCGATCTGCGTGCGATACAAGAGTATATCTCTGTCCAGTTTTGTCCAACCGTGACCGGCGACACTGTGACGAATACCCGCAGGCCAGAGGGTGTTTGTGCAGGTCAGGGCGTTGCAGCAGATTCGGGGGTGATACTGATTCGATCCCAGTATCGCCCACCAGCCCAAAATGGCCTCTGAGCAGCGGGAACGCGGCTCAGAGGCCATTTTGTATCAGCCTCTGTAGTGACCCGGTTTCGGCCGAATGGTGTACTTGCGTGCGTGACTACGGGTGACTGCTTCCGTGGCGGAAGAAGTCTTCTTGCATCCGTGGGGGGTTCGTGACTGTCCACCCACGTAGTCCGCCGGTCTGATCGAGGGTTGCTTCGGGGAGGATGTGGGGGTTGCGCCACCTGTTCGGGGGAGAGCCAGCGAACAGCGTCTCGGCAGTGCGGAACGTTCTCAATCGATGAAAATGCGCCCGTGCACGGGCGTTGGGGCCCACCGCAGCTACAACGTGACGTGTGGAGTAGACACGAGAGGCTTGCGTCTTACCCTGCCCTGGGTGTCGCCCGCGCTGCGGCTTTGGTTCTGGGCCAGAGCGAGTCCAAGAGTGTTCCGAGAACGGCTTCTTCGTGTACCGCGAGACCTCGGTGGCGCATGGCTGCACCGAGCTCGGCGTCCCAGGCCGGCAAAACCTCGGATCCAGCCAAAGGCAGGCAAGCGGGGGACTCGAGATAGTCATCGGCCGACATGCGCCAGGGCTGAACGTCAAACATGGCGACCAGCTGATTCGTCATGGCGACACCGGGCCAGTCGAAGTCGCCGTGGTAGCGAATGTGGGCACCGGACCCCGAAAGCCGACGCAGGACCTCCAGGACGACCAGCGTCGAGCGTCCACTCGTGCACACGACCGTGATGCCATCGAGTCCGCGTTCGGCAATGGCCTCGAGCACGCGAGGGTTCTCGCAGACGAATACCTCCTGACCTGGAGCCATCTGGAGCCCCCGACGAAGGTCCCACCACGTGACGTGGATCGGGTCGCCGGCGTCGGCTGCCAGCCGGTAACGCAGGGCTCCGGCCCAGCCGTCAAGCACACCAAGTCCACGTGTGAGGCAGGTGCTTGACACCGAATCCGTCATGACTCCCACGGTTTCCCAGAGGTCGCGCCGTTCTGAGGCAGACGTTGGGGCGGGGCGATCAACCCGCAGGGCAAGGGCCCGCAGGACCAGCTGACTCAGCCTGCGGTCGTCGTCGAGGGCGTGCGCGTCATGCGCAGCTGCGGCGGCCAGTTCGGTGCGAGCCAGGTTGGGACGCGAAGGGTCTTCGAGGCAGGTGGCAAGCACCGACAGCGTTCGAAGCATCAGTCCCGATGGATCAGGGTCTCGCATGAGCAAACCATCTCGGCGCAAGGTCGCCAGCCATACCTCGGTCCATCCCTGGACCTGGTCCGGGTGTTGCTCCAACCAGGAGCGAGCCGCGGAGAACGGCGCCTCACGCTGCTCTCCTCTGGCGTGGCGCTGTGCCGGTCTGTCGACAAGTGGGCGACCCAGCACGCGCTCGGCCGCCTGAGCGAGTCCCTCGTCCGACCTGGCCCGTAGTCGCTCGTCCAGCGATGACAGATCGACCCGGCAGGTGTCGGAGGCGAGAACCCGGCCGAGCATCCCGCCGAGGGCGTGGCGCTCGCTCCGGTCCAGCCGTGTGACCACGATCCTGCCCCGAGCCTGTAGTCCGTTGCGTTCCAGGCGGTCCGCCACCTGCACCCATACCCGGGACAGGACATCCGCAGACCACCAGTCCGGCGGCTCGGAATTCACCTCACGCACCCACGGCGGTGAGCCGGTGCCCGTCCCAGCGGTGTTCGTACTGGGCGATACCGCGCTCGGTCGGGCTGCGTAGCGCTTCGTAGATCGCCAGCTCGGGAACCGTCGCATGGTCGCCCCACAGACGCTCGCTGGTGATCACGAAATCGAGATCGAGATCGACGAGCAGGCCGAACAGCAGAGGATGGGTCCGTACATCAATCTTGGGGAAAGCATCATCCAGAAGCACGAACCGGGGCGCGTACGGAGCGGCCCCCGCTACGGAGGTGAAGTGGGCCGCCGCAGCGGCGAAGAGCGGCAGGTAACACAGGACCTTCTGCTCGCCCTGAGACAGAGGCGACTTGCGGTGCAGCGTGGTCCAGTCCGTGGCTTCGGGGCGGTGGTACTGGATACGGAAGGTGAACCAACGCCGATAGTCCAGTGCACGAGCCAAATGCTCGGCGTATGACTCCTCGGGTGCATCGGCCCGGGATACCTCGATGAGCTGGTGGAGAGACTCACGCAGTTCGCGTCGCTCATCCGCAAGCAGCGCTCCCAGGGGCTCGCCCAGCAGCTGAACGGCTCGTTTTGCCTCAGACGGTATGTCGTCACGCAGCTTCCAGCGGAGCCTCACCCTTATGCCTTGTGAGGTGGTGACCCCGTGCAACAGCTCGTTCATGGCGGTCACGAGCTCCTCGGCTTTGAGGCGCACCCCGCGCAGAGCGTCGCCCAGGTGGCCGAGGACGTGGTCCTCGAAGAGGCGACGTTCGCGCTCGGTCAGCAGCGCGCGGTCTGCAGCCACGGACACGCGCAGCCGTTCGGCGAGTTCGACCAGCGGCAGCTCGGCGGAGTCGTCCTGGCCGACAGCCGTGAGCACGCCGTGAATCTCGGCAACACGAGGTTCGAGGGTGGCCGCTGGGCCACTTTGCAGGTCCCTTGAGGCGGCGAGCACCGCATTGGCGTCGACTTTGCGAGGTAGTGGCTCCATGCGCAGGATGGCTGCAGCGGTCCTGGTATCGGCCTGGCCGATGTCGCTGGTCTGCAGACCAGGGCGCTCAGGTCCCAACACGGAGCCAACCAGCCCAGGCACTTCCACCAAGGCTGCCAGTGCGATACGGGCCGTCTCGAACACAGGCTCGCCGGCGTGCACTGCTGCAACGTTCCCCTGGACCTGTGTGCGGGTCGTGCCGATCGACTCGTTGATAGTGTCGACGGTCGACTGCAGCTCTGTGCAGCGTGATGTGGCGGTGGCGAACACTGCCCGAAGGCCGGCCAGTCGATGCTCGAGCTCGAGGACTGAGGCGCCGACTGCGGAGCGCAGCTCGTCGTACTCGGCCGCGACCCCTGTCGCGAGGTGCTCGGCGTCGGCGGCGTCGCGGAGCCGCTGCCGGGCCTCCTCGTCGTCGCCGCGAGCCTGGTCCGCGAGCTCTGCCCATTCGGCGAGGCGGCGGGCGAGCTCGGCAAGTCGAATCTCGTGTCCGTCAAGTCGTGATGCAAGGGATGCGAGCACCTCTCGGCGAGCAGCGAGTCCGGTGACCGTGGTTGACAGCGAATGGGTTGCCGCAAGCTCCTCGAGAGCTGACTGGCGCGCCACGGCCTGCGTCCGCGCGGAGGTCCCTGCGGCACTCGCGCGCTCCAGCTCCCGCTGTACTCCCTCGGCCGTCTGCTCCGCCGCTTGCTCGTTCACCCATGCGCGGAGAACCTGTTCGTGGCGCGGTCGCGAAGCCGTCCACGCGTCGAGACCCGCCAGCTGCGCCTGCGCCCCAGCCTGTGCTTCTCGTGCCACGCCGAGCTCCGCGGCGACCGCGGCCAGCCCCTCGTCCAGACGTTCAAGCCGACGTTGTCGCTCCGCAGTTCGCGCAGTGGCGCCGATGTACTGCGCGCGTTCTTTCTCGGTGCGGCCCTCGGCTGGTCCGGAATGCCAGCGACCATCGCGGGTGACTCCGACCTCGGCTTGGTAATTGTCCAAGCCGATGCACGCGAGCAACGACTCGATGACGGCGCCGGGAACGGCACAGCCGTCCGGCAGGTCGGGGCGAAGGACCTCGGCGACGGTGGATCCTGTGGACGCCGCAGCCTCTGGCCTGGCAGTCCGGGATGAGACCTGCAACGTCACGTCCCGCCGCGCGTGGTCAATGACTCGGCCGTCGGGCTGCACCCAGGCATCGAGCAGTCCGGCACCCTCGAGCGCCGCTTCGAGCGCCGCGCGTTGTTGCTCCGAGAGGGTGTCCCGGAAGTCCACCAGACGCCATAGAGGAGCCCCCGCGAGCCCAACCCGGCTGTCGCGCAACCAGTTCGGCGAGGGCGGGCTCGGGTCAGCCTCGGCCTCCACTCCTTCACGCTGTTCGCGCAGGGCGACCCTCCGTTGCTCACCCTCCCGGATCGCAGCGGCCGCGACGCCCAGCGCCTCTTCGACGCGGGCCCGCACCGGAGCGACGGCGCTGCGCATCAGCGCCTCCAGTCCGGCAAGGTTGTTTGCCGTCAGCTCGGGGAGGATCAGATCCACGGCGTCGTCGTGATGTAGCCACGACTGAAGTCGCTCGGTGAGCTCCTGCTCATGGCGAAGGCTCGCCTCGGACGCGGCACGAACTACTCGTGCCACATCGTCAGCGCGCTCCTCCACCTCGGCAACCCGCTGCTCGGCCGTGGTCGCCTTTGACCGCGCTTCCTCGGCATCCCGCTGAGCACCCTCCACGACCACGACGGCGGCGCGAAGCTCGCCCAGCGCGGGCCTGACTTCGCGAATGCGACTGGTCATCTGCTCCGCGGCCGCAGCAACGGCGGTAGGCCCCGCCACGTCCGGGGTCACGGCAAGTCCGGACGCAATGGCGAAGGGAGCAGCGCAGCCCGCCTTGGCGAGCGACTGCGCAGTCTCGGTCAGCTCGCCGTGGAGTCGGGCGCTGTCGGCGACGACACCGTCACGAGCACGCTGCTGCCTCTTGGCGCTCGCCAGCGCGCGGGCGCTGGCCTGGTCGGCCACTTGCCGCGATCGCGTGGCTGCCGAGTCCAGGTCGGCAACCCGGCGAGACAGCTCCATCATCCGCAGCTGTGCGCGTGCCTCCGGGCCCTTCTCCAGCTCGCTGATCCGTGAGCGCGTGATCTCCTGCTCCTGGGTGACAGAGGCCAGCTCGGCCCGGGTCGAGGTAAGGCCGGATCTGACCTGCTCAAGCTGCCTCTGCGAGCTGCGCAGCGCCGAGCGCCACTGTCGCAACTCACGATCCGCCTCGACTACTGCCTCGGCGCGGGCACGCAATACGCCCTGGGCATAACCCGTGTAGGTCCGGACGAAGTCGGCGACAGCGGTGGCCGCACGGTCACGTCGGGCGATCTGCTCGCCAAACGCCTCCAACTCGTCGAACGTGTCCCCTGCGGTGCGGACGGCCCCGTCATCCACCTGCGGCAGGGCCTGCTCGAGCTGTTTGGCCAGACGTTCGGGCTCGATGTCCTCCCCTACCTGGGGCTGACGCAGCCAGTAGAGCAGTCTCAGCAGATCGGCGTACTGGTCTGGTGGCAACCCGAACAACAGTTGGCCCACATGGTCACGGTAGCGCGGCGCCGACTCGAAGAAGTGGCCATCGGTCTCTACCTCCGCTCGACAGCGCTGCATGCTCAGGGGACCTGACTCGTCCTCGAGTTTTAGATCGTCCCCGACCCGCCGGGGGGAAGTGAAGAACCATGCCGTGGCCTGCCGCGCCGAATCCGAGGCGCGGATGCCGACCCCGCAGGTCACCGTGATCGTGTGCCCGTCTTCGTCCTGTCGGGTGAACTCGACCCAGAGGTACCCGGTACGGCTCGCTCCGGCATACCCGTCGGTCATCAGCCACAACAAACTAGTGTGATGACGCCCTGAGGCGGTCATCCGGAGCTTGTCGCCGTCAAGGACGAACGGAAGCAGCATCTCCAGAGTCTTGGACTTGCCGGCACCGTTGGCGCCACGTAGCAACAACCGTCCGCCCGCGAAGGTGAAGATCTGGTCGTCGTACTGCCACACGTTGAGGATGCCACTACGTGAAAGCCGGAAGCGGGCGGTATCGGGCGAGCTGGTCATTGGTCCTCCTCGTCGGGGCCGAACAGCGATCGCTCGCCGCTGTCGGACGCTTCGGCCAACGTTGTGCGTGTGACATATCGAGCGGCCGCCGCATGCACGGCCCACTGGCCGCCGTTATCGCCGGGGCGGACCAGGCCAAACTGGCAGAGCAGGTTGAGCGCCTCGCGGACCGCCGCTTCGGGGTCCTCTCGCTGGTCGCGCCGCAACCCCTCCCGCCACAGCTGCAGGACTCCCGAGGCTGCAGTGCGCACGGCAACGTCGGGTATGACGCGCCACACCTCACGCTCATCAGCACCCCCGGTCGGGTCGGCCGGCCCAGGCGTGTGGTGACCGTCGCGGGCGAGTCCGGCAAGCTGCTCGATCAGCAGCAAGGCAAGGTGCTTGGTCGCGCCCTTGCCGGGGAACATGATGTCAGTGAGTTCGTCCTCGGCGTCGACGGCGAGCGCGCCTTCGGCCCGCAGTTCGAGGTCGAGTCCGAAACGGTCGCGGAACCACTCTCGCTCACGGTTGCGGTTACGTCGCCACCAGTCGGCGTGGGCCTCATCGAGGTCGTCGACCGACATCAGCGGCGACTCGACAAGAGTCCTGCGGATGGCCGTGCGAGCTCCGCCAGCCGCCGAGGGCAGCACCGCGGTATCGAGAAGATGCTCGGGCGACGTGGCGGACGAGAGCGGAGCCGAGATCAGTAGCGAAAGGATCTCGCGGTGCACGTCCAGCAACGACTGGGTGCGCTGGTCGGCCCAGTGATCCAGATCGCCGTCGCGTTCACTGAGCACTCCGAGGCGTACAAGCACGGTGAGGGCCGCGTGCAGAGCCCTGCGGTCGGCGGAACTGTCGAGGTCGACAGCGATCTTGGCATCCGCCGCTGCCGACCGCACCTGGGAGACCAGCTCATCTACCAGGAACTGGGCCTTGCCTCGGGTGAGTGCCGCGATCGTAAGGCAAAGGAGGGCGTACGCCCGAGGCGCGAAGGGCGCCCCAGATCGTTTGTCCAGAGGGCGGGTGCTATCACGGCCGAGCCCAGCCTTGAACAGGCGAGCGGCGCCCGGCTCGACCACAAGCCGGTAGCCCAAGCCTTCCGCGAATAACCTGACGAGTTCGTGCTGGTGTCGACGAACCAGCCGCAGCTCTTCGGCGAACGGGCCCCCTGCCGTCATCAATGGGTGCTGCAGCAGCGCCCGAGCGGCCTGAGTGCGTTCTGCGACGGCAAGATGGTCGACCGCGGGCCCCGGACGCTCGATGCGCGTAGTGGTCACCGGCCACCTCCCGCCGCAAGACCGCTCTCCTCGACCGGCTCAATGGCTAGGGTCCGGCCGACCAGAGACATACGACCGGTCGGACTGGTGATCACGCTGTCTCGACCCGGGGTCGCCCTGACGCGGAGTAGAACCCCTGTGCCGGTCAGCTTCACCCAGCGGTCGGCGCGATCCCCGTCCACCAGACTGCGGGCATACAGGTCAAGCAGGACGTGACGCGCCTCGTCCGAGAGGCGGACGCGATCCAGTTCTCCAGAATGCTCGGCCAACTCGGCCAACGCGTCACGCCGGCGACGCTCGGCGCCCTCGCGCTCGGCGAGTCGCGCGGACTTGGTCGCAGTAAAGTCCTCCCGTCGGCCGGTGCCTCCCGCGACTTTGCGCTGACCCTGTTTACGCAACATCACCGGCACCTCGGCGGCAGGGGCCTGCCACCACGAGGTTGTTGGTGGCACGGGGCTGTCGTCGTCATCGGCCACGAATCCCAGGTGACGACAGGGGTACAGGCCGAAGGCGGACGCCCACAGAGCGTGCGCCGTGGCATCGTCCGCCCAATCGAACCAGCGGGCGAGACGCACCAAGTCGGCATACCGGCTTTGCTCTCTCTCACTGCTGGCGGCGATCCGGCGCAGGTTGACCAGCAGTGAGCGCATCGCTTCGCCAGCCAGTCGGCGCACCCCGTCCGCGTCGCTGCCACGGCCGCTCTCGCCGTTGAACCACACGTGCAGTCCCTGCCAGTCCTGCGGCGAGAGCCCCGGTGCCCGACGGGCGGCCTGTCCGTCGATG
>Ga0097691_1002857_pt1 | contig 11072 bp, 7 predicted proteins | sample NGESurdeep072012_8_FD_72858 | JGI IMG/M metagenome (GOLD analysis project Ga0097691, IMG submission 72858) | Arctic peat soil microbial communities from Barrow, Alaska - NGEE Surface sample 210-1 deep-072012 | ecosystem: Environmental > Terrestrial > Soil > Wetlands > Peat ...
CCCGGCGGGGGGGATCCGCCCGATCCGGTCGCCAGATTGTTCCGTGAACCACAGATTGCCATCGGGGCCGGCGGTGATGGCCGAAGGGGCCGCGCCGGCGGTGATGCCTGCGCTGAACTCGGTGACCACCCCGGCCGGCGTGATCCGCCCGATCCGGTCGCTGAAATATTCCGTGAACCACAGATTCCCGTCGGGGCCGGCGGTGATGGCCAAAGGGGACGCGCCGGCGGTGATACCGGCGCTGAACTCGGTGACCACCCCGGCCGGGGTGATCCGCCCGATCCGGTCGCCGCTAAATTCCGTGAACTACAGGTTGCCATCGGGGCCGGCCGTGATGCCATAAGGGGTCGCGCCGGCGGTGATGCCTGCGCTGAACTCGGTGACCACCCCGGCCGGGGTGATCCGCCCGATCCGGTTGCCATTAGCTTCCGTGAACCACAGATTCCCATCGGGGCCGGCCGTGATGCCAAAAGGGGTCGCACCGGCGGTAATGCCGGCGCTGAACTCGGTGACCACCTGAGCGTGCGCGACGCCGCTGCTCAGCCCGAGCAGGGCGAACCCCAGGCAGACGGCACGAACCCATGACGCGATGAAGCCGTTACCCAGAGAATCTCGCATACCGTAAAAATACCATATCGGTGCATAGCCCCCTGTATCGCGCGCCGCAAATAATGCTACCGGGCCGCGGCCCCATCCTGCGCAACACCAGCAGCAACCGGGAAAGCCGTCAAAAGCGCCCTATCTTCCTGACGTACGTTTTGGGGTACACTCAAGTGTACGAGAGGGCCCGTATGCGCCGAACACATTTGAAAGAAGACGTTTACCCTGTTTCGGAGTTCCGCTCCAACGCGGCGAGCCTGATCCGGAAGGTCCGGGAGAAACGGCGGGCGCTCGTCCTCACACAGCGCGGACGAAGCGCGGCGGTTCTCCTCGATGCCGCAGACTACGAAGATCTCCTTGACGAAATCGAGCTCCTCCGCGACGTGCAGACGGCGTTGAAAGAGCTCGACGCCGGCAAGGGCGTCTCTCAAGACAAAGCCCGCAACCAGGTTCTCAAGACGCTGTCGCGGTGAGAGTGAAATGGTCGCCCCTCGCGATCGAACGCGCGTCGGAAGCGGCGGCCTTCATCGCTCAGGGCGATCTCGAAGCCGCCGAACTGTGGACGAAGGGGCTCTTTCACGCGGTGAAGAGGCTCGAGAGCTTTCCGGAGTCGGGCCGCATGATCCCGGAAATTGAGCGACCCGAGTTCCGAGAGATCCAGTACGGCCACTATCGGGTTCTCTACCGGTTGCAGAAATCCGCGGTTTCGATTCTGACCGTGCGACATGCCCGACGCCTCTTCGATCCGGCCGAAGTCGGACCTCGATAGCCTCGCGCACGGCCGGGACGAGGAACGCTAAACTACGGGGTCCGGAACTTGCACGCCACGGTTTCAGAACCGGGGTCTGTCCCGGTCCCGAGGAATAAATGAGCCTCACTGAGACCGAAGCTCCTCCGGCCCCGCCCGCGGCGAGGACTGCCGCGCACCCCGAAAAACGCGCGCCGGAGAATGCCGCGAAGACGCCCCCCGAGGAACACCGGCCGGAAGAAGAGCGGGACGAGTGGGACGAGAAGCCGCCCGCCAAGCCGCCCGACGGACCGTCCGGAAGGCGACGCCGGTGGCCCTGGATCGTGGGCGCCGTGGTTCTCGCGGTCGTGGCGATCATCCTTCTGACCGGCGCTCACCAAAAGCGCGTACAGCGCGATGCGGATGCGAAGGCGCGTCCTCGGGCGGTGTCGGTCGTGACCGCGGTCGTGCGCACAGGCGACATGCCGGTCTACCTGACGGGGCTCGGAACCGTCACGGCGCTGAACACGGTCACGGTGAGGAGCCGCGTGGACGGCCAGCTCCTGAACGTGGCCTATCGGGAAGGGCAGAACGTGAGGAAGGGCGACCTTCTGGCCGAGATCGACCCTCGCCCGTTCGAGGTGCAGCTCACGCAGGCCGAAGGGCAGAAGGCGAAGGACGAGGCCATCCTCAGGAACTCGACGCTGGACCTCGAGCGCTATCGGGTTCTCGCGGCGCAGGACTCGATTCCGAAGCAGCAGCTCGACACGCAGGCCGCCACCGTCGCGCAGGGCGAGGCGGTGCTCAAGACCGATCAGGGACAGGTCGACGCCGCGCGGCTGAACCTCACGTACACGCGCATCACGGCCCCGATCGGCGGCCGCGTCGGGCTCCGGCTCGTGGACACGGGCAACATGGTGCACGCCGCGGACCCGAACGGGCTCGTCGTCCTCACCGAGGTGCAGCCCATCGCCGTCATCTTCACGCTCCCCGAGGACCAGCTCAACGCGGTGCGCGACCGCCTCCGCCAGGGCCGGAAGCTGCCCGTCGACGCGTTCGACCGCGACCTCAAGCACAAGCTCGCGACGGGCGAGCTCGCGACGATGGACAACCAGATCGACACGACGACGGGCACGGTGAAGCTCAAGGCCATTTTCCCGAACGCCGACGACGGGCTCTTTCCGAACCAGTTCGTGAATCCGCGGCTCCTCATCGACACGCTCAAGGGCGTCGTCCTCGTGCCGAACGCCGCGATCCAGCGCAGCACGCAGTCCACGTTCGTTTTCGTCGTGAAAGAGGATCAGACCGTCGACGCGCGCCCCGTCGAGGTGCGGCTCACGGAGGGCGACACCACCGTGGTCGCGAAAGGCCTTGCCGCGGGCGAGACCGTGGTGACCGAAGGCGTCGACAAGCTGCAGGCCGGCGCGAAAGTGGAGGCGTCTAGGCCCGGCGCACCCGCCCCCGCCGCGCGCCGATGAATCCCTCCCGCCCATTCATTCTGCGGCCGGTCGCGACCTCGCTCCTGATGGCCGGCCTGCTTCTGGTGGGGTTCGTTGGATTCCATCTTCTGCCGGTCTCGGCGCTGCCGCAGGTCGACTACCCGACGATCCAGGTCCTGACGTTCTACCCGGGCGCGAGCCCCGACGTGATGGCGTCCTCCGTCACCGCTCCGCTCGAGAGGCAGTTCGGCCAGGTGCCGGGCCTCAACCAGATGACGTCGACGAGCTCGCAGGGAGCTTCGGTCATCACGCTCCAGTTCACGCTCGATCTCAACATCGACGTCGCCGAGCAGCAGGTGCAGGCCGCGATCAACGCCGCGGGGACATTCCTCCCCCGCGACCTGCCGAACCCGCCGATCTATAGCAAGACGAACCCGGCCGACGCTCCGATTCTCACGCTCGCCCTCACGTCGAAGACGCTGCCGCTCTCGCAAGTGGAGGACATCGCCGACACGCGCCTCGCCCAGAAGATCTCGCAGCTTCCCGGAGTGGGCCTCGTGTCGATCAGCGGCGGCCAGAAGCCGGCGGTGCGCGTTCAGGTGAACCCGGCGGCTCTGTCCTCCTACGGCCTCACGATGGAGGACGTGAGGACGGCTCTCGCCCAGGCGAACGTCAACCAGGCGAAAGGGAGCTTCGACGGGTCCACGCAGTCGTACACGATCGGCGCGAACGACCAGCTCCTCAAGAGCGCCGACTACCGCCCGCTCGTCGTCGCCTACAAGAACGGCGCGCCCGTTCGTCTCTCCGACGTGGCGACGGTCGTCGACGGTGCCGAGAACGTGAAGCAGGCGGCCTGGATGAACCAGACGCCGGCCGTCATCCTGAACATCCAGCGGCAACCGGGCGCGAACATCATCTCGGTCGTCGACCGCATCAAGGCGCTCCTCCCGCAGCTCAAGAGCGGCCTGCCGGCCGCGATCGACCTCGCGATCCTGACGGACCGCACGACGACGATCCGCGCGTCGGTCAAGGACGTCGAGTTCGAGCTGATGCTCGTGGTCGCGCTCGTCGTCATGGTCATCTTCCTGTTCCTGAGGAGCGTCGCGGCCACGATCATCGCGAGCGTCGCGGTTCCGCTCTCCCTCGTGGGCACGTTCGCCGCGATGTACGCCCTCGGCTACAGCCTGAACAACCTCACGCTCATGGCGCTGACGATCTCGACCGGCTTTGTCGTGGACGACGCGATCGTCATGATCGAGAACATCACGCGGTACATCGAGGAGGGGGAGAAGCCTCTCGAGGCCGCGCTGAAGGGGTCCAAGCAGATCGCGTTCACGATCCTGTCGCTGACCGTGTCCCTCATCGCCGTCCTCATCCCGCTCCTCTTCATGGGCGACATCGTGGGGCGGCTGTTCCGCGAGTTCGCGGTGACGCTGTCGGTGACGATCCTCATCTCCGCGGCCGTCTCGCTCACGCTCACGCCGATGATGTGCGCGCGCCTCCTGCGCCACAAGTCCGAGTCGGAGCAGAGCCGCGTCTACCGGGCTTCCGAGCGCGTCTTCAAGCGGATCATCGACTTCTACGACCGCACGCTGCACTGGGTTCTCGGGCACCAGACGGCGACGCTCGTCGTCGCGGTCGCCACGTTCGTCGCGACGATCCTCCTGTACATCGTGATCCCGAAGGGCTTCTTCCCGGTTCAGGACACCGGCGTCCTCCTCGGCATCTCCGAGGCGCCGCAGTCCGCCTCCTTCGAGACGATGTCCGAGAGGCAGCAGCAGCTCGCGGCCGTCATCCTGAAGGATCCCGCCGTCGAGAGCCTTTCGTCGTTCATCGGCGTCGACGGTACGAACCAGACGCTGAACAGCGGGCGGATCCTGATCAACCTCAAGCCGCTCGACGAGCGCAAGATTCACGCGGACGACCTGATCCGCCGGCTCCAACCGGAGCTGCAGAAGGTCGCCGGAATGACGCTCTTCCTTCAGCCCGTGCAGGACCTCACGGTGGAGGATCGGGTCAGCCGGACGCAGTACCAGTACAGCCTCGAAGACCCCGACGCCGCCGAGCTGAACACGTGGGTCCCGCGATTCGTCGAGAAGCTGAAAGGCCTGCCCGAGCTGCGCGACGTCGCGAGCGACATGCAGAACGCGGGGCTTCAGGCGCGCGTCGTCATCGACCGGAACTCGGCGTCGCGCTTCGGCATCACGCCGCAGCAGATCGACGACGCGCTCTACGACACGTTCGGACAGCGCCAGGTCTCGACGATGTTCACTCAGCTCAACCAGTACCGCGTCGTCCTCGAAGGGAGGCCCGAGCTGCAGGTTCGTCCGGAAGACCTCCAGAACGTCTACCTGCGCTCTTCGGCCGGCGGCTCGGTGCCTCTGCGCTCGCTCGCGACCGTCGAGACGGCGACGACGCCTCTCGCCGTGAACCATCAGGGGCAGTTCCCCGTCGCGACGGTGTCTTTCAACCTCGCTCCGGACGCCTCGCTCGGAGGGGCGGTGAGAGCCATCGAAAAGGCGCGAAAGCAGCTCGGCCTGCCCGAGAGCATCCAGGCGGGATTCCAGGGAACCGCGCGGGCGTTCGGTGCGTCGCTCACGAACACGCCGCTCCTCATTCTCGCGGCGCTCGTGACGGTCTACATCCTCCTCGGCGTCCTGTACGAGAGCACGATCCACCCCATCACGATCCTTTCGACGCTCCCGTCCGCGGGCGTTGGGGCTCTCCTCTCGCTCATCCTCTGCCGTCACGACTTCTCGGTTGTCGCGCTCATCGGCATCATTCTTCTCATCGGCATCGTCGAGAAGAACGCGATCATGATGATCGACTTCGCCCTCGACGCCGAGCGCCGCGACAAGAAGAAGCCCGAGGACGCGATCACGCAGGCCGCGCTCCTGAGATTCCGGCCGATCGTCATGACGACGATGGCCGCGCTGCTCGCCGGCGTGCCTCTCGCGCTCGGGGGCGGCACCGGCTCGGAGCTGAGGAAACCGCTCGGGATCGCGATCGTGGGCGGGCTGATCTTCAGCCAGCTCCTGACGCTCTACACGACGCCGGTCATCTACCTCGCCTTCGACCGCCTCGCGGCCCGGCTCATGAAGAAGCGGGGCCGGACGAAAGAGAGAGTGCCGGAGCCCGTGGGAGAGCCGGCGCCGGCGGGGGGCCGATGAGCCTCTCGGCTCCGTTCATCCGCCGGCCGATCGGCACGAGCCTCCTCACCGTGGCGCTCGCGCTCGCGGGGGGCGTCGCGTACTTCTTCCTCCCCGTGTCGTCGCTCCCGCAGGTGGAGTTCCCGACGATCTCGGTTTCGGCGAACCTGCCCGGCGCGAGCCCCGAGACGATGGCCTCGTCGGTCGCGACGCCGCTCGAGCGGCAGTTCGGGCGGATCGCGGGGATCACGGAGATGACGTCGCAGAGCTCCCTCGGCTCGACGTCGATCACGCTCCAGTTCGACCTGACACGAAACATCGACGCCGCCGGGCGGGACGTCCAGGCCGCGATCAACGCGGCGCGCGGCCAGCTCCCCTCGAACCTCCCGAACAATCCCCGTTACCGGAAGGTGAATCCCGCCGACGCCCCGATCATGCTGATCGGCCTGATCTCGGACACCGTCGAGAAGTCGCGGATGTACGACCTCGCGTCGTCCGTCCTCCAGCAGAAGCTCGCACAGCTTCCGGGCGTCGGGCAGGTGTTCGTGGGCGGGGGCGCGCTTCCGGCAGTGCGCGTGGAAGTGAACCCGACCGCCCTCTCGCGCACCGGCCTCGGCCTGGAGGACGTGAGGACGTTTCTCGCGAGCGTGAACACGAACCGGCCGAAGGGCGAAGTCGGCCGCGGGGACCGCCTCTGGTCCATCGCGGCGACCGACCAGCTCTTCAAGGCCGCCCAGTACGAGCCGCTCGTCGTCTCGTACAAGAACGGGGCGGCCCTCCGGCTCTCCGACATCGCGACCGTTACGGATTCCGTCGAGGACGTGAGGACGACCGGCCTCGCGAACGGCAAGCCGGCGGTTCTCATCATCGTCTTCCGCCAGCCGGGCGCGAACATCATCGCGACCGTCGACAGCATCTACGCCCTCCTCCCGCAGCTCCAGGCCGAGTTGCCGCCGACGATCTCGCTCACCGTCATGCTCGACCGGACGACGACGATCCGGGCGTCCGTGAAAGACGTCGAGATCACGATGATGATCTCGATCGCCCTCGTCATCCTCGTCGTCTTCGCGTTCCTCAGGAGCGTCCGCTCGACGATCATCCCGAGCGTCGCCGTGCCCGTTTCGCTCATCGGAACGTTCGGCGTGATGTATCTCCTCGGCTACAGCATCGACAACCTGTCTCTCATGGCCATGACGATCGCGACCGGCTTCGTCGTGGACGACGCCATCGTCGTCATCGAGAACATCACGCGGCACGTCGAAGCGGGCATGAAACCGTTCGAGGCCGCGCTCGAGGGCGCGCGCGAGATCGGGTTCACGGTCTTCTCGATGAGCATGTCGCTCATCGCCGTGTTCATTCCGATCCTCCTCATGGGCGGCATCGTGGGCCGGCTCTTCCGCGAGTTCGCCGTGACGCTGTCGGTCGCGATCTTCATCTCGATGCTCGTCTCGCTCACGACGACCCCGATGATGTGCGCCTGGCTGCTCAAGGGAAAAGAGGAGCAGAAGCACGGCCGCCTGTACGCCGCGAGCGAGCGCGCGTTCCAGTGGATTCTCGGCCGCTACGAGACGTCGCTCCGCTGGGTGCTGCGCCACCAGCCGCTCACGCTCGCCGTGACGCTCGCGACGATGGCGGCGACGGTCTTCCTTTATGTCAAGGTGCCGAAAGGCTTTTTCCCGCAGCAGGACACCGGCCGCCTTTCGGGCTCCATCCTGGGCGACCAGAACACGTCCTTTTCGGCAATGTCGAGGCGCGTCGCCGCCTTCGTGGGCGTCGTCATGAAGGACCCGGCCGTCCAGTACGTGCAGGCTTTCGCGGGTGGACAGGGGGTGCTGAACCAGGGCCGGATGTTCGTCACGCTGAAGCCTCTCAACGAGCGCAAGGCCACCGCGGACCAGATCATCGGGCGCCTGAGGGGACAGCTCGGCTCCGTGGCCGGCGGCAGCCTGTTTCTTCAGGCCGTGCAGGATCTCCGCATCGGCGGCTTCGCGTCGAGCGCCCAGTACCAGTACACGCTTTCCGCCGACAACCAGAAGGACCTCGAAGTTTGGGCGCCGAAGGTGCTTCAGAAGCTCCGGTCCGTCAAAGGCCTCGCGGACCTCAACAGCGACCAGCAGACGAAGGGCCTCGAAGCGACCGTCGTCATCGACCGCGCGACGGCCTCGCGTCTCGGCATCGCGCCGCAGCAGATCGACGACGCCCTGTACGACGCGTTCGGCCAGCGGCAGGTGTCGACGATGTACACGCCTCTGAATCAGTACCACGTCGTGATGGAGGTCGACCCGAGGTTCTGGCGGGATCCCGAGAGCCTCAAGTCGATCTGGGTGAAAGCGAAGGATGGGACGCAGGTGCCTCTTTCGGCCTTCACGCGGTTCGAGCGCTCCACGGCGCCGCTCGCGATCAACCATCAGGGACAGTTCCCGGCCGTGACGCTCTCGTTCAACCTCGCGCCCGGAGTCGCGCTTGGCGACGCGGTGAAGGACATCGACCGCGCCGAGCGCGACATCGGCGTCCCGTCCGGAATCCGCGCGAGCTACCAGGGCACGGCGAAGGCGTTCCAGGAGTCGCTCCGCAACGAGCCGCTTCTCATTCTCGCGGCGGTGGTGGCGGTCTACATCGTCCTCGGCATCCTGTACGAAAGCCTGATCCACCCGGTCACGATCCTCTCGACGCTGCCGTCGGCGGGCGTGGGCGCGCTCCTCGCGCTTCTTTTCACGGGGACGGACCTCAGCGTGATCGCGCTCATCGGCATCATCCTTCTCATCGGCATCGTCAAGAAGAACGCGATCCTGATGATCGACTTCGCGATCGAGGCCGAGCGCAAGGAGAACAAGAAGCCCGAGGACGCGATCTTCCAGGCCTGCCTCCTGCGGTTCCGGCCGATCACGATGACGACGATGGCCGCGCTCCTCGGCGGCCTGCCGCTCGCCCTCGGCGGCGGCACGGGCTCCGAGCTGCGCCGTCCGCTCGGCATCGCGATCGTGGGCGGCCTGATCTTCAGCCAGATGCTGACGCTCTACACGACGCCCGTCATCTATCTCTACTTCGACCGCTTGCGTCTGCGCTGGGAGAAAGCCCGGCGCCCTCGCGCCGCGGCCCCGGACCTGTCTCATGAGCCCGCGGCCTGATCCGCTCTGCGGCGCCCTCGCCGCCGCCGTCGCGCTCCTTTTGCCGGCGTGCGCCGTCGGCCCGAATTACGCGAAGCCGTCCGCGCCGGCGCCGGCCGCCTTCAAGGAGGCGAGCGTCGAACCGTCCGAGTGGAAGGTCGCGCAGCCGGGGGACGCTTTTGCACGCGGGTCGTGGTGGAAGATCTTCGGAGACCCGGGTCTCGACGCGCTCGAGGAGCAGGTGTCCCCGGCGAATCAGAGCGTCGCGCAGGCCGAAGCCCGCTACCGGGCGGCACGCGCGGCCGTGAGGCAGACGCGCGCGGACTTTTATCCGACGGTGACCGGGGCCGCTTCCGTGACCCGGGCGCGGGCGTCGGCCGCTCGCTCCGGCTCCACGGCCGCCTCGGACGGCACGACGACGCCCTCTCCGGTCACGACCACGCTCTACGGCGCTTCCGCGGACACCTCGTGGGAGCTGGACGTCTGGGGGCGCGTGAGGCGCAACGTCGAGTCGAGCGTCGCGAGCGCCGAAGCCGCCGCCGCGGATCTCGAGAACGTGCGGCTTTCCATGCAGGCCGAGCTCGCCGTCGACTGGTTCCAGCTTCACGGCTACGACGCGCAGAAAGAGCTGCTGGAGACGAACGTCACCGCGCAGGAGCGGGCGCTGCACCTCACCCGGAACCGGCACGACCAGGGCGTCGTCTCCGGCGTGGACGTCGCGCAGGCCGAGACGCTTCTCGAGACGACGCGCGCGCAGGCGATCGATCTCGGAATCGGGCGTGCCCAGACCGAGCATGCGATCGCGGTCCTCGTCGGCAAGGCTCCGGCCGATCTGACGATCCCGCCGGCGAAGATCGGCGTCGCTCCGCCCGCGATCCCCGGCCTCCTGCCGTCCGAGCTCCTCGAGCGCCGGCCTGACGTGGCGGGCGCCGAGCGCCGCACGTCCTCCGCGAACGCCCTCATCGGTGTCGCGGTCGCCGCGTATTTTCCGAAGCTCTCCCTCGACGCCTCGGTGGGCTTCCTCAGCGGCACGCTCGCGAAGCTCTTCTCGGCTCCGGCGTTCGTGTGGTCCGTCGGGCCGTCGGCGCTCGCGACGCTGTTCGACGCGGGCCGCCGCCGCGCGGTCACCCAGCAGCGCCGCGCCGAGTACGACGCGGCCGTCGGCGCTTACCGCGAGACCGTCCTCACGGCGTTCCAGGAAGTCGAGGACCAGCTCGTCGCCCTTCGCCTCCTCGCCCGGGAGGAAACGCAGCAGGCCGCGGCCGTCGCGGCGGCCGAGCGCTCTCTCAAGCTCGCCGAGAACCGCTATCAGGGCGGCATCACGACGTATCTCGAGGTCGTCATCGCTCAGAGTGCCGCCCTTTCGAACGAGCGCACGGCCGTCGACCTCCTCACGCGCCGCATGACCGCGAGCGTGAACCTCGTCCGAGCGCTCGGGGGCGGGTTCGAAAAGGGAAAGGCACCCTGAGATGCTGTCCAACGTGAGATCGGTGAGTGTTCCGGCCGCCCGGAACGCGGCGCTCGTCGCGCGCTAATCGCGGCGTTTGCTCCCCTTCCCGGGCCATGATATGAAGCCGGTAAGTCGTCCGGCCCCGGTTCTCAGTCTGTTGTTCGCGAAGGGACGAGGTCAGCTTGATGGGTTTGCCCTCACAGGCAGGGCTCCCGTGATGCGTCCCGCTTCGGCGGGCCGCGGGGCCCCCTGCCGGTGCTAGCTTTCGCGGTCTCCGGAACCCGAGCGGGGCTGTAGCTCAGTTTGGGAGACCGCCTGAATCGCAAACAGGCGGGCGGTGACCCAGTTCTGCCCTGCCCCCCATTTCGGCTAGACACCTTGGGGTCCGGAATCGGACCCGAGGCAGGTGGTGCAGGCTGTCTCACGGAGCCCTGTGCCTACACTCGGAATGGCTGAAACCGATGGCGGCACTGCACGAAGGAGATGGCACCCCCTGACGGCTCCTCTTAGCGTCTTCGTCGCGAGTCACATCCTCCGCGTAGACTTGCCGCGACATGCTGCAATCTGAAAAGAGGCATTTCGGCGGACGCGCGCCGAAAG
>Ga0097691_1002858_pt1 | contig 11069 bp, 11 predicted proteins | sample NGESurdeep072012_8_FD_72858 | JGI IMG/M metagenome (GOLD analysis project Ga0097691, IMG submission 72858) | Arctic peat soil microbial communities from Barrow, Alaska - NGEE Surface sample 210-1 deep-072012 | ecosystem: Environmental > Terrestrial > Soil > Wetlands > Peat ...
GGTCAATCCAGGAAGTCCGCCGCATCGCCATCAGACTCGCTCGAAAGCGGATCCAACCCGCACATATCATCGCATGGTCACTCTGGCGCAGAGCTCACCAGGCTGCCTAGGGCCAGTCGTCATTTAGAGGATTCGCAAATCGCCTAAAGCGTGATTCATAAGCGAGGGCGCAATCGTGACGTCCATAGCCTTTGCTGTTCTCAGGTTGAGTTGCGTAAGCATACCGACTTCGATCCTCATCGCCATGGATCGGCCGTCAGTGTATCCTGTTCATTTCCGATGATGGTTGCCGGACGTTTCGTAAGTCGCCGACGTCGCTTTACCGAAGTCGTCCGTCCATTCCCGTGCAGCTCTCATGCTCGTTCTGGCCGGCGCGCCAGGTTTTTTGCCGTCCTTAGTATCCTCGTGCCCCGCCGTTGGCATTGCATGCCTTGTTTACGTTGTATTGGTCAACGAAGGTGTGCATTCGCGCCTTGCCCGTCGATTCAGTTGCGTATTTGGCGAAACAGCTGACGGGAAAACAGCGTTCCCGACCGGCATCGGTGCGGCTTCGGGGCCTGTAGCGGGCTTGGGCGCCGGAGGTTTTGCTGTGGTCGTTTTTGGCGCAGGGGTGGGGGCGGGAGCAGCAGCAGGAGCCGGAGCGGGCGTGACGGCTACAAGGCCTTGCCGGAACGATATTCGGATTAGTTCCAAGGCTAGAGTGGAATTCCTTCGGCGACACAGGCAGCAAGGGATAGGTCCGGCGTCCGATTATCTAGGACATCAATCGACGCGCTGATGAATTGCCCTGCTATGGGCAACGGCCCTGCCGGGCTGGTTCGGGCAGGGAGCAGCGCCCCAAAAGGCAAAGGTCATACGTTCAAATCGTGTCGGGTGCGCCAGGAAAACACCAGCCGAGGGTGCCGGGACTGTGGCTGGTCTGGCCCCTGGCCGGCTTTCCCTCTGCCGGAAATTCGCTGTTTTTCTAGCGCCGATGGCCCAGACGAATTCCGAGCTTGAGGGCCTTCTGTCGCAGCGATCCTTCACTTCGCTTCGTGAGCTTCGCGATTCTCGCGACCGGTGTTTTCGCTTTGGAGTGCACACGCAGCTCCTTCACATCAGCCTTTGTGTACTCGCGACGCACAACAGCCTGCTTTGCTTTCTTAGCCACGTACTATTCCTTGATGGTGAGGCGTTGTTACTATCAGAAAACTCAGACGAAACAACCGTCCTTACACATCCGACCGAGAGCATCGGTCCCCTTACTTAGCCAGATAGGGGCAGTCCCCCTCAGCCATTGGCCGAAACGCCTCGTCGCCCGGCACGGTCGCGAGATATTCGTAAAGGTCCCACTTCTGTTTTGATTCTTCGGGCCTCTTAATTCGCATGAGATACATGTCATGAACCATACGCCCGTCTTCGCGCACTTTTCCGCCCTGCGCGAAGAAATCGTCCACTGGCATTTTGCGCATTTGGGCGATCACGGTCTCGGACTCGGTGGAGTTGGTCGCAGCCACCGCCTTGAAATAGTGCCGAAGCGCCGAATTGACACCGGCTTGATAGGCCGTCGGCATGGCGCTATGCCGCTTAAAGAACTCGTTACTGAAAGCGCGCGTCTCGGGCGTGCGATCCCAGTAAAAGGAGTCGGTAAAGAGAAGATCATGTGCATGCGCCAGACCGATCGCCGGCACGTCGGTCAGCGTCACCTGCAAAGCAACGAGCTGCATGCTCTGGCGGATGTTGAACTCGTCGGCCTGCCCCACCGTGTTACGCAAATCCGCGCCGGCATTGGCGAGAGCGAGAATTTTCGCGCCGGATGCCTGCGCCTGCAACAGGAACGACGAAAAGTCCGCGGTGTTGAAGGGATGACGGACCGCGCCAAGCACTTTGCCGCCTGCTGCAATGACCGCCTTGCTCGCATCACGCTCCAATGCGTGGCCGAAAGCATAATCGGCGGTAAGGAAGAACCACGGCGTGCCGCCGCGCGCGACAACCGCCTTCGCAGTCGAATTGGAGGAGGCGTAAGTGTCGTAGGTCCATTGCACGCTAGTCGGAGAGCATTGCTTGCCGGTGAGATCGGACGAGCCAGAGCCCGAAATGAGAAACACCTTTTTTCGCTCGCGGGTCAGGTTCTGGATGGCCAGCGCAACGGAGGAATTGACGCCTTCGGCGATGACATCGATACTTTTATTATCGATCCAGTTGCGCACGATAGCGGCGGCTACGTCTGGCTTATTCTGATGATCGGCAGAAATAATTTCGATGTGGCGGCCCGAGACCGTTCCGCCGATCTCTTCCGCCGCCATTTGAGCCGCAATGACGGCGCCCGGACCGTTGCCGTCGGCATATTGGCCACTCATGTCGGTAATGATGCCAACACGCAGCACGCCTTCTTCGGCACGCGCCCAACTTGAAGCGCAAAGTGCCAACAGGCCGGCTGCAATTATCTTGATCGCACGAGACATTACTCGGTTTCCTCCCTGGAAGCCTCCAGTGAGGCCATTTACCGGACGCCAGTGGCTGTTCGCAAGCTTGCGGATTCCGAAAGGCTCTTCGGCATAGCAGACATCTTCGATGGCATAAAACTTCGACGCGAGCGGCCACACAATTAGGGCGGGGTTGGTCAACCGCGAGCCGCTCGGGCACGAGCGGTGGTCCGAGTAGATATAAGGTGCCGTGGAGGCGGCTTCGTTCCTAGATGTTGTAGGTTCCGCGCGGTAGTTGGGGCCTGAACGCCCTCCAAGGTGGAAAAGAAAATTGGAATCGAAGAGAATCGAAGGAAACCTTTTTCATCCTAATAACTGAATCGGCCGGCTATTTTTCCCAACCGGCCTTTTGCTACCCCAGACCCACCGATCGCGCTGGCATTAGGCGTGCCTATAGAGCTTCAACCAGGCTTCCGATTCCCCTTAGCCACGACAACCGCCTTCGCTGAAACGATGTATTAGACCATACACAGCAGGCACTTCCTTATTCCAGGCTCTCTCGCTGGTCGCATCACCAAATAGCATTGGCGACATTCCCCGACTTTCCGAGGTTACGGCGCTCAACGGGTGCTGGGCCTCCTTGGGGTTCGACCGGCGCATCGGGCTCGGACTGGCCGACCGGGATTTTGGTTAGTTTTTTGGTTTGCAGTGCAGCCAGATTCTACCAACTGCAAACCAGCAGCAACCGGATTTTGGCTGCAGCTAACCGCCAGCTTTGGGCCAGATGACCCACTAAATGTAGAGCTGGGCCGGAGCCCCGGGAGGTGTTCGAGAGCTGCCGAAGCCACCCGATCGGGTATGGACATCCCGGACCTCACCCCTGACCAGGATTGCCGCTTCACACACCGGACCGATGGTGGCATCGCCATCAGCCGGGCGCGTCTGAGTTTGGGGCTACCTCCAAGGAGGATGAGAAAAATACTGGTGGCGACAGGCTCGATCCCTGTGGCCCGAACCGGCGTTCTCTAGGAGTTCGATGCTCCACCTGCTGACGCGGGTGTATCTGCGCGTATCTTGATGGCACCGTTCAGACCTGACCGGTCGAACTGGGCAAAGCGGACCTGGCGACTCGAGCGTCAACTTCCGAAATTGACCCCGGTGGAGACATTCAGCGCCACAGCTTCCAAGTCCGGACTAACCATTCTCCACCGTGAAGGTGAGACCGGCCTTTGCTTGCAGCCGGCCGATGAGCGGCTCTGCCATCGAAGAGGCTGTGGTCCAGAATCCTCCGCCAACCGCCTCATGCGAGACCTCGCGCGCTAGACAGATGCCGCTCTCGGCGATCATCTTGGACGTCGAACCGTAGCCGGGGTCCTTGTCACCCTTGACCGAGACCCTCAGGCTGCGGCCATCGCTGGTCTCGCCGATAAGCAGGATGTCGTAGAAGCCGGCGTCGCGGGCCGCCTTGGATGGGCCCTGCCCGGGCTTCGGCAGGACAAAACGACGGATCAAGGCGCGGGTCGGTGCAAACCCGATCAGAGCGTTCTGGACCGCCTCGCGGCGTGCCGCCGCTTTGGCTCGCTTCTCGCCAGTCGAGCCGGAGCCCGTCATCATCATCTCGTCATAGACAAAATCTCGGCCATAGGCGTAGTTCAGCAGCTGGTTCGAACGATGCACCGCCTTGGTGTTGATCATCGCCATCATGAAGGGCGCAACCCACGAGCCCGCGGCGATGTCCTCGACGACCTCGTTTCCGCTCGGCTGGGCCGCTCCGACAAATCCCGGCGTCAGGGCGAAGGGATCGGACAGAGTCTCGCGCATCGTAGGGTCTCGCGCGGCGGCTTCGACGGTCGCGAGCAGGCTTGCCGCAGTGCCGCCGGAAAATGTGCCTTTCATTTTCCGCACCCGTCCGCGCACCCGCGTCGCGGGCTCCCCGAACCTGGCCTGCGCCTGTTGCTCGAGAAAGAAGACTCCCAGATCAAAAGGAATGGAGTCGAAGCCACACGAAAACACGATGCGCGCGCCGGATGCTTGCGCGGCGTCACCGTATTTACGGATCATCGCCGCCATCCAGGCCGGTTCCCCGCACAGGTCCACATAGTCTGTTCCGGCAGCGGCACAGGTCGCCACGAGGCCCTCGCCGTAAAGCTGATAGGGTCCGACCGTCGAAATGATCACCTTGGCGCTTTCCGCCATGGTTTTCAGCGAAGCTGGATCGGACGCATCGGCGGTGATCAGCGGGAGATTCGATGGTCCGCCGATGAGGTCGCGGACCTCAGCGAGTTTTCCGGCGCTTCGCCCGGCCATCGCCCACCTGATTTCGCCCGTCGCGCCATAGGTGCCGAGCAGATGTTCAGCCACCAGTCGGCCGGTAAAGCCGGACGCGCCATAGACGATGACGTCATAGGCGCGCGGGAGCGCTTGTCCGGCATTGGCCATGATTGTGTCCTCATCGTCGCGGGAGATTGCTGCGATAACGACGGCCGCAGCGTAAGCTCTCCGTCTGTTGAAGAGTGGTCCACCGGTTCAGGAGGGTCAACAGGCTGCGCACTCGTCTGTTGCAGATATGCCCCGGCATACGTCCGAGGCGATTTGCCTTTGGCGACCTCAAATAACCCCTTCTTCAACCATGAGAAATGATGGCGCGATGTCTGCCTACGGGCGAGAGCGGCGGACGACGCCCGTCGCGCCATCCCGGTTGCCGAGGAAAGCGCCTTGGTGCGATGATGGGTTCATGAGTTCTAATATCGAGCCACTAGCCCGAGAGATGACCGAACGCATCTGTCGGCGCGACGGCATGGCCGAGGCCAAAATACCAGCCTGGGTCGATCTACATTGGCCATGCGCGGCCGCAATGCTCGAGTCTGGCGTGATGGACGAGAACGGTGAGTGGATCACCGACAAGGATGTCCACCTCGGGATCGAGGCTTATCGAGAGAGATTTGCGCGCCAAGGGTGAGAGCCGTTTCTGCGGCTTCAGACCTCAGTCACTTTCAATTTCCTTGGCAGCAGTTTGCACTGATGGATCAGAGCACACTTCTTCGCCATCCTTGGTGACAGCCCAGCCCGACAAAGACTGCATTCTTAGGGAAATAATGATTCCCAAATAGGTCACGTTCAGAGGTAATATTTGCCAGTGGTAAAAACGCTGAATTGCGGGACAAACGGGATAGCCGCCACTGTAATGGTTCAGGCTGATCGTGACGTGGCTGAGTTCAATCCTTACGGCAAGACAATAGCACAAGGATCATTTGGTTATGGCACCCCAGGCGTTCGAGCTCAGGATTCCCGATACAGCTATTGCCGATCTGAAATCCCGCCTCAGCCTCACCCGTTTCCCTGACGCAGCCCCCGGCGAGCCGTGGGCCTACGGCAGCAGCGTCGATTATGTTCGCGACCTGGTTTCCTATTGGAAGGATATCTTCGATTGGCGCGCGCAAGAAGCGGCTCTGAACGTATTCCCGCAGTTCAAGGTGCCGTTGCACGACATCGATTTGCACTATCTGCACGTTCCCGGCGTCGGTCCGAACCCATACCCGCTCCTGTTACTGCACGGCTGGCCGGGCTCAGTCTTTGAATTCCTCGACATTATTGCCCGCCTGACCGATCCAGCTCGATTTGGGGGCGATCCAAAGGACGCTTTTACCGTCATCGCACCGTCACTTCCTGGATATGGGCTTTCCTTCAGGCCTGGGCAGAAAAGGTTCACTCTTCAGGACATAGCGGATTGCTTGCACGATCTGATGACAAAGATTCTCGGCGTTCAAAAATTCGCTGCACAAGGTGGTGACTGGGGCGCCGGCGTCGCCTCGCTCATTGGACAAAAATATCCATCGTCCGTCTGCGGCATCCACCTTAATCTACTATTCGCGCCGCGCGACAGGATCACCGGGCATTCGGAGAGCGAAACGCGATACGGCGAGCAACTTGCGCACTGGCTCAAAGAAGAAACCGGGTATCAACAAATTCAAGGCACCAAACCGCAGACACTGGCCTTCGGCCTCACAGATTCTCCAGCAGGTCTGGCCGCTTGGATTGCAGAAAAGTTCCGCTCATGGTCCGATAACGACGGCGTCCCGGAGAGCGCCATAAGCCGTGATCGAATGTTAGCGAATATTGCTCTCTACTGGTTCACCGCTGCGATCGGTTCTTCGTTCTGGCCATATTATGGGCGCCTGCACTCCAGTTGGCCGATCTCGCCAGATCAACCAATCACGGTCCCAACAGGCTATGCTGCTTTTCCGAAGGAAATAATCGTGCCGCCCCGCTCAATTGCAGAAAAGACCTACATAAACATTCAACGCTGGACGGTGATGAAAAAGGGAGGTCATTTCGCGGCCATGGAGCAGCCGGCCACGCTTGCAGACGAAATACAGCAGTTCTTCCGGTCGCTTCGTTAATTTGACATCCTAGCCTCTCGCGACACGAGTCGCCGCGGCGATCCGTGACGCTGCCAGAGCCGGATGTCGGAGATGCTGTGTCTCTGCCAGAGCCGGATGTCGGAGATGCTGTGTCTCCAAGGGTCCAGATAAAAATGCTGGTGGCTCCTCCTCCCATCCCACGGCGACACCGGCTGAACACGCGCTGGTAGCGGATCCAAAGAAGAGGCCGACAATTACACCGATTGTGAATTTCGCCATGCCCTCAGCTCCTGCTCCAACAAGATGAGATTATAGCACGGGGCTAGAAAATCTGGTCTATTCAAACGATCCTTTGCGGTGCGCGACATGCGCGACGAACTGTGCGGGCAGACAACTCAGCAGGCGCGGCCTACGTGCACGGCGGTTCGGTTGAGGTCATGAAAGCTGCGATCGAAAAGCTCACGTTCGATGGCTTGGCGCTGGCGAACTGAGACGGAAGACTGGTGACAAGTTCTCCGCGCGCCCTTAAGGTGTGGTCACAACGTGGGCGGGCTGCATGGAGCGTGCCCCGATAAAATGCCGTGGGGGAGTGATGGTTCGACGACTCGGCGTCAGCTTGAAATCTGAACATGCTATTGAAGTGACTCGCCTTGCTATAGGAAACCAAAAATTAGTCTACATCCTGATTGCCAACAAAAAATTTCCTTATCCTCACGGTCGAAAGTCTGCGATCGCTTACATCGGGACAACGAGGAAAGGCGTCGAGCGCGTGGCGGGAAGCGCGGCTCAAAGAGCTGAACAGATTCTGGGCGAGCATGGTGTCAAGAAGGTTACAGCAAGAATCGTTACCTGCGCTCCCCGAAAGAAAGTGAAAAGCTGGATCAAGCTTGAGCGGGCGATGCTTCTAGAATTTCGCTCGGCATACGGAAGCGTGCCGCACTGCAATCGCCAAGGGAAGAATATAACGGAAACGGATGAGTTTATTTATTTCTCGCGGGATGCGATTCGAAACGTTATTCAAAAATTGGGTTGACATGCTGCTGGGACACACCAAGGCGACAACCACGGGACGCTTGCCGGAAGGCATCTTGAGCGAGCGGGTGAAGACGATCGAAGCGGTGGAATTTCCGAGCGTAAAGATTTGGGGTTGTATCCTTAGAGATTCGACTATGGACCGCCGTCGAAGGCGCACTTTAACATGACTATTAACGACGTGCCGGATCGTGAATCGGACCGAAAGGGCGTCTCCAGTATAAGAGGGGAAGGAAATTGAGTTGAACTGGTCTCGTCCAAATAAGCGACTGCACGTCTTCTGGAGCGTGAGATCGAAAGATGACAGATAAACGTTCGGCCTCTCTGAAGCAGGCATTGTCCGTTACCAATCTTAAGCGGAGCGTAGCGCATGGCGGCGTCAACCGGCCGTTAACCAAAAATCAGCAATGTCGTTAATTATGTCTCGGCGGAATGGCCATAGCTACTTGCGCCTTTCAGACGACGCGCAAGCGGCTTTTATTGCTGCGGCGCGCGATGGCCGGCCGGTGCGCGGCCTGACGCATGATTTCTACAAATACCCCGCCCGGTTTCCTCCAATCTTCGTCCGCGCGGCGATCGAACTTTTCACAAAGCCAGGTGATCTGGTTCTCGATCCTCATGTTGGGGGAGGGACCACGCTTGTCGAGGCGCGCGCCGCCGGCCGCGAAGGATTTGGGGTGGACATCAGCTCGCTCGCTCAATTCGTCGCACAGGTGAAATGCACCGTGTTCTCGGAAGCGGAGCTTGAGACCATGGCCCGTTGGTCCGATGAGGCAACGGATGCTATCGACATGCACAAGCCCTCGTGTCCGAATTCCGACTACGCGGAACGCGGGTATTACAAACATCTGGATCATCCGTCGCGCTGGCGATTTCGGAAGGCGATCGAACAAGCGCTTTCGAGCGCGATCGCTCTAGGAACGCCACGGCTCGAAGCATTCGGCCGATGCGCGGTTCTGCGCACGGCGCAATGGGCTCTAGACGGCCGAAACAAACTCCCGACGATTGAAGAATTCCGCACCTGCTTGCGGAGCACGGCGAAAGCAATGGTCGTAGGTGCGCGCGAGCTGCGCGTGTCGATCTCAGAAAACGGCCGCTATCCAGTCACCGTGCTGAACCGCAGCGCGGCGGGCCTAGAAGAGGATCAGCGTGTTGATGGCTTGCGAGCGCCGCGCCTGGTCGTCACGTCGCCTCCGTATCCCGGCGTGCATGTTCTCTATCACCGTTGGCAGGTGGACGGCCGCAAGGAAGCGCCGTTACCCTTTATGATCGCTAATAAGCACCGGATCGTAGAAGGCCGCAAGCAGAAGTCCGACGACCGCAGCGGTAACACCCCGCAGTGCGGTTTGTCTCGCGAAAGAAAGGCGGCTTTGTACTTTTTTCGGTTGTTGCTTCTTCGAAAGGCGAACAAGCAAAAGTACAAAAAGACGAACTGCTCGCTGCAATGAGGCGGTTTGGAACTCCAGGCCTTGTCAGTTAAATGGCGCGCGCCGAGCGCGCGCCATTTAAAGTCGGATTGATTACACGATGCCCCAATAGGGCTGTGCCTTGTAGTAGTCGTGCACTCGACGGTCGTTCTCGCGGTTCCAGTTCCAGTCCGTGCTGCTGCTGTATTTCGGCGCCTTTTCGAGCTGGTCCTTGGTGAGATTGGCGCGATAGCCGCCGAGTTTAGTGTCGTACTTCAGCGTGGCCCAAGGGACCGGATAGTAATCCTCGCCCATGCCCATAAAGCCGCCGAAGCTCAGCACGGCGTAGGCAACCTTGCCGCTGATCTTATCGATCATCGCCCGTTCGAGCTTGCCGATCTTCTTCTGATCTGTGCCATAAACGGCCGTGCCTTCCACCTTGTCGCTGGCGATCAAGGAGGTGGTCTCTTTCGTCTCGAGAGTAGATGTTTTTGTCATGTATTGTTCCTTCCAACGATTCCGGACCGGCGAGCTGCGTCGATCTTAAGTTAACCCAATTCAACGAAGCGAGCGACGATTGGTTCCCAAGAAGACCGTCCCAGCCCCTGGAAATGTCCGCTGCCCTCACTCTGATTGACGACTGAGTTCGATAACCGAATTCCAAAAAACCTGTTCCAGACCCGGCCACAAGGATTTCGGACGACAGCGTTCCCCCGATGGAACCAGAACCGAGCAAGCGCGTTGATTGGGTTCACAGTTTTGGAGGACACAATGATTACGAAATATTTGGCCGCTGCATTGCTCAGCACGGCGTTGATGACAGGCGTCGCCTCGGCGCAGACCACAACGACTACGACTGACCGAACCACTACCGCGATGATGCACAAGGACGGCCAGTGGCGATCCTCCAAGCTCATTGGCGTCGATGTTTACAACGATGCCAATGAGAAAATTGGTGATATTGAAGAGCTGATTGTCGATAACTCCGGCAAGATCGAAAACGTCGTTTTAGGCGTTGGCGGCTTTCTTGGGATGGGTGAACACTACGTTGCAGTTAGCTTCGATAAGCTTAAGTGGGTGAACGAGGCTGTCCGTAGCACCAGCGCAAGTAGCGCACCGACTACGACGACTGAGAAAACCACACCTGGCACGACAGCTACCAGCACGACAACTACCACCAAGCAAGTACGAGCCGCTAACGAGCAGTGGTATCCTGATCATGCGGTGTTCAACGCTACCAAGGATCAGCTAAAGGCAATGCCGCAATTCAAGTATAACTAAAGCTGTTCGATCCCTTTTCAAATCCACCCCGTCCCGGTGCTCCCAGCGCCGCGGCGGGGTTTTTCTTTGATGCCCGCCGGGTAGACTGAGAGGCGTCAACAGCGATTTGTTCAAGCGACAGAGCTGGTTTAGTCTAGCGACGTTCACGCTTTACGATTCGACGTGAGAAGGTGTAGCCGGCATCGCCCGCCTGGTATGAAGCAAAGGCTTTTTCAACGGAAACGGTCTCGGGGAATGGTCGCCTTGGATGTCACCCTTCAAGGAAGTGGCCAAATGCAGCCAGCGACTGAATACGGTCGCAGATGATCTTAGTGATCGCCAACATGGGCACAGCTAAGATCGCGCCTGGAACACCCCACATCCAGAACCAAAAAACGAGCGAGATGATGACAAGGACCGGATTGAGGGTGAATCGTCTGGCCAAAAGCATCGGCGTTACCGACTCGCCCTCGATCAAATGAAATCCAAGGTAAAGCCCCGCAGGTAACAGCGCTTGCCAAAGCGTATCGTGGGTCAGCAGGCCAGCGAGAAGAAAGATCAACACTCCCAAAGCAGGCCCGACGATCGGCACATAGTTCAGTAGA
>Ga0097691_1000735_pt1 | contig 11065 bp, 8 predicted proteins | sample NGESurdeep072012_8_FD_72858 | JGI IMG/M metagenome (GOLD analysis project Ga0097691, IMG submission 72858) | Arctic peat soil microbial communities from Barrow, Alaska - NGEE Surface sample 210-1 deep-072012 | ecosystem: Environmental > Terrestrial > Soil > Wetlands > Peat ...
AACGAGATGGACACCTATGCCGACGACCTCTCGGAGCTCATCGAAACGCTCGACCTGAAGGGCGCCGTCCTAATCGGCTTCTCCGCGGGCGGCGGCGAAGTTGCCCGCTATATCGGCCGCCACGGCACGAAACGGGTGGCCAAGGCCGCGCTGATCTCCGCCGTCCCGCCGCTGATGCTGAAAACGGCGGCCAATCCCGGCGGCTTGCCGATTGAGGTGTTCGACGGGATCCGCCTCGGCTCCCTCGCCGACCGCTCGCAGCTCTACAAGGATCTCGCCGGCGGCCCGTTCTTCGGGGCCAACCGGCCCGGTGCCAAGGTCTCGCAGGGCATGATCGACTCGTTCTGGCTCCAGGGGATGCAGGCCGGTCACAAGAACACCTTCGACTGCATCAAGGCATTCTCCGAGACGGATTTCACCGAAGACCTCAAGAAGTTCGACGTGCCGACGCTGATCCTTCACGGCGACGACGACCAGATCGTGCCGATCGGCGCCGCGGCTCTCTGCTCATCGAAGCTAATCAGGAACGCGACCCTAAAGATCTACTCGGGCGCACCCCACGGCCTCGCGGACACGCACAAGGACCAGCTCAACGCCGACCTGCTGGCATTCCTTAAGACCTGAGGTCGCTTTGCCGGCGCCGCCTGGCTGGTGGCGCCGGTACTGGGGACCGTACCTTTTCAGCCTTGGTGTGGTAAATTCAAGAGGACTGAAGGAGAGAATCTCTTATGGATCCGTTACTGTTAATTTTCATCGTAATTCTGCTGTTCGGCGGATTCGGCGGCGGTTACTATGCCTACGGCTCATCTAGCGGCTCGTCGGCGAGCTCTTGCTGTTCGAGCTCGATGTCTGCCTGCTCCGAGTCTCGCTGCGCGCTAACCGATACGTACTCACCGACGGCCATCGACATCGAACCAGCCACGAGCCCTGCGATACCGGCGATCAAGACGGCCTGTTTCGACGCCGAGGCGGCTGCGACGCCAATCATGAGGCTAGCAGTCGACACAATCGCATCGTCTGAACCAAGCACCGCAGCGCGCAGCCACCTTGAACGCTCACCCCGGTGCGCCTCTCGTTGTCGTATCGGCCCACGATTCACTTGCGAACCTCGCACACTCATATCTGGGGCGTCAGCAATTTTGAACAATGATCCTTTGCGGTCACGAATATTGATCAACCTCGGCTGTTAGAGTTCATCTATAGGTCCCTGCGCGTGGCCGACGGTTGGGCTGAACCGGGATTTCCGCTTTGAACTCTGATTCAGACTGATCCACAAAAGCTTCCGGCTGCTAAAAAGTGATCAATGGCTTGATGACTCCATCCAATTTCTTGTCCATTACCTGGAACGCCCTTTCCAACTGGTCGAACGCAAACGTATGAGTCGTCAGCCTGGTAGGATCCATTCGTCGGCTCTGAAGGATCCGCAACAAGCGTTCCATACGCAGCCGGCCACCCGGACACAGCCCCGTCCTGATTGTTTTTTCTGCCATGCCGACGCCCCAGGCGAGGCGCGGGATACCGACGAAATCACCCTTCCCGTGATAGCCGGCATTTGAAATTGTTCCACCGGGTTTCGTGACTCTGACGGCATTCTGAAACGAGAGCTCGGTACCAAGCGCCTCGACGGCGCAATCGACGCCCTGACCGCCGGTGAGTTCCATGATTCGGGCCACGGCGTCTTGTTTCGTGAAATCGACGATAACGTCAGCACCATAAGATCGCGCCAATTCCTGGCGCTCAAGCACCGAATCAACCCCGATCACGAGCCCCGCGCCGCGCAGCTTCGCGCCTGCAACCGCCATCAGCCCAATCGGGCCGAGCGCGAACACCGCGACCGTTCCCCCGATTGGTATGTCGCCGTTCTCGGCCGCCATAAATCCGGTCGACATCATATCGGAGCAATATACGGCGCTCTCTTCAGCTACATCCTGTGGAATCATCGCCATATTTGCGTCGGCTTCATTGACGTGGAAATACTCGGCAAACACCCCATCTTTCACGTTGGCAAACTTCCAGCCGCCGAGCGCACCCCCCGACTGCGACGAGTGACCGGCCTGTGATGCGAGATCTCCCCAATCCGGAGTGATAGCGCCCACAACCACGTGGTCACCCGGCTTGAACAGCTTGACCTCGGAACCCACGGCATGGACCAGTCCCACGGCTTCGTGCCCCAGGGTCAGATTTTCCCGGGGTCCGATGGCTCCGTGTGCGGTGTGCGAGTCCGAAGTGCATATCAGCGCCTTGGTCGTTTTAATCACGGCGTCACTAGGGCCGGGCTTGGGAATCGGCTTGTCTACGAACCCAACTGTATCGAGCGATTTCATTACGAATGCTTTCATTGCCTACCGATCCTCATTTCGTTGTCCGCGCGGTTTGGGCGGGGTTCTCGAAGCATAACTGTAGGCCGATGTAAGACACGGTCGTAACGCTAGTTTCCCTGCGTTGCGCGACGCCGGCGCTTGAGTTGTGGACCGTGATGAGTTTCCAACACCGTACATCTTAACAGATTAGGCGTTCGGCTCAGCGCGCGATTGGCATTATTTGTTCTTCTGATAACCGAGGCGCTCTCTTGTTCAATGGCCGCTAAATCATACTCAGCATAAAGTGTTCGTCGATAGCAGCGCTGCGCCAAAAAACTCTGGCTGTGGCGTCGGATGTAACTGGTCACATAACGATTCGGCTGGCGGAACAGCTAGAGGATATCATGGAAGCTGCAACGGCCGCATCGCATCTCGCAGGCGCCGCCCCGACCGGGCGCCCACGGTCCGGCGAAGAGGGTGGAACATCCCTAAGCGGGGCGGCTCTCACAGCTCTGCTGCAGCGGCTGGAAACTTCAGAGACCGGTCTGACGGCCGCGCAAGCGGCGGAACGCATCAAAAAATTCGGTCTGAATGACCCCGCACCGGTTCGCGCCACGACGGCGTTTACGGAGGTGCTCCGATTTTGCGCCAATCCCTTGGTAATCATCTTGCTGTTGGCCAGCGTGGTCTCTGCGGTCGTGGGCGACATCATCGATGCCGTGATCATCGCCGCGATCATGCTGTTGAGCGGGGCGGTGAACTTCTTCCAGACCTATCGGTCGCAACGTGCGGTGCTGCGCTTGCGTGCACAGGTGGCGCCAACCGCGACTGCCTTGCGCGACGGTAAATGGACCGAAGTGCCGAGGAGCGCAGTGGTGCCCGGCGATCTGATCCGGCTTTCCGCCGGTGACTTGGTGCCCGCTGACTCCCATATGATCTGGAGCCGGAATTTCCATCTCCAGGAGGCCGCCCTTACCGGGGAGTCGATGCCGGTGGAGAAGTCCCCGGCCGAGACCGGTTCGCCGGAGAGCTCGATTCAGTCTTCGAACATGATCTTTCTAGGGACCTCGGTCGTCAGTGGGATGGCGACCGCGGTGGTTATTACCACCGGACGGGCCACGGCCTTTGGCGATATTGCCACCCGGCTGACGGTTCGGGCGCCGGAAACCGAATTCGATCGGGGCAGCAAGCGGTTTGGCCTTCTGATAATGGAGACGGTCTTTTTCCTGGTGCTCTTCATCCTGTTGGTCAACCTGGCCATGCACCGCAATGCTCTCGAGTCGCTGCTCTTCGCCGTTGCCCTCGCCGTAGGACTCACGCCGGAGTTCTTGCCGATGATCACCACGGTGACGCTGTCCGTTGGGGCGGTGAAGATGGCCCGCAAGAACGTCATCGTCAAGCACCTCGCCGCGATCCAGAACCTGGGCAGCATCGACGTGCTATGCACCGACAAGACCGGGACGCTTACCGCGGGCGAGATGACAGTCGATCGCTCTCTTGACCCGTTTGGCCAAGCCGCGGATCGCGCAATTTTCCTTGCCTATCTCAACAGCTACTTCGAGACCGGTATCCGCAGCCCGCTCGACAGCGCAATCCTGAAGCAACCGCAGGCCCACGTCGATGCCTATCATAAGACCGACGAAATACCCTTTGACTTCGACCGCCGGCGGCTCTCGATCGTGGTGGAGAAGGACGACAAGGCGCTCCTGATTAGCAAAGGCGCTCCCGAGGGGGTACTCCAAGTATGCAGCGAATACGAGATCCAAGGGGTACGGCATCCGTTGGATGACGCTCAAAGAAAGCATTGCGACGAGAACTACCAGGACCTGAGCGCGAAAGGGTTCCGCGTTCTGGCGGTCGCCTACCGGCCGCTGGATCGGGCCGCAGGGCTGACCGCCGCCGACGAGCGCGATCTGATCCTGGTGGGATTCCTGACCTTTGCCGATCCACCGCTCAAAGGTGCGGCCGAATCCATCGCCGCAATGAGGCGCGACGGTGTACAGGTCAAGATCCTGACCGGGGACAATGAACTGGTGACCAAGTACATCTGCGCGCAGGTTGGAATTGACAGCAAGGAGGTGGTCGTGGGCGACGACATCGCCCGCATGGACGACTCGGCCCTGGCGCACGTGGCCGAGGAGTCGCACGTTTTTGCCCGGGTGTCGCCGGCCCAGAAGAACCGCATAATCCTCGCACTCAAGCATCGCAACCACGTGGTCGGCTTTCTCGGCGACGGGATCAATGATGCCCCCTCGCTTCACACCGCGGATGTCGGGATCTCGGTGGCGGGCGCGGTTGACGTCGCGAAGGACTCCGCCGATATCATTCTGCTCGAGCCCGGGTTCGAGGTGCTGCACACCGCAATAGTCGAGGGGCGCAAGGCGTTCGCCAACGTGCTCAAGTACCTGCTGATGGGGACCAGTTCCAATTTCGGCAACATGTTCAGCATGGCTGGAGCTTCACTGTTCCTGCCCTTCCTGCCGATGCTGCCGACGCAGATTCTGCTCAACAACTTCCTTTATGATCTGTCGCAGGTGACGATTCCCACTGACAACGTCGATCCGGCCTATACGCGCCGGCCGCACCGCTGGGACATCAGCATCATTCGCGACTTCATGATTCTGATAGGCCCGATAAGTTCAATTTACGACTTCCTTACCTTTTTTGTCCTGCTGAAGGTGTTCCACGCCAGCGAAACGCTCTTTCATACTGGCTGGTTTGTGGAATCGCTGGCGACGCAGACCCTGGTCATATTCGTAATCCGCACCGCGGGCCGTCCCTGGCGCGACCGGCCGAGTGTGGCACTGACGGCGAGCGCACTGATCATCGTTGCAATCGGTATCCTGCTGCCCTTTTCTCCGCTTGGGGGTTACTTCGGCTTCACACCTCTGCCGCCCGATTTCCTGCTATTTTTGGTGGTAGCCACCGCGACCTATCTGGCGCTTGTCGAAGTGGCCAAGCGCAGACTGATGCGTCGGCTGGTTGACTGATGGGTGCTTGCGAAGATTCCGCCTAAGATCGCCACCTGCCAGCCCGATGCGTCGACCGATGATTTTGGGCCAAACGGTACGACGAACCCATCGGTGCGAGTTCGAAACAGTCCGGCTCGCGCGTTACCAGGCAACTGCCTCGGTGAACAACAAGCTTGGAGAAGATTTGGGTTCTCTGAGGAAGTCATGATCGCTATAGGAACGCTTTGCTTGGTGCTCTCGGCGGTCTGACGTAACACAAGTGTTGACCTGCTACTTTCTGTTTGGTTAGATTTCCCTTCTTTGGCGCGATTTCGCTGATCGAGTGTGTGAGGTTCGGGAGTGAATCGTGGGCCGATACGACAACGAGAGGCGCACTGGAGTGAGCGTTCAAGGTGGCTGCGCGCTGCGGTGCTTGGTTCAGACGATGCGATTGTATCGACCGCTAGCCTCATGATTGGCGTCGCAGCCGCCTCGGCGTCGAAACAGGCGATCTTGATCGCCGGTGTCGCAGGCCTCTGGCTGGTTCTATGTCGATGGCCGTCGGTGAGTACGTCTCGGTTAGCGCGCAGCGAGACTCGGAGCAGGCCGACATCGAGCTGAAGGAGCTTGCGATGATCTATGTGAACCGCTGGCTTGAAAAAGAGCTAGCGATGAAGGTCGCTCAGCAGCTGAGCGCTCGCGATCGGCTGGGCGCACACATGCGAGACGAGCTAGGATCGAAACGGGGTCGCTCACGCGACCGCTGCAAGCGGCGTGGATTTCGGCTACCAGCTTCGCATCTTTCGCGACCGTCCCTATAGCAGCCCTCCTCATCGCGCCGCGATCCCAGGGCATCCCCGCGATCGCGATGTCATCGCTTTTCAGCCTCGCTGCCCTTGGTGCATTTGGCGGCTATCTCGGTGGCGCGCCGCTCGGCCGTGCGGCGTTGCGCGTGACGATTGGAGGCGCCTTGGCGATGACAGTGACAGCCCTCATCGGGCGGCTCGTTGGTGTTTCAGTAAGCTGAAGGTGACCATCACGATGAGGCCATCGCTTTAGGAGTTGTGGTTCCTCAAAACCTAATCCGCGCGCTCGAGCTCGTTGCGGCGGCTCGTTTCGGGACTGCTGAGTTAGAAGTGGCCTGTGCCTGCTCATAATTCCGTGTGCCGTGAAAACATTGGAGTTTTGCGCCGACCGTTTTATCGTGGCCGGCATGCTAACGATCCTGTCCGCGATAGTTTCTCTGGTCTTGTGCCTGCCGAAAACCTCATCCGGTGTGACGGGCGGACCCGCGTGTGTTAACGGAAGACGCGATGGGTTATTCGGTAGCCACAGGTTACGGGTCTATGCGCTTGAACGGGTTCGCAATGCTGGTCGAGGTACCGTAAGGAGGATGGCATGGGCAAATATCAGGAGCCCGGACGCTCGGCGCAGCGATCCGAGCGCATTACGCGGCGGCAGCTTCTTGCAGGTGCGTTCGCTACCGCCGGCGGCTTGACGGCCACCGCATGTCGCCGATCCTCGTTGACTGCAGGGCAGGGAGCGCCCCCCGATCCAACGAAGGTTCAAGGCCTCCCACCCGGCGATGCGGCGGGCCGCCGTTCACCATTTGTTCGACTGACTCGCGAAGCCGGCTGGACGTTTTGGTCCTACACGCCGCTGGGTAACATCGACGGAATCATCACTCCGTCTGATCTTCATTACGAGGTCCATCACGCTGGCGCGGCGGTGGTGGATCCAAATCGATGGACTCTCACGATCCACGGAATGGTCGAACGACCGATCGTCCTCAACCTCGACGACTTACGGAAGTTCCCGTCCCTTAGCCGGATTGTCTTCTTGGAGTGCTCTGGGAACAGTCCAGTCTCTTGGCGGAGTGCTGGCAGTCCGCAGGATACCGTCCAGAATCTCGTCGGGCTGACAAGCTGCAGCCTGTGGACGGGCGTCGCCGTTTCGACTCTGCTCCGGGAGGTCGGCGTGAAGGCGGGGGCCAAATGGGCGCTGGCGGAAGGCTCGGATGCGGCTGTAATGACGCGCAGCATTCCCATCGAGAAGCTCATGTCCGACGCGATGGTTGCGTACGGTCAGAACGGCGAGCCGCTGCGGATCGCCCAGGGATTCCCGGCCCGGCTTCTGCTCCCCGGTTGGGAAGGAAATACGAATATCAAATGGCTCCGCCGTCTTGAGTTGGCCGACGCGCCATTCATGCATAAGGAAGAGACCGGATCCTATACCGACCCCATGCCTGACGGTAAGGTGCGTCAGTTCACTTTCGTCATCGAGGCGCGGTCGATCATCACGTCTCCGTCGGGCGGGCAGACGTTGCCAGGTCCAGGGTTCTGCGAGATCCGCGGCCTTGCGTGGTCCGGGCGCGGGCGCATCAATCGCGTCGAGGTGAGCACGGATGGCGGCGGGGCTTGGCTTCCCGCAACACTCGATGAGCCAGTCTTGCCGATGGCGCACACGCGATTTCGGTTCCCGTGGAAGTGGGATGGAAGAGAAGTCGTCATCGAGAGCCGCGCGATCGATGAGACAGGCTACGTCCAGCCGACGCGAGCGCAGCTCGTAAAGGTTCGAGGGACCGGTTCCATCTACCACTTCAATGGCATCCAGCCTTGGAGGGTGACCCCCGATGGCAAGGTCACGAACGCCATTGCGTAAGCTAATGCGCAAGCTAGGTCTTCTAGCCGGCGCCGTTCTGCTCGCAGCCTTCTCCGCGCAGGCTGGTGACCAGGATCGGCTGGGAATCGGCCGGCCTGCGACGACCCAGGAGTTGGCCCGGTACGCTGCATTCTCCGTCCGGCCCGACGGTCGCGGTCTTCCCGCGGGACGAGGAACGGCCGTCGAAGGCAAGGGCGTGTACACCAAAACGTGCGCAAAGTGTCACGGGCCTACCGGGAAGGAAGGCGGCAAGACCGGAAACCGTCCAACGCCACCACTCGTTGACACGCGCCCCTTCAAAGTGGGCCTGACAAATGCGACTGTCGGCAACTACTGGCCCTATTCGACGACGATCTGGGATTATATCCATCGTGCGATGCCGTTCGATCACCCGGGGACGCTCAGCAATGACGAGATCTATGCGGTGACGGCGTATCTACTGTACGCGAACGGACTAATCGGCGAACGCGACGTTGTGGACGCGTACTCGTTACCCAAGGTGCGGATGCCGAATCGCGACGCCTTCGTACCCGATCCGCGCCCGGATGTTCCGTGAGACACCAGCGCTCTCGACCGGTGCCTCCTCAAAACCTAATCCGTACTGATTGATGGGTTGCGATTGACCGCGGAAAGCATGCCTTCATGGTGATGCCGAGCAGATGAGCACCTCTGTCCTCTGGACAGGTTGTTGCTATCGATTACTCGGATCCGAAAGTTGTGGAGCAGGAAATAGAAGAGGCGCGAACGAACCATCCACCGATGCCGCGTAAATGACTCCCGACGTGATCGCCCTGGTTGGCCTATCGAATGAACCTGACGGCGGTTTCCCCTGTCGCTTCTCAAAACTTGGTCCGGCCCGAATTCTTTCGCATATCTAGACGGCCTCGCATAGCCTGAGAGCGCGTGGTGAACAACTCCGCCCGACGGCTGCCGCGCGGAAACCCGGGTTTGAGAAGCGACAAGCCGGCTCGGTTCGTCAAAGATTCGCCGGTCATGTCTGCCTAGCTAGCAGGTCCTTTGGAACTACCTATGCCAGCGAAATCATGGCGGTGAATCTCAAAACCCTAGAGTTTTCACTGCTTTCGGAGTTTTTGGTAGGCACAGGAGTTTGAAAAACGCGGTCGCCACCACGAACAGGTCGATCGAAGCAATGCCAGCTGCATGCACTTGCGGAGCTTGCGAATCAGGATGTCGATCTGTTGGCGGAGGACCAGATTGTCGGCCTCGAGTCGCGCCCGAGACTTGAAACGCGAGCGCAGCGCATACACCAGCAGCTTCAGCCACTCAGCCATGCGGCGCCAACCTGCCCGATTCCATGCGTCCTGTCATACAGATCGAATTTTCGACAACGTCAGGGCAAATCAGGTCCATCAGACCACGGTATGGCTTTGTTATATGGGTAACAGAACCCGACGAATCTAACGGATATCTGCCCTGCTCTGATTGGCAATTCTGCGTCATCGGGATATGAAAAAGCTTCGAGTAATTGTTTGGAGTTCTGAGCCGGGAACCCTGTCCAAGCGCTGGCATCACTGACCGCACGCGTCAGCAATAACCGCATCAGCAGCGAGGCACCTCGAGTGGAGTACTCATTCCGTGACGACTTCCTTTACCACTGCTGTTCGTGTGATCGCGCCACTGTGCCCAGCCATCCCCATGGCCACCGAAGTGTACTCCCGGTTTCGGGAACCAAAGCAGGTGACTTGCCCAGAAAAAGGAGAGCCTGCGACGGTTCAGGTGGACGCGAAGATGGCCGCGGCAACCGCCGCGCTGGAAGAGCCCGAGCTTCGAATCATTCGTTGCACGCAGTGGCCTTGCGCCTGTGGCCGAGGCGCCTGGGCCAGCTGAGTAATCACGCCCCGCGCGACGATTGGCCAAGTAACTTTGCGAGCGCTTTGGAGGCATGAGGGCAATGCCTGAAAAATCTATTCCAACTAAAAAGCTGAGCCATCGGCTCACTGGTCAGGACGCCTCATTTATTTACGGCGAGTCGCGCAACGGGCCGCTGCACATCGGCTCGCTCTCGTTCTTCGAGGACCAGATCACGTATCCGGAGTTGATTCGGCATTTCGAGAGCAAGCTGCATCTGCTTCCGCGTTACCGTCAGCGCCTGCTCCCGGTACCCTTCAATTTTAATCACGCGACGTTCGAGGACGACCCCGATTTCACGATCGAGAATCACGTCAAGTTTCATCAATTGGCGGCGAATACTTCCGAAGCGCAGCTAATCGAGGCAGCCATGGCGGTCTTCCGCAAACCGCTGGATCTCAACCGGCCACTGTGGGAGGCGCACCTGTTCAACGGCTTCAAAGGCAATCGCTCCGTCATCATGTGGCCGGTCCACCATTGCCTGGTCGATGGCGTGTCAGGAATGGAGCTGTTGAACGTGGTCTTGGATTTCCGGCCGGACCCACCGGCGACAGAATCGGAGCCATGGTCTCCAAAACCTCTTCCGGGACTGCTGCGACAGGTGATCGATGCCACGCTCGACCGCGCGCAGGCGCAGCTCGACTCGATGCGCCGGTTGAGTCAAGTGGCTTCGAACTTTCGGTCGTTAGTCAAGGATCTCGGATCGGATGCGGGCACGCTCGCCAGGTTGGCCCTGCAGATGATGCGACCGATCGCGGCTGCGCCATGGAACGCCGGCCTGGTAAGCCAGGAGCGGACGCTGGCCTGGCTGCGCACCTCGTTTGCAGATGTCCGGGCAATTCGCGCCGCCTTCGGCGGTACCATCAACGATGTCGTGCTGACGATGCTCAGCGAGGGAGCCGCCCGCTACCTCGGCTATGATCGCGGGCAGCCCAGCGCGCCGTTGCGAATCGGATGCCCGGTCAATGTGAGACATGACGACGAAAGCGGGTCGCTGGGGAATCGGGTTTCGATGATGTTCCCCGAACTGCCTGCAGAACCGATGGATCCGGTGGCCAGACTGAAACTCGTCGCTGCGGAGACCCAGAGGATCAAGGAAGCCGGGGAGCCGCAGGCGCTTGAAAGATTGATGGGTAATGGCGAGAGCATCTCGCCGGCACTTGCCGCGATGCTCGCCGGAATTGCGACCGCGGCCATGGACACCGCAGTGTCGCTGCAGCGAATCTTCCCATCATGGGCCAGACGCGCGGCGCAGCCGCTGGGATTAAGCTTCATCGCCACCAA